>Ga0209099_1003991_pt1 | contig 11540 bp, 7 predicted proteins | sample AD_JPNHW2_MetaG_FD_184430 | JGI IMG/M metagenome (GOLD analysis project Ga0209099, IMG submission 184430) | Active sludge microbial communities of municipal wastewater-treating anaerobic digesters from Japan - AD_JPNHW2_MetaG (SPAdes) (version 2) | ecosystem: Engineered > Bioreactor > Anaerobic >...
TGAACCGCGACATCCTGTCCCGGATGCAGTGGTGGTGCAGCGAGCTCGGCCTCACGGTGGGGGTCCGTCACGGTGATACACCCATGGCCGAGAGGCGCAAACAAGCCCTTTCCCCTCCGGATCTCCTCATCACAACCCCGGAGACAGTACAGGCGCTCTTCATGGGGAAACGGCTCCGGCAGCACCTTGCCCACGTGCGTTTCGTCATCATTGACGAGATCCACGAACTTGCCGGCAGCAAACGCGGCACCCAGTTGGCGGTTGCTCTCGAACGGCTCCATGTCTATGCGGGGGAGTTCCAGCGGATTGGCCTTTCTGCCACGGTTGGCAATCCCGAAGATATTGCGCGGTTCATGTGCGGCAGGAGACCGTTTGCCATCGTGCAGGTGCCAGTGGCAAAGAACCTCCAGATCGATGTCCGGTATGTTGGCGATGATTTTAAGCACCAAACCGAAGTGCTTTCCCGGATGCTCAAACGGGAAGGCTCCACGCTCGTGTTTGTCAACACCCGGGTCACTGCAGAGGCGCTGGGGCATGCTCTGTTCGAGCGTGGCGATGTGGAAGTACACCACGGGTCACTCTCGAAAGAGGTGAGGATCGATGCCGAGGAGCGGTTCAAGAAAGGTGAGATCCACACCCTGATCTGCACCTCCTCGATGGAGCTGGGTATCGATATCGGGCGGGTCGATCATGTCGTCCAGTTCGGTTCCCCCCGCGAGGTGGCGCGGCTCGTCCAGCGCGTGGGCCGTGCCGGTCACCAGCTGAACACGGTCTCCCGCGGGACGATCCTTGCAACCGGTTTCGACGACCTGCTTGAATCGCTGGTCATCGCGAAAAAGGCACGGGCAAACGAGCTCGAGGATGTTGTTGCCGAACACAACGCAGCGGACGTGCTCGCCAACCAGGTCGCGGCGATTGCGGTTGAATACGGGGAGATCGAGCGCGGAAAGATCGTTGAGATCCTCACCCGCACATCCCTGTTTGAAGAACCGGGACTTCTGCTGGAGGATGTCTGCCGCCAGATGGAGGAGCACCGCCTCATCCGGCTTGATGGCACAAGGATCATCACCACCGCCCGGGCCCGGCGCTACCTCTCCGGCAACCTGTCCATGATCCACGATGAGCGGAAAGTCCCGGTCTTTGACATGGTCTCCCGGAGGACTGTTGGCACGCTGGATGAGTCGTTTGTTGTCGGCTGGGTCCATACCGGTGCCGTCTTCATAACAAAAGGCCAGCTCTGGCGCGTGCTTGAGATCGCTGACGGGAGACTGACCGTTGAACCGGCCAAGAAAGTGACCGGGGAACTGCCCTCGTGGGAGGGCGAGCAGATACCCGTCCCGTTTACGGTTGCCCGGGAAGCTGGCGGGATACGCAGGACGCGAAAAATCACGGATTACACCAGCGATGCCGACAGCACAAAATATGCTGAAAAGTTCCTTGTCGAGATGGACAAAAACCGGTCGCTTATCCCGACCGACCGGTTGATCACGCTCGAGAATATAGATGACGGAGTGGTATGCAATGTCTGTGCCGGTCACAAGGCAAACGAAGCGCTGGGACGCGTTCTCTCAGTTCTCATATCGGCCCGGTACGGGACTACGGTTGGTCTCGAACTCGATGCATACCGGATCCTGCTGCGACTCCCGTTTGATATCCGTTCTGCGGATGTACGGGATCTTCTCCTCTCGCTCGACCCCGCCCATATGCCCGGCATCATCCGCCTCGCCCTGAAACGGACTGCACTCTTCAAGTGGAAACTGGTCCAGATCGCAAAAAAGTTCGGCGCTATCGATCCCGATGCGGATTATGAGAAGATCAGTATTCATCGTCTCCTGGAGTTTTTCGATAATACCATCGTGCAGCACGAAGCCTATCGGGAACTCCTCACCGGATACATGGATATCGATACCGCATCATCCATTGTACGGCAGGTAAAGGATGGCGAGATCGGTGTTGCGCTGGGCCCTCACTCCCTGATCGGTGCCGGAGGGTTGCTTTCGTCACGGGACCAGATCCCACCCCCCACCGCGGACCAGGCCGTGCTTTCAACACTTCGCCGCAGGCTTGATCAGGATGACGTGCTCCTGTGCTGTATGAACTGCCGTGACTGGAAGAGCAAGACGGTGGTGTCCCGCATTCCCGACCACCCCCAGTGCCCGAAATGCGGGGCGCGTCTTATCGCAGCGCTCAAACCGTATGAGGAGGAGTCGTACGCTATCGTGAAAAAAGCCCGGAAGACTCCTGAAGAGCGGGCTGTGGAGCAGCGGCTCATGAAGAATGCCAATATCGTCCTTTCGAGCGGGAAGAAAGCGGTCATTGCGTTGTCTGCCCGTGGGGTAGGGCCGGAGAATGCATCGCGGATACTTGCAACACTGGCTGACGGGGACGGGTTCTATCGCGAGATATTAAAATCCGAGCGGAATTTCATCCAGACGCACCGGTACTGGTCGTGAGGAGGGTACATTCGTAATCGTCTCTGCGTTTTTCAGAAAAGAAAAAACAGCCCGACAGGAATTTAAAATTTCAGAAAAAAATTGAAAAACGGAATGGAAAAAATCACATTATACTCTCGAGTTTCTGTTCGAGAAAATCGAGGCCCTTCTTGATATCTTCTATTGTCTTCCCCCCCGTCAGGATAATTTTTCCTGATGAGAAGAGGAGCGCAACGATCTTGGGGTCCTTGATCCGGTACACGAGGCCCGGGAACTGCTCGGGTTCGTATTCGATATTCTCGAGGTTCAGGGTGATAACTACCTTGTTGAGGTTGATGTATTTCCCGATATCGTAGGAACAGACGATATTGGTAACCGCCACTTGGGGCTCTTTGAGGGTGTCCACACCGGCTGCCTTGAGGGATTTGATGATTATCGCAAGACCATCTGCAAGAGCTTTTTTGTCACGGATTCCGGTGAGCACAACCTTACCGGAAGAAAAAATCAGCGAAGCAATCTTCGGATTCTCGATCCGGTATACTGCGCCCGGGAACCTCTTGGTATTGAGTTCGCAGCTCTTGATCTTGCTGGATACTTCAGCAAGGTCTATGGAATCGGCAATAACTCCCGATGCTACGATGTTCTCAATTTTTAATGAAGCGTACTTCTTATCAGCCATCCACTATACTATGCTGTGCCCCGTATCATAATACTAATGGACAACCTTTATAGTACCCGGCACTTCTCCCTGTCCCGACGGTTTCCGCGTGCAGGTTGTTTCACGATTCCTCATGAACCTGCGTGATGACCGGTTCTTTCCCTGTCCTCCTGAACCGTGATTATCGGGATGCCGGAAAGGAAAGAACACATTGATGATGGAGCGGGCAGAAACATTACTTCTGATTCCATGAAAAAAAGCGGGCATGGCACTGACAGTTACGACAAGATGTGCGAGAAATTTTCCATCGATGTTCCCGAATATTACAACTTCGGGTTTGATGTTATCGACGCATGGGCAAGGAAAGATCGCAACAAGCTGGCAATGATCTGGGTTGATCAGAAAGGAGAGGAGAAGAAATACAGTTTCCTTGATCTTTCCAATCTCTCGAACAAGGCTGCCAACATCCTTCTGAAATACAATATCAACAAAGGCGACCGCGTACTCGTCATGCTTCCCCGGATCCCCGAGTGGTGGATCTTTGCCATCGCGCTCATCAAGCTTGGTGCAGTCTTTGCGCCGTGTCCTACCATGCTGACACCGCGGGACATCAAATACCGGGTCAATAAGGGAAAGTTCCGGATGATCATCACGGACCTCGAGAACGCACCCAAGGTGGAGGAGATCTGCAATGAATGCCCGACCCTCACGAGCCGGTTCCTTGCTGACGGGGACCGGAATGGTTGGGCAAGCTTCCCTTACGAGCTCCTGTACCCCGCCCCGGTCTCCCACCGCTCGGTCAGCATCCCCGATACGCTCCGTACACGGAGCACGGACCCGATGCTGATCTATTTCACCTCCGGTACAACGGGTGAACCGAAGATGGTGCTGCACAACCATGGCTATCCGCTGGGGCATATCGTGACGGCACGGCTCTGGCAGGATGTTAAGCACAACGACCTCCACTTCACGGTCTCCGATACCGGCTGGGCCAAGTGTGCATGGGGCAAGATCTTTGGCCAGTGGATCGAAGGTGCCTGCATCTTTGTCTACCACTTCACCGGCAAGTTCCAGGCAACCGAGGTCCTGCCGCTTCTTGAGAAGTACCAGATCAGCACCTTCTGCTGTCCCCCGACTATTTACCGGATGCTGATCCTTGCCGATCTGGACAAGTTCGATCTTGCATCCCTGCGCCACTGCACCAGCGCCGGTGAACCGCTCAATCCTGAGGTGATCCGTGTCTGGAAGGAAGGGACCGGCCTCACGATCTGCGAGGGTTACGGCCAGTCCGAGACCGCCGCGTGCGTTGCATCATTCCCAACCGTTGAGACCCGGCCCGGTTCCATGGGCAAACCATCTCCCGGTTGGCGGATCGAGATCCATGATGATGAAGGAAAACCTGTCGGCAATAATGAGGAAGGCCGGCTTGCCATCAACTGCAATCCCCGGCCCCCGGGACTCTTTGTTGAGTACCTTGACAATCCTGAAGAGAACAAAAAGTCATTTGTCAAAGGCTGGTATTACACGGGTGACAAAGTCAGCAGGGACGATGACGGGTACTTCTGGTTTGTCGGGCGAAGCGATGATATCATCAAGAGTTCCGGGTACCGCATCGGGCCGTTCGAGGTCGAGAGCGCCCTGCTCGAACATCCTTCAGTGCAGGAAGCCGCGGTTGTAGGGTCGCCCGACCGGATCCGGGGAACAATCGTGAAGGCGTTCGTTGTCCTGAACAAAGGGTATGAACCTTCGGAATCGCTGATACGGGACATCAAAAATTATGTGAAGCGGACAACCGCACCCTACAAGTACCCGCGGGAGATCGAATTCGTTGCAGAGCTCCCGAAGACCATCTCCGGCAAGATCAAACGCAACGATCTACGGGCAGCCGAACTGAAGAAATATACCGGTGTACAATAATCACCCGTACTCGTTTTTTGCTGGTATTTTTCGGGCGGGCACATCTAACCTCTTTTTTGGTGCACAAACCAATCGCAACACCTATTAAATGCACCACCAAATGGATTTGTATGGTGCGATTTTCTGTTACCATGGATGACAGCCTGACCGGGACAATCGACCGGTCGTGTGCAAAAAAGAAGCTCTCGCGATCAGACTGGATCAGCGAGGCGTGCACCACCTACCTCGTCAGGAACACCGGGAACGGTACGATTGGTGCGACGACCCTGCCTTCTGCCGGGCCGGTCATGGGTCCTGAAGACCATAATATGCCGGACTATGAGGAGATGTATAAGAATTTCCGGATCGATGTTCCCGAATATTTTAACTTCGGTTTCGATGTGATCGATGCATGGGCCAACAAGGACAGGAACAAGATTGCGATGATCTGGGTGAACCAGGAAGGCGTGGAGAAGAAATTCACCTTCTGGGACCTGATGCGCCTCTCCAACCAGATCGTCAACATGATGATCAAGTACGGTGTGAACAAGGGTGACCGCGTCCTGATCATGCTGCCCCGGGTCCCGGAGTGGTGGACCTTTACACTTGCCCTGATCAAACGCGGGGCCATCTACTGCCCGGCTCCGACCATGCTCACACCCAAGGACCTCAAGTACCGGATCAATCTAGCCGATATCAAGATGGTCATCACCATGCAGGAGTATGCAGACAAGATAGACGAGGTTGCAAAGGAATGCCCGTCGCTCACCTGCAGGATGCTGATTGACGGGAAACGGCAGGGCTGGATCAGTTACCCGGTGGAACTCGACTATCCAGCGCCGGTATCGGCGAAGATCGTCAACCTCCCGGGAACGAAGAAGACGAAGAGCACGGATCCAATGGTAATCTTCTTCACGTCTGGCACCACGGGTGAACCCAAGATGGTGGTGCACGAACACAGTTACCCGCTGGGCCATATCGTGACCGCACGGTTCTGGCACGATCTCCGGACCAACGACCTCCATTTCACGCTCTCGGATACTGGCTGGGCCAAGAGCGCATGGGGGAAGTTTTACGGTCAGTGGATCGAGGGAAGTGCAATCTTTGTCTATGATATCCGGACTAAATTCAATGCAACAGAGATCCTGCCGCTCATCGAGAAGTACGGTGTCACCACCTTCTGCTGTCCCCCGACCATTTACCGGATGCTGATCCTTGCCGATCTCGACAAGTTTGATTTTTCCGAGCTGCGCCACTGCGTGAGCGCAGGCGAGCCCATAAATCCGGAAGTTATCAAGGCGTGGAAGGATGCAACCGGTCTCACGATCTACGAGGGTTACGGCCAGACCGAGACGATCCTCTGTATCGGTACGTTCCCTGGCATGAAACCGAAATACGGGTCCATGGGAAGACCGTCCCCGGGCTGGCATATCGAACTGCACGATGACCATGGCAAACCGGTAGGCCTCCATGAGGAGGGGAGGATTGCGGTCTCCGTAAAGCCGCGCCCGGTTGGCATGTTCCGCGGGTATCTCAACAACGATGAGGAGAACAAGAAGTCCTTTGTTGGCGACTGGTATTATACCGGTGACAAGGCATATCGTGATGAGGACGGGTATCTCTGGTTCATTGGCCGGGACGATGATGTGATCAAGTCCTCCGGGTACCGTATCGGGCCGTTCGAAGTCGAGAGCGCTCTTATCGAACACCCGGCCGTGCAGGAAGCTGCCGTGGTCGGTTCACCGGATGATATCCGCGGTCTTATCGTCAAAGCGTTCATTATCCTGAAACCCGGCTTCACGGCATCGGACAGCCTGACCCGTGAGATCCAGAACCATGTCAAGAAAGTCACGGCACCGTACAAGTATCCCCGTGCCATCGAGTACGTGGAATCACTGCCCAAGACCATATCCGGCAAGATCCGGAGAAAGGAGCTCCGAGAGCACGAGATAAACAAATTTTCCAGCGAGAATGCCAACGGGAAGAAAAAATAATTCTCTTCCCAAACTTGAACGGCAACGATAAGGAAAAGTAATTTTTTAAGCATGAGTGCCAAGGGTAAGACACAGGATATTCCCTCCCAATCAGAAATCGCAACAGGAAGAAAAAACGTAATTTTCCCCTACATTTATTAAATCCGGCGGGTAATCTATACAAGCGCGAGGGTAGCCAAGCCAGGTCAACGGCGCCAGGTTCAGGGCCTGGTCTCGCAGGAGTTCTTGGGTTCGAATCCCATCCCTCGCATTTTTTCGGTTCGTTTTCTTCTTAGTACCAGCATTTTTATGGATTTTTCATTGGTTTTTTTCAACGCGAAATCGGGGAAGTTTCTGTTTCAAATAATTCGGCTCGTGACAAGAAATAAATTTTTAGAAAAAATAATCCTGTGATCCTCTTCGAGAAGCAACAGGACATCAGCCCCAGAGCACGAAAAGAAGATTATCAAATCTTTTTCGATGTGTCGCCCTTCATGATATATTTCACGATGATGAAGATGACCAGTGCGATGATGAAAAAGTCGATGAGTGCGCCGACAAAATCCCCGGCAAGGAACTTGATGGGCCCGACATTCAGTACCGCAGACCGCCAGTCACCGCCCGGAATGATAACGGCAATGATCGGCATAATCACATCAGCCACCGTGGAGTTGACCAGTTTCGTAGCGGCTGTTCCTATGACAAACGCAACAGCAAGACCGATGACCTGGTATTTCTGGAGGAAGTCCATGAAATCCTTGTTGAAGCCCTGAGCACCTTTCCCGATGACCGAGACGCCTCCGCCAATCCCTTTCGCTGCATCATCAAGTGTTTTCTCAACCATAAATTCTCTCCAAAGAGACACCCAATGGTCCCTGTTTTTATAATCAACCTCCTTCTTCTTTATTGTTGTTGCTGAGGATCACAGAATGCGGCGATAACACCATAACAATCTGGAAGGTTATCTGGTTGTGGAATTGCCGGTATGCAATGATAATCAAGGCTTTTTGCTGTTAAAAAAGAAGGGATCAGACAAGCGGGTCAGGCTGCTGGCCGGAAAGGGACGGGAGCTTGGTGGGTTTTACCAGGACCGGTTCCTGTGACAGGCGGATCTTTTCGATGATTAAGTTTTTTCCCGCCATAGTCATGGCAAAGATCGGGATTGCAACCCCTGCCTGCACCAGTGCATTTTTCCCTACGGCATCGCGGATTGTCCCCGATGCGCAGGACGTGACGAGATCGGAGGCGGTAACGAGCATCTCCGCTTCCGGTCCCGAAAGTCCGGTAACATGGACCCCGAATATAAGGGTCTTCGGGTGAATCCTGCGGATGGTATCAGCGGTTTCCGGTCGTGCTACGGTAACCGCAATCCTGCGGAATCCCTGCACCAGTGCCAGCGCAACACCGGCAAGCTGGTCGATTGATGCATTGTCCCGGTCCAGAACATATCCCCCGTTCCGCTCGATCCGGTCCATGACTTCCGGGTACGGTGTCGTCGAAAGAAGCCCGGACATCCTGCCACCAATCCCCTGCGCCATTGCCGGTTTTGTCACAACAACGGTACCGGCCCCGTCACACGCAATGACAACAGCATCGAGCAACCCCTTCTGGAGCCCGAAACTGAGCAACTCAGATGCACCGAACCCGACAAACTCCCGGGTATCCATCACTTCCCGTGCCGGTGTGCACATGCCGAATGCCTTTATCCGGTGCTCGATGTTTGCTTTCACTGACTCTTTTCTGATGTCCGGAATCGGGTACGCAAACCTTTTTGCGAGAGGACAGTCCCGGATCAGAGCATCACCCACTTCGACAACCTGACCGTTCCGGATCACGATCCGGCTTCTCCCGATCGCTTCGATGACATGCTCGTCCTTTTTCAGTGTCATGTGTTTACCTTAATAAAAGAATATCCGGGCTTATGGTTAAGAATGATCGCATTACCTGCCATAATAGTGCCTGGTTTCGTGCAGCTCTTCTGTCATCCAAATTACCAATCGCAAGGGAGTTTTTCATTGCAGGGTTTCTTTGCAGAAGGCTGAATCAGTAAACATATCAGAACCCTGCGTTCATCTTTTTATATGGATACAGTATCACGGTTCCCGGAGATCGATACGGCCCGGGGGATCGCGATCCTCATGATGATCGTTTTTCACACGGTCTTCGACCTGAATTTCTTTATGATCGCGCCGGTCAATGTTGCGACCGGTTTCTGGCGCTGTTTTGCAATGGCAACTGCTTCGCTCTTCCTTCTCGTTGTCGGTATCTCCCTTGTGGTCAGCCACGCCCGTTCTGCTGCAAAACTGAGCGGTCCTGCGCTGATAAAAAAATTCCTGTTCCGCGGAGCCGGCATCTTTGCGCTCGGGCTCCTGGTCACGCTCGCTACGTGGCTGTACCTGCACGAGGGATTCATCATCTTCGGTATCCTGCACCTTATCGGTATTTCCGTGATGCTGTCCCCGCTCTTCTTCCGGTTCGGCAAATACAATATCTTTCTTGGGATGTTCTGTATCGCGGGCGGTTTTTTCATCGGGACCGTCCACGGCCCCATCTGGCTCATTCCTCTTGGCATTCAGCCCGCATCGTTTGCCTCCGTTGACTATACACCGATCATTCCCTGGTTCGGTGCCGTGCTGGTGGGGATGGGCGTTGGGGAATTTCTGTACTCCGGTGGAATCCGGAGGTTTGCGGCACCGCACCTGCCGGAACGGATCATACGGCCGCTCTCTTTCCTTGGCCGGTACTCGCTCGTTATTTATCTTGTCCACCAGCCGGTTATCATTCTGCTACTGGCAGCGATGACAGGGACGAAGGTGCTGTAAGGATTTTATCTGAAAAAATTTTCCGTAAGAGTTTCGGCCGGCCTTTGGAAAATTGTCCGTGCGGTTTTTTTCCGGATTAAAAAAAAGGTTTTAGAAATTTTCCGGGTTTTTCCGGGTCGTGCTGCCAGAAAAAATGTATGGCAGGAATTTTTCCGGAAATTAACCCCCCATAGTGTCCCTTTTAATCCGTCCTCTCATCTGACCCGTCACGGTCAGTGACCCGGTGAGTGGAAACACTCATGGTTCCAGTCCGCGAAGGTTCTGCAGCGTAGTCGCATTTGAATACCCTCCAGAGTCCGTGCATTCAAAAGAGTACTACTATTCTGGCCCCTTTACGGGCTCCTTTTGCCTATTCGGCAATCCTGAATTTTTTCCAGTGGAAATGGTGCCAGCACCTGACAAAAATATTGAATTCTTGCCGTATTTTTAGAAAAAAAGCAATCTAAACGGAATTAGGCCGTGCAATTTAGCGGGCTTCTGTTGATCTGGTTTTTTATTCCTTACTCCAGCCTGCCGGAATGAAAGGAGGGCCTGTTTTGAGATCTCAAGTATTACCGTCAGGCAAGGCCCGGCAGGAAAAGATGAGGGCTGATATCTCCAGATTCTGGAGATCTTTTGGAGTACAAATTTTTTCAGAAATTTTCCATGAAAAAAATCTCACGAGAACCGGTAAAAAAAATATTTACCTGCTCATAACGATGTTAATTGAACCCGATACCGGAAACCCCATGATCCCGCGAATATTCTTCCTCCTGCTCCTGCTTGTGTGCATTCTGTGTACCGCAGGATGCACGTTACCCTCTGCTGCAGACAATCTTACCGCGAATACATCGGACACTCCCGCCCCGGCCTCCATCGCGAAATACCAGCTGACCCTTGCACAACCCGAAGACTCGGCAAAACTGGTAAAGATGGACACGGATGTATACAACCTTGGCGAAGTTGTGGAATTTGTGGTAACGAATGAAAAAAACCACGACCTTTCCTGTTCGAATAACCCGCCATCATTCTCTGTCCGGTACCAGAAGGGGAACGGCCAGTGGGTCGCCCGGATGGGGAAGGAGAACCCGGTACCCGGCAACACCACGAAACTGAAACCCGGTGAATCGACCTCACCGTACCGCTTTGTCACCGATGGCTGGGCACCCGGCCGATACCGGATCGTGACCGACTGCGGTGTATCCCGCGAGATCCTGCTCCGTGCGCTCCCTTCGGTGACCCCTGTTGTCACCACCTGTATCCCTTCAGGAAATACATCGCCTTACGTACGGGTAAATCCTGTCAGCAGCAAGTATGTCGGTGAATCCTTCTCGATTGACGGGACTACGAGTCTTCCCGCGGGTGAGGAACTCGGGTATTCCATTTTCGCCATCCTGCCGGGAACCACGAATATTACCGCAGCAAAACTGGTTTCGTCCACAACAACGATCTCCGCAGGGAGCTGCGGGACAAACACCTGGAATGTGGAGGGCGTGATCGCGATCCCCGGCGATTACTTTATCGGTATATCCAACCGTGCACACACCGTTTCAGCGGTCAAGCGTTTCACAGTCCTTGCAAAAGGAAGCCCGATGGTTACCATAACCCCCCCGGAAAAAACCACCGCCCCCGGGATCACCACCGGGTGATCCCGAATCGGCCTCCCGACAGGTATTCGTTATGATCCTCCGCATGTATACCATCTCTCTTGAACCGGAACACCCGCTCTGGTTCTCTGCCGACGATCTCCGTTCGTTCCTCAATATAAAAATGGCGGAAT
>Ga0209099_1003994_pt1 | contig 11531 bp, 22 predicted proteins | sample AD_JPNHW2_MetaG_FD_184430 | JGI IMG/M metagenome (GOLD analysis project Ga0209099, IMG submission 184430) | Active sludge microbial communities of municipal wastewater-treating anaerobic digesters from Japan - AD_JPNHW2_MetaG (SPAdes) (version 2) | ecosystem: Engineered > Bioreactor > Anaerobic...
ATAAGGTACTTCCCCAAGAAAGGATAACCATATGTACAGACCAACATCGCTAGCTGAGTATACCGGCGCCGCCGGGGTTAAGACCCTGGCGGAAACGGTAGCTATAACAGCTAGAACAGACCTGATGGCTACGCCGCATGTGTTGCTAACCGGGCTGCCAGGCACCGGCAAGACAACGCTAGCTAGGATTATCGCCAACGAGTCTAGGCTGCCCTTAGCTGAGTTTATCGGAGAGGCGGTAGAGTACCCTGATATACTGGCAAAAATAGACCATATAGGTCCTCCTGGGTGCATCGTGTTCCTGGACGAGATACACTCAGCTAACCCTAAGTTGTTAGAGCGGCTGTACGTGCTGATGGAAGACAACCAGGTTATACGAGACAACACGCCTAGTCATTGCGATGGAAAGGTGGTGGTAATAGGAGCGACTACCGAAAAGCAGGAGCTAGCTGGGCCGTTGGTGGATAGGTTCGGGGTTAGGATAGAGGTACCCCCGTATACTGAGGACGGTATTGCGGAGATATTATTAAGAGCCATAGGCTCTTGCTGCGACAATAACCCCCCCGATACCAACCTGGCCTTGCTAGAAACATATCGCACAGTGGCGAAGCGATGCAAGAACATACCTCGTAGGGCGATTAGCGCAATTGGCTTGCTGTCTACATTTCTAAACACGCACCATATTAAAAATGCAGAACAGCTATGCTTACTATTGCCATACTTCGGGGTGTACATCAATGGTTTAGATGATGTGGACCTGCGCATCCTCAACCTATTGGACAAGGCTAGCCAGCCGGTAGGCTTGTCTATGATGTCATTGTGTATAAACGAAGATCCTAAGTACATTGCCAAATCGTACGAGCCGTACTTGTTCGCCAAGGGCTACGCTCGCAAATCAGTCTGCGGTCGGTCTATAACCGAGCAAGGCAGAGCAATACTCAGAGAAATTGCTGAAGAAAAGAAACAGGCCGAGATGCTGGCCTATGTGTCCAAAACTACGGAGGTACCTATATGGGAGTAAAGGCAGCACACAGAAAGAAGCGATCGTATATGCCGAAGGTGGTATGCCCGGTATGCGGACACCCAGACCACGCTTACCGACACACTGGATTCGAGCAGTGCGAGAATTGTGGTGCGGAGTTTGATACAGACACTGGCGCTGTGTATCGTAAGCCGACAGACTATAACAAAGGCAAGGGGGAGACAGAGCCGATATGAAAGAAATAAACGGAAAGGCGTATCTGTATGTGTTGTTTGGCCTGCTCGCAGAGAATTACGAAGGTCAAGAAGTTCCAGAAGCGCTAGCGGTTTGCGATGAGTTTACTATGTCTGACGGTGGTGGCATAGAATACATGGCCGAGAAGAAAGAAAAGTATTCAAAAGCAGGGTATGAATACTTAGACACCGTACTGATAGAAATAGACTTTGACCAGGTACGAGCTGCGTTAAAGCCTAAAGAGGTAGTGATTCCCGGCAAAGTCATAGTAGAGGAGAAAGCCAATGGCGTTCATCCAGAAAACAAAAGTTAAGAAGTACGTGAATGATAGAGGCAAGCGCTGCGGTGCTGGGTTCCTGCCGTGGGTTGACCAGAGAATTCAGGTATTGCTAGACGAACAAATCAGAGCAGCCGGCAGCCGGGCAACGCTAACAATGGAGAATGCGGAGGCAGCCGAAGCACTGAAGCGCATAGGTAAACGTTGACACAGGTACCTAAAACTTAGTAGAATAGGAGCAGCTATGGAAAACAAAGATGCGAAAGCAACAAATTCGGCAGGGCCAGCGCAGCCAATACCCGGCACGAGCAATTGCTATATACAGCCCCAACCGCCAGTATACGAACAATGTACCTGTCCGTGCTGCGGGGGTACAGGGACGCAGACGCGACTAGATGGCATTAAGGTTATATGTCCCGGTTGCAGCGGAGTCGGAACGATAGCAATACCGTATATTCAACAGCCGTATGTTTGGCCGCAGCCGTACTACCCGCAGCCTTGGCAGGGACCGTGGGTCATAACATCTACATCGCTGCCGGAAAAGAAGAAGTAAACAAAAAAAAACTAGGAGAAAGCAATGAACTTAATTGAATACAAAGTAAAGATCACAATGACGGAAGATATGCTGGGAACAGTTCCCAAGAACAAGGACATCTTCGGGACCCACATTCAGAAAGAAGCAGTAGACAAGGGGATCATCACTCAGGAACAGGCCGACCAGGAGATCGAGTCAGTGGAGCAGCTGGAAGAAAAGGGCTGGACTGGGTTTATGAAGGACGATAAGGGCGTGTTCCTTTTCGACTATGTCTTCCGCGGCTTCTTGAAGGCATCTGCAAAAGCCTTGTCAGAGATGATTGGTATGAAGGCAGTGAAGTCCAAGGTTGATATGTACCTCTTCGTTAACCCGCGCAAGCTGTATCTGACCCGTGATGGCAAGAACATCAAAGAAGCGGATGGCACTATGTCTCGCTCGCTTCGTTCTGAAGGGCCGAGGGGTCCCCGGGTGTTCCTGGCCAAGTCGGATGTGGTTAAGGCCGGCGCTGAGATAGACTTGATGCTCCGTGTGCTGCCTAGTAAGGATAAGGACTTCTCTCTGGATACCATCAAGGAACTGCTGGACTATGGAGAACTGCAGGGATTGGGACAGTTCCGTAATGGTTCCTACGGTAGGTTCACCTATACGATAGAAGAAATGCCTAACAATGCCAAGATTAGAAAACTCTACGGCACTCGTCTTGAGAAAATGGCAAAAGAGGCGGCTGCAATGAAGGAAGCGAAGGGCAAGAAATAGAGGTCGAGCGAGAGCGCAAAGTGATAGTATGGTCCCGTACACTAACGTCCCGCGGCAGTAAAGCACCGTATCCTCGGGTATGGCAGAGGTAGCGTACCTCACTGTATGTTTAGGCGCTGTTGCGGTAATGCACGGCCGCGCTGTGTCGCGTAGTGGTGTAGTCATGCGTAGTGGTCTTTTGTGGGGCGCAGTATTAGTAAGGTGACGAAGTGCAAATCACAGTATCGTAATTGTATGGTTTCGTAAGCTAGGGTAAGGGTATGGCGCGGTTGTTCATCGTAGTGGTGAGGCATAGCATCGCCAAGTATCGGCATAGTTAAGCTATGAGATGCATTGGTATGGTATTGCAATGTCACATATAGCAATAGTAGCGTATCGTGAACCGTGGCCAGGTTTGGCCCTGCAATGGCAAGGTAGCGCAACGCAAGTCGAAGTATCGTGATAGTATCACAAGACGACACATGGCAGAGTATGGTTGCAGCATAGCTGCGCGCCGAGCTGTACAGTTGCGGTATAGTAGCCTGAAGTATGGTATCGTGATGGTGAATATCAGCCGGCCGGGGGATGGCCTCCGGCCGGCAAAATAAAGAGGAGATATGGCAGAACTACTTACATACATAAAAAGCGGGGTAGCTGAGAGCGCTGGCAAGCATTACCAGCTAGTGCATAGCGGAGCAGAGTGCCGGTGCTGGAGAAACCCAAATCTGTTGTGCTCTAGCAACTGCGCGGCGTTTGCAATAATTTACGAGCAGGCGGATGGCAGCACCACTGGCAAAGTAACTGACAAAGTGCATGCAGTTATGTTAAAGTGTTGCCTGGACGGGATTAGGCTAGTAGACAAAGTAATAGATACCAAGACGACTAGGAGCTAATATGTATGTTAAAAACTATATAGTGGTAGCAGGGCTCATCGGAGCCGGCAAGTCTAGCCTGGCTAAGCGGCTGGGAGAGGCGCTGGGCTGGGAGGTAGCGTACGAAGCAGTGGCTGGCAACCCATACTTAGCGGACTTCTACAAAGATATGAAAAAGTATGGGGCCATTATGCAAATGTGGCTGCTTAATCACCGGTTCCGTCAGCATAAAGAGCTGATTACCCGGATAGCTAATGGGTCTATTCCTGGAGCAATAGGAGATCGCGGCATCACAGAAGATTGTATTTTTGCGAGAATGCTGCACGAAGCCGGGCACATAACGGATAGGGATTTGAATACCTACCTGGATATGTTTGATGCTCTGGCGTTACGCGACCTGGCTTACCCGGAGATAATGATATACCTAGATTGCTCTGCGGAAACGGCGTTGAAGCGCATACAGAGCCGCGGCAGAGAGTCAGAGAAGAACATACCACTATCTTACTTGCAGGACCTGCGCGCGCATTATCTTGACTTTTTGTCTGAATACAAGAAGACTGGTGTTAACATACTCAGCATTCCGTACGAGACATTCCCATCGGTTGAGTACATCGTAGATCTGATAAAGAGAAACCAGATAAGCGAGTGCAAGTATACAAAGTGGATACGACCCCCTCGGGTGCTGGAAAATAAGAAAGAAGTGAAGGAGGTAAAGTGAAACTGTGGGAATTAATAGGGTGCCTGGAGTCGATTAACCACGCCCATCCTGAATCTACATCAGACGAGTTCGCTATTGTGCTTCAGAATGACCGCGGAGGCGTTACAATAACGCCTAAAAGCATCTGGGGCGTTCAGTTTATAGAGTCCAAACCTCCAGTAGCTAAACCTGCTGTGGTAGAGCTATGGAACAAGTTCAAAAAGGCCAGCAAAGAGCATACTGCTGCAATGAAGAAATCGGACGGGTTTTCTACTATGCAGCCGTTCGCAGACATGGAGGAGATAGTAACAAAGCTAGTTGAAATAGGTGGTCTTCCAAAAACACTAGACCATGTTGATTTTTGGAAGACATGCAGGAAGAGCCCAATAGGTCGCTGCGTGTTTGACAGCGAGCGAGGACATGACGGAGAAGAGTGCATTTATTGCGGAAGGCCAGATTACAAGGAGGCATAGTAATGGATACTAATACTGAAAAACAGCTGCACGAGGTGTTCGACGAACCGAAGTTCAAGATGCAAAAATCATCAGGCCCATCCCGGGTGGCTTTGTACGCATTCGACCAGAAGGTGGCTCTGGATGTTTGCAATATCTTTATCTCCAAAGGTCATAGATCTTTGTGCATGAAGTCGAGGAGAAAGATAAAGGGCAAGAAGTTCTACCAGGTTATTACTACGGCGCCGGAGACTGATGAGTCGTGGGCGATAGCCCGAGAGTACCTTAACGACAGAGGGCTGCTAGATGTGAAAGAAACACCTGAGGGAAGTGAAGATTTGAAAGAGAACGCGTATACTGGCCAGACTCAGCTGGACCAGTCTGAACTGAATAAGTCTGAGGAGGCAAAATGACGGAAAAGGAGTGGGAGTCGGATGTTAAAAATACGCTGCACCCGTGGAATAACTATGCTGACTATAGCACGGTTTGTTTTGGGGACACCGAGCTGACAAAACTAGAACAAACTCGCCGCATAGTCAGCCAAGCCATAATGGACCCAGCCAAGCTGTCAATATTCGCCACTATAGTGGCGGATATTGTCGTAAGCGATGCCGATAAAGGCATACCAATCGGAGTACAAAGAGCTGCAGCTATTGTATCTCCTAATACTTGGAAAGAATTCCGGTATGCCGTTATGTGGAAAATCATAGACGCAAAAGGTAAGAGGATAGGCGACATACCCAACATTCGCGATATCAAAGACACTTGTTGTGTATTTCTTCCAATAGACAATGAGGAGATATACAACAAGTACACAATCGAGGCAGAAAAATTAGCCAGGAACACAAAGGACAAAATATGAATAAAACAATAGTTGGATTGTTGTGCGTTAGTCTGTTGGGGTTGGCCGCTTGTACTAGCGTGCCGGTTGGAAGCCGCAAAGTTGTAGCCTCGTTCCCGGGCGGTTCAATACCTTCCTGGGCCAAGGCGCCGTACTTCGAGAAGGATAAGAAGATGTTCTATCGTGGCATTGTTAGTGATAGGCTGGATATGGCACTAGGCATTCGCGAAGCCAAGGCAGAAGCAGAGAAAGAGTTGGTTGAGCAAATAAAGCAGAAGATCCGGGTTGAGTTCGGGAGTGCTATGGTTGGTAATAATGTCACGGACCGTGGTGGGTCAAACGTGCGTAGCGCTATTGTGAAGGTGTCCGAGAACATAGATGTCTCTGGTATCCGTCTGGAAGACACCTACTACGAGCAGCAGGAAGAGAAGCTCGAAGATGGGGTTAAGTATGCATACAATTGCTATGCGTTGGTTAGCATTAGCAATGCAGACTACGCTGAAGCCAGGGCTCGGGTGTACGAGTCTGCCATCAGTGCGCTAAGGGCGGCCCAGGACGCAAAGGCGGAGATAGTGTTGGAGAAGGCGTGGGCCAACCTCAACAAACCAGCGGCTGCGCCTAGCGCAACTGCTACTAAACAGGAATAGTATGATAAACAGATGGCTAGCTATCTTATTGTTGGGTACTGCAGTGCCGGTATGTGGGCAGAACCTAGTAGCTAGCCCTCTGCCGGATTGGGTTAATAGCGCGCCGCCCCCTACAAAGGCGTATGTCTACTTTGTGGGGGTTGGGTCTGACGCAGCAGATATTAACAAGGCGGTTGACAAAGCTATTCTGGAAGTCAAAAAACAAGCAGCTGACTATATCCAGACTACTATAGAGTTCGAGGAATCCAGAGAAACTACCAACACCGCCGCTCCGTCGGTTAGTCTTACACGACGGCAGGTGTCTTATCTGAGCGCTTCTAAGCTGCGAAGAGCTGGGCAGTATGTCACCAACTCTTCAGATAAAGTATCAGTATGGGTTCTGTATGAGGTGCCGCGGTCCGAGCTTAAAAAAGACAAGCTCGTTAATGCTAGGTGGCTACGTGATCAGTTAAACGACTTAAGGTATAAGTTTGCCAAGTGGGATAGCTGCATTAACTCAAAAGTGGCTGATGTCCCTAGAGGGCACCAGTTGGCTCGGTATGTGAGCAAACATATCGCGTACATATCTGACCACCCCATACGAGAGTACGACGGGGTGCTGTACGGCAGAGGTACCTTAGTGTGTTTGTTGAAAATAGATCCAGCAAAGTATTCCGGAGATAACATAATAGTACGGGGCAGAATGTCTCGGTATGTATCTACCGAGCGAATAGCATACAATGATCACAGAAGTTGGGTGTCTCCTGGAGAATCAGTAGCAGTATACAAGGTTGAAGAAACTGAACGGCACGAGTTTAGCCTAGTTGGAACTCGTGGGGAATGGGATTATACGCTTGCTACAGAATCAGAAGTGGCTAAAGACTAGGGAGGTACTATGGAAGAACCTAAAACTGAGGCAGTGATAAAGCACCGGCACAAGCATCATTGGCGGAGAAAGCACACCTGGCTCACAGTGCGCAAGAAAGCTACCCAAGCAGTAGCTATAGCTATATTCGGCTGTGCTGTGTACTTTGCCGGAGTTATAAGCGCCAAAAGACAGGTACCAGCGGTGCCTGTATTCTCTCAGACTGCCGATATAAACATATTGACATTGCAGCGCCTGTCGGCCAAGACTGGTTATACCGTCAAAACGATACCCAATATCAGGGTGACAGCATATACCAACCGCGTCGAGGAAACGGATAGTACACCGAACCTAGGCGCGCGCGGGACGCTAGTGTATGAGGGGAGCATCGCCGTATCTCAGGACCTGTTAGTGCGCAAGCTAGTAGGCTACGGGGACATACTGTGCGTCATAAAGACTGGTACTTGCTATCGTGTCGAGGATACTATGAATGTCAGGCTGAAGAACAGCGTAGATATCTTCACCTACAATCTTGACTCGGCGAGGAAAACTTTGTACCATAGCGATATTGTGGTATATCGGGCTAACAAATAGGAGGCATGGTGAAAAAGAAGCTAAAGCCATCCATAAAGATACGAGTATACCAAACAAACTTCAGTCCTGGGTTCGCGTTTTACCAGGCCGGCAAAAGGATATCTAGCACAGGCAAGGCATTGGTCGGACTGGATATTGGCAATCTTTTAGGACTGGTTAAGTCCAAAGACATAGCTCCAAAAGAATTACCGTACTTTGTGGCACAGGTACTAATGCACGAAGTTTTTCACGCACTAGAGGACTGGGCGAGGGTTGAGTTTAACGAAAAGCGGGTAGACCAGCTGGTTGCCAAGTACGAAAAAGAAGCTAAGCGGAGGAAGAGATGAACGATGGGTGTGCTTGTGTTGGGGCTGAAAATTGTGCGGATGCATCTTGCGCCCGCGTTCGTAAGTACAGGGAAGCAACAGTTAAAAGTCTGGTAGAGGTCTGTAAAAGTCTCATAGGGATTGCTGAGCATTACGGCCCCAAGCCTCCTGACCATATCTGCGGTCCTGAAACTTGCTGCGATGGTGATTGTGTTGATTGGCACTACTTTGCCAAGGCTATGGACGAGGCAAGGCGGGTACTGGAAACGGCAGACCATATTGTTGACCTTAACAAAATGGTGCGCGCTATGTTGTGCCACGAGTGTGCTCACTTCTCAGACCCCTGGGGTAAAGAGTGTGATAAATGCGAAAATAAAAGTAGCTATCAGCCCAAAGTTGCTGAACCAGTAAACGAAACAGATACAAGTTCTAAGCTTGTGAATACTTCCGAACCAAGCGTTAAGAACCGGCATATCCGGCCGATATATGGAACAATGTTAGACGAGTCGTACGAAAACAAGGAGATATGATGAGAAAGCTAAACATGCTGGATGCTTATGCGATGCTGGTTGCGATAGGTATCGCGGTAGTGGCGGGATATGTAGCCTGTAGTCATAAGTCTACAAAAGCGTTTAGTAACCTGGAAGGTGACTTGACTGCATCCCAAGTCTTTGGCTCTGTGGTGTCAAGTTCTGCGACCTTTGCTGGGTATCTAAAAGTCAGCAGGACCAGCCATTCCTGGGACTTGATAACCATAGAAAAACCTACAGAGGTGCGGATTAAGGCATCGGTTAATATGCCTGAGGTTTGCAAGGCATTTGATCAGGTGATGCTGTATCACCACGTAAACGAGGGTGTGCTTGTCGACGGGTACACCGCCCGCGCCCAGTTTAAGAATAACTTCTGTGCTGATTTTATTAACGGCCCAGAAGAATTTAGGAGCGTGAAATGAATACAACGATATTGCTAGTGTTTGCGGCTTGTATGCCTACTACTTACTATCCCGAAGGGGGTAGTGCGACATCCTACGCAACACTAAAAAAAGTAGAAATATATAAGAGCAAGGAAGAGCTGCTCAAGAAGACTGGTGCTTATATGTACTTCAGCGCTGATGTTGTTGTTCTGAAAGACGGCGCAATATCTGAGCAAATGTCCCATTACGACTTTGTTCAGCAAACGGAGAAGGAGAGACTAGCCAAAACCAAGCCAGCGATGCCGAAGTTCTTCGGCTGCACTGCTAAGTGGAAGTGCACAGGCAACGAGAAAGAGTCAGTCTGCGTTTGCAAAACCAAGACCGAATCGCTGCAGGTGGAGATAGCGAACAAGGAAGAGTGCGCTAACAAAGAGTGCCGCAGGCCTTGGGCCACTGTTGACGAGCTTAGCGCGACAAACACATTTGTATCCACGGGTAACTTTATTGGAGCACAGAAATGAAACTACCAAAGATATATGTATCTCATCGCATAGTGTCGAAATTTTGTTTTGCGGGATTGCCTTTTCCTGCTACGTTCAAGGCAGAGAATTACGCCAATGGATGTATTGGCTTCCTGCCGGTATTCAGCACTAAGAAGACAGCAATGAAAGATTGCAAAGAAATATCTGAGGGACATCCGAGCGGATTGATACCTGAGGTTAAGAAGAAGGTGATACTAAAATGCGAAAAATAAAGGCAACTAAAGCCGATTTCAAAAAGATGCTAGCAGGAAAATCGGATGAGGTTATTAAAAGGTGGTTCCTTACGTCGCGTAAGTACCCTAAATGGCCTAAAAAAGGCGCGTATCAGAGATTACTAAAACAAGGACTTATACTCAAAATAGACCCTAATACCTTACCAACTTATGACGAGGACTTGCCATGAAATTAAATAAAAACAATTGGAAGAAGATAGAACTATTCGTCCCGCGCGGGACCAAGATACCTAAGACTCTATACTGGCAAAAAGAGATAGACAGTACCTGCCGGCAAATAGACAAGCCTACTCGTCGTGCTAAGGCCGTATCCGACCTGATAAAACTTGGTTTCAACGAGGTGGCTTGGTGGTCGCTATACTCGCACATTTGCGAGAAGACGATAGGCCCACTCAAGTGGATGGTACGCAGATCTTGCGGCTATCCGGCGGACATAACTTCCGAGGAGTGGACCAAGATATTGAAAGAGATCTTGTGGGTTATGCAAGAAGATCTAAAGGATAGCTGGGATTATCCGCACGAAGAGGCGGCAAGAACCGCGTACTTCGAACGCAAAAACAAAGCTTATGCGTACTTCGGAAAATACTTTAGGGACTTGTGGACATAGCTATGGATGATTATCGCTGGAACTGTCCTGAGACTGGTCAGTCTGTGAATAGCTCTCAATGCAGATACTGTGATATTACCTGCGCGCATACCTCTACTGGGGAATATATGTCTGTCAGAGCAGGCGACAAAGTTAGAGGCTATCCATCCCAGTATAGCGATAAAGAGCTGCAGACGGCCCAGAAGTCAATACCACCAAAGAAGAGCCCGCAAGAGCTGACAAGAAAGTTCTTAAACCATAGAAAGCAGCACTGGAGATAAAATGCAACAAGATCCCAAAGAAGTAAGGTTCCCAAAGGAAAATCTGGGAGTTGATTTAGCCGCGTTTGGTACAGAGAGCCAATCGGTTAGTGCTACTTGTGGACAAGCACCTATAGAACTTTCGTCACCCAAACGCGAGCGAACTGAGACAAGCACATCCAAGCTATGCCAGTGGGCGGCTATGGGAGACGGTGGCAATACATTCATAGCGGTTCCAGGTACTAGGAAGACGCTATCGCCAGGTGCGTATACTGTCGCAAGACAAACCGATGCGGGACAACCATTGTTCGAGTGGCAGGACTTAAATGTAGACGATATCATTGCCTTCGAGAACGGTACTGATGCTGCCATTTTCAACGAGATCAAGAAATTCTGGAATCGAGAAAAAGATTTCAAGCACTATGGCTTCCTGCACAGAAGGGGTATGCTGCTATGGGGACCTCCCGGAGGCGGGAAAACCTGTATCGTCCAGCAAGTTATCAAAAATCTAGTGGCAGATAAGGGCATAGTGCTACTGGTGAAGAACACTCGGTTGGTATCTCGCGCGCTGACCGCCTTTAGGGCTGTGGAGTGCCACCGGCCTTTGGTTTGCGTGTTTGAGGATATCGACGCGCTGTGCAACGAGTACGGAGAAGAGAGCTTGTTATCAGCACTGGACGGCGAGAACACTGTGGACCACGTGCTGAACATTGCTACTACCAACTTCCCTGAAAAAGTATCCAAGCGTATCATAGCTCGGCCGCGGCGCTTTGATCGCATAATAAAAATAGGATGCCCGAGCGCAGATATACGCAGAGTGTACTTAGAGCAGCGCCTCAAGATATCCAATGGAGACCTAGACACCTGGGTAGAAAAAACAAACGGGCTATCGTTTGCCGCGCTTGCAGAGCTAGTTATCAGCGTGAAGTGCTTGGATAACTCGTTCGAGGAAACTCTGGAGAGGCTGAGGGAGCAAAATAAG
>Ga0209099_1004000_pt1 | contig 11519 bp, 5 predicted proteins | sample AD_JPNHW2_MetaG_FD_184430 | JGI IMG/M metagenome (GOLD analysis project Ga0209099, IMG submission 184430) | Active sludge microbial communities of municipal wastewater-treating anaerobic digesters from Japan - AD_JPNHW2_MetaG (SPAdes) (version 2) | ecosystem: Engineered > Bioreactor > Anaerobic >...
TTTGACTTTCTTAAAAAGAAATTTGAGGGGAAAGCGATTCTTCTGGATGTGATAGATCCTGTTGTGGATTATCTCGCTACAAGAAACTATAACAAAATTGGAGTTATAGGAACCAAGAGAACAATAAGTTCCGGGACTTACGAGAAGAAAATAAGGGAAAAATCGCCCTCTACAAATGTTGTCTCGATGGCGACTCCGTTGTTTGTTCCGATGATTGAAGAAGGATTTATTTTCGATGATATCAGTAATGCAATAATACGCTCTTATCTTACAAATGAATCACTTGCAGGGATTCAGGCTTTGATACTGGGCTGCACCCATTATCCCATAATAAAAAACCAGATAAGCAAAATATTCAACTTCAATGTTGATGTTCTCGATTCAGCAAGGCTGGTATCGATGATTCTCAGAGATGCTCTGGAAAAGCAAAATCTTCTTAACGATTCAGGTGTTGTGAAAGATCAGTTTTTTATTTCTGATTATACACCTTATTTTGAAAAAATTGCCAGAATGTTTTTTGAAGGAGATATCAATCTGAAAAAAGCCGATATCTGGAAATAATATTGGATTAGATTTTATCCCGGACTTTTAATTCTGACAACAACTCATCTCCTCCTTGGGAAGTGCTTAAAATCATTAGTGATTTCTTACTTCCATTACTGTACAGGTAAAGGATCTATTTGATTGTCTGTAACGAGGAGAAATGAGAAAAATTCAAAAGAGAAGACAAAGTGGGATGAAGTGATAATTCAGACGGGCTGAAACATGGCGATAAATTTAAACATGATCAATATCATACGGCATTAAAAAAAATTATCCGAAATTTCATTTTTTATTTTACTAAAATTGGTAAATTATATTCAGTTAATACATTGCTGAATGCGTTTAATATAAACTTACAGATACTATGGGGAAAAAGTCAGAGGTAATCGAGAGGGAAGAGGTGGTTATCAGGTTTTCTGGTGATTCTGGTGACGGCATGCAACTTTCAGGTACACTGTTTTCCGACACGGCTGCTCTTTTTGGCAACGACTTGTCGACATTTCCTGATTATCCAGCTGAAATACGCGCTCCGCAGGGAACTGTTGGGGGTGTATCAGGTTTTCAGGTTCATGTCGGCCACTCGGAAGTTTATACTCCGGGTGATTATGCAGATGTTCTTGTTGCAATGAACCCTGCTGCCATAAAAGCTAACGCCAAATGGATAAAACAAGGTGGAACAATAATTTTCGATGAGGACAATTTCACAGAGAAGAATATCATAAAAGCAGGTTACGAAAAAGATCCTGTCAGCGAGGAAAGACTTGAACACTATAACGTTATTGCAGCACCTATATCCTCAATGGTTAAGGAAGCCCTGAAAAATTTTGGCCTTGATCCGAAATCCGTACTTAGGACAAAAAATATGTTTGCACTCGGAATGGTTTACTGGCTCTTCAATCGTAAACTTGACTATACGGAAAAATATTTTGAAAAGAAGTTCCTGAAGAAACCGGGGATGGCAGAAGCTAATAAAATTGCTCTCAGGGCCGGATATTATTATGCCGAAACAATTGAAGCGCTGAATCCTGTTTATAAAATTCTTCCTGCACAGAATGCAAAAGGTATATACCGGAATATCTGCGGAAATGTTGCAACGGCATGGGGATTAATTGCTGCTGCAGAAAAGGCAGGATTAAATCTGTTTGTCGGATCGTATCCGATAACCCCTGCCTCAGGCATCCTCGAAGAACTGGCAGCCAGAAAAGATCTGGGTGTGACAAGTTTTCAGGCTGAGGATGAGATTGCCGGAATATGTACTGCCCTGGGAGCCAGTTTTGCAGGAGATCTTGCAGTTACTTCAACATCGGGTCCAGGGCTCTCACTTAAGTCTGAAGCTATAGGTCTCGCCGTAATGACAGAACTTCCCATAGTCATCATCGATGTTCAAAGGGCAGGCCCCTCAACAGGCCTTCCTACAAAAACGGAACAGTCAGATCTTATGCAGGCACTTTATGGACGAAATGGTGAATGCCATGTTGTTGTGCTTGCATCAAGCACACCTTCAGACTGCTTTCATTTTGCATTTGAAGCTGCCAGGATAGCTCTGGAACATATGACCCCCGTGATTCTTCTTTCCGACAGTTATCTGGCCAACGGAACTGAGCCCTGGAGAATTCCGGTGATGAAGGAACTTCCAAAAATAAATCCGCCTTTTGCCGATAAAAATGAGATCCCTTTTATGCCATATAAGCGTGATGCAGAAAAACTTGTACGCTCGTGGGCAGTTCCGGGGACCCCGGGTTTGGAACACAGGATCGGCGGACTGGAGAAAACTGTTAAAGGAACAGTATCCTATGCTCCTGAAAACCATGAGTTAATGGTTAAATTAAGAACAGAGAAGATTAAAAAAGTGGAGGATGAAATTCCTGATATTGTTGTTCATGGAGATAAGCAGGGTGATCTTCTTGTTGTAGGATGGGGAGGATCATATGGATACCTTATTACAGCAGTAACAGAATTGCAGGCAGAAGGACATAAAGTAAGCTTCGTCAATTTCAATTATATCAACCCGTTGCCTAAAAATGTAAAAGATGTCTTTGAAAAATTCAGAAAGATAATTGTCTGTGAATTAAACCTTGGACAGTTTGCAAATTATCTGAGAATGAAATATCCGGAATTTACTTACGATCAGCTTAATAAAGTACAGGGACATCCATTTACAATAAAGGAGATAAAAGAAAAATGCAATCAAATACTGGAGGGCAAATAAGATGACTGAGACAACAGCAAATAGTTATACTCCGAAAGACTTTAAAAGCGACCAGGAGATAAGGTGGTGCCCGGGTTGCGGTAACCATGCCATTATTAATGCAGTTCAGAAAGCTCTTGCTGAGTTGGGAATCCCTAAAGAGAAAATTGCATTCGTTTCAGGAATAGGCTGCTCCTCAAGATTTCCTTATTATATGAGTACATATGGTTTTCACAGTATTCATGGACGTGCCACTGTAATTGCTACAGGAGTGAAAGTAGCCAACCCTGATTTATCAGTGTGGCAGATAACCGGCGACGGGGATGCCCTAGCAATAGGAGGCAACCATTTTATACATGCTGTTAGGAGGAACATAGATCTGAATATCATATTGTTTAACAATGAGATTTATGGTCTTACCAAAGGCCAGTATTCTCCGACCTCAAAGAAAGGGATCGTTACAAAAACATCACCTTTCGGCTCTGTTGAAGAGCCCTTTTCAGTGGGTGAACTGGTAGTTGGGGCAAATGGTAAATTCTTCGCCCGTACTATCGATGCCAATGTCACACTGTCTACACAGATTTATATTGAAGCTGCCAGACATAAAGGAACATCTGTCATCGAGGTCCTTCAGAATTGTGTCATCTTCAATGATGGTGTTCATGATAATATTGCTGCCAGGGAGGTAAGGGATGACCGTACAATTGTTCTCAGGCATGGCCAGCCGATGATCTTCGGAAAAGATAATGACAAAGGTCTCATCCTTGACGGATTGAAACTAAAGGTTGTCAGGCTTGGAGAAAACGGCATCACTGAAAAAAACATTCTTGTTCATGATGCTCATGAAGAAAATCCGGGGATACAATATATGCTTTCGCATATGAGATATCCTGAATATCCTGTTGCTCTCGGAGTTATAAGGTCAGTGCCTGGCGTTACCTACGATGATGCAGTTAAGGAACAGATATGTTCAGTACAGAAGAAATCTGCAATCAGATGCATGGATGATCTCCTTAACAACGGTTCAACATGGAAAGTGGAATAGTTTAAACCTGAACCTGATCTATATCACTGCCGGGACAAAGCAATTTGTTCCGGCATTTTTTTATAATTGAACCAACTCATGGATAAAGATGATGATGGTTAATTCTCAACCGGTCCCGGTTTGCCGTGAGGCTTCAGTGAAGATAATCAGGAGAGGTTATCACACCCTGACATGATCCTTAAAAATAAATTATATACGGATAAAACTATTTTACTAATTTTAAAAATTGATCCGAACGGGATTCTCTATGAGTAGATTGAAACATAATAAATCAGAAAATAACCGTCTGCTGAACGAACGGCTAAAGGAGCTGGAATGCATTAACCAGACTATCTCAATCCTCAGGGAGAGAAAATCTGTTGAAGAGTCACTGCAGCAGATAGTACTTCTTTTACCGGCAGCCTGGCAGTATCCGGAATTCACGGTAGCCCGTATCAGCTTTCTTGGTAAAAAGTACGAATCAGCAGGTTTCGAGGAGACCAGATGGAAAATGTCTCAGGAATTCACTGTAGGCGATGGAGATAAAGGATTAATAGAGGTTTGCTATACAAAAGAATTCCTTAACGAAAATGAGGGACCTTTCCTTAAGGAAGAAAGAGATCTCATCAGGAATATAGCCAGTATGATAACCGGTTATATTGACAGTTTTAAAGCCCGTGGCATTATAGGTGAGAAGCTTGTTCAACGGAAAGAGGAAGAGGGCGTTACGGACTTTTCAAGTAAAAAACTGTTTCAGAGATTTCTTGATCGTCATAATGCCGAAAGAGATGTGTTCCACGACCTTATGCCGTTTAAAGTTAAGGAGATCCTTCTTGTAGCCAACCTTTATGATGCCTACTCAATTGAAGGAGAAGGACGTTTTCTGGACCATATACTGGGGGAATATTATCAGATGAGCCTGACTTCAATTCCCAGAATAACAGGAGTCTCAAGTGAGGAGGAGGCTTTTAACAGACTGAGAATAAGGCATTATGATATGATCATTATTATGATCGGAGTAGACAAGGAGAACCAGATGATTCTCTGTAAGAAAATTAAAGACAAGTATCCTTTTCTACCTACATTCCTTCTTCTCAACACGGCAGGTGAAGTTCCCTTTGTCAAAAATCAGATATCGTTAGGTGTCCCTTTTGACAACTATTTTGTCTGGACAGGAGAATCAAAGGTTTTCTTTGCCATGGTAAACCTGCTCGAAGACAGGGTAAATGTTGATAACGATACCAGAAAAGGACTTGCACGTGTTATTCTTCTTGTTGAAGATTCGGCTGAATCATATTCAAGCTATCTTCCGATGCTCTACACACTTGTGATGGAGCAGACCAAAAACCTGATTGAGGATGTTTCAACCGACGAACTGTATAAAGTACTGAAACTGAAAGCAAGAGCCAAGATTCTGCTTGCATCAAATTATGAAGATGCCATAGGCATCTTTAACAAATACAAGGATAGCTTCTTATGCGCCATCTCCGACATGAGGTTCCCAAAAAATGGAGTATTGAATGATACAGCCGGATTCGATCTGATTCAGCAGTTGAAAAAAGATCTTCCGAACCTTCCTACTGTGCTCCAGTCATCTGATCCTGAAAATGCCAGGTATGCCTTTACTTTAAAATCATTTTTTATCAATAAGAACTCGCAAAGCATTTTTCAGGATCTTAAGTCGTTCATAAACTATTACCTTGGTTTTGGGCACTTTGTATACAGAAACAATAAGGGGCAGCAAATAGCCGTAGCGAAATCAATGAAAGAATTTGAGGCGTTTCTGAAGACTGTTCCTGATGATTCTCTGATTTATCATACTGAGAAAAATCATTTTTCTCTCTGGCTGATGGCTAGGGGAGAGGTGAAAATCGCAAAAGCTATAAACAAGATAAAAGCGTCTGATTTTGCAACAATAAACGAACTCAGGGAATTTCTTATCGATGTGATACGCAGACGCAGGAGAGATCTTAACAAAGGGAAGATAGTCAATTTTGAGGAGTCGGCAATTATTGACGAGACCAATGTTGTGAGCCTTGCGGGCGGTTCGCTGGGAGGCAAAGGAAGGGGACTGGCTTTTGTGAATACTCTTATATATAGTTTTGAACTTGGCAGGCTTTTACCCGGTATTAATATCAAAACCCCTATAACCGCAATAATAGGTACCGACGAATTTGATATGTTTATGGAGAGGAACCATCTGTGGGAAAAAGTAACATCGGATATTGATTTCCTCTCCCTTCAGAAGTTATTTCTTCAGGGCAGTCTGAGTTATACACTGGAGAAAGAGCTTAGACTTTTTATCCGCCATATAAACAAACCATTGGCAGTAAGGTCTTCAAGTTTGTTTGAAGATTCAATAAGTCAACCGTTTGCTGGTATTTTTGGCACTTACCTTCTTCCAAACAATAATCCTGATCCTGAGATCAGGCTGAGGCAGCTGTCTGAAGCAATTAAACTTGTCTTTTCTTCAATATACTCGAAAAATTCCCGTACATATTTCGAGGCTATCAACTATAAGATTGAGCATGAAAAAATGGCAATAGTACTGCAAGAGGTTGTGGGGAACAGGTATGAGGATGTGTTTTATCCGCATATAAGCGGAACAGCCCAGTCGTTCAATTTTTATCCTGTTGCCCACATGACACCACAGGACGGGTTTGCAGTAATGGCCGTAGGTCTTGGACAGTATGTTGTTGAAGGAGAAAGTGCATTCGGCTTCTCCCCCTCTTATCCTTCACTCGATATAGTCTCTCAGAGTGATCTTTATAAAAACTCACAGGTACGCTTTTACGCCGTCGATATGACTAAAAAAGAGATAGACCTTCTGGAAGGGGAAACAGCCGGACTTGTGACGCTCGATATAAGCAAAGCTGAAAAACATGGAACACTGAAACATTCCGCTTCGGTACTGAATATTGACAATGATATTATCATTCCCGGGCTGGATGCCGCGGGTCCGCGTGTAATTAATTTTGCAGATATATTAAAATATAATTATACCCCTTTGGCATCAACTATTAAAGTTGTGCTGAATATTGTAAGTGGAGCTTTCGGAACACCTGTCGAGATTGAATTTGCGGTCGATCTTACTCCTGATGAAAAGGGAAATGCCTCCTTCTACCTGTTGCAGATAAAACCTCTTGTCGGAAGCGGTGCAGGTTATTCAATCGATACGGCAAAAATAAATGATGACAACCTTGTCCTTTTTACCAATAAAAGCATGGGGAATGGTGTTATTAATGATATTTCCGATCTCATATATCTTGAACCGGACAAATTCAATAATTTGCTTACCAACGAGATGGCAGCTGAAATTGAAATGATAAATGCAAAGATGATAAGGGAAAACAGAAAATATGTACTTCTTGGACCCGGGAGATGGGGTACAAGAGACAGATTCCTTGGCATCCCTGTTGTCTGGCCGCAAATATCAAACGCGAAAGTTATTGTGGAAATAAGTCTGCCTGATTTTCACATAGATGCATCACTTGGTTCACATTTTTTCCATAATATAACCTCAATGAATATTGGTTATTTTTCAATTGACAGGGAGATGCGTAACGATTCTATAAATCTTAAAAAGATAGAACAACAGAAAATTATTGAAAGAGGGAAATTCTTCAGCCATGTAAGGTTTGATAAACCACTTATAATTCTTATGGATGGCAAAAAAGGAGTGGCTGCAATCACTGTTTAAAGAATGAGAAATTATGGCAATACTTGACGATAACCTGGATCTTCAGAAGTACGATTTTACCGACACTTCATTCAATCTGTTGATGCAGAGACGAATACACAGAGTTCTTGTGATATGCAGCAATTATGACAACTATATGCTGGAAGAGGACGGAAGGATTGATGAACAGATTTTTAATGAATATGCCTCCCTTAATCTGCGTTATCCGCCTACATTTGTCCAGACCGATAATGCAGAAGATGCTTTTAAAATTCTGCAGGATGGTAATATCGATCTTGTTATCTCAATGCTTAGCCTTAAGGGTACTGATGTCTTTGCGCTGGCAAAGAAGATCAAAACAAAATATGAAAATATACCTATAGTAGTCCTTACCTATTTCTCGAGGGAAGTGTCGCTCAGACTTGAAGGCGAAGACCTCAGCGCTATTGATTATGTTTTTTGCTGGCTCGGCGATGCGTCACTTATACTTGCTATTATCAAACTTATAGAAGATAAGATGAATGCTGACTATGATATTGAAAACGTTGGCGTTCAGGCAATAATCCTTGTAGAAAATTCAATACGTTACATCTCTTCTTACCTGCCAAATATTTACAAGATTGTTCTGTTACAATCTCTGGATTTTCAGCGCGAAGCTTTGAATGAACATCAGAGGATGCTAAAGATGAGAGGGCGACCGAAGATCCTTCTTGCCAATAACTTCAACGATGCTGTCGCACTTTATAACAAATATAAAAACAATGTCCTGGGAATAATTTCAGATATCAGTTATAAAAGAGACGATGTCCAGGATGAAGATGCAGGCATCGAATTATGCAAGCTGGTAATGGCCGATGATGACCAGATACCCTTTCTGATTCAATCTTCAAGTACTAAACATAAGAAGATGGCTGAAGAGCTTGGTGCAGGGTTCATTAATAAATATTCAAAATCGCTGTCACTTGAGTTAAGAAATTTTATTATTCAGAATCTTGCCTTCGGACCCTTCGTCTTCCGGAATCCTGAGACTCTTGAGCCTATTGCCATTGCCACAGACCTTCAGAGTCTCCAGCAGAAGATTCTCACTATTCCGGATAACACTCTTAAGTATCATGCAAAACGGAATCATTTTTCAAAATGGCTGAATGCCAGAGCTTTGTTTCCTGTCGCTCAGATGTTTAAGTACATAAGGGAAGAGGATTTTGAAACAATGGATGAATTACGCAAATTCCTTTATGTGGCTATTTCCAGCTTCCGTCTTGGAAAAGGGAGGGGGGTAATTGCCAAGTTTGACAAGACAAGCTTTGATGAGTACCAGATATTTTCCAGGATAGGAGAAGGGTCGATCGGGGGAAAAGCAAGAGGTCTGGCTTTTATCAACAGGATAATAAAAACAAATAAACTGTTCAATAAGTTTCCGGATGTTCTTATCACAATCCCGAGAACTGTTGTGCTGAGTACCGACATCTTTGATGAGTTTATGGATCATAACAATCTGTATTCAGTGGCATTGTCTGATCTGACTGATGATGAGATCCTTAACCGGTTTATCAATGCAGAACTGCCTGGTCATGTTTACCAGGACTTTTATGCGTTCCTTGCTGTTTCAAAGAACTATCCTATAGCCGTACGTTCATCAAGCAAGCTTGAAGATTCTCATTATCAGCCATTTGCTGGCATTTACTCAACTTACATGATTCCCAGGATTGCTGATAACAGGCAGATGATAAAGATGTTATCAGATGCGATAAAGGAGGTTTATGCTTCAGTCTATTATAAGGCAAGTAAGGCTTATATGACAGCTACCGCAAATGTTATTGATGAGGAAAAAATGGGTATCATCCTTCAGGAGGTTTGCGGATGTAATCATGGGGATATTTACTATCCGACATTATCGGGTGTTGCCCGATCAATAAATTACTATCCGATAGGTTCTGAGAAAGCTGAAGATGGCATTGCAAATGTTGCTTTCGGTCTTGGAAAACTGATCGTGGAAGGAGGCCAGTCGCTCAGGTTTTGTCCAAGGCATCCCAAAAAGATACTTCAGCTCTCTTCACCCGAAGCTGCAATAAGAGATACTCAGAAAGTGTTTTGTGCACTTGATCTTAATTGTAACAGTTTTGTTCCTTCCACAGACGATGGTGTCAACATACGGAAAATAGACATCAGGGAGATAAAGGATGACCCTGCTATGAAGTATATTGCCTCATCATACGACAGGGAGAATAATATCCTTCGTGACGGGATCATTTATCCGGGGCAGAAAATAATTACTTTTTCAAATATATTGCAGTACAAGACATTCCCTTTAGCTGATATTCTGAATACACTTCTTGAAATAGGGCAGAAGGAGATGAATAATCCGATTGAAATGGAATTCGCGGTGAACCTTGAAACAGCTGCCGGTGCACCAAAGATATTCAATTTCCTGCAAATACGACCTGTTGTCCATACAGAGGAGGGGCATAGTATTAATCTCGATCATGTTAAACCTGAGGAGACAATCGTCTATTCGGAATCAGCTCTCGGGAATGGTGTTTTCAAGGGCATTCATGACGTTGTTTATGTTAAACCGGAATCATTTAATGCAGCAAATAACAAGAATGTAGTAAATGAAATTGAGAAGGTAAATGTGGGATTTGTAAAGGAAGGAACCGGATATATTCTTATCGGACCTGGCAGATGGGGATCGGCCGATCCATGGCTGGGTATCCCTGTAAAATGGCCACAGATATCAGCGGCAAGAATAATTATTGAATCGGGGTTGAAGAACTACAGGATAGATCCGAGTCAGGGAACCCATTTCTTTCAAAACCTCACATCATTCCGGGTCGGATATTTTACCATAAATCCTTTTATTAAAGAAGGTTATTATGATGTGGATTACCTTAACAGAATGGAAGTAAAATATGAAGATAACTTCATAAGGCACGTAAGGTTTCAGAATCCCCTCGAGATAATGATAGACGGAAGAAAACATAAAGGTGCAATTCTAAAACCCGCTTAAATCCTCTTTCTATAGCCTTTACAGCCTATACAGCCTTTTCCGCCTCTACAGCCTCTACAAGGCTGCTCCTTCAGCAATGATATCTTTATTTATTTTCTTTATTAATCCCTGAAGCACATTTCCAGGACCAACTTCAGTGAAAGAGGTTGCTCCGTCTGAGATCATATTGATCACGCTTTGTGTCCACATCACAGGTGATGTCAGCTGTTTCACCAGATTGGCCTTAATGGCTTCAGCGTCTGTTGAAGGTTTGGCGTTGACATTTTGATAAACAGGGCATATCGGGTTTCTGAATGTTGTTTTGTTTATTGCATCTTCAAGTTCAAGACGTGCAGGTTCCATGAATGGAGAGTGAAATGCACCGCTGACGGCAAGCTTAAGAGCTCTTTTAGCTCCTTTTTCCTTAAGAAGCTCAATTGCTTTGTCAACACCTTCATTTGAACCTGAAATAACTATCTGTCCTGTACAGTTATAGTTGGCAGGGACAACGGTTTCTTTAATTGAAGCACATACCTCCTCGATTGTTTTGTCATCCAGGCCTAAGATGGCGGCCATTGTTGATGGAGTTTTCTCGCATGCTTTCTGCATGGCAAGGGCTCTCTTTGAAACCAGGACAAGCCCATCCTCGAAAGAGAGAGTCTTGTTGGCTACCAGGGCTGAAAATTCTCCGAGCGAATGCCCGGCAACCATATCTGGTTTAAAGGTGTCTCCAAGAACAGCTGCAAGAATTGTTGAATGAAGGAATATTGCAGGCTGGGTTACTTTAGTCTGCTTAAGATTTTCATCGGCTCCTGCAAACATCAGATCAGTGATCCTGAAACCAAGAATTGAGTTTGCTTTTTCGAACATCTCTTTAGCCAGGGGAGATTTATCATAAAGATCTTTCCCCATTCCAATAAATTGTGCTCCCTGTCCCGGAAATACGTATGCTTTCATAGCTGGTTATTTTTGGTTTAAAATACCGTTTCGTATAAGTAGCAAAAATATAAAAAATTATTTGTTTGCATACAAGAGGGAAATACCCCCCGATGTAAGTGCAATCTGTCTTAACAACATGCAAGTAGTGAACATCTTGTTT
>Ga0209099_1004003_pt1 | contig 11512 bp, 10 predicted proteins | sample AD_JPNHW2_MetaG_FD_184430 | JGI IMG/M metagenome (GOLD analysis project Ga0209099, IMG submission 184430) | Active sludge microbial communities of municipal wastewater-treating anaerobic digesters from Japan - AD_JPNHW2_MetaG (SPAdes) (version 2) | ecosystem: Engineered > Bioreactor > Anaerobic...
AATTTGTCAACAAGCACCCGATACTGTAAGACTTGACTTGAATAGTATTAGTAAAAAGGACACTGTAATAATAACTGGATATATTGCAAACTGCGGAGAATGGGGTGGCCATTTTGAACATATTATTTTAACTAGACGAAAGAAAAGTTTAATATGCTGGTTTAAAAGAGACCCTGTCAATTGTGTTTATACACTGCCAGTAAATCCCAAACAATATAGACAAGACAGCTTGAATTTTAATGAAAAGACAAGAGAACCTAATAATGACACTGTATTAATTAGCGGAATTAATAAGAAATTAATAAAAAAATATTTTACAAAGTTTGGTGTTTTAGCGATGACTTGTAAAGTGTTTTCTAATGCACCAACTGAATACATTATAGCGAAAAATAACAAGACTTTGTATCATCGTAAAGATCCATCGGGTGCTTGGACTGGCTTTACAGAGTTGAGGGACAAATTATTTTTAAAGTAAACGACACGCTAACAGGGGCTTTGCATCAGGCGGGTGCGGGAAAAATTTGAAACATATGGAAATTTAATTAATTTTATGGACGGGTTGACACGGCAGGCCGGTAAAAAACCCGCCCGCTGCAAAGCCCCGGAACGTTATGGGTAATTGAAAATGAAAAGATACTTCTTAATATTGGCACTTTTTATTATTTCTCTTGACACGGTCTGTCAAGGACAAGAAAAAGTGTTTTCGAGACTATACAAAATAGACAAAATGCAACTAGTACAGAATATCTGCACTAATACAAATCTGTTACCACTTAAGTTGTATTGCCTTGATTCAATTGCATGCAGAACAGACAGTATTTTTTTGACTGATAGTCCATTTTATTTTCATTTCAAATCATATGACAATCAAGGTTTTCTGAGAGTTTTTGGGAGCATACATATTCACATCAATATTAAATCTATTTCAGATTTACCAGATGCAAAGACATTATTATCTCCTTTATATCAAGATTGTTTTTTCTTTGAAAACTATACAATACTCGACAAGGCTGGAAAACCAATAAAACAAACATTTTCCTCATGTGAATATTATTCTATTCTAAAGAATGGCTCTCTTTTATGGGAAGAATTCGGGACTGATGAATTTGGAATAAAAAATATTATTACAGGTGAGCAAATTAAAAGAATGCCCATAGACAGATGAGAATTCAACTACCCATAACAGGGGCTTTGCATCAGGCGGGTGCGGAAAAAACTTGAAACGTATGGAAAATTAATTAATTTTATGGACGGGTTGACACGGCGGGCCGGTTTAAAACCCGCCCGCTGCAAAGCCCCGGAACGTTAGCACCAATGCCAATTCAATATATAATCTTCATTTAGTAATGATATCAACAATCAGATTTCTTTTATTGACGATTTTCTTGACAAAGGTGGTTACTGGATTTTGTCAATTGTCAAATGTAGACACTATATTCAGAAATAAGGATACAGTGTGGATTAACTTTACTGAGAGATTTGAAGTTGACACCACTTTTCGTTATTGGGATGAAAAGAATCCAAATAAGATTGAAACCATTCGATTCCAATTCATTTCCGGTAGAGATTTGAATTATATTTTGAATAAGGTCAGAAAAGAATTTACAACAAATAGTAAAAGTTACTCCAGCGATAGGGATTATGAAAATGCATTCCTATTTAATATCTTTTTTACTAGAGCTTTTACGTTAATCGATGAAACATTTATGGTTGTAGGTGTTGATGGAATGAACCTAAAAAAACTTTCTACTGTACAAAGTGGGTTAAAAAACATCTTTGATCAAATGATTAAGGAAAATATTCCTCTCGATACTTTTAATTTTTCTTTAGAGCAATATGATTTAACTCAACTTGAGTTGGATGAGAAAGGCGAAGTGTTTTCGAAACCAATTCCTGACTCATTAATTGTTTCGTATAATCAGAATCAATATGATGATGATTTGAAAGGATACTGCCTTCGAGATAATTATTTTGAATTACTCGATATTTTTGACAAAACGAATCTTCCTATTGGGAGAGCGCAAGATTTGATCATGATCATTTCCCCAGCAGGATTTGTTGAAAGCGCATCTATTAAATTCTTTGAAAAAGAAAATTATGTGAATACTGAGAATGTATTTCAGAATTTGAAATTTCCAATTCTTGTCGTTAATGGAATAGGCAGTCCCTATAAATTATGGATATCTGACTCAGATTATCCAAATCCATTTGAAACTGCACTTCGAAATCGATTTAATAGAGCACTTCAGTCTGGGACAAATGTTTATCCTATTTTAAATGATCAAGATTCCCTATTTCTATATGAAAGTATTGTTGATAGTATGTATTTTTTATATACTACGGTTCATAGTCGCGAAAAGTATCCGGACTATTTGGTGAGGTTTCCCGACACCAACTCCGTAAAATCCATGTATTATGATTTCAATAAAGATGGCTTGATTGACTTCATTTATCCACAGACAAGCCAATTTTTTAATGAAACTCAGGACATAGTTATTTATGGAGGTAGCAGTAAGATTAATAATGGATTGCCAGAACCTCATCATTACTACAATTTAAAGTATTCCCCTGACTCCTCTGTTTTTTCCTGTTACGAAAAGCAATTTGAAGGTGGGTATAGACAGACTACTCTCTATTCCTATAAACAGAATGGGGATTCAATTCTATTACAATGCACCCACTATGAAGTTGATGCATCGCTCATGACGGCTTTAAATGAGAATAAATTTCCATCCTATTTCATCCCAAAAAGTAAAGGACAATATGCTTATGTATATTATTTCGTTAATAATTTTGACAAATCATTACCAGAACATAGATATTACATTAGCAAGCTAACCCAAGCTAAGAAAGCATACAAAAAAATGAAAAAGATGATTTATTATTATCGAGATAATCCTGACAAAATACCTCATTAACAATCCAGAGCACAGGTGCTAACAGGGGCTTTGCCTCAGGCGGGTGCGGGAAAAATTTGAAACGTATGGAAATTAATTAATTTTATCAACGGGTTGACACGGCAGGCCGGTTAAAAACCCGCCCGCTGCAAAGCCCCGGAACGTTACAAGCAAGCCGAAGAAAAAAGACAATGACAGAATGACAATGAAATTTTTGCTGCATAAAGACAGGAAAGAAAAATGAGAAAATGCCGACACACAAAAAAGCACATTTGCAAACCGCACAAGCCGACACAAGACCTAAGTTTGCAAAAGAGCTGTTTTCTTGCCGACCCGCAAACTGATAGGTATTTTTACTTGACAATGAGAAGAACTTTTAACGAATAAGAATTTAATGATTTTATGGAAATAATTCTGCAAAGAGGAATAGACAAAGGATTGATTGAAATAAATCAAGACAAAAAAACGATACTTTATATTCATCAAAGGTTTGAACGCAAGTTTAATCCGGAGGAATTTGTTCGTGCAATCACCTATGTTGAATTGGTTTTAGATTATGGGTACAAAAAGGAGAATATAAAATTTGAAGTTAATGCACAACAAGGAAGTTCAGGACTAACAGCGGCTGACATTGTTTTATATTATCCGAATAAGCAAGGAGCTTTCTTGGTCGTAGAAGTAAAAGAGCCAGAAACGAAAGATAAAATTGAAAAGATTTTTAAACAAGCAAGGAGTTACGCTCATTCTGAAGAAATAAAAGCTAAATATTTTGCGTATAGAATAGGCAACGAACCAATAGAAATATGGATGGTAAAAGAGGGTAACGATTTACCAGTATCTCACATTCCGTATGACTATGAAAAACCTGTTGTTTACGCTTATGTGAACGGCAGAGAAATACCTGAGAACAAAAAGCATTATCAAAATTTAAAACCATCTACACCCTACGACTTAAAAAGAATCTTCAAACAATGCCACAATATTATTTGGAATCTTGGCGAAAAAGATAAAGAAGTTGCCAATACTGAATTTAATAAACTTCTGTTTCTTAAAATGTTTGATGAATTGAAGCAAGAAGAAAAACATCTTTCGCCTTATTTCTTTCAGACATACGAAAACGAAACTAAAGACCAGCTTATAGAACGGATTACAGAGGAATACAAGAAGGCAATAGTTGAATCAAAAGTTCAAAACCTTTTGACACCTTTAAATATTTCTAAGTTTCAGCTTTACGACATAATTAAAAAACTTGAAACAATCAGTTTAGTAAACACCGACAACGACCCAAAAGGATTAGCGTTTGAGACTTTTAGGGAAAATTTCATGAAGGGAGATTTCGGACAATTTTTTACTCCGAGAAATGTTGTAGAATTTATGCTTAAAGTTTCTCCTATTGAGTGGGACTCTAATTTCACAAAAAAATCAAAAGTGCTTGACCCTTGTTGCGGTAGTGGTTCTTTTTTGATTCATGCAATTTCACATTACAAACACAAGTATCCGAAGCATTGGAAAGAGTTTGCTAATGGCTCTGTTTATGGAATTGAACACAACGACCAAATAGCAATTACAGCTAAAACAAATTTTGCTTTACACGATGACGGTCACGACAACATCAAACATATGAATGGGCTTAACGCCTACAATGTTTTAGAATGTGATTATGATTTAATACTTACAAATCCGCCTTATGGTGGACAGCCAATTGAAAACAGACCAAAGCCAGATGAGAAAGGAAACAACGATTTAAAGCAATTCTTCGGCTTTAACGATTATGAGATTACAAAGAAAAGAACTGATGCAATTGATGCTATTCGTAACGGTAAAGACATTGAGGAAGAACACATTCCGAGAATAGCATCGCAAATAATATTTTTTGAATTGTATTACAAAATGCTTAAAGTTGGTGGTATTGCCGAAGTTGTAATACCTGACGGACTTCTTACAAACTCAAGTGAACAATATGTTAGAGATTGGATAATGGAACACTTTCAAATATTGGCTGTTGTTTCCCTTCCTCAGTTTACATTCTCACATTATGGTGCAGGGGTAAAATCTTCAATCATTATTATTAAAAAACATCCTTACACCATTTCGGAAAAAATCAAGATTGCAAAAGCAAAATATTTAAAGAGTGCTGTTAAAGCAAACGAAAGTAAATTGATTGAATTAGAAAAGGAGAAAAAAATATTGCCCGACCAATACGATGAAGTACAAAAACTACTTGCTGACCAAGCAGAAGAACTAAACATTATAAGAAAACAAAACATTAGTGATAAAACAAAAACAGATAATACGAATCAGACAAAGAAAAAATACAAAGTGGAAATTGATGCAGTAAAGAAAACAGAAGAATATATTAATTGGCGAAAAACTGCAACGGATGATTTGAACGATAGAATTAAATCTGTGAAAGAATCAATTTACGATTCAGCACAAGCAAACTTTCATAAATTTGAAACTGAATTTAATTATCCAATTTTTATGGCACTTGCGGAGCAAATAGGTTACGATGCTACTGGCAAAGAGGTTAAGCAAAACGACTTTGAAACTATTGAAGTGGAGTATTTAAAATTTATATCTGCATTGCATGAAAACAATTAACCCAGATATAATTTTCACGAAAGGATATAATCCAAAAACTGTTTTTATAACAGAGTATCGAAACCTTGATGGTCGGCTTGACCCTTCATTTTATGAGCCATTGAACATTTCTTTGATTGAGGAAATTAAAAAAATGCCATATAAAAAGTTGTATGAATTAGCATCTTTTTCATCAGAATCATGGAATCAAAAAGACATATTTGAAGATGAATTTCCGTACATTGAAATAAGTGAAATAGATATTCCAACAGGGGAAATTTTAAATGTTTCATATATCCCGAAAGTTGAAGCACCAAGCAGAGCAAAAAAAATAGTTAGAGTTGGTGATATTTTGGTTTCAACGACAAGACCGAGCAGAGGGGCAATCTGTTTAATTAATGAGAAATTTGATTTACATATTGCATCTACTGGTTTTGAAATCATTAGAGATATTAATGTAGAACATTTAGACAAAGAATATTTGTTCAATATTTTAAGAACAAGATTTTGCCTGATGCAAATGTTTTATAGAAGTAGCGGAGGAAACTATCCTGCAATAACACAAGAGCAACTTGGTAAAATCTTAATTCCTGTTCCTTCTAAAGTAATTCAGCAGAAAATAAATTCTGTATTCAGGTCTGCAAGAAATACATATTCAAATAATAAAAATAAAGCGAAACAAATTATTCAAACCATTGATAACTATCTTTTAAAAGGACTTGGAATAACATTGCCCGAAGAAGACAATAGCATTGAGAAAAGAATTTTTATTAAAGATTTTAAAACAGTAAACAGTATCGGACGGTTAGACCCCAAACGATATTCATTGTTTGTTTCAAACCTTGAAGAATCAATAATTAATGACAATTACCCGAAACAAAAGCTTTCAGATTTAATAATACACAAAGCAAGTGGAGATTGGGGAGTAGATGAAGAACTGATAACAGATTTAAAATTGTTTGAGCAATGCCTCGTCATTCGTGCAACTGAATTTGATAATGATTTCAATCTTAATATTGACAACAGCCGATTAAAATATCGTTATATTTTAAAATCTAAACTTAAAAAGTTAGATATTCAACCGTTTGACATTTTAATTGAAAAATCAGGGGGTAGCGAAAACCAACCAGTTGGTAGAGTTGCTATAATTGAAAAACAATTAGTTGATGATTACACTTTATGTTTCAGCAATTTTGTTTATAAAATTAGAGTAAACAGTAAAATAGTTTTGCCTTATTATCTTTTCTATTATTTGAAAATGATGCACAACATTAAATATACAGATGTTATGCAAAGCCAAACAAACGGTATTAGGAATTTGATAATGAAAGAATTTTTCGCACAAGAAATTCCCTTGCCTCCACTGGAAAAGCAAAAAGAAGTCATTGCAACAATTTCAAAACTATATAGCGATGCAAATAAAAATTTAACTGAATCGGAAATTTTAAATTCAAATTTGATGATTGAAATTGAGAAAATTTTAAAAGGAGTAAACAACTGAATTTTTAACAATAAAGGAAAATGAAAACAAAAACAATAAAATTTTCACAAGGTACTTTAAATTATTCTCGTAATGAAAATTCAATTGAATTTCATTGTGGCAGATGCAATTCTGACAAGAAATCTAAAATTGTTGTAAAATGGTTGACAAATGAAGGTATAACAAAAATCATTTGCAACGGTTGTTATGGACTTTTATTAAGTAAAGAAAAATAATATGCCAACGCTTGGTAGTCAAGCACATTTGCAGGTCGCACAAGCCAACACACGACCAAAACCTGCAAAAGAGCTTGCCTACACATACCCACGGACAGAAAAATATGCAGCAAAAATGAAAGACAGAATGACGAGAGACAAGAACGGCCAGCTTGTAACAGGCGGTTGCTGTCAGTGGCGGGGCAGTACTTCGTATGACAGTGACGTGGTTATTGAAACTTTTGTTCTTCGTAGAAAGTTTAGTGATGAGCCACCGAACAGCACACCGCCAGAACGTTAGCGGCAAGCAATGGGAATAGAGCTAACCTTGAACTGACTATAAGAAATGGACTTGATTAGAGACCAAAAAAATCGGACAGAAAAATGATAGTTGACACAGAATTTAATGTTCACTCTGACGCAGGTGGAGGCGACCCAGACAGCACCAGTCCGACACTTCGTTTGTATCATAAAATTTTATGGAGTAAGCCATTGCCTAACGGACAAATATTTGAACTGACAAATAAAAAAAGTGGAGCTTATTTGTATCATAAATCGGACTTGGGAGAATTCTTTTTAGGAAGCGATGCAATCACTCACTCATACAGACACCACAAAAGAAAAGAGTGGCTGACAAAGCAAATTCAAAATGAAGTAAACGAACTTTTTAAAACAGGTTCAACAATAGGCTCCTTTACAATATTCCCTAATAACAGAGTTGACAAAAAGCACACTATAAATCAAGCTCGGGGAGTAATCAATTTAATTGACGACAGATTTGACTTGACATTAGAGTGCATCCGACTTTTTTATTTAGGAGAGAAAAGTCCTCTTTACGACACAGCTTTGAGATACAAAAATTTCTTTGACTTGTTTGAGAGTTTTGCTGGCTATATCAAGTTCTTTTTACTTGACGACCTTGTTGATGAAAACGGAAAAGTAAAATTTTATTTACCGTTTGACAACTTTAAAACGAAACCAACATTTTCCAACATTGACGATTATTTGATTTATAAAAATGGTGTAGTGAACTTCATTAAATCACGAAAGAAAAGAATTGAAATTTATGCAAACCAATAGACGACAGAGCAGTTTGCCAGCCGCTAACAGGGGCTTTGCCTCAGGCGGGTGCGGGAAAAATTTGAAACGAATGGAAAATTAATTAATTTTATGGACGGGTTGACACGGCAGGCCGATTAAAAACCCGCCCGCTGCAAAGCCCCGGAACGTTATGGGCAACCAATAAAGAAAAAAACTAATGGGGACAGTCGATGAAATAGTAATTGCAATTGATAATCATTTACTCCAAAATGGTAAGCAATATTTGTCCTTGGGACAAGCGAATCAATTATTATTTAATCTTGGACTTATATCTGATTCTGAAAAACAGAACCAGACATTAAAAAGACTTTTAAAGGAAAATAAGATTCCTCATGCTTATCAGACAATACATAGTCCAAGACAATGGAGAATACCCATCTCAAACAAGAATAAAAACAGAAATAAAAAAAGAACTACAACCACGACAAATAAAACGCCAGTTAAAAGTCGACAACTTCGTCCTTATTATGACAATCCTGTACTTATCGACAATGACTCAAATCATACAATATGTCCTGGCTGTGGTATTGACTTATCAATTCCAGATAATCTCTTAAAATATCCTTATATTAAGTGTCTAACATGTGGTGTGGATTTCAAGAATCCATTTAAAGTTAACCAAAAAGAATCCACGAAAGTTCTTACAAAAAAGCAAAGGAATTGGATTATTGCAATCGCAGTATTTATTGTTCTCTTCATAATTGGAGTAATATCGGAAAAAAATCATCCTGACACATTCCTCTATTATATCAATCAGACAACGTATGCAGCGACAAGCAAGGATAGTTATGACAAAATGATAAATTGTATTGATGACCATGATGATCAAGCAATATCATCTTTAATTCTATATGGAGAGATCATGACATTACCAAAAGGGACAGATATTTATTTAGAGAATGCACATGTATCTTACAGTGTTGTTCGCCTAAAAGGTTCGACACAAAATCTTTGGATAATGTCTGAATATATGACACAACGATAAGAGATGAATTTAATGTTTGAATAAAAGATAATGATTTGGCAGCCCATAACAGGGGCTTTGCATCAGGCGGGTGCGGGAAAAATTTGAAACGAATGGAAAATTAATTAATTTTATGGACGGGTTGACACGGCAGGCCGATTTAAAACCCGCCCGCTGCAAAGCCCCGGAACGTTATAGCCAATTAACAAAATTAAAGAATATGAAGAAAATCACGACAACATTACTGACCGTCTGTGTATTAATGACCTTCACTTTTGGTCAAATATCAACAACCACAGTCGCAACCAAGTCTGACCAAATAAACAATGCACCCTATGACAGTTTGCGAAATTTTTTAGGTAAAAATGTTTATCAATACATCGGTCAAGATTTATATCTTAAAGGGGAATCAGAAAGTATTAGACCATACGGGTATAGGGGCTTTTTAAAGGATTATAAAAAAGACATTTATCAAAAAGGGAATATTTATAATTGTTGTTCTGAAGAATCAAAATACAATTCAAATTATAATAATATGCACGAAAAGTACTTTAAGGTTCTTGACGTGCTAAAACACCCTAATTTTTCTGATTTTCTATATTCTGATACATATTATCTCAAGTTACAGGAAAAGATAAGCGGTGATATTGTTTATTATGAATATAGCAGTCGCTTTGAACCTGATTTTCGATTTATTGTAGTTGGTTACTTTGAAAAGTTAAAAAAAACAATTGTTGGTAATGAGTATATTCTTATGAATAAAAATTCATTCAATCTTGGTGAACCTGTCAACGATATTAATACAGGGAAACCCGTTGACATATCGCCAACTGTTATATGGAAAGCCAAAGATATTACAATTGAAGAAAAGTATTTCATTTTATCTGTTTTACTTGAAAATAATATCGGAGAGAATATCGTGTTCAATATTGAAAATAATCCAACCCCTTTACTATACGATGAAAGTTTCATTATTAAAAAAACTATTGCAGATGAATATAAAATCTCTTTTGGTGCTGAAAATTGGGAGTTGATTTCAAAAGGTAAAGTAAAAATTGGAATGACAAGTAAAATGTGCGAAATATCTTGGGGTAAGCCAAAATCCATTAATGAAACAATTACGTCTGGTAATAAAAATGAGCAGTGGATATATCCAAGTAATTATCTTTATTTTGAAAATGGTATTCTTACAGCTATGCAATAAAAACTATCGCAAATAGAATAAATAGTAAAAAGCTAAAAAAGATGTATTTCAATTTGCAACAAATTTTGTAAACATTACAAAAAAATTTAATAAATAAAAATTAATAACATGAGCCCTTTAATAGTTTGCTGTATCTTAAAAGACAATATTGTGCTTGTAGGCATTTTCTCTTCCTTATTGGCAACAACTCTTGCATATTTTTGTTTATTATTTTGGGAGTATTTCAAATTTCATAAATTACAAGGGAATTATGAGGGTCATAGATTTCAAGATAATAATCCTTCTTTAATTAAACAAGAAATTTCCAGTTGCGCAAAAATTAAATACTGTTGCAGAAATAGATTAGGAATCACAGTAAAGCATGATGAAAGATGTTGGAATGGTATTATTTATATGCATGCTGAAAATTATGGTTCAGTTGTATGGAAATATGAACCCACCAATCCAAATGAATTTAATTTTGGTTATAAAAGTTGTTACATAAGAAAAGAAAAAAATAAAATTTATTTATGTGTAACAGGAACGCCTTTTTTAGATGGAGTGCATATTAAGCATATGACTATGAATACTGATGACCTTATGAAAGAGTTTATAAAAGATAAGGAGATTTTTATTAAATGCAAAAAAATCAATGTTTCTTGCAAATAAAATAGCCCTCGGTGTAAATACTCCTAACTTCGAACCTATAAATTAAGCAAAGAAGAAAAAACAATATAAACAAAAAAACATTGAAGATAGCCGCGAACGATAATTAACATGGCTATAACAGCGGCTTGTTGCAAGTCGGCGGACAGGTAATAATTTGAACGTATGGAATATTTAATTAATTTTGGTAATGATTGACAGGGACGGAAACATTAAAAGCCGACCTGCAGCAAGCCGCGGGGCGTTATCGGTAACTTTATGAGGACAATACTAATCATATTTCTATTCGCAGGACTTTGTCAAAGTTCGTGGGGTTCTTGTTCTGATGAAAACAGAACTTTGACAGAAAGACTTTTTCAAGGAAAAGCAGGAACAATTTTTACTTGTAAAGTTTTGACGTTTTCAACTCCAACTTATCCTGACAAT
>Ga0209099_1004004_pt1 | contig 11508 bp, 13 predicted proteins | sample AD_JPNHW2_MetaG_FD_184430 | JGI IMG/M metagenome (GOLD analysis project Ga0209099, IMG submission 184430) | Active sludge microbial communities of municipal wastewater-treating anaerobic digesters from Japan - AD_JPNHW2_MetaG (SPAdes) (version 2) | ecosystem: Engineered > Bioreactor > Anaerobic...
TTTGAGCCGCTGGCACGCAAAACGAGTATATCGCCGCCATTAGCACGGGTAAGGAACCATTTCATGGCCTCATCGTCCTCGGTGGCACCACCCATCATACATACCCCGCCCTGTGGTATTGTAAAAGTGTCAGTTGTGTTTCCTGTGAAGTAGGAGTCATAGTTCTGACCCTGCCCTGAAATTGCAAGACCGACAAGTAATATTGAGATAATTATGTGTTTAGATATTTTACTGTTCACATTATTTAATTTCGTGATCATACAATTATTATAACTTACAGAAATGCGGTTTTACCAGGCATTAAAGCATAAAATTCATCTGCCAGACTGTATAAAGGTATGAATTTATCGATGGCCATCAATAATAATGGGAATAATTAGAATATGGCAGGCACAATGGACACGGATAATGATAAGACTTTGGATGCGATGTGTGTGCCCTTCACATGCAAACCTGACTGTGCAAAGTGATGAACTCAATGAAGTAACCAATATTGACTTCCAGTGTAGTGATATTTACAATGCTGGTAAATGGCGGAGTATCTTCAGGTTACAACATACCGGGCAGGCCTGAAAAGTTTGATATGCTGGAAGTTCTGGAACCCTCATTAATTAACAAACCGGTGTATAGTTACAACTGTTCCGGAGTTGAATTGAAATAAATCACTGGTTATCATTGGGAATGTTTACTTCTGGCAAAGAAGGGGTGGAGCTTTTCTTTTGTTTGACCGGGGGTAGTGACTTTTTTCTTCTGTGATTTATTTTGCTTCTCATTTTTTTTGGGATTTTTATCACCACGGTCTCGCCAATCTTATCGTGCAGCGCCATACGGTTCGGATTCCAGAATGCCTGGATAAATCCGAAGCCAAATTCGAGCCCCGAGGCAAAATAGCCCAGGCTTCGCTCAATGCAATGCCAAAGCCCGATGTGGTTGTGATACAGCGAAATAACCCTAAGCCGGCAGATAAATTTGCCAAACGTCCTGCCATTGAAAAAGTAGAATGAAACGGTGAAGTAGATCACTGGCAGCAGGCCAAAAACTACCTTCATGATCGTCACTAATGCTTTGGGAGCATTGGCAATATCAAGATCAACCTCGAACATGCTGACGACATTAATCTTGGTGAGGCTCATACCAAATAAAGCGAACACCAGGATTATCAAGAAATATATTAAAATCAGCGCTGTCCAGTCGATGAGAAATGCAAGGAGCCGCCTTTTGACCGTTGCGAGCACAAACTCGTTGCTCTCGTGGATTTCATGCCTGGATTTGTAGTACATAGCCTCTTGAATAGTGCCTGGTGCTTAGTGCCTGGTGCTTAGTGCCTGGTAATTAGTGCTTAGTGTTTTCGTCGGGTGGAGTGTAAGATACTCTTATCAACTTGATTTCCTGCTTTGAACCATCAGGGTTTAGAGGGTATCCTTTTGGTATCAGGTATGGGAATTTAGTCCCGGCTGCTTCATCCTGAAAGAATGAACCTGAAATCGTGGAATTAAAATTATGCGTTAACGTGACTGCTGTATGATAGTCCAGCGGTTTTAAATCAACACTGAACAAATCATCGTAATATTCCAGGAACGTCGGGTAAAATGTGCAGTAGGTGTTATAGCCATTAATATCATATTTTCTGATAATTCTTTCTCCATCAATAAATTCCAGATTAAATTTCAGGTATCCGCCTCCCATTCCGGTGACTGTTACATCTGATCTTACATTCAACATGAATATGCTGTCGAATGCATACGTTCGATTCATTTTTTGAAGTAATTCAATCATTATGGCACTGTTTGTGAACATTTTATATTGGAAATCTTTGTAGTTTTCTGATTTCACCAGATAACCCGTTCTCCCGTCATAAACCAGTTCAAGGTTAATCTCCCGGTTTCTAACACATCCGCTTGAATAATGATAGAGTATAGTTGCCTCACGCAATGATTTTCCGGGTGATACTTGCCTGCAATTTACGAAGTAGTTTATCCTTTCGAGGCTGTCAAGTACCTGAAAGCAGGGATGATAAGGTGATACAGTGTTGTGTGTTACGAGTTCTTGTGCAGAGATGGTCTGTAACCCTGTAAAGAGTATCAAAATCAGAAATTTGCTTTTCATAAATATCAGAATTGGGTGAAGTTACATAATGAAAGTTGAAATGTTAATTTTCAATTTTAACCTTGCTGTTTCATAAATGATGGATAGTTGCATAGCATTCTCGGCTTTCTGCTTTTAATACCTGGTAGCTATAAGGATTAATTGTCCAAAATCCACCTGCCTCTTTCGCATTGGCTTACACCTGGTTGGCAGATTGTCAATTTTCAACTGTCCATTGTTAAAAGTCTTCCTTTCAATGATTTAACTTTTTATCGATTGTTCTCCAGCATGGTATATTTTAAACCAACGATTCCTTCATAGAACTTTTGATGATACAGAGATGTAAGAGTATGGATAAGAATTTCCGCCCGAAAGTCGAAGCTACCATATCCATATTCAAAAATAAGGTTGATCTGATTTGTGTAATTAAGACCGTAATTTGATTTCCTGTATAGTCCGCCCAGCGATGCGATGGATTTTCCATAATTCTTCGTGGCCGATAACCCAAGATTCACGAATTTGTATCTATCCTGAACCGAATATAGCACCAGGGGCGAAATAAAGATTTTTTTACTGATGTTGATATCCGTTCCTGTGTTTATTGTAACTCTTTGGTACAACGGGACTGCTAAGTCCCAGTGTGAAACGTCGGGTCTGAAAATGTGGCTGACACTGATTCCAAGCCAGGGGGTAAATAACTTCTCTTTAGAATTACCGGCAATAAGCACGCCGATATTAGCATCAGGGTAGAAAATGTTTTCTTTATATTCGGGATTATCTGTAATCCCAGTTGCTTCCCTATCCAAATAATGCCGATTCCGGGTAAAACCAGCCTGTATACCTGCACTCAATTTGTAATTGCCATTGAACAAGTTTTTATGATAAGCTGCGGATAACATAAAATCAGTATTACCCAGATAGTTAATCCATTCTGAATATGTATAAATCAGACTCCAGTAGGTATAACAAAAATCAGCTCCGACACCGATACTTCCTTTCAGCAGTGTTTTATCAACTGCAAGATGAAGTAAATAGCCTTTGTCTTTTTGAGCATAGCTACCCCAGTCGAACCCGGTGAAGATCCTGAGATTTGAATTACCAAACGAGCCTGTTGCTGCCGGATTGACTGAAATTGGCGAAGAGGAAAACGGCGATACTGGATGGTCCTGTGAATGGCAGACCTGGAATAGTAAAACTGTTAGCAAAAAGAGAATAGAATGTTTCATGTAGGTGCTTTGGGTAGTTAAGTATGATTGTTTGGTTATCAGAACATCTTTTGTCCATTATCGAACTGTCCCTTTCGCAGGAGCCTTCACCTGGCAGTCAAATTTTCAATTTTCAATTTTCAACTGTCAATTGTTTCACCGTTTCCGGGTCATCACTTAAATATACTGCATCATTCTCGGCTGGGCTGATAATCAGCACCTTGCCGTAGGAGTCGGACCACTCGCCGCTCTCTGCCGATACCCACCGGCATTTCCCCATCACAGAGATCAGTTCTCCTTCTTCAAGTACGCCTTCGCGGTAACGGATTGACTTGTTCATGCCCATGAAATTCTCACTTTCCTGCCCGTGGTCCTTGAGGTATTGTTCAAGCACTTCCGAAGCATCGTTCATAAAACCGGATGTATATTTCATATCGTCAACAATATAGCTTTTCACCTTGTTGCTGTCGATGCGTGCGCAATATTCGCCGTCCCTGATGCCGAATGAACCGGCAACCTCGTCCTCAATGATGGTTTTCCAATGGGAGCTTTTTCCGGTCGAAACCCGCTGCTCAACCAGCACATGGTAGTATGCGCATGTACGGCCCGAAAGTGGCGCTGTTATTGGTGTTACGGTATATTCAACCTTGCCGGTGATTTTTGCAAACTCGCCATCGGTAACGTTAGCAATCCTTCTGGCAGCGGACTTTTTGAGCTTCCTCAGAATAATGGTTTTCTTACTGAAGAAGTACCCGAAAAATACAATCAACCCGAAAAATACGATTACCGCTACAATTATGATTGGTTCATCCATACAAACATGTGATTTTGATGTAAATATATGGTATTCTTCAAGAATTGAGCGGTACTGTTTCAATGGCGGACAGGAAAACAAAAGCAAGAATCGTTCACTTGTGGATATTTAATTAGTCAACGAACGATCTGGAAAAACCATTTAATCTACTCAAGATACATATACACCATCCTCCCAAACTGAAAACAGTATTCCAGCTTATCCGGGAAATATATTGATATGCCCTTGGCTTCGGATACAGGGAAAATCTCCATCTCATAATGAATGCCGTCTTTCAGGCTTCTGTACTGCAGGGGATAATGATCACCCGCTTTCGGATTCCAGCCCACTTCAATGTTGAGTATGTACAGCTTTGTCGGATCAAAAGGCCGGGGCAATTCCAGTTCCTTAAAAGGTATAAAGGAAGGGACCTTGTCACTGGTTTGGAAAATGTACACTCCCAGTTTCTTTACGTCCACGCCTCCTGAGCCAAGGGTTGAAACCACTCCCGGTTTCCAGGCTGAACCGTTCCATTCCATCACTTCGTCCTTTTTTGCCGACTGCCGGGCCAGTTTAAGGGGGTGCGGCTGATTGCCCGCACCTTCGAGCGTTGCATCGGTGTAAACATTTTCAACTTCCTGAGCCTGAAGAGCATATGGAACAGAAACTATCTGGCTCCGTTGTTTTATCGTATAATTAGTTCCTCCCGCCGGATCAGTTTCGGTTTGAATATAATAAGTGCCTTCACCCCAGTTGATGTTTTCTAAGCTGCCATCAACAACGCTGCCGCTCCCTATCTGGATCGAAACGATGCCTATCTCATTTGTTATTGCAGCTTGGGTTTCGATATACACATTCTGGTATTTCGGAGGCATGCCGAATATATACTTCTGAATGCTGATCTTCATACTTACCCGGCGGTTGGCGACAGGCCTGCTGTTATCGTGGAGAATTTCGGCCTGGTAGCTGATTTTTTCAGGAACCTGGGCAGTTGTAACAAAGGGAAGCATGATTGCTGAAGCCAGGATTGACCTGACAATTGATCGGATCTTTTTCATATAAAGTTGCTTTACTGTTTTCTGAATACTTGTTCGTAGTAAATATATAAATTTCCAGAATATCACCTGAAGATAGTCTCAGGGTGAGTCAGGTTTCATGTTAAAGTTTAATCCGGACTTGCAAACTCCGGATAACAGGAGAATCAATTAAATGAATTTGTGATGACAGCAAATGTTTTCAACCCTCTGATGAGATTTGCCCTGCTCTCAGTGCTTCCCGCCTAATTCATAAACCCTCCTCTTCACCTCCTGCGCCCATTCCATCGCTGTGCGCGAGTGGTCAAATTCCTGCCAGGGAATTGGCTTGCCGATGGTTACCCTTACCGTGGCATTTCGTTTTCTGAAGAATTCTGAAGGCAGCAACGCCAGTTCCAGGTTCATCTTAAGACCTATAGTTTTGCGGAGCAGGTTTACCGCGTAAAACAACAGTGAGTTGCGGCCATGGAAGTGGAAGGGCACAATATTTCTTTGGCAACTTATAGCCTTGGTTATGAAGCTTTTCTGCCAGTCACAGTCTTGTATCCTGCCATGGTATCTGCGTGATACCTCACCCGCAGGGAAATGAGTGATTGGCAGGTCAGAGCGATAGATGGTTTCAAGCGCTTCTACCGACTGCCGCGCAGTTTGCCCGTAAACATTTACCTGTGCAATGTGCGGACGCAGATTTGGAATGAGCATGAAAGCGTCGTTGCCAATGGCGCGCAGGTCACCATATTTCTCAAGCACTATCCTGGTGAGGGTTAGCCCGTCGAGGATGCCGAAAGGATGGTTGGCTACGAAGAAGCAATGGCCGTTTTCGGGCAGGTTTTCGAGTCCTTCAATTTCAAATTTCAGGTTGAGTTCAGCAGCAACATTGTGATGGAATTCTATCCCTTTACAATCGCGGAAGCGCCAAAGAATATCGTTCATCTCATCCTGCCAGATGATCTTTTCGAGAAAACGCACCACGAAATGTGGCAGTTTTTTCAGGAAATTGGATTTGCCTGCACGAATGTTAGCACAAAGGTCGATGTATTTTTCAGGGGTTTCTGTCATTGGCCGGATTTATCTGTGCATGGCGTTAGTGCCGGGATTGAACCTTTCGAGGATTGATGCATCATCAATTTCCTTCGACAGCGTGTTTATCACCGTCATGGGAACATTCATGAGGTCAAGCACCAGCAACCCGTCGAGGGCATCATTAAAGTCAGGGTCGAGATTAAAGGCTATAATGCGGCCGTTGAGGCTAAGATATTTCTTAAGCAGCACGGGCATTCCGCTATCCTCAATTTCCACGTCGCGGATGTGCTTGTCAAATTTTCCCAGGTCGGTGGTGCCTTCAATGAGGATATCCTTGTCAATGCTGCCTGTATCGGGAATGAATTCATGCCGCGGCTTTACATACCGGGCCATTTCTTCGTCGAAATAGTGTTTTTTGATGTACTCGATGATAAGACTTCGGGAGAAATCGCTGAATTTATTGCTGATGCTCACCGGGCCTATGAGGAAAAGGTATTTGGGATGTTTGAGGAGAAAATAGAGAATTCCTTTCCAGAGGCAATAAAGTGACAACGGTTTGCGCTGGTAATCCTGAACGATAAATGAGCGACCCAGTTCGATGGCAGCACCCAGCGCAGGTTTGAAACCTTCGCTTATCCTGAAGAGGCTGTTGATATAAAAGCCTTTGATGCCGTATGATTCCATGATCTCAGCGCCCATGCCCAGCCGGTAAGCACCCACGATACGTGCTGCCTGCCTGTCCCAGATGAAGAGGTGGCGATAGTAGATATCGTATTCGTCTAGGTCAATCTTTTTATTGGTTCCTTCGCCAACCAGCCTGAAGGTTTCCTCGCGCAGGCGGCCAATTTCGAGGATAACGAAGGGAAGTTCTGATGCCGGGGCACAATACACACTGAACTGTTCGACTTCGAATAGCAGCCTTTCGGGAAGCAGTGCATGCACTTCGGCGGTGAGTGTTTCTGCCGGGATGGGAGAGATGATTTCTTCGGCCAGGGGCAGGCGTTCGTCAACAGGAGTGAAGAATTTTTTCACTTCAAGCGAGGTTCCGAGCGCGTATGTTTTGGCACGCAGGTAACGGCCATAGCGTGAAATGTCGCGGTATTCGGCCATTTCTTTTGGAGGAATCGGCTTACCAATCCGCAGGGTTATGGCAGAGTTTTTCTTGTTGAGCAGTTCCGACGGCAGTTTGATCGATTGCAGTGCAGGCATTACCATGCCGAGCATCTGGAATAGGAGGCTGTTTGATCCCCTAAAGTAAACCGGAACCACCGGCACTTCGGTGCTGCGCATAAACCGCAGGACATTGCTGCGCCACTGCGCATCGGTAATACGGTTGGCGTCAATGTCATAGCCCGACACCCTGCCACTGGGGAAGATGCCGATGCAGCCGCCCGACTTGAGGTGATGTGCCACACTCAGCAGTTCCTTACGCGACGACTCATGCCTTCCGAATGATGAAAAGGCCGTTCCGGGAAGTATATAATCATCAAGGCAGGTACACTTTTTCAGTATTGGATTGGTAAATATCCTGAAATCGGGACGAACAGAGGAGAATATGCGCAGAAGAATGAGGTCGTCAAGTCCGCCAAACGGATGATTGGCCACGACAATGAAAGGGCCTGTGGCAGGAATGCGGGAAAGGTCTTCGTCGCTTACTTCATAGGAAATGTCCAGCTTTGAGAGCAGTGCATCAATGAATTCTACGCCATTCACTGAGGATGATTCAGTAAACAGATTACCCAGCCGGTCGAGGTGCATAAGCCGCAAAAGTGGCTTTGTAAGCCTGATGGCGGGCCTGATAACCATGGAAGCTCTCAGGAACCTAAACGGGTCATAACTGTACATTATCAGCTCTTAAAAACAGCAAACATAACTAAAATAGCGCTGAAAGTTAATATATCTAAAATGTTGAATTTTTATTTACATATTCTGAACAATGTGGAATAGTGTTTGTTGGCTTAGTAATCAACCAAATAAAAACGTTTATTATGAAACTGAGAACATTGGCTATTGCCGCATTTGTACTAGTCTCTTTCGCTTCATCGGCGCAAATATTCAACACCAAAACCGGTGTTATACATTTTGTTTCAGATGCTAAGCTCGAAAAAAACGAAGCTACCAACAAACAAGTGAATTCAGCCCTAAACACTGCCACCGGCGAGTTCGGTTTTAAAGTGCTGATCACTGGTTTCGAATTCGAAAAAGCACTCATGCAGGAGCATTTTAACGAAAACTACATGGAATCAGGTAAGTTTCCGCTTTCGACTTTCAGCGGAAAAGTGACGAACCTGAAGGACATTAATTTTGGGAAGGACGGTGTTTACAATGCCATTGTTGAAGGCGACCTCACCATTCACGGCATTACCAACAAGGTAAAGGAAAACGGCACTTTTGAAGTCAAGGGAGGAAAAATCAGAGGGCGCTCCACGTTCACTATCAAGTTGAAAGACTACAATATCAACATCCCTACCGCTGTATTCAACAAACTTTCAGAGACCATAAAGATTGATGTGGATGTTACGCTTGATAAAAAAGCCTGATCTGTATCTTTGATCTGACGACAATCTTGTCCCGTTTATTGCTCTGCCGGAGATATCCGGCAGAGTTTTTTTTGCCAACCATGTTGTTTTGATACCTTTTAATTAAAGGATTTCAAATTCTTCGATAAAATAATATTTGCTCATTGCAGTTATTTTCATATATAAAACAGTCTATATTTGTTGGTGTTTTTATTCGACAGACACAATTTAAAGAACTCTTCGATGCTTGTGATATCACATAAAACCATTCCTGCTCTGCTGTTGATTGCAGTAGCATTTATAGCTTCATCATGCAAACATGAGCCGGAACTCCCGCAGAATGGCACTGTTGACCAAATCTGTTTCGAGACGCAGGTACAGCCAATTATCAATTCAAACTGCTCGGTTTCAGGATGCCATGATGGAAGTGATGGAGAATTGCCTGTCCTGATAACCTATAACGACATCATGCGTGAAGTAAAAGCCAATAAGCCTAACGACAGCAAGCTTATGGAGGTTATCACAGAGAACCCCGGTTCAGAAGATTATATGCCTCCCAGTCCGCGCACACCTTTGACAAGCGAACAGATCAGGCTCATTGAAACATGGATACTCGAAGGCGCCCAAAACACCACCTGTGCTACCACCGATTGTGATTCGGTGAATGCGACATATACAACAACCATTGCAGGCATCATGACAACCTTTTGCACCGGTTGTCACGGTTCGGTATCACCCTCGGCGGGATTATCCCTCACTTCGCACGGACTAGTCTCAGGGGCAGTCAGTTCAAAGCATCTGATGGATCATGTGAAAAATGCCAACGGATACTCGGTTATGCCTCCCAGCGGTATAACACTTACGTCGTGCAGCATCGCACAGCTCAATAAATGGATTAGTGAAGGAATGCCAAACAACTGATAATATGAGAATATTCAGATTTATTGCACTGATTATAAGCCTGGCTGCAATAATTGCCATCGTACCGGGGTGTTACTACGACAACGAAGAATATCTTTATCCCGGGGTAGTTTTGTGCGACACAACAGGTGTAACCTATAGCGGCACCGTAGCCCCGATCATGGCGGCAAATTGCAACAGCTGCCATGGCACCACCGCGCCATCAGGAGGAATAGCTACTGACAATTTAGCAGCTGTAAAAGCAAATATGACTCGCATTTGGGGAGCCATTAACCACAGCAGCGGTTACAAGGCTATGCCGCAAAATATGCCGAAACTCTCCGACTGCAACCTGGCAAAGATAGCAGCCTGGAAAAACGCAGGCATGCCGGACAATTAGCAGATTCAGGAAATAGCTGTAACTCAATATCTAACCGACGCATTAATCCGAAATCCTATGAAAAAGTGGCTCAAAATCATTCTGGCGCTGGCCGTTATCGGTATTATAGCTGCCTTCCTTGTATTCAAATTCTACATCAATAAGCCACATGCCGACATTGCTGCGGCTAAGGCTGAATATACTCTCAGTGCTGCCGACCTTTGGGCGCAGTATACCTCTGGAAGCGCTGCTGCAAGCGAAAAATATAATGGTAAAGTAGTAGAGATCGATGGCAAACTCTCATCAGTCGAAAACCTTGCCGATACCACCATTACACTTGTATTTGTGATGGATGCCGATGAGATGTTCGGCGATAAATCTATCCGTTGCGACATGCTTCCTTCATGGTTTGCCAAAGCCAAAACGCTGCAACCCGGAGCCGATGTTAAGGTGAAAGGGCTCGTAAATGGTTTTGATGAAACCGATGTGAAGCTAAGTAAGTGTTCAACAGTGAAATAACAGGAAATTCTCATTCCATGAACCGAACAATCACCGCAGTCCTGATTACAGTTTTAATTTCGGCCTCCGCGAAATCTTTTGCCCAGGGCATCCTTGATGAAATGGGCGACAATACACCGCAGATACAATATACATATGCCACTTTCAAGACTACGCGCCTCATCATGGGACAGTCGGTTGAAAACACGGCAAAAGGGGAGTTGAATTTTATCATTGAGCACAACTTCGGGCGCGTAAACCTGGGGCCGTATGAATTCTTCGGACTCGACCAGGCCAACATGAGACTGGGGCTGGATTACGGTGTAAATGACTGGCTTAACGTCGGTGTTGGACGCAGTTCCTATGAGAAAACCTACGACGGGTTCCTGAAAGCGCGCATCCTGAGGCAATCAACCGGGGCAAGAATTATGCCTGTGACTCTTTCCTTGTATTCCAATGTGATGCTTAATTCGCTGAAATGGCAGGATCCCGGCCGCACCAACTATTTCACTTCCCGGCTATCGTACACTGCACAACTGCTGGTTGCCCGCAAATTCTCAAACTCATTATCGTTGCAACTGATGCCCACCTATATTCATAAAAACATGGTACCGCGCATCGTTGATCAGAACGATATTTTTGCCATGGGTGCCGGGGCAAGGGTCAAAGTTACCCAGCGTACATCACTTACCGGAGAATATTATTACCTGTTGCCGGGACAAACTGCGGGTGATTACCAGAACTGCCTGTCGCTTGGCGTTGACCTTGAAACCGGCGGACATGTATTCCAGTTGCGTGTTTCCAATGCACAGCCTATGTTCGAAAGGGGATTCATCACCGAAACCTCAGGCAAATGGTCAAAAGGAGATATCTATTTCGGATTTACGATTAACAGGATCTTTACTATAGTTAAGCCAAAAGAATAGTGCACAGCTTATGCCGGCTCTAACGAGCCAGCAGGGATCAGGACTACGCATAGTTACGGATATCCAGGATGATTAATGCCCGACCAGGGGATGTTTGAATAATAAAGGATATCCATACAGTCTGTCGTGTGCTAACACTTCACGCA
>Ga0209099_1004009_pt1 | contig 11496 bp, 13 predicted proteins | sample AD_JPNHW2_MetaG_FD_184430 | JGI IMG/M metagenome (GOLD analysis project Ga0209099, IMG submission 184430) | Active sludge microbial communities of municipal wastewater-treating anaerobic digesters from Japan - AD_JPNHW2_MetaG (SPAdes) (version 2) | ecosystem: Engineered > Bioreactor > Anaerobic...
GGAAACTTATAAAACGAAGTTAGGAAATTTATAAAACGAAGCTTTGAAATTTGTAAAATGAAGCTTCTAAATTTAAAAACGAAGCTTCTAAATTTTTTTTTGTGCTTAGAAAATTAAAATTCCATGTTTGAGAAAATTTGAAGTTAAAATCCGATGGGCGCATTACTTCCGGAATGCGAGGATGTGTTGGAAATCATGGTACTACCAAGCTGTATTCCCTTCCGGGAATAATTGCCGATGAGCTCTTCTGCTACATCTTTCATCGGCAAGTTCGCAGAACATTGCCGACGGAGCATATTGAGGTTGTCTCAAAATAGAAAATATTTAAATTCCTTATAATCAACAGAATAAAGTTGATAACTTTTAATAATTTTCTATCAATCATATGGTTAAAAATGTTATTTTTAATCATGAAAATAAATAAAATTAAATTTAAAGAATATCAGCAAAATCAGATGGTGCTTTTGCCGTCAAATCTTGATGATCTTATTCCCGCTGAGCATCCAGTAAGGGTAGTAAATAAGATAATTGACGAGATAGAGATATCCCCATTGCTAAAAAAGTATAATCCTGCTGGATGCCATAGTTATCATCCAAAGATGCTTTTAAAGGTTATTGTGTATGGTTATTTAAGCAATATTTATTCATCACGGAAAATAGAAGCTGCTGTTAAAGAAAACATTTCATTTATGTGGCTTGCAGCAATGAATCAACCGGATCATAACACCATTAACCGTTTTCGATCAGAAAGATTAAAGGGTGTTATAAAAAAAATATTTAGCCAAATTGTGTTGCTTTTGGTAGAAAGCGGACATGTTGATTTGCAAAAAGTATATACAGATGGGACTAAGATTGAGGCGAATGCAAATCGTTATACATTTGTATGGGGGAAGAACGTAAAAAGATACAAACAAAACTTACACCAACAATTAGAGGAATTATGGAATTACGCAGAATCAATTGCGAAAGAAGAACTTAAAGATACTACGCCCACAAGCTTTGAAAAATTAAATCCCGAAGAAGTACAAAAGACAATTAATAGCATTGATAAAGCTTTGGTTGGGAAAGAGGTTGATGAAAAGATAAAAAAAAAAGTTAAAGAAGCAAAGCGAAGCATGTCAAAAAAGATAGAACAGTACCAAGAGCAGGAAGATATTTTAGATAAGCGAAATAGTTTTTCAAAGACCGATCCCGATGCAACATTTATGCGTATGAAGGAAGACCATTTGGGCAAAGGGGAGTTAAAACCGGCATATAATGTTCAGATAAGCACATCAAATCAAATTATCACCAACTATACTATTCATCAAAACGCGGCAGATATAGGAACTCTTGGAGCTCATTTAAAATCCTTTAAAGAACAATACGGATATTACCCAAAGGAACTAACTGCTGATGCCGGTTATGGTTCAGAAGAGAACTACGAGTTTCTACGTAAAGAAGATATTGAAGCCTATGTAAAGTACAATTACTTTGATAAAGAGCAACGATTAAAAGAAAAGGCAAAGCCACCTTTTCATGTAGACAATCTTTATTACAATGAGGAACAAGACTGTTATTACTGTCCGATGGGACAAAAGATGACCCTTATTCGTGTCTGTAAAGAGAAAACAGATAACGGTTATGAACGAACAATATATAAGTATCAGGCACAAAATTGCATTGGATGTCCTATTCGAGGGATGTGCCATAAGAGTCAAAACAATCGAATCATAGAAATAAGCCATAAACTTAGAAAACTGAAAAAATGGGTTCTAAGTTATTTGTTAAGTGAAAAGGGAATATCTCATTTAAAGCAACGCCCTATAGATGTTGAACCGGTTTTTGGAATGATAAAACATAATAAAGGCATTAGAAGATTTACTCTCAGGAAATTAACTAAAGTTGATATTGAATTTGGTTTACTTGCAATAGCCCACAATATCAATAAAGTGTCTTAAATGGGCATTATATAACTCACTATTTATTCCATTTTTATCATTTTTAAGGCATTTTCCCAATTATTGGTAATTTTTGATAAATCTTATAAGAAAGAAAACTTTTTCCAAACATCATGGGCTAATAATACTTGAAAACAAGAAAAATACAATTTTAGTTCTGTTGGGTTTTGAGACAGCCTCAATTTTCGTCGTCGGCAATGTTCTGCGAACTTGCCGATCTTTTCACTGAGTCGAACAAAGGGGTGTAAATTAAAATCTAATAAATAAAAATAACCTTTATCGATACAACTTATTATTATTTTAACTAAACTTGCAGCATCTTTTTCAACAAATGAAAAAAATTTATTTTTTAACCGGTTTATTATTAGGTTATTTGGGCAATTGTTTTGCGCAGTTTCCCGAACAGACCAATGCGGGAAAGGATTTTTGGATTACATCTGCTGTCAGTCCGCGAAGTGTGGATCAGGAATATTATGATTATTACAACGACTCATATCCCGATTCGGCTATAATTTATATTGTGGGAAACAGCGCATGCAACGGCTATTTGGAAAATCAGCAGACAGGCTATCATGTCGATTTCGGCGTTGTTCGGGATTCTATTACGGAAATAAAAGTTCCAGAGAATCAGATAATGTGTAACTATTCGGATAGCATTCAACATAAGGCCATTTATATTCACACCGAATGTGATGTATATGTCTATTTGCAAAGTAATAAGGGAAATGCGGATGCCCCATGTAATGTACCAAACCCCTATAGTTTGTCAGGTATGGATTGTGAACAAACCAATACTATTTCCATCTCGCCTCTTCCGCTGTTCAATAATAAAGTATTACTTTCCGGATTGGCAGATAAGGGTATTGTATCCGTCATTGCGATAGAAGACAATACCGTTATTACAATGTGGGAAGATTATGAACAGGGAATCATAGAATCCATTCATACTTTACAAAAAGGAGAAATATACACCTATTGGTATTTTCATTCAGGACAACAGCTTAATGAAAGGAATTGTCCGAAAAAAATAACATCCAATTGCAAAAAGATTGTAGGTTATAGAACAAGAAATTTCTACACTCCTACCACAACTAATCTTGCCAACTATCATAATATAAGTCAAGTAAATTATAATCAAACCTGTGGAAAAAATTTTATATTACCCGATGCATTGGCTTTAACAAGAATCAGTTTTTTCTGGTTTGGGAGTGCTTACGATAACGATTCGGCAATAATTTACGGCGACAATCCCCAATCTCAAAACGGATCGGCTCCTTGTGCCCTTGCCTACATTCCTTCTTTCAGAAGCAATTTTTCACAATCTGTTACCAACGGAGGATATATACTGGCTGACCAACCTGTCTATTTGTTAGGGGCTTATTTTAGCATTATGAATTTTTCTTCTGCTTATGAGCTTCTTTTCCTTAATATGGAATATTCCCCCAATTATTTGCCTGCCGAGAGACAGGTTAAGGAGACCGTTTTCCTGACACGTTGTGATTTGCCCAATCAGGTGGATACTCTCTATTCGGAACTCACGATTATTGTTTCTCCTGAAGGAATTCATTCTACTTATCTTAATGGCGAATTATTACCGGATACTATTTTTCGCACCTTGCCCGGCATTGAAGACCGGTTTTATTATGCTCAGATTGCATACTGGGATCAAAATATTCCCGTATTATTGAAAATTAAAAATTCAAAAGGCTTTACGGCCAATCTTGAGCAAATCGGTTATGCTCCTTACACATATTGGGACGAGGATTACGGATATCGCCAAACCCGTGCTTGTTATTATTGTTCGCATTTGAATTCGGGAGGCGTGGCAAGTTACTTGGATGAGTATGAAATTCCACCAGTCAGGTGTGTCGGAGATACTTTTCTGTTATATGCCACGAATAATTATGATCACTATGCCACCGACTGGCTGATAAACGGAACGGAATATTTGAATACCGATACCGTTGCTCTTTTTATTCAGGATAGCGGACAAGTGAATGTACGTTTGATTATTCATACGGATTGTCCCGATACGATTTACCGTACTTTTCAAATAGAAATTCCGCCCATTATAAGCCACTTGGCAAGCGATACTTCTCTTTGTTCTGGAGAATCCGTCAGTGTAATCTCTCCCAATGCAACTCAATATGTATGGTCCGACGGACGCCAAGGGGCAACTCTTCCCTTTACGGAATCGGGAACTTATACTGTTACAGCTTCCAATAGTTGTTATCTTCAGGCAGTGGATAGTATTAATATTTTTGTTTATCCTCCCCTAACGATCAACTTGGGAGAAGACACCGCCCTTTGCAGCCTGATTCCTCTCTTGCTGGATGCCACCAATCCGTATGCCGTTAGCTATCGCTGGCAGGATCAAAGCACCAACGCCACCTACACTGTGCTATACGATGGCGAGTATTGGGTTATTGTACACGACCCCTGCACCGGCAACAGCGACACCATCAATGTGCTCTATCTGGAACCGATTGAACTCGATTTGGGCAATGACACCCTCCTTTGCAACGGAGAAGAGCTCTTGCTGAACGCTTCCGATCCTTACTGCGACTATCTGTGGCAGGACGGCAGCACCGACTCGATATATATTGTTCGTTTTGCCGGAGAATACAGTGTCAACGTCTCCAACCTTTGCTTTAGTAATCAGGACACCATCACAGTCAGCTATGAAAATTGCGATTTAATGCTCTATATCCCCAACAGCTTCACTCCCGACGGCGACGGCATCAACGACTACTTTCAGCCGCAGTTCAACCAACCCGAGAAAATAAAGAGTTACACCCTCTATATTTACGACCGCTGGGGAGGCTTGCAGTTCCGCAGTCAGGCGCTGAGCAACTGCTGGGATGCCCACGGCAGCTTACCCGGCGTATATATTTACCTCATCGAATACCAGGGAGAAACCGGCGGCAAAAAAATTGCCAAGGGAACGGTGACGGTGGTGAGGAAAAAATAGGAAAAGGGGAGACAACAAATATACTTCTTATTGACAAAGAATTTAGCGACACGCTTTAGCCAACTTCCCGATTAAGGACTATAAACAGAACACCCAAATCAACATTATCATGTTGTTGCTTTTAAATACAAAACAGACTTTTGTGCGATAGTTGTATTTCGCAGTGAGATAAAACCGTGAAGAAATTATCAATCAAATGTAGTTTGAAAACTTTTTCTTCCAAATTTGAGATTAATTTTTCCAAATAAAATTGATTTTGAATCAATTTTAGCTATTTATTTCTCTTTAAAAATCTGAAATAGTGTGCGTTAAAAAAAAATACCCTATTGTTCGTATTATTACGAATTGTTTGTATTTTTGCGAACAATATTTAACCGATAAAAAAATGAAAGATAAAAAGGAAAATGGGAATCTCGAGCAGCTTGCCGTTTTTGCCAAAGCCATGGGAAGTCCCGTACGGATTAAAATTCTACAATTTTTGGCAAATCAGGATAGTTGTTTTTTTGGAGATATCAATGAGGTGCTTCCGATTGCCAAATCTACGGTTTCGCAACATTTGAAAGAACTAAAGGAGGCCGGACTTATTCAGGGCGAGATACAACCTCCTAAAGTAAAATATTGCATCAATCTTGAAAACTGGGAAATAGCCCGACAAGCTTTTCAGGAATTCTTTTCGGATTGCAAGAAAAAGGAGAGTTGCTGTGAGTAATTCTCTTAAAAAAATAGAAATCTCAGAAAAAACATTATAAAACAAGAATAAAATGGAAATCAAGATTTTAGGTACCGGTTGTGTAAAGTGTGAGAACTTATACGATACAACCAGAAAAGCGGTGGAAGAGCTCGGTTTGGAAGCTACACTTGCAAAAGAACAAGATATTATGAAAATTTTGTCTTATGGAGTATTGGGATTACCGGCTATGGTGATAGACGAAGAAGTGGTCTCCTCCGGACATATTCTAAGCATTACACAAGTAAAGAAAATATTAACTGAAAATTCAAAATAAAATGAATAACGAAAAAGCATTAAAAGAACTTGTAAAGCAACGCTACAGTCAACTGGCGCGAGATAACAAAGCCGATTGCGGTTGCTGCGGGGGAACTCCTGCCGATCCCTCCAAAAAAACTTTCACTATCATGAGTGAAGCCTATACTCATTTAAAGGGATATGTTCCGGAAGCGGATCTTGGAGTCGGTTGCGGATTGCCCACACAATATGCCGGAATTAAGGAAGGAGATACTGTGATTGATTTGGGTTCAGGAGCAGGCAATGATTGTTTTGTTGCACGTGCCGAAGCCGGGGCAAGCGGAAAGATTATCGGGATTGATTTCTCTCCCGAAATGATTGCAAAAGCCAGAGCAAACGCCAAAAGACAACAATATGACAATGTCATTTTCATTGAAGGAGATATAGAAGAACTTCCGGTTGCCGAAAAGAGTGTGGATGTTGTGGTAAGCAATTGTGTTTTAAATCTATTACCAAGAAAAGATAAAATTTTCAAAGAGATTTATCGTGTCCTAAAGCCTGGAGGCCATTTTTGTGTGTCAGATGTGGTTCTCAAAGGAATCTTTCCGAAAGAATTTACAGACAATGCTTCTATGTATGCCGGTTGTATTGCAAGTGCCATTCAGCAGGAAGATTATATGAGTGAAATTGCAAAAGCCGATTTTACCAACATCAAAATCGAGCGAACCAAAACCATTACTATTCCGGATGATGTATTGCGTTATCATTTAGATGAGTCAACTTATGAAAAATATAAAGCAGGTAACGTAGGCATCTATTCCATTACCGTAACGGGAGAAAAGTCCGAATAAAAATTCAAATCATTTACCATCTTAAAGCTTATAAAACAAAAATCAATAATAAAATTATGAAAGATAAGAATTCCATTATTATGTTGCTGTTCGCTTTTGCCGTTTTGCTATTAGCAGGTTGTAATTCGGGCAGCAAACAAACAGAAGATGCTTTAATCACAGATTCTGTCTCAACTGTTGAAACAACCTGCAACGGTGGCACATCGCTTTCTGAGGATAGTGTTTCCGGAGCTGTTGCACCTGAAGTTAAAACAGAACTTCCGGTTGTGTACATATACAATTTTCATGTAACCAATCGCTGTGCTTCATGCATTGCCATTGAAGATGCCACGGCAAAAACACTTAACACTTATTTTGCCCCCGAGTTAAAACAGGGAAGAATCAAACGGTTGGTGATCAATGTTGATGATGATGCCAATAAAAAGATCTCCGAAAAATATCAGGCTTTCGGCTCCGGATTGTTTATTACCCGTTCATATAAAGGAAAAGAAACCACCACAGATTTGACAGGAGACGGCTTTAAATTTGCCAGAAATAAAGAAGACCGATTTATCGAAATTTTAAAAAGCAAAATCACGGAATATTTAAAATAAACATTATGAAAAAAATCACTTTAATTTTATTGGGGATCTTAATATCCGTGAATGTTTTGGGGCAAAAGGAAAATGATACCATCATTTCCAATAATCCTCAAAATCTGAAACTGAAAGTACTCTATTTTCATCTTACCAATCGTTGTAATACCTGTCGTTCAATTGAAAAGCTTGTCAGAGAAACTATCGATTCAAATTTTACCGAACAGCTTAAAAATGGAGTTGTTGATTTATATATTCTGAATTGCGAACTCCCCGAGAACACAGCACTTGCTCAGAAATATGATGCGTATGGAGCTACCTTAGCAATCACAGCTTACAGTCTCGGAAAGGAGGGCAAAACCGAAGATTTGTCTAATTGGGCTTTTCAGAAAGCTTATTCTCCGGAAATTTTCAAACGAGAGCTTATTGAAAAAATCAACGATAAAATAAAATAACCATCATGGAATATTTACAATCCTTATTGGATAATACTTCTGTCCCGTTATTATATGCCTTTATATTAGGATTAATGACCGCCATCAGTCCCTGTCCGCTGGCTATGAATATCACCGCTATTGGCTTTATAAGCAAGAATATAGCAAATAGAAAAAAAATATTCTTTAATGGATTGTGGTACACATTAGGCAGAGCTTTCAGCTACACGGCTATTGGAGTAATTCTCTATTTTGGTGCCAGCAAATTCCATGTTGCAAGGTTTTTCCAAGAATACGGAGAAAAATTGTTAGGACCGCTTTTAATCCTTGTTGGGATTATTATGATTGACCTGATTAAAATAAAATTTCCCAGTTTTTTTAATATTTCGCAAAAGATTGAAAAGAAAGGTGAAAAAGGAAGTGGATGGAGCGCCTTCTTAATTGGGATTCTATTTGCCTTGGCATTTTGTCCTTACAGCGGAGTTCTTTATTTTGGGATGTTAATTCCATTGACTATCAGCAGTTCATACGGACTATTTCTACCTGTTGTCTTTGCCATTGCAACGGGATTGCCTGTAATTATTATAGCCTATCTTTTGGCTTTCAGTATTTCGAGCCTCGGTAATTTCTATAACAAAGTAAAGATTTTTGAAAAATGGTTCCGCCGAATTGTCTCCATCGTTTTTATTCTTGTCGGTTTATACTATGTTTACCTCTATTACATTGCAAATTAGACGGATAATAGAACATTAAACTTTAATATAAACAATCAAATTCAAAAAAAATAATATATCATGGAAACACAAAAACCCGGTTTTATTATGTGTGTTTGTACCGGAAAATGTCCCGGATTTGCCAAAATGGATATTTGGGACTTTATTAACAGAGTCAGAATAGAATTACCTGTTGAGTATGGGTTTATTCATCCGCAGTTGTGCGAAGAAGACGGGGATAGGTTTTTAAATGACTATCTTAAAGCACACCGAAAAGTAATTATCGGAGGTTGTTCTCTCAATATGCAGCGCAAAATGTTTAAAGATGCCTTTGCAGAAGCAGGGCTTGATATCAACAAAGATTTAATCGCTATTGATGTACGTGATATGACCACCGATGAGGCGGTTGAGAAAGTTAGTGCCGAACTTAATAAAATGGAGGATGAAAAATGAGTGAAAACACTTTTATGGGCGTTGATCGCTCCAAAATAGATTGGAAACCCACTATTGATTATTCAAAATGCAACTTCTGTATGGAGTGTGACAAGTTCTGTCCTCATCAGGTATTTGAAGTCCACGAAACCGAAGAGATCAAACTTGTTGTAAAAAATCCGAACAACTGTGTTGTTTTCTGTCGGGCTTGCTCAAAGTGCTGCGGTCCTGATGCCATCACGTTTCCGGCTAAAAACGAAACAATTCAAAAAATTTCAGAAATCAGAAAGGAGATGGAAAGCCATGATTGAAAATTATGCCATTCTTCCATGTAACGGATTGGATAAATGTGCCGGAGTAATTTCACGAGAAATTGGCTTGAAGTTATGTAAAAACAACCACAATGAAATTATTTGTCCTGTTTTTGCCAGAATTGCCGATGTTAAGTATCATAAAATTACAGACCAATATCCACTGTTGATAATAGATGGATGCGCAACGCGATGTGCAAGTAAACTTGCTTTGGAAAAAGGGTTTAAGGTTTCTAAGAAAATTACCGTTACCGAGGAGGCGAAGAACAATCACCTTGAGTTAACGAATACCCTCAAACTAGGTGAAAACGAAAACGCCCTGATGGATATTATTCTGAATAAACTTGCTACTCCCGAAGAGAAAGCTGCTCCGACTTCCGGTCAGGCAAATGTTGAATATCATTTCGATTATGAAACATTTCAAAATGGTAAATTTCTGTTCAGAGTGCCGAAAAATCCGGAAATCTATTATAATGAAAATGATTGCTGGGCTTATGTAATTGGCAATAGGGCAAGAATAGGAGTAACAGATTTCGTTCAACAGAACCTGTCCGATATTTTATATTTTACTCCGCCCGACATGGATGCGGAGATTGAACAATTCGGGGAAGTGGGCGAAATAGAATCATCAAAAATGCTCATTGACTTGATTTCACCGGTCAGCGGCAAGGTGGTTCTTATTAATGATACTCTCATTGAAAAACCGGAACTCATTAACAAGAATCCTTATGAGTTGGGTTGGATAGCGGAACTTGAATTAACGGATTTTGAAAGTGATAAGGAGTTTTTAATAGGATTCGACAAATATTTTGAAATAATGAAAAAAAAGGTGGAGGGACTTAAATGAATAATAAAGTAAAAGTTATTCCATGCAGCGGCATCGGAAAGGTTTACGGACTTATGGCAAGAGAGGCAGCTTTGAAAACTGTCCTGGAATTATGTCCTGAAAAGGCGGAAACAATTTGCCTTGCTCGCATCGTGACCGGCGATAAAGAGGTGACCGATAAAATTGAAGGTTGTGACTGTATTACTGTTGACGGTTGCCCCCAAATGTGTGCTTCCAAAAATGTTTCCATTGCCGGAGGTCGAGTAATTAAGGAAATAAAAGTTTTGGAAACAGTGAAAGAACATAAAGGAAAAAAGTTTGGGTCCGCTACCCAACTTGAAGATAGTGGCGAAATTGTAGTAAGCGAAATCGCGGGAAAAATTGCCAACATAATCAACCAAAATAATTAATAAGGAATATCATGTCAGAATTTAAAGTTGGAATATTATCATGTAGCGGCGAGGAATGTCTCGGCGGAACAATTTCAAGACTTGCTACAAGAAAAGTTCTTGAAGAACTTAAACTGGTTGAAACCGTCACACTTTGTCTGCCATTATATCTTGCAGGCGGAGAAGAAGAAAGAAATTTTGCAAAAGTGTTTCCAACCATTTCTGTTGACGGCTGTAATAAACTTTGTGCTAAAAGAAGTACTGAAAAATATAGCGGCAAGATTAATGGCTCTGTTGATGTTTCAGAAATTATTGGAACCGAAAACGCCCTCAACACAAAAATCGTCCGCAACAAAGATTTGACGGAGGCACATTTTAAAATGGTAGATAAAGTTGCCGGTGAGATTATTAAAGCCATTAGCCGTATTCCTCCCGATTCCTATTCGGGAAAAACTTTTGGCGGCTGTGGCTGTAAGGAGTGATTATAGAGTTCATAAATATGCTTCTTTGATATATTGGGCTTTACTAAACTTCTGTATGTGAATATGGAAATAGAAAAAAGTCCACTCTTTGGAATTATTAATTATTATGATAACTTATTAGAACAATGATAAAAAGTAGTACCTTTGCGCATTAATTTTTGTAAATGAAGTATAGGCTCACCTGTTTTATATTATTGTTGACTATGGTAGCTTTTGCGCAAAAAATCCCCGCAAAAATACCCCCTAAATTATTATCGGATATCTCTGTTGAAGAGATCGATTCTATTTTTGAAGAAGTTAATGATACCTATAAATTAGGAGAGTTGAATTTATTAATAGATAATATCTGTGAAAAACTGAACGGGACTCTTTTGATTGCAAGAAATGACAGCGTAATTATCAGAAGGACAGTTGGAACAATCAGATTATATGAGAATAAAAAAGGATATGAAGAGTGGACCAATAATGAACTTCGAAATGCCAAAAAAAGAGCTATTAATAAATTACAGGATAATACCTTTTATGAACTGGCTTCACTTTCCAAGCAATTTACGGCAGCCGCTATTCTGAAGTTAGTAGATGACAAGAAAATAAAACTTACCGATACT
>Ga0209099_1004017_pt1 | contig 11477 bp, 5 predicted proteins | sample AD_JPNHW2_MetaG_FD_184430 | JGI IMG/M metagenome (GOLD analysis project Ga0209099, IMG submission 184430) | Active sludge microbial communities of municipal wastewater-treating anaerobic digesters from Japan - AD_JPNHW2_MetaG (SPAdes) (version 2) | ecosystem: Engineered > Bioreactor > Anaerobic >...
TGCGACCGCCACGCTCGAACTCGGTGCCGTCGCATCGTAGATCGCCGTCAACACGGTCTGTGTTGTCGACGGATTCCCCGCTGCGTCCCTCACCCACACGTAGCACTTCGCGCTCCCTTCAGTCGTCGGAGCTTTCTGCGTCACCGTCAGCGATGTTTCCGTGTAAGGTTTCCAGTCGGCGGTCAATGGCGTCGCAGTACTGCTCGTCATCACCGCATATGCCGCCACACCGCTCAGGGTGTCGCTCAGCGTCACATCCCAGCTCACGTCTCCACCGGACGTATTCGTGCTCTTCGTCGCTACCGCCACACTCGAACCAGGCGCGGTCGCGTCGTACACGAAAGCCGCATCCGCCGCGAACTTCACGTTCCCGGCCTTGTCCCTCACCCAGAGATAGTACTTCGCTTCCGTCGTCACGCTGGCACTGATCGTCGCGGAGTACGCTTTCCAATCGGACGATCCCGCCGCAGGCGCGTTGATGTTGTCCGCAACCAGCGCGTAATCCGAAAGTCCGCTCACACCGTCACTCGCGCTGAATGCAAGCGCGCCGGTCTCCGTCGTAGAGTACCTTGTCGTCGCGCTCACATCAGGCGACGTACAGTCGTACACAAAAGCCGCATCCGCCGCGAGCTTCACGTTCCCGGCCTTGTCCCTCACCCAGAGATAGTACTTCGCTTCCGTCGTCACGCTCGCATTGATCGTCGCGGAGTACGCTTTCCAGTCGGACGATCCCGCCTCGGGCGCATTGATGTTGTCCGATACCAGCGCATACTCCGAAAGTCCGCTCACGCCATCGCTCGCGCTGAATGCAAGCGCGCCGGTCTCCGTCATAGAGTACCTTGTCGTCGCGCTCGCATCAGGCACCGTGCGATCCACGATCACCGACCCGCTCGCGCCAGAGCTCATCGGAGTGCTGTTGCCGGCCAGGTCCGTCGCTGTCACGGAATATGCGGCCGTGCCTTCCGTCGTGCCGTCCGTCACCTTGTACGTCACGGTCTGGCCGCTCCCCGCTGTCCCGCTCAAGCTCCCCGAATTCGATATCGTTGCGCTCACCGTGTCCATACGTTCATCCGTCGCCGTATAGGTAAGCGTTATGACATCGTCCTTCTTCGCATAGCCCGTTTTCCCGCTCGATACTATCGACGCTATGCTTACGATCGGCGCCGTGTGGTCGATGATCACCGACCCGCTCGCGCCAGAGCTCATCGGGGTGCTGTTGCCGGCCAGGTCCGTCGCTGTCACGGAATATGCGGCCGTGCCTTCCGTCGTTCCGTCCGTTACCTTGTACGTCACGGTCTGGCCGCTGCCCGCCGTCCCAGTCAAGCTTCCGGAGTTCGCTATCGTTGCGCTTACCGTGTCCATATGTTCATCTGTCGCCGCATAGGCAAGCGATATAACATCGTCCTTCTTCGCATAGCCGGTTTTCCCGCTCGACACTATCGACGCTATTCTTACGATCGGCGCCGTGTGATCGATGATCACCGACCCGCTCGTGGCCGTAGCGCTGTTCCCAGCCAGGTCCGTAGCCGTCACGGAATATGCGCTTGCGCCTTCGGTAGTGCCGTCCGTCACCGTATACTTCACCGTCTGGCCAAAACCGGAGATCGCAGCTAAAGGCCCCGAATTCGCTATAGCAGCGCTCACCGTATTCATATGATCGTCCGTCGCCGAATAGGTAAGCGTTATGACGTCGTCCTTCTTCGCATAGCCAGTTTTTCCGCTCGACACTATCGACGCTATGCTTACGCTCGGCGCAGTCCTGTCCACATTTACGCTTCCGCTCAGGCCGATGGAACCGGCCGAAGCCGAAGAAATAGTCGTAGCATTCCCGGCATAATCCGTCACGGTTATTGAATACGTCGTCACCGGCCCCTCAGCCGTTGAAGAGGTTACTTCATAGGAAAGGCTCGGAGATTTACTGCTCTCAACGTTATTTCCCGCAATATCCCCTTTTATGCTATAGAAGTCCCACCCATCGCCCGTCGTTTTAACGGTCACGGTAATGGTATCGCCCACCCTGGCATACGCCGTATTGGTATCGTTGTTGGAAGATATGGAAAGCGAATTGATTACAGGGGCTGTCGTATCGTACAGCACTTTCGCTTCGCCGGCTTTCAGGGCCACGACACCATTTCCGTTTTGCAGGTCTACGGAGATGTCCTTATATCCATTTCCGGCCGTCTTCAAGGTGTATTTGAACGCGGAACTATAGCCTATCCATCCCGTCGTTTCGGTAGCGCCGGTCGTTTCGTCGGTTTCGCTGATCTTCATCGCGCTGACTGACACTATGGCACTATTGGAATTATCTTTAGAAGCAATCAATAGTTCCGCCGTATTGACCACATAGGCGTCTTTGAATTGATTCACATCGCTCGCCGTCCCTTGCTTCAGGATCTTGAAAGAATCAAAAGACGGCACGCTGTTATCGATATCCTTGCCGGTGGTGAATGTCCAGGTATAGTCGGCGGTCATGGAGATGCCTCCCGAATCGAGGACATCCTTCGAAATCGTCACCTGGATCTTGCTATTCGCGGGCATCGTCGGCTCGGGCGAAATGGTGAAGCCGTTGGCATTGGTGCCGAGCGTGAAGTCCTTCCATTCCACCCATTCGGCTTCTGCCGAGTTGGCTTTCGTCTTCACGGTAATCGTCGTCGAGCTGAAACTTTTCTCATCCATTGGCTTGTCAAACTGGACATATATCTGTTGATTCATGAGCTGACCGGTTCCGGTCGGCGAATAATCCGTAACCTTGGGCCTTGCCGTGAAATTGGCCGTGACCGTCACGCCAGGATCCTTCTTTTCAATGGTTACGGTCGTCGAGCCCGAAGATTTGTCCTCGAATTTCACGTCCCCCGCGCTCGATGCCGTCCAGCCTGAAAACACGTAGCCGTCGTAGGCAGTGGCCGTTATGGGGAATTTGACCCCGACCTTCTCCGTGACGGAGCCGCTGAGCGAAAGGGAACCTCCCGATGCGGGCGAAGCCGAAATGTTCACGCTCACGCTCTCCGCGCTCGCCTCCGAGGCTGTCTGTTGTATCGACCCCTTGAGGTCATCGCCGGTGATGAAGTTCGTGCAAGCCGCCACGGACAACGCGGCCAGGACGAGGAGACAGCGTCCCGTCATGCCGAGCTGGCCGGACCTTTGCCGGACCGATGCGCGGTCCGGGTTCATTTCGCGATAGGCGATCTCGTTGTCCTTGGTCGGCTTCATGGCGGCTACCACCTGTTACTTTTTCTGGGCTTCGAAGGAGGAGAACTCGGTCTTGTCGAGGGCTCGCAGGATGACGTAGTCGCCACCCCCGAGGCCGTCCAGGCCGGTCTTCCTGAGCCTTTCGATCCCGTTGACGCTCACGATCACGCTGCCCTCGCCGGGCAGCACCGCGATCTCGATATCGTTCGTATCAAAGAGGGATTCCGGTATGGGTACGTCGGCGACCATGACGAGGGAGGTATCGAGGTCGGACTTGTAGAGCTGGAGTCTCGACTGGGCGCTGCCGAGGTGCACGGGGTCGCTCGTGAACCACACGAGCCAGGAGCGGCCCTCGCCGTAGCCCCGGTGGGTCAGCATGGGATGTGCGGCAAAATGGAGGCCGAAGCCCACCCACTGGCTGCCCGTGGACCGCGCCTCGAGGAGGAAGCGATATGCGCCATCGGGCTGGCTCACGGGGAGGATCATCTTCGCGAAGTACTCGTCCGCAACGAGGTGGGTCGCAAGGACCTTGTCGCTCTTCCAGGTGCCGAGCACCGGCCTGAAGTCCTCGAGCCCCTCGGCGATGGTCGTCCACTCCGGCTGGGACGCCGGGGTCGCGACAGCCTCGACTCGTGGAACCGGTACAGGCGCGGGCTCCGGCGCAGGAGCTTCGGGAGGGGCAGCAACGGGCTCGGCCTGGCGCACTGGCGCCGGCTCGGGCTCCACGGCGGCGGGCACGGCAACGGCCGGCACAGGCGCGGCTTGCGCAGGCTGCGCAACAGGCTCCTCTGCTTTCGCGACGGTGGCGGCGGGAGCGAGTTCTACAGGCGCAGCCGGAGCGGGAGAAGGCACGGGAGCTGGCGCGACCGCTACGGGAGTTGTCGGCTCGACGGGCTTCGATTCCCAGGTGGGGCGTATCGCTGCGGGCGCTGTCGCGGAAGGCTGCATCGCCGGGGCGGGCTGAGCTGCGGGCGCAACCGCTATGGTAGCGGGCTCGGGGGCAGGAGCGGCTACAGGCGCAGGCTCGCTTGCCGCGACTACAGCCGAGGGCCGGGGCTCTGTTGCGGCAGGCGCAGGCGCGTCCGTAACCGCGGCCGTGACGGCTGCTGGTTCAGGCGACGGTATCGTCGCAGGCGCAGGCTCGGAGGCGACAGCAACTGCAGTTTCGAGAGTAGGCTCCGGTTCGGGAGCCGCAGGTTCTTCAGGAAGGACCTGGGCCGCTGCGGCCTCGGCCTCGGCCTCCGCCTTGGCTTCAGCCGCCCTGGCCTCTGCTTCCCGCTTCGCGGCAAGGTTGGCTGCTTCGAGGTCCCTGTCCACGGGAGCCTGGAGGCTAAGGTCGGGCGGGAGGGCTGGCGCATCGATGGAAGCCACGAGCTTGGCAGCTGCCGCGGTCGTATCCTCCGCAGGCAGAGCCGGAGCCGGCGGCTCAGAGGGCGCCGGTGTCGAAGCAGGTGCAGCTGCGACGGCAGCGGCGGCTTGCTCGCTCGAGGCAGGAGCCGCGGGCGCCTCATCGGCGACGAGAGGAGCCGTTTCCGCCGGGGCAGGCGCAGGCTCGGCCACGACAGCCACCGCAGCATCAGCCGGGGCCTCCGCAACGGGCGCCTCGGGCTCGGGCTGCGCCATCGGAGCGGCTTCTTCAACAGGAGCCGAAGCCGCGTTGTCGACTAACGCGACCGCAGTCTCCACGGGTGCATCGGGCTCCTGTGCGGGCTCAGACGCAGCTTGGGCCGGGGCGACGGCTGCCTCGGGAGCGGCCGGTGCCAGGCTCACGACCGGAGTCGGCGCGGGGGCTGGAGCGGCCGCCACAGGCGCTGGCGCGGCCGGCGTGGCCGATGCCTGCGCGGGCCTAGTCGCCGCGGCGAGGGCCCCGGGCGCCGCTGGTGCTGGCGCGGCCGCCGCAGGCTCTGCCACAGGCGCGAGGGCAAGGAGCTGGCGTCTCGAGGCGGGATCGGACCAGGGCGTCGTAGCCATGCGGTCGGCGAGAGACCAGGCGCGGCCTTCGCCTGCGAACATGGAGGCAAGGTAGGAATAGCGGCCGGCAAGGACGGGGTCCCGTTTTGCGAGGATGTCATAGGCGGCCTTGGCGTCATCGAAGCGCTCGAGCTCGTAGGCGGTACGGGCGGTGCCGAGCAACGCGTAGTCATCGGTCGGGTCGAGTTTGAGCGCCCAGGCGTAGTATTGCTTCGCGAGCTCGAAGTCGCGCCGGAGGTAGGCGACGTTGGCCAGGTTGGTCCAGGCCATCTGTTCCCCGGCCTTGGCGGAGAGCGAGAAGTGCTTCCAGGCGTCCTTGAGCATGCCGTTGCGGCCGTAGACGATGCCAAGGGCGTTCTCGACGGAGGGGGACTGGGGCTTCGAGGGGTCGAGGGCTATTGCCCTGACCTCGGCATCGATCTCCTTCACGACATATCGGTCGAGGGCCGAGTCGAAGGCCTGCATCGTGTCCGCGTCGGAGGGGAGGACGAAGCGCGCCGTAACGCCGGGGATGCCGACGGAGGGGTAGAGTTTCCAGGCATCGCGCATCGGGTAGAAGTTGGCCGAACCCGTTTTCGCGTTGTCCGACCACTCCTTGGCGCCGATTCGCCAGGCCTTCACGAAGCCGTCCTTCACCATGGTGATCTCGACGGGAATCCAGGCTTCCGAGCCGCGGACGATGACGAGGGCGGGGTCGGAGAAGGTGCTCTTCGCCTCGCTTGAGTCCATGTCGAGGCGGAAGGCCATGTAGATGTGGCCGGGGATGGTGATGAAGGCGGTCTCGATGCCCAGGGACTGGAGGAGGGAGCAGTAGAGGATCGAGAGATCGTCGCAGTCACCGCCGCGGAAGAAAAGGGTCTGCGAAGGATACTGGAGGTAGTCGACGGAGGATTCGTTCCCCGCGTTCTCGACGTAGGAGCTTGCCGGGTCGACGACGTAGTTCATGCCAAACAGGCGCTCCGCCTCGAAGAGGCCCATGGCGATCTGGAGGTTCCTCGAGATGCCGTCGCGCATCCTCTCGCCCACGACGCTGGCCGTCGACCTCGAGAACCAGAGCACGGCGGGGTCGGTGGGCGACACGAAGGCCGCGGCGCGGCGGTCGTCGAGCCAGTTCATCGCGTTGCGGTGGAAAAGACCGAGCTCCAGGGGCAGTTCGAGCCTTCGCAGGCTGCCGAGGATCCGGTACTCGACCACTACGGTGGCCGGGAGCTTCGTGCTGGCCGTGACGGAGAGTATGTCATCGCCGAAGAGGGCGTAAAGGGGCACGTCGATGCGGCCTCCCGAGGCCAGGCTCTCGATCGTGGCGCAGAGCTTGGGCTGGGCCATGAACTGGCCCGACATCAGGGTGACCTTGACGTCGCGGACCGCGAAGTCCTCGCCGTTCTCGAGAGTGATGGTCCCGAGGGGATTGTCATCATAATAGGACATGAAGACGGGGAAGACCGGCGAGAGGGCCTTCACCGTGGCCGTGAGGCGGGACACCGAGGAGCGGCCCTGGCCCAGGTTGTAGCGCGCCATGATGCCCGCGCCGGCGCCGGGAAAGAGGCCCCCGCCCGCGTTATACGAACCCGTCACGTCCACCTCGAATTCGGGCGAGATCCTGAAACCGAGGTAGGCCGCGGCCGACCAGGAGAAGAGGAGGGCGCTGCCGGTATTGGCCACTGCGCCCAGGCTCGGGCCTGCGGCCGCGTTGAGGCCGAGGGTGAGGCGCTCGCCGAGGCCGAAGTCGAGCGACATGCCGAGGTGGGCATCCACGAGGGTCAGGGGGTAGAGGATATTCGAGGCGCCGGAGGCGCCGAGGATAGGGAGGCTCGCGTAATCGATGCGGAAGAAGGGGGCTACAAGCGGCATGATATCGCAGTTGAGCCTGAGGCCCATGGAGAAACCCGTACCGAGGGATGAGGCAATTTCGAAGACCGGGATGAGGGCCCCTCCTTCGGCCTGGAGGGAGAAGCGCGGCGCCGCCTCTGCGGGCTTCGCGGCCGGCGTTGCTGCCGCCGCCGGCGCGGCAGGCGCGGCAGGCGCGGCAAAGCTCCTCATGCCCCCGGCGATCATGACCGCCAGGGCGAGGGCGCGGGCGGCCCCTCGGGTCGCCGCGTTCCTCATGGCTCCTCGTCCCAGGCCGTCGCGCCGCCGCGGTCGGCGGCGGCCGAGGAGGCTCGGGAGGTCGAGGAATCCACCTTGGACGAAAGATAGGCGTAGCGGGCAGCAAGGGCAGGATCGAGCTGCATGACCTTGCCGTAGAGGGCGTCGGCGTCGGCGTAGGCATCGACCTCGTACTTGGCCCGTGCAAGGCCGATGATGGCCGTCTTGTTGTCGGGCTGGAGCCTGAGGGCCGCCTCGTAATTGACTATGGCCGCCTCGTAGTCCTTCAGGAGGAAGTCCACGTTGGCGATGTTCGTGTAAGCCGGCGCGTAACCGAGATCGACGCTTTTCTGGAAGGCCTCGCGCGCCTTGTCGAGGAGGCCGTAGCGGGCATAGAGGATGCCGAGGCTGTTGTACTGCTTGCCCGTCCCGGACTTGCCCATCTCCGCTAGCAGCTGCTTGGCCCTGGGATCGGCTTCCTTCGCGATGAAGCGCCCCATGGCGTTCTCGAAGGCCAGGGCGATCTGGTCGGCCTCGGGCTTGAGGACCCGGAAATCTATGCCGGAGAGGCCGATGGGCGGATGACTCTCCCAGATCCTGGCCGTGGCGAGGAACTTCGCCATGCCCGCGCCCTGGGCCGCTCGCCACTTGGCCGCCCCGCCCTGCCAGGCCGAGATGAAGCCTTCCCTGATGCGGGAAACCTCGACCGGCAGCCAGACGGCGCCGTCCACGAAGATGAGGTCATTGGCATTCAGGAAGCTGGATCTGGCCTTGGACTCGTTCATGTCGAGGCAGAAGGCGACGAGCATCTCGTCGTCGAGGGGGATGAGGGCCGAGGGGACATCGACGGATTCGAGGACGGCCGCATAGAGGACGGCAAGGTCGTCGGAGTCGCCGCCTTTGTACGAGAGGGTCTGGTAGGGATACTGGAGGTAATCGACCTTGGCAGCGTCCGCATGGAAGGAGACATAGGGCGTGGAGGGATCGGGCGCATACTTGAGGCCTACGAGGCGGAGGGACTCGAAGAGGCCCATGCCGAACTGGAGCTTCTTGTCCAGGTCGGGCCTGATCCGGTCGCGTACGAGGCCTGCGACGTACTTGGAGAGGTCGAGGACTGCCGGGTCGTTCTGGGAGACGAAGGCTCCGAGGATGGCCGGATCCTTCCAGGTCAGGGCGTTCCGGTGCAGGAAGGAGACGGTCTCGCTCCTCGTCCTCGTCTGCGGCGAGCCGAGGAGTTCATAGTCGATCCTGAGCGTGCCCTGCATCTTGGTCGAGTCGGTAAGGGCGAGGACATTGCTGTTGAGGACGGCATAAAGCGGCACCTCGACGCTGGCGCCCCGGCCCAGGTAGGCGATGGTGGCGCAGGGTGCGTCCTCGGAGCTGTAGTCGCCGAGGCTGAAGGTCACCTTTACGTCGCGGATCTCGGCCTGCTCGGTATTCGTGATCCTGACCATGGCCAGCGGCGTCTTCGCGTACGACAGGTATTCGATCGGGAAGACGGGCGCGGGCGCCGACTCCTCGAACCTGAAGCCGGAAGTCCTGGTGCCGAGGACGCCGAGATTGATGTCCACGGCCACGCCCGCGGAGACGGTCGAGAGGAGGGGGCTGAAAGACCTGAAAACGGTCTCGGTCTGGTAGTAATTCCACCAGGAGGCGTCCACGAGGATGCTGATGCCGGGCGAGAGGCGGTAGCCTGCGTCGATCGACCCCTTCCAGTAGAGGTCCCGCCGGGAGGCGAGGTCGAAATAGCCGCTGTAGATGCCTCCGGAAAGCCCGAGGCTCAGCTTGAGGCGAGAGGAGGGATAGGCGAAGGCGCCGAGGCCCAACCCGCCGTTTATGGCGACGAGGCGAGAGGTCGACTTGTTGATGGGCGCTATCTGGAGGCCGGCCTCGACAAAGGGCGAGAGGAAGTCGAAGAGCTCCGCGTTCATGGCGAGGGAGAAGCCCCCTCCGGTCGAATATGACGCGGAGAGCGGCAAGAGGGCGTCCGGAACCGCATGGAGCGAAAGGTCGAGGGCGTTGCCACCTTCGATGCCGACGATAGCCAGGAATGCCACGAGAAGGCCTGTTCTTCGAAGCGTACTCATGATCGTCCTCTTTTAGAAATGGCATCGGCCCGCCAGTCCCCGGAGCGTGGCCTCGACATCGGGGCAAGGAAAGAACCTGTTTCTACAAGTATAGAATATCATAAGTATTGGCTTTATCGCTGGCTTTTCGGGTCTTTTTTCATGAGACAAGTGTCTACGGATGTCCCGGAAAGGGCAGACGGCCGCGCTGCCCGCGGTCAATGCCGAAGCGCCGGGATATGGATCGCCGCGGCGCGCAGGGATTGCCCGTTCGATGGGGGCTCCTGGTCCTGAAAAAGCGGAATCCCGGCTTGATAGCCGGGATTCCGTTCAACATCTCGCTGGGAAGCGGATCCTGCGCCGGATCACCATTGATGGTCAGGCACGGTAAATCCGCCGCCAGCGAATTTACTTCTTGTTGGCAATGGTCGCTTTGCAGGTTTTGCAGATCTTGGTCTTCTGACCCTCGACTTCCTGCTCGTAGATGACCTTCACGCCTTCGCGCTTGCAGACGGGGCAGACGCCCCGGCCATGGGCCACAAGCTCCCTGATACCCTTACCACGGTGTGCTTTGGACATATCTCGTCGGCTCCCTTGCCTTATTCCTTGGCCTTTTCGGCTTCGGCTTCGGCAGCATCGGCCTTGGCCTTCGCCTTGGCCTTCTTGTCGGCCTTGCGCTTGTCGCGCTCCGCCTTCTTCCCGTCTTCGGCGCGGTCCACGAGCTCGAGGACGACCATGTCGGCCGCGTCCTGCTTGCGCATGCCCATGCGGATGATGCGGGTATAGCCGCCGTTGCGGTCCTTCATGCGGGGACCGATCTCCTTGAAGAGCTTGGCGAGGATGGCCTCGTCATGGATCCTCTCGGCGATCAGGCGGCGGTTCTGGACGGTGTCTTCCTTGGCCCGCGTGATCATCTTCTCGGCCACGCGCCGGCACTCGACGGCCTTGGCCCGGGTGGTGACGATGCGCTCGTGCTTGAAGAGCACGGTCGTCATGTTGCCGAGCATGGCCTTGCGGTGGGCCGGCGTCCGGTTCAGCTTGTTGAATCCGATCTTATGCTTCATCGGTCTCTTCCTTCTTCATGGACAGTTTCAGGTAATTCCGCAGGGCGGAGTAGTCCGTCATCCCGAGGCCGAGGTTCCACTCCTTGAGCTTGTCCTTGATCTCCTGGAGGGACTTCTTCCCGAAGTTCCTGGTCTTGGCGATGTCGTCCTCGGTCTTCCTCGTGAGGTCGCCGATCGTCTTGATCGAGGCGTTCTTGAGGCAGTTGGAGGACCGGACGGAGAGCTCGAGCTCCTCGACCGGCGTGTTGAGGATCTGCCTGATCCTCTCCTCGATCTCGTCGTTCTCCTCGTCGCCCTCGGCCTCGCCCTCGTCGAAGTTGATGAAGATGGCGAAGTGGTCCTTGGCGATCTTGGCAGCCTCGGCAAGGGCGTCTTCGGGCCGGACGGAACCGTCGGTCCAGATCTCCATCACGAGCTTGTCGTAATCGGAGCGCTGTCCCACGCGGGTCGGCTCGACCGAGTACTTGACCTTGCGAACGGGGGAGAAGATGGCGTCCATGGGGATGGTGCCGACAACCTCGACGTACTTCTCGTTCACCTCGGAGGGAACGTAGCCACGGCCCAGGTCGACCTGCATCTCTATGTCGATGCGGGCATCATCCATGAGGGTTGCGATCTTGATCCCCGGATTGAGGATCTCGACCGGCTTGTCCTTCCCCATCGCCGCCCCGTCGATTTCCATGGGGCCCTTGAACTCATACAGGAAGGTCGCCTGCTCCTCATCCTCGGGAAGCTTGATCCTGAGCTGCTTGAGGTTGTTGAGGACCTCGATGGTGTCCTCGACGACGCCGGGAATCGTCTCGAATTCGCTCGTGACGATGTGCTGCGCACCGTCCGCGTCGTACCTGACGATACGGACGGCCGTGATCGCATAGCCCTGGATCGAAGAAAGGAGGATTCGGCGCAGCGTATTGCCGACGGTCGTACCGTAGCCGGGCTCGAAGGGATACGCGAGGAATTTCCCGTATTCGGGGCTGGATTCGCTCTGCTCGTAGGTGATGCCCTTCGGCCTCTTGAAACCCTTGAGGAGGTTCTTCCGCGCCATTTCGGCTCCTTATTTCGAATAGAGCTCGACGACGAGCTGCTCGCGGATATCGGCCAT
>Ga0209099_1004020_pt1 | contig 11468 bp, 13 predicted proteins | sample AD_JPNHW2_MetaG_FD_184430 | JGI IMG/M metagenome (GOLD analysis project Ga0209099, IMG submission 184430) | Active sludge microbial communities of municipal wastewater-treating anaerobic digesters from Japan - AD_JPNHW2_MetaG (SPAdes) (version 2) | ecosystem: Engineered > Bioreactor > Anaerobic...
CAACTGACCAATAAGCGGAACAGAAACCTGGCCGACAGGGTCAAGAACCTCATTTATACCGAAACCGATCTGGGCGGCATAATACTGGGCGGAAAGCTGAAAGGATGAAAATATTATCGAAACAAGAAAGCCTATATATATACCTATCATTACCTCCTGAAGTACCAGCAGATAATACAGTCCCATATTCCCTGGAACTTTTATTGTCGAAGAAACTACAGGAAAAATTACAAGTGTAATAAAAAAAGAAAGCATAGCTTTAATTCTAAATGGAATAACCCCACTTGAATAAAATGGGGCTATCATTATCATGGCGTTTATTCTTACCAGGATCAGGAAAAAAACCTGAAAGTTGTTAACAAAATACTCCATTAATTTTTTCTATCACCCTACTCCAATTTTTTCTATTAAGGCAAAAATGTTATTGGTGTAATTGATCAGTACACGGATCATCCATGATCCGAAAAGTATAATCGTAATAAATATAGCGACCATCTTAGGTACAAATGTTAAAGTCTGTTCCTGAATTGATGTCGTTGTCTGTATTATTGAGACTATAAGGCCGACAAACATCCCGACCCCGAGTACCGGAGCTGAAACAATAAGCACCGTCATAAGTGATTCTCTTAATATTTTAATAACAAGTATATCGGTCATATAATTCCACCATCCTACCTGAACGATCTCACGAGCTCATAAATCAGAAGATTCCATCCATCAATAAGTATAAAAAGAATAAGTTTGAAAGGGAGCGAGATCATTACCGGAGGGAGCATAATCATCCCCATTGCCATCAGCACACTGGCAATTATCATATCAATTACAATGAACGGCATGAAAAGAAAAACACCGATCTCGAAGGCAATTTTAAGCTCACTGATCATAAAAGCAGGGATAAGACAATATGAAGGTATATCGTTTTTGTTTTTAGGTTTCTCAATTTTAGACAATTTAACAAAAAGTGCAATATCCTTTTCACGGGTCTGACGGAACATAAAGTCACGGAGCGGCGCCATTCCTTTGTCGTAAAACTGCTGATTGGACAGCTGCCCGTTCAGATAAGGCTGAAGCGCTTTATCGTTCATCTCTGTAAAGGTCGGAGCCATGATAAAGAACGTAAGGAAAAGCGAGAGACCTACAATAACCTGGTTAGGCGGCATCTGCTGCAATGAAAGAGCCCTCTTGACAAAATCAAGAACAATTACAACACGTGTGAATGCCGTTGTCATAATAATTATTGACGGTGCCAGTGTTAATATTGAGAGCAGAAACAGAATCTGCAGGCTCAAAGCCACATCCTTCGGTCCCGCTGCCTGAGTTATGTCAAAGGCAATTTTCGGAATCGGCATAGTAACTCCGCCCGCATTCTGCGCGAAAAGATATGCAGGGAAGCATACTAACGTGAATATAAAAAGATAAAAATATTTTTTACTCATCATCATTACCATTTATATTTTTTAAACGATTTTTCTGCTTATTCAGATAACTCATATCAAACTCTTTCGGAGAAATCTCTTCGACTGTCGTTTTCTTGAATCCGTGAGTTCTTTTCTCATTAATTTTTTCTATTACCCATCCGACCTGAGCTGCGATAAATTCCGGGAATGTAGCTCCCTGTACAGGCGTAGACCTCGAACTGAGCAGCCTTATGCGGTCAATATCCTCCCTGTCCTTTATTTCAGTCAGGAGGTTAATACTGCTGTCGGAAACTCCCAGGAGGAAAACTTTTCCCGCGACATCAACAATCTGAACAAATTTATTTGTGCCGAGAGAAACGGTTGAAAGAATCTGTATAGCCTCCTGACCGGACACATGCAGACCAGCCTTCTGTGTAACGAACTTGAAGAACATATAGAATCCGCCGACAAACAGGCCGAGAACAAGAATCGTCTTGATAATCATCCATGCTGCAGATTCCTCTTCAACCTGAGGTTTGAAATCCTCTTCCACAAAACCCTGGCCCGGGACTGCATTGTTATTCACTGCCGCATTATTTCCGTTAGTATTAGTAACAGTCTGTGCATCAGGAGTGCTATTCTGCGCGTTAAGAGGCATTGATGTTAAAACAGATAAAATAAAGAGAACGGAAAAAATAAAAAACTGCATAAAAAATGCTAAACCTGCTTTTTTTTCCGTCCGATAAGATATTGAAGTATTATGTCTCATATTCATCCAGTTTAAAAAAAATTTATATGGCACTGATTATTAAAGCTAAAGTTCCGATTCTACTTGTTTACTGATTTAAATCTTTCGTCCTGGCTTACTATGTCAGTTACCCGCACACCGAAGTTCTCATCGATTACAACAACCTCACCGCGGGCAATAAGCTTGCCGTTTACCAGGAGGTCAACGGGTTCACCTGCGAGTTTATCAAGTTCAATAATTGAACCCTCACCAAGGCCGAGTATATCTTTTACGAGTTTTGTAGTCCTTCCCAGCTCGACAGTCATGGTCATCTCAACATCAAGAAGAAGAGCTATATCACCATAACCGCCGGATGTAATACTTTCACCCATCTGAGGAAACCTGACAGAACTGATCTGTGTCTGAGGCCCCTGATGCTGATACTGGGACTGAGACTGCTGCTGAGACTGCACTCCTCCTCCACCCATTCCGAGAGAGGAAGCTATATTCGCATCCATAATATGATAAAGCTTGGAGTTCATAACTCCATCTATAATTATATCATAGGTGATTTTTACAAGATCGCCCGGAGGAAGCTGAAGATCCCCCTGATTCTGTGCTATTGAAACTGTTGCAGGGGTAGTATTTACTCCTCCCCCTATCTTGTTACTGAACTGTGTCGCCATTGAGGATATAAACTGGTTTGTAAACTCCTGAATGGTACTCTGGTGAGCATCGGTTATGTCAGCAGGGACAGATCCTGTTTCATCACCCATCATAAGAGATGAGATTATACCGGCATCCCTGAAATTAAAAATAATCAGGTTCACTCCGTTAAGTGCTCCGGAATAACTCATTGAAATCTGAACGTATTTCCCCCTGAAGTCATTACGTACAGCATCCTGGGATTTTGCCTCAACCACAGGATTGGACAGAACAAGATTTTTCCCTCCAAGATATCCGCTAAGAGATGGAGCAACCAGTGAAATCGCCGAATTAACAAGATTTCTAAGATTGGACTGTTCCCCTGATGAAAAAGAAGCGCCGCCCCTCTGCCCGGGTGAATCAAACATCCCCGCCGGCTCAGGACCTGTTGTTATATCATCTGCTCCCTGTAACAGGGCATCAATTTCGTCTTGTGATAAAGAGCCGTCGCCCATATTTCCTCCTCCGGAGTGAACAATTCAAGATTTTACTGAAAGAACTTAATTTACAACAAACTCTTTAAAGTAAATTTCTTTAATCTTTCCATTAATAAGCCTTATATTGATATGAGCTTTAATCTCTTCAGCGAGTGTAATCGCGCCGCTGACCGAATTAAGCTCTTCATATGTCTTTCCCTGAAGCAGTATGTTAACTATATGCTGAATTTCATCTTTTCTATTCACAAGCTCATTATTAAGAACCGGGTCCATGGAATAAGCCAGAGATATCGTCATCTTTATAAAATGAGGTTCAGCATCTGCTGTGGTTTTTGTAAACACAGGCAGCTCATATGTAGCAAGAGGTTCAGGGGGAGGAGCTGCAATTATATCCTGACTTTTCTGATACTTGCTCTCCTGCACGCTTTTAGAAACTAAAAACGAAATCCCGACCATCAGGACGATAATAATTATACCGCCCGCCACATATAGAAGAATCTTAACTATCTTCGAAGTTGCGGTACTCCCCGAGGGTTCCTGACTTTTCCCCTCTTCCTCAACTATATCTCTTTCGTCATCACCCATAAACTTCCACCATTATTCTATTTATATAACAGCCTTAAAGACTAAAGCACTAAAGCCCGATCAATAGACATGGGTATAAATCATGCGACATAATATCAAACATTGATACAACATGTCAATTAATTTATTCATTTTATTTAAAACATCCGTTTTATCAAATATACCGAAAATGATGAAACAAACTTCCATTTTAAATTCCCATAGCACAGTAATTCCTTTATATTTTCGGCAGTAAACCGGTTAACAAGAACTTAAATTTCCGCCGAATTCAATAATTTTACCATATAAAATGGATTTTACTTAATAAAAGTGAAAATCCTGCTAGCGGAAGCTCTGGTAGATCTCTTTTTTATATTCCACCGTGAGCTTGATAACCTCTTCCGCGCTTTCCTTCACTACATATTTTTTACCATTTGTCAGAGTGATCACTGTATTCGGTGTTGTATCTATCACCTCTATATGATTTGCGTTCAGAACAAACTCTTCCCCATTCAGTTTATGAAGATGAATCATTGCGCTCCCCCTTTATCACTATTATTAAATATAGAAAGATAATCTTCAAGATCAATCTTATGAACAGTCCCGGCTGAACATCCCGGCCTGCTGCAGTCAGCAACAGGGTACGGTGCACTCCGGAAAAGCTTTTCAAGCCATAACCTCGCAGCCAGAAACTGGTTGTTTGTATAAAACAGCTCCCCCTCTCTTCTTATCTCATAATCTCTGGCAGATCTTCCCCTCTTCATGTCAATCGAAGCAGGAGGATTTAACCTTCCGGAAAGAAAAAAATTTTTCTCTGCAGGTGCGGCTCCGGATGCATAAAACCTGTCAAAAAATGCCATATCATTCCCCACAAGAAGCAGTGAAGCAATACCGCAGAGAAAAACCATTGATACCGCCTGGGTTGTTACAATACTTCCCGTAGCTACAGCACCAAGGCCTTCACCGGCCTCTGCCCACAGTGCATCATAAATTTCTCCGTCAACCATCCAGTTAAAAAAGCTGATTTTCCCGTTCCACTTCCTGATATTTGAGTATGATGAACAGCTGAATGAAAGTAAATGCATATTCCCGGTGCTGATTCCAGAAAAAAAATCAGAGGGAGTGGTTTCGCAGGTGATAACATATTGGGGCATGATGCCATGACAGTAAAGAGGTTTAAGCGCCATATCTGAAGCAACAAAAAGTATATCATCCATCAGGCGCAGTTTTTTGAGATTTTCATAACAATTGTCGAGCGATGGGCCTGAACCTATTACCAGAACATGTTTACCTGCGAAATTCTCCACAACAGGCCTTAATCCGCCGCATTTACGGATAAGAGGAATATTCTTTGCCAGATTATTTTTAAAAGCACGGCTCCGCTCAGCGAGCATACCTTCGTTAAGTTTTGAAAATATTTCTTCCTGATTTATCATTAAGCACCGGAAACTTTTTTGATTTTTTCAGCAAACATTGTGTTATCAGACAGATTTCTACAGGATAACAGATAATAATAACCACTCATCGGAGAGTATATGCAAGCACTTTATTTTTTGTCAGTATGATGGCGTATTCCGGATGGATTACCGAGAGCCGGGTGAGAGATTATAAAGTTTTTCGTGCCGGATAAATTTTCTTTTCACTCCCCCTGGCCCACTCCTGACAGAAACGGATGAACTGATTTCGGTAAAGAACGGCCCGTCAATGGCGGAGAATAATATAACAGCCTGAAATATCTACGACCTTAAAAGATTAGATACATACTTTACTATTTTTGTATAATCAAGATCTATCGGATCGAACTCTTCGATAAGGCCGATAAAGAATACTACCGCCTGTATTATTCTTGCGGCAGTCTTGTCATCAAGCCCGTCTGTATTATTTTCACCTTTCGTATTCTCTTTGATAATGTTTTCATAGAAAAGACGATGATTCCCGAAAAACTTGTTCATCATTAAACGGAGAGTTTCATTTTCAAATGAATAAAGTATAATATTTATCAGTATTATTATATTTGCCCTATCAAGGACAAAACTTTCAACACCAAGAAGAGATGATATCGGAGCCATCTCCTCCGATTTGAGATCTATCTTCAGGATCCGCCTGTGATTATAGTCGAGTTCAGAGTACATATCATTAATCAGTTCAATGTATATATCATCTTTTGTCGGAAAATAATGGAGAACTCCGCCTTTTGAATATCCGGCTTCATCAGCGATCTCCTGAATGGAAATCTGTGAGTAAACATGCTTCTGAAGAAGCACCTTAAGCGCTGATGTAATTCTTTTCCTTCTTCCTTTTACTTTATCTTCTTTTAAATTTTCCAAACTGCTACCCGTATCTTCTTTTTCACAATAAAGAATCAGACTCTCTTTGATGCAATAAAAAAACGGATATTATCACTAAAAAAAACATATACACCTTCAAAAACTGGACATAAAACCAGTATCAGCCCTTAAGTTTTCTCTTAATAAATGAATTCCTTGACAAATAACCTGCCCGACAGGCAAAGATTATAGAGTAATTTAATAAATACCGGTCAACATTTAAATGAATAAAACATTTATCAGCAACTCCGCCGAGGATACATTTTCTTTCGCAAGGGAATTCATAAAAAAAATTTCAGGAAAAACAGTAATCGCACTGAGAGGTGATCTCGGATCAGGTAAAACCATCTTCACAAAAGGTATTGCGGATGGTCTTGGAATAAAAGAAGATATAACCAGCCCGACATTCAGCCTGATGGAAACTTATGAAGCTGATATCCCGCTCCATCATTTTGACCTTTACAGAATCGAAAACATAAATGAATTTGCAAATCTGAGGTTTGAGGAATACTGGGAGAGTGAAGGTATATCAGTAATTGAATGGCCTGAAAAAGCAGAAGGCCTGCTGCCGGAAAAAAGAATTGATATTACTATTGAATATATTGATGAAAACAGGAGAAAAATAAACGTTGAATATACTGGTTATTGATACTTCCACAGAAATAGAACTCCTCGCTCTGTCAGTTAATGGAAAAATTTTTCAATACTGTGAAAATGCGGGGATGTCACACTCTGTGACAATGTTTCAGAATCTTTCTTCAATACTGTCACAGGCATCTATCAGAATAAACGACATTGATTTAATCGGAGTCGGTATCGGCCCCGGGTCATTCACCGGAATCAGAATCGCGGTCAGTACTGCGAGAATGTTTGCCCAGATAATGGCAGTACCGCTGGTCGGGCTTAAAAGTCAGGAGATTTATGCGGCATCAGCCGGTTCGGATGGCGAAAAAACAGTTCTGGCAGCCTTTGATGCGAAAAAATCAAAGATTTTCGGCGGAGTTTATCAGGTCAAAGATTCATTAACAAATGAAATAATTGAACCTGGTGATTTTCTCATGAAGGACCTGCTGAATTTAATCAAAAATCCGGGTGAAATAATCTGCGTTGGTGATGGATGCGGAAAATATATTGATATAATTGAAGAATCATCTCAAAAAAACGGGATATCATATAAGTATATTGAAAATTTTATGCCGGACGGGAAGGCTGCGGCTGAACTTGCACTGCGTAAATATAAAGAGTCTCCTGAAATATTTATGGATTTTAACAATACAACCCCTTTTTACACAAGAAAATCAGATGCGGAAATTTTAAAGTACAACAGATAGCAGGATTTAGAAGTGTTTCGGGGTGCAATAAATAAAAACAGCTTCATTAATGAAAAGTAAAGCAGCTTGTTTTATTTTCTGTTTTTCATACTCTTAATAAGTTTTGATTTATAATCAGCTTCCATGGGCTTGAGTACATCATAAAATCGTTTCATTTCATCTTTTCTGGAAGAGTTTCCCTCGAAGTCAACTCCAAGATACAGATTCCCATCATGGTCTGTCGATGTGGTTTTTATATCTCCATAAATTGTCATAGGTGCCTGAAGTTTAAATACTATATCAAAAATAAATCCTTTCGACTTCTGAATGTACTTCTTAAGATCGGTATCAGTGATCCGAAGCTTTGCGCCGCCTCTGCTTATATCAATGATCTGCTGGTGAACTGATACAAGAAGTGTATTTGCGTCTCTGATTCTATCAACAAGCTTAAAAGACATATCTTTAAGATCAATAACCTTATCTATACCCAGTATTTCGCTCTTTGAGATAGCCTGTATGTATGCGAAAGGGATAGATTTTTCATCTTCGGTAAGGTATATGAGAGGTACAATTATAATCGATTTAAACCCTTTCTCGACATTTCTTTTAATCAAAGTATCGAGTTCATGCCCGTAAATCTGTGCTATATCTACAAAATCCTCCGTCATGGCATTATAAGACTCAGGATCATTGACGTCAGAGATAAAAAGGGTCTTACCTGTATTCTTTATGTTCTTAAGTACCGCATCTCTTGTATCAGTTGTAAGCACATCTACCTTAAACTGATCGGTGAACCTGGTATTAACGGATTGGAACTGATCGAGTACAACTTTAATGCTTGTAGGTATACTGAACCGGCTTACATCTATCGTGTGTTTTGATACCCTGAAGTTTGTAGCAACGGCATCACCCTTACTGACTTTAAAACGGAGATCTCTTCTCCCTTCCATTGCCCGGCGTGCGCTTACTATCTTGCATTTAAAGTATCCGGGGCCAAGTTCATCGACTACATTGAGATCAATTTCAATATATTTATCGGATAACCCGTATATAGTCAGATTTTTATCCGTCTTATAATTAGGATCAGTGACGATCATAAGAGTTTTATCGGGATTATATTCATTTACCATCGCTTCATGCTTATCAATGTCATACTTAATATAAAGTTTCCGTGTTGAGAACTGTTCCTTAAGTATGTTTATCACATCATCGATGGTCTGAAACGTGTTGAAGTCTCTGTTTTTTCTCTGTTCTACCTTAAGCAACTCACTACCCCAATATACAGATATAGTTACTAATCACTTTTAATATCGGACTACTCTTTATTTTTCAATAATAAATTCGGGATAACATAAAAAAAGAGGGAGAATTCCCTCTTTTTTTATCAAAATAAAAAAAATAAGATTACTTCTTGGCTTTAGCTTTTGGTTTTGCTTTAGCTTTTGCTTTTGGTTTTGCTTTAGCTTTTGCTTCTGCTTCTTTTTTCTTCTCAACAACTAACTCACTCTTAAGTTTAGCTATTGCAGCAGTTTCGACTTTCACTTCCTTCTGAAGTTTAGTCACTTTTTCTGTCTTACGCTTGATGGTATTCTCGAGTTGCTTTGCACTTGCCATAAAATTACACCTCAAATTTTTTTTTTATAATTCAAAATTTACTTAATGATACATACAACTATTATTAATGCAAGTAAAAAATAAAAAAATCGTATAACAGCATCAATAATCTCACATAAACTATCGGTACAACAAACTTCGGGCTTTAATATTTTTTAGTAAACGCTCGATTTCCGGTGTAAAAAGTATGGCGCAGCACACTCTCCACCTGTCTGAGGCCGACCGATAGCGTATTACAGAGGTTTATCACCGGTTGTTGGGCTCCAACTTGTGACAACAGCTCATAAACTGACAATAAAATCCTAAACAGCCACTCCATGGTGCTGATGTTTTCATAACTATCACCGGTTTTTGACCTCCGACTGTTGATAACGGCCAATAAACTAACAATAAAATGCGCAACAACCACGGCATGGTGCCGATGCTTTCATAATTATCCCCGGTTGCCGGGCTCCAACCGGTGATTACAGCCCATAAACTGATTTTAAAACAGGCAACAACCGCTTACTTAAGCTTTTGTTTCATAAATATCACCAACTTCTGAGCTCCAACTTGTGACAACAGCCATAAACTAACAATAAAATGCGAAATAACCACTCCATGGTGCTGATGTTTTCATAATTACCCCTGATTTTAAGCTGTTTTTTCGAAAAAATATATTATATTAATGTATTGACTGGAAGTGTGTGCTATTTTTTTCTGAAAGTAGCTTAAAAAACCGGCCAAACAGCGCCGAACATGACCCCGGAGGAGTACCAATGTCAGCAAAACTACCTGTTGTATCAATCGTCGGAAGGCAGAATGTGGGTAAATCAACCCTCTTCAACACTCTGATTAAAGATAAAAAATCTATAGTAGACTCATTCCCCGGCCTCACCAGAGATGTAATATCAAGAAATATGGTACACGAAGGTGTGAGCTTTATACTTTCCGATACTCCCGGGCTTGACCTTTCCTCGGCATCTGAGCTTTCAGACAACATAATTGAAGGCGCAAGAAAGCATCTGGAGAAAACAGATGTCATTCTTTTCCTTATGGAGTATCCCGCACCCGGCCCGTTTGACTATGACCTGGCCGATATTGTAAGAAAAATGTCAAAACCGACGATAATTGCGGTAAATAAAATGGATAGCGGTGACCAATTGGAGGTTATGACCAACTTTTACGAGATGGGAATGACCGAGGTCATACCTGTTTCCGCAGCCCGAAGGTTCAATATAGACCTGCTGCTTAATAATATTGTGCGGCTTCTCCCTTCACAGAAGACTTCGGTGCAGGAGCCGGACCTCAAAATTGCAATTGTCGGACGACCGAACTCGGGTAAATCGACACTTTTGAACGCGTTTATGGGCTTTGAACGTTCTGTTGTCTCCGATATTCCGGGTACAACCAGAGATTCTGTCGATGACATGTTCTCTTACTATAGTAAAAACATACAGATAATTGACACTGCAGGTATAAGAAAAAAAAGTAAAATCACCGAAGACATCGAATACTACTCGTTTACCCGCACAGTGGAGTCAATACACCGGTGTGATGTGGTTATACATCTTATCGACGCCACCATGGGCCTTACGGAAAATGATAAAAAGATATCAGATGAGATTTTAAAGGCAAAAAAACCTATAATTATAGCAGTCAACAAGTGGGATGCGGTAGAAAAAGATCACAAAACTTTTGACGTTTTCAAAGAGAAACTTATTTTTAAATTCTATAAAGCCAGCGACTTCCCTATAATTTCAATCTCCGCAAAAGAAAAACAGAGAATAAACAAACTTATTGAAAGCGCAATACTGCTTAAAGAGAGAGCGAACAAGCGTATTGACACTCCGACTCTTAATAAAGTAATGGCAAACATTAAAAGTTTCGGGAAAATTCCCCAGCTTGGCGAAAAAATCAAAGTATATTACGCCGTACAGATAGATACAATACCGCCTCAGTTCAAATTTTTTGTTAATAATGCTGATTTTTTCAAAAAAGATGTAATAAGATATTTCGAAAAGGAACTCCAGAAGGCTTTTGATCTTGAAGGATTGCCGATTATAATTCACATAGAGGGAAAAAAGAAGCGGGAAAAGCCGAGAAGGTAATCAGATTCTGACTCTTCCTTCTATTGATTTGGCTAATGTCGCATTGTCGACATACTCAAGATCGCATCCGACCGGTAAACCGTGAGCTATGCGGGTTACTTTAATACCGAGAGGTGAAATCAGAGACGCAAGATAGAGCGTAGTGGCATCACCCTCAATTGTGGGGCTTAATGCCATTATTACCTCATCAAGTTCCCTTATTCCGCATTTTTTAACCAGTGTACTGATATTAAGATCTTCCGGGCCAATGCCGTCCAGAGGTGAAATAAGCCCTGAGAGGACGTGATAAAGGCCTCT
>Ga0209099_1004021_pt1 | contig 11467 bp, 4 predicted proteins | sample AD_JPNHW2_MetaG_FD_184430 | JGI IMG/M metagenome (GOLD analysis project Ga0209099, IMG submission 184430) | Active sludge microbial communities of municipal wastewater-treating anaerobic digesters from Japan - AD_JPNHW2_MetaG (SPAdes) (version 2) | ecosystem: Engineered > Bioreactor > Anaerobic >...
CCTAAGGGGCTTTTAGGCAGAGGGCAGAGGGCAGGGGGCGGAGAGATATTTTTTTCCGCAATTTACGAGGGGCTTACGCCTCCATCGCTATTTTGTGTCGCCCTAAGGGGCTTTTAGGCAGAGGGCGGAGGGCGGAGAGATATTTTTTTTCCGCATTTCCCGAGGGGCTTACGCCACCATCGCTATTTTTGTGTCGCCCTAAGGGGCTTTTAGGCAGAGGGCAGAGGGCGGAGAGATATTTTTTTCCGCATTTTTCGAGGGGCTTACGCCACCATCGCTATTTTTGTGTCGCCCTAAGGGGCTTTTTTATTCAGAAGAACGACGTCCTCGTCGTTCAAGCACAAGAAGGGGTTGACCAGGAGGTCAACCATCCGATGTCGCCCTAAGGGGCTTTTAGGCAGAGGGCGGAGGGCGGAGAGATATTTTTTTTCCGCATTTCCCGAGGGGCTTACGCCACCATCGCTATTTTTGTGTCGCCCTAAGGGGCTTTTTTATTCGGAAGAACGACGTCCTCGTCGTTCAAGCACAAGAAGGGGTTGACCAGGAGGTCAACCATCCGATGTCGCCTAAGGGGCTTTTTTTATTCGGAAGAATGATATCCTCGTCGTTCAAACACAAGAAGGGGTTGACCAGGAGGTCAACCATCCGATGTCGCCTTTAGGAGTTTTTTTATTCGGAAGAATGATATCCTCGTCGTTCAAGCACAAGAAGGGGTTGGCCAGGAGGTCAACCATCCGATGTCGCCTTTAGGGGCTTTTTTATTCGGAAGAATGATATCCTCGTCGTTCAAGTACAAGAAGGGGTTGACCAGGAGGTCAACCATCCGATGTCGCCTTTAGGGGCTTTTTTATTCGGAAGAACAATGTCCTCGTCGTTCAAGCACAAGAAGGGGTTGACCAGGAGGTCAACCATCCGATGTCGCCTTTAGGAACTTTCAAACATAGAGTATAAGGCAAAGAGTTTGTTTTCCCATTTTCTTCAAGTGTATCACTTTTCGCTTGCCAACTCGTACCATTTTTTATTGCCATCCAAATTCAATATGAAATTTATATTATTTACCAAGTAAGCATTGGTTAGTTCATATTCCTCTAAACGGTAAAATTTAGGGTTGATCTTAAGTATTCTCCTATTCTATTTACTTAGCATCAGGTATTTTCCACTTTAGTATAAACAGCATATCAGATTCAGACACCGCTTTTCGCCCTAACTTGAGAGCATAAATCAAGTGTTTATCTAACCTTAATCAAGCGTTAATTGTTAACGCTTGATTAAGGTCTGATTAACGATAGATTAATAGCTTCAGGAAAGGAAGATAGGAGACAGCAAAAGTCCATTCTTTTGTATGGAAAGAAATGTAGTTGCTAAAAAGTAATGTATCTACATAAATAGCATATAGTTAAGTGTCTATTTTTACTTTGGAGGATAGAAGTGAATGAAAAACTATGCTTCTCTTCTACAATCTGCCCGCAAAACGGCAACTATATATCTTACAATGAACCTATATTCTTTTTTTACTTACGATTACTCAATTCAGAAGCCAGTTAGAGCTTGGTTGTTAGTGAGAAGTTTGGGGAATGTGGTTTTGGGAAAGGCAGGTGAAAATTGCAGACCAAAACCTTCAGCCATATTCATTAACCCGGTAAAACCTTTCCCATCAGGGTTCTATTCGGTAATCGTGAATGCTCATCGGGAACTGGCTTGCACAAAATAAAAACCTCTACTTCCAGCCGGATCTGTAAACTGCAGTTGAGAAGTAGTCCCCAGCAAGGTAAAATTGCCATCAGGTCTATCACTGCGATATATTTGATAGCTAACTGCGTTAGGAACGGCTTCCCATTGCAAAATGATGTTGTTATTTTCCCTAACGATAATTACTACAGGAGATTGCAAAGAAGGATAGCAACCGCTGCCTGTTAAAGGAAGATAGTAATTATGGCAGTTAACTGCATTGCTGATAATATTCAGATTGCCGTTATAAGAGGTCTCCGAGGCAGGAATAAAAGTTAAATTATAAATAACAGAACCCCCCGCTTCAATAGTAAAGTGCAAATCAGAAGAATCTCTATCGGTATTTTCTTTATCCGAAAATATTTTTGCTGGTTCGCTTAAAGCCAGAGAATAGCCCTCGGGAACAGAAAAATAACCTGTCAGCAAGTAATTGCCGGTATTATGAATAGTAAACTGTTGAGTTGTGGAACTGCCAATTAGATTATTGCCAAAATCCAGTTGGGCAGGAATAACGGTTAGGAGGGGATTTTGTATTTGCGTGGCAAAAACTAATTTTAGATCGGGTCTGCAGTTGGAAGTGGTTCCGCCGGTAAAAACATTGGTCTCATCATAATTATAATTTTTCACATATCGGTAATTGTTATCACTGAGAGTAAACATCACTGTTCCGGAAGCATAATAATCACTTGCAATTCCATAAGCGGTATCCACTACAATATTATCTATACCATTCCAAAGAAAAGGAGAAGAAAGAGGAAACATATTCCAGCCGCTTACTTCAGGTAAATATGCTGGATTGGTATAAACTACAACCATCCCGTCCGGGGACTGCCAGGAAGAAACATCAGGAGCAGTAGTATGTTTCATCCGAATTAAGTAATTGGGTAGAGCATAAATCGGTAGTTCATCTATATCAAAGCCCAGCTGGGAAATTTCTATAGGACCGTATATACCTGCCGCATTCAATTCCGCAGCAGTATATATGGACTGACCATGGATACTAATCGCATAGTTATTTATAGGACTGGCAGTAGTATTTCCTGTAACACCCATTCCACACCCTAAAATTGCCTGACGGGGAAAAGCACCATCTGGAGTTGCTTGCACCGTTATGGAAGGAATTGATTCATTTCCTCCATAAACTGAAGTTACATAATATGAAAAGGTTTCGCCATTATCTACATCAACATCATAATATATAAGAGGGTTAACCACATTGGCAAGAAAAACATTATTTTTATATAGATTAAAACTGCTAAAATTCCCGATTGGAGGTGCCTGCCAGGTTATAGTTACTAATCTATTTGCCGGAGTAGCTCTTAATGTTAAGGGCGGGAAAATATGGTTATCTGCCCCGAATATCTCTAATTTTAGGTTCGGTAATTTATTTGTTTGGGTAAGAGATAGAGGTATTCCTAAGACACTACTTTTTTGTCGGGTTCTGGTTATGGTAGTAGTAGTATATGTCCAATAAAGAGCTTCATCTATTGCAGGTTGATATCCTTTTAAGCAAAGAATGGAAAGATTATCTATTCCGTTATAAACAAATCCCGGAGAAAGATTTACTCCCATCCACCCTGAAATTGCATCATTAGTAAAAGAACCGCTATAAACCAAAGTGTATTCGTTCAAATCATAGCTTCCTGTGCTCAAAGAACTGCTTGATGTATGCTTCATAAATATCCTAACATTTTCAATGGGACTTACATTATCCCCTTGAGCTTTATAATAGGCAATGGATTTGATTAAACCAAACATCCCGATTTCGCTTGCCAGATAGATTGCTTCGCTGGCAGAATAATAATAATTCATATAAAAAGGAAAGGGATTGATTCCTGTTTCGGTGCCTATATTAACAGAAATTGCAGCTCCTACATCCAGAGTTATGATCCCGGAAAAATTATAGTTTCCAGCTGTAGCGGTAAAAGGTAAATTCAATCTTGTTCCTACAGGTGTGGAAGCATCTACATTAAAAGTAAAGATAAGCTCTGAACTGCCATTTGCCGGAATAGATGCAAAAGATGTCATTCCCGTAATAAAAGTTACTCCCGGATTGGTAGTATTTATATTTGCCGAACCTGAATCACAGGCAATTTCTCCCCTATTGAGAAACTGAACTGATAAATTAACTGTTTCTCCAGGATCCAATATGCTGTCGTTATTTCCGCTTACATCCTCAATCACATAAGTGCCAATAGCGAAAACAGGTGTATAAACACTCAAATTAAAGGAATAGTTCCAATTTTGTTCACTACTGCTTAAAGATAGGGTAAAATCTATTAGATGGGCTCCGGGACACGAAGGAGAGATACTTATATTAAAATAGGTTTGAGGTAAGCCCTCAGAAACTCCGGCAATATCTCCATAATTGGAAGTTGCTGCATTCAGGGTTACATAAGGATCGGAACAGCTAAGCACTCCTATTACATCTTCAGCAGGAGAAAGTCCGTCGTTGCTAAGCGAAATTAGTAAATCAGCTGTTTCACCAGGTTCCAGATGACTATTGGCGTTATTATCTAAAACTAAGGTTTGGTCTATATTCAGATGAGGTAATTCGGAAATTATTCCGGAAGTAGTGATAAACAAAGCTTTCCCGTCGCATAAAGGACTTGCGGCAGGAGGATAAGAATTATTAAAAGTATATTCCAAGCCGTCGGTGCCAAAATGATCTTTAATACCAATAGTGCAGTAATTGCCATGAGGAAAAACATCACCGCTACCCGCATCTATATTATTAAAGATATTGTATTGCAGCTTAATTTGTCCGTCATTGGTTAAAGTATGATAGTAAACCGGATCATACAAAATTGCCTGAAAGGTCTCGGGAGTTGAAGTATCATATCCAGAGATGAGATTATACCATTCTACTACGAAATAGTGTTCAAGGGAATTGTAATAAGTATAAACACCGCTATTTATTCCTATCTGCAGATCGTCCCAAAAAACAGCAATCATAGCATTAGGACCTCCGGCACCTGGCAATCGCCAATTTCGCCAGTCCGCATTCAAAGTTTGCCCAAAAGCAAGAAAACCGTTAGAACAAATTGATACCTGGGTATATTGCCTGCCGTAAAAAGTGAAGGGAAAAGGTAAATCCACGGTTTGAATGGAAACGGCATTTGTCGCATCACCTTCATCGGATAAATATCCCGGATCAAATAAGGATAATTTCGTGCCGTAACCTCCTTCCTCCAAAGCAATAGGTATCCATTGATAATGCGGACACAAATTATATGCCAGATCCGATTCATCATAGATAAAATAACCGTAAACATCCTGTCCCAAAGGATCATTAACTGCATTTGTACCAATTGTAATGCTTAGATGAATCGTTTGCATAAAACCATCACTATTAGATAAAGTAAGAATTAGAGGAATAACCATTCCCACAACGCTGCTGTTACGGGCAAAAACATAAAAACTGTTATCATTACAGGTTGAGGTTGCATTAGGATTTATCGTGCCAAAATAACCTGTTGAATCCTGAATAACGAAATATCCGCTAAGGGAACTCAACTTGCCGGATACACCATTAAGCACGGTAAGTCCAGTGTTCTTTAAAGAAAATAGCATAGGGCACGAAACTCCCGGCCTAATTACTCGTTCGGGTAATCCGATAAAGTTGTAAGCTACAATTTTCAAATTCCCGCCTCTAACAGTTACCGGAACATTAACAATCCAAGTGAAGCCGGAACTTTCTGCTGTTAAAACCAAAGTAATGATATGTCCATCAGGACAAGCAGGAGAAACGGAAAAAACAATCGGATTTAAGTTTTCACTACAACCGTTGGCACTGATATCGCCAAATTCCAGGCGGTCATATTCCAGCAAAGTAACATAAGAATCAGCAGCGCTAACTCTGCCGGTGACAAAAAGGGTGGAACTACCGGTATTCTTTAAAGATATGAACAGGTTAATTTCTTCCCCCGGATTTACTGTTTCATCTCCATTACCGGATAATGCATCATCAATCTGAATGCTTTCCAAAACTATTCCACCATTTGTATTAACGGTGATTGGGCAGGTATAGGTAATAAAATCATCCTTACAAACCGTTAAAACTAAGTCCTCAGATAGCTCCGTAGGCAAAGCAATGGTTACATAGCCGGTTGAATCTGTGATATCTGTTAACTGTAAACCCGATGCAGCAGTTAAAGATACATAAGCGCCTTCTACAGCAAAACCGGTATTTTGATTAACGCCAATTCTGATATTGGCAGAGCCCGCTGGAATTGAGCTTTGAGTATTCACCACAAAACTATCAGGGATGCCTACATAAACTATAGCGGTTGGATCACCCATCAGGTTGCAGTAGGCAGCAAAATTTTGTGCCTGGACAGGATGGCTAATTCCATAAATCAAATTTAAATAGAGCTTGGCATAGAGCAGAGCAGAAGCCATATCTCTCATCCCCAGGCAATAAATACCATAAAATATACCTAAATCCAAACAGTTATTCATAGGAGTATGAGTATATTGAGTTGCCATTCCAATAGAGGTTACGGCGCCTCCTAAAGAAGCAGCTGTGCCGTAACGAATAACTCGTTCCGTGGTAGATGTTGTATTATTGAAATTCCCTGTGTTACAAGTGATGAAAACACTATGAAACAGTTTATGGGAATTATACATTGAAGAGATTGTATTAGGCCATCCGCTCATACCAGCAATACCCCGGTAATTATAAAATGTTACACCTTGATTGATGGCAGAATTGATATAGGTGCTACTGGGATTGAAACCATACAGTTCCGTGTAACTATATTCCGGATTAACCTCTGCGGAAATATTTTGAACATAGCGATTTGTATAGATTGTTGATATACCTGACTCTGCAGAATCGCTCACTAAAAGCATTCTGTTAAGCCAATCCATAGAATGCTGTTCAATATTCTTCTCCAGCGAGATAATTTTAGCCAGAATAACATCCAAATCCGCAGTGGAGGAAACAGAGATTCTACCAATCATTGCATCCCCGAGATCATCATTTCCGGCAAGCCAGGTGTATTGATAATCAATATAATTACTAATAGAAGGAATAGCAATAGCCCCATCGGTATCTCCAATTAAAACAATGTAGTCCGGACGCGTTGCAGGATTATCATAAGCAGTTTGGATGTAATTTTTAATATTGGTGTTAGAAGAGCCGGTAACACCGGTGCTAACGGCATTTACAATAAAACCCCTCTGTTTTTTCCAGCTAATATATTCATTTATCTTGGCAGTGTAGATAGCATCGGAATAATTACCGTAAATAACTAACATAACGGGATTCCTATAGTTACTTTCTCTGGTGGGCAGCAAAGAATCATAGTTTAAAATCAGCCCCCGGTAAATACTGTCAAAACTGCGAGAGATAAAAGGGCTTGGATTTAGTTCATTTATTGAACCGGTGTCCGTAAAAGTTAGTTTGATATTCAGGGTTTCGCTGATCAGCAATTGCTTATGCTTACGATTATACTGAAAGGGATATACATTGATGGTTACCACTCTGAAATCACGCAGAATTTGTGGCTCGGAAGCCGCTATATTATTAGCAGGATACAATTCTTCCAAGAACCTGCCCTGTTGCTGTTCTCTGATAAGCTGTGTTTCAAAAGCTGCCGTAAAACCGTTTATGGTAGATTGCATAGAAGAGACAACTTGCAGATTTACCCCTCCCCGATCAGGAATAGCTACCATTGTGGAAAAAACAGGCATCGTTTCTTCTTCATCTATAAAGAGACAGGGACTATCCTTCACTTTTACCTGTTGCCTGTTATTGGCACTCTCCTGAATATTCCATTCCGGTAAAGTAAAACTAATATCTATTTCCGCAGGTGTGGAATGATTTAATTGAAAGGCAGTAGCATTTGTATTCGGAACAGCAGACAGTTCTGCAGGTAACAATAGAATTGTTATCATTATTAAATAGAGATAGCGGTATGGTCTCATTAACCACCTCTTTTTTATATACTTTTTTTATACCAAATACCAAAGGCAACATATAGCTAATAGTATTTATTCTATATAACTTATCTCAATCTCAGAAGGTAAAAACCATTGTCATTCAGAACCGGCAGTAAGCATTTCTTGAATATGAAAGCTGTTGTCCCTGCCACATCAGCAAAAAAACAAAATGTGGCTTTTCCAATACTAAAACTATATCCTCTTTCATCATCTATTCTATTATTTACCGAACTTCCATTTTGTCAATCATTTTCTCGGGGCAGTTTATAGTAACAGTTTCTTTACCTGGCAAATTTTTAAAAAAACTAACTGCCCTCTGCTGAAAACGATAAAAGAGAAACTTTAGTAAAACCTGGAATGTCCCTTTAAAAAAGTTAGTTCGGTTATAGGTTTTAGCCCTTTTAATGTTAAACCTGTTGGGGTATTAGTTGTTTTCCGCAAACAAAAAACCGCCCAAAATTTGAGCGGTTTAATGTATATAAGTAGTATTTTGTTTTTATTTTTTTTTCTTAGTTAGGTGTTGCATTGTCTTCTTTTCTTTGTGGGTAATCAAATTCAGGTCTATAACTAAATTACTGGCAACAAAGATTGAGGAATAGGTGCCAAAGAAGATACCCAGGCAGATGGCAAAAGCAAAATCGTGAATTACGCTTCCACCCCAAAAATAAAGGCAGGCAGAAGTAAGAAAGGTTGTTCCACCGGTAATAACAGTTCGGGAAAGCGTATCGTTGATAGAACGATTGAAGACCTCCTGGATAGGGTCTTTGCGGTTTTTCTTCATATCTTCACGAATTCGGTCAAAGATAACAATTGTATCATTAATGCTGTAACCCACGATAGTTAAAAGAGCAGCTATAATTTGCATTGTAATCTCTTTACCCGTGAGAGCAAAAATACCTACTATCATAAAGACATCGTGAAAGAGAGCCAGAATTCCCATCAAACCAAATGTTAATTCAAAGCGGAACCAAATATAGATAATCATCGCAACTAAAGCAAGCATAACTGCCCAAAATGCTTGAGCGCGTAGTTCACCGCCTACTTTAGGTCCAACTTCATAAATTTCTGCTATTACTTCTTTGTTCAGGTCTCGTCCTTGAACATATTGAGGAAAATTATCCTGAATAATTTCCAAAAGCTTATTCCGGGTTTCGGTGGAAAAGTCAGTTCCTTTGCCGATACTCTTAATTTTTATCTGGAAAATAGAATTATCAGGATTACCGATATAGGTAATTTCTGCTTCCGGAAAACCGTTTTTAGTAAGGGTTGAGCGTAAATCCTCAATGGGCAGAGGTTGGATTTTGGGGTCTAATGCCTTCAGATTGACGGTTGCAGCTATTCCACTTGTGAAGTCAATGCTCCAATTTAATCCTCTAAAAATTATTCCGCCTAAGCCAATTAGCAACAAGGTAATAGAGAATGCGTAAAACCAGTAACGATACTTAACGAATTGGACATTTGTATGCTGTAGTATTCTCATTTTTTCTCCTTACACACTCAGTTTTGTCTTTTTGCTGCTTAAAACAATGTTATCCAGAATAGAGCGCACAATTACAATAGCAGAGAACATAGAGCCAATAATACCAATCACCAAAGTTACAGCAAAACCGCGGATAGGACCTGTGCCCAGATAATAAAGAATTATTCCAGCAATAACAGTAGTGAGATTGGAATCCCAAACAGTTACCAGAGCTCTTTTAAAACCTGCATCAACAGCACTGCGGGGTGTTTTTCCCAAATCCAATTCTTCTCTGATGCGTTCATAAATAAGCACATTGGCATCAACAGCCATACCTATTGTAAGAATGATACCGGCAATTCCAGGTAGAGTGAGAGTGGCGCCAAAAGCAGTTAACATAGCTAAAATAAAGCCCACATTTAAGACCAGGGCAACATCTGCGATAAAGCCGCACAACTTATAATAGATAACCATAAATAGGACAACAAGAATCAAACCAATTAAACCAGCTGTAGTTCCCTTACTAATGCTATCTGCACCTAAAGTGGCACCAATTATGGAAGTGGAAACCGGTTTAATAGGAGCAATCAGATTTCCGGTATTGAGCACGATTGCCAATTCGTTTGCTTCAGTAGCAGTAAATCTACCTGTAATTTGAGCTCTGCCTCCAGCAATCCTTTCCTGGATATTGGGAGCGGAATAAACAACTCCATCCAGAACGATGGCTAAACGCTTTCCTACATTATCGGAAGTAACTTTTTCAAACTTACGCGCTCCCGCTCTTTTCATTTCTATGGAAATGTAGGGCTTATTAGCAATCCGGGGATCGGTTGAAGTAGCTGAACCATATTCAACCTTAGCTTTAGCCAGATCACCACCGGTAAGCTGAGCTGAAGAAGATAGAACATAAAGGGTTCTATCAGCCCGGGGATTTTCCGTATCTGCTTTATCCAAGGAAAGCTGATAACCCATAGGCACCATTTGGGCAAAAAGAGAATCTGCCAGCAAATCTTGAATTAGGCGTACATCAGTATATTGAATTTCATAATCCATCTCTCCAGGACGGATCAGAGAACTGAAAACGCCAGTTCCGGCTTGCAAGCTATCGGTTGCAGTAGTATCCGCTAAAATGCTTTTATCTTTCTTCGCCATTTCTGCTAAAACCGGAAATTTATCCAGATTACTGCTGATATTTCTATCAATTGCATCAATCACTCTTTTGGCTTCATCCACAGGAGTAACAAGTTTAAACTCCAGCATAGCGGTTTGTTTAATTAAATTCTCAGCCGCTTTATAATCTGTTACACCAGGTAATTGAACCATAATCCGGTTCTCGCCTAATTTTTGAATTGAGGGCTCGGCTACGCCAAACTGGTCAATTCGTTCACGGATAATTTTAATGTTCTGTTCTACAGCATTGCGGGCATCGGCTTCAGATAATTCAGAAGTATCCACTTCCAAAAGTATCTGCATTCCTCCCCGGAGGTCAAGACCAAGCTTTAAATGATGCTTAGACCACCAGTCCGGCAGATTAGGAATTGCCATAGGAGCCAGAAAAAATGCTGTAACACAGATAAATATGACTATGAATAAGCCACGCCAGGAAATTTTCTTCATTGGCTTTATGCTCCCTTTTGCATTATAATATTATATATCAGTTTTATTCCTTGACCCAAAACTTTGATTAGCCCTTATTCGTCAAGGGAAATGTTTGCTATTAGTTCTCCCCTGCCAATTTCCTGAATCAAAGAGCTAATTCTTAAAATGGGCTGCCCGATGATGTTGGCTTGCTGATAATGATACCGGAGGGTTGATGTCCCGGTCAACCACCTTTTTTTTCGTTACTGTGAAAAGCGTAATATAGAAAAAGCTCGGTTGCAAGGGGAACGACAAGATGTCGTTCCTCCTTTTCGGAGGGTTGACGTCCTCGTCAACCAAAATCCCCGTAATGTTGACCTCCCGGTCAACCACCTTTTTTTCCGTTACTGCAAAAAGCGTAATAAAGAAAAAGCTCGGTTGCAAGGGGAACGACAAGATGTCGTTCTTCCGATTTCGGAGGGTTGACGTCCTCGTCAACCAAAATCCCCGTAATGTTGACCTCCTCGTTAACCACCTTTTTTTCCGTTACTGCAAAAAGCGTAATAAAGAAAAAGCTCGGTTGCAAGGGGAACGACAAGATGTCGTTCCTCCATTTTCGGAGGGTTGACCTCCTGGTCAACCACCTTTTTTTTCGTTACTGCAAAAAGCGTAATAAAGAAATAGCTCGGTTGCAAGGGGAACGACAAGATGTCGTTCCTCCGTTTTCGGTTACCGGAAGATACCGTTTTCCCGGAA
>Ga0209099_1004025_pt1 | contig 11458 bp, 8 predicted proteins | sample AD_JPNHW2_MetaG_FD_184430 | JGI IMG/M metagenome (GOLD analysis project Ga0209099, IMG submission 184430) | Active sludge microbial communities of municipal wastewater-treating anaerobic digesters from Japan - AD_JPNHW2_MetaG (SPAdes) (version 2) | ecosystem: Engineered > Bioreactor > Anaerobic >...
TTGGCGGACTGGTACAGAAAGAACAACTCACGGGCAACAACCGCTACGAATTCTCACTCAGCGGCAAAAACACCGGAGTTTACTTCATCCGCGTTATGGCTGGCGACCGTATTGATACCAAGAAGGTCATCAAGAAATAACAGCGAAACCTAATCCTGCAAAAAAGGCGCCCATTGCGGGGCGCCTTTTTGCGTTTAAGGAATTGATGAAGTATTATGGATGAAGTGCGAGGTGTGAAATACGAAGTACGATTTACGATTTCCCCGGAACCCGGAACCTAAACCCCTCTTACAAATAATCCTGAAAATATTGAACCATCTTCTGGTTGAGGTGGACGCGGTCTTTGCCGCGAACATTGTGCTCGTGGCCGGGATAGATGAAATAATCGACCTGTTTACCTTCATCCACACATTTCTTGAGAAACATCAGCGAGTTCTGGGGGACAACGGTTCCATCCTGGTAATCGTGAATGATGAGCAGCCGGCCACGGAGGTTCTTCACCTGGTTGAGCAAAGAGGCTTTCTGATACCCTTCCGGATTTTGTTCCGGGGTGTCCATATACCGTTCGCCGTACATCACTTCATAGTATTTCCAGTCGATGACTGGCCCGCCACAGGAGGCTGCCTTAAAAGTTCCCGGTTCCCGAAGCATCATGGTGATGGTCATGAACCCACCGTAACTCCAGCCATTGATACCGATCCGGGTGGTATCAACGTAGGGCAAGGATTTCAAAAAACGTACACCGGTCATCTGGTCGGCCAATTCCTTGTCGCCCAGGTGCCTGAAAATGGCCTGTTCGAAATCGCGGCCCCGGTTAGAAGTACCTCTGTTGTCGAGCGTGAAAACCAGATATCCCTGGCTGGCAAGGTAATTCAGGAACAAACCGCCTCCACCCAACCAGCTATCTGTGACCATTTGAGAATGGGGTCCTCCATAAACATAAATAATCACCGGGTATTTTTTGGTCGAATCGAAAGCCACAGGCTTGATCAAACGGCACCATAAATCGGTGTTCTCCTCATTGGGCAAAGCAAATACAGTAGTTTTGCCCATCTGATAGTCCTTTAATGGATTGTCATCACGCAATAGCTCCTTCAGCTCCTTCCCGGTGTTATCAGCCAACCGGATTACCCTTCCGGTAGTCAGCGATGACCAGCTATCGATCAGGTACCGCCCGTCGGAACTGACTTTCATCAAATGGGTCCCGGGAGCAGGGGTTAAGGGGTGTAATTTGCCGGTACTGATCTCAACGGAATAGCCCTGACAACGCAAGGGGTGTTCTTTATTGCCTGTAAAAAAGACCTTCCCTTCGCGATCTCCCACGGTGAGCAGCTCCATCACCTCCCAGGGACCGGAAGTTAGTTGCCGGATGAGTTTTCCACTTGTCTCATAAAGGTAAAGGTGGTTGAATCCATCCCGGCGGCTTTCCCAAATGAAAAACTCCGGATTCTCCTGCAGGAAGCGCGGCCCATGAAGTGGTTCCACGTAAGCAGGATGGGTTTCTTCGAACAAGGTTTTTATCAACCGGCCGTTAGCAGCATCGTACCGGTTCAACCATAAATGATTCTGATCACGGTTCAGACAAGCAATATAGATGTATTTCTCATCGGGCGACCAGGTGACATTGGTGAGGTACTCAATGCTGTCAGACCCTCCGGCAATCCGGGTATCCAGGTACACGATTTTCCCTGTCGAGGGGGTGTAAACGCCAACAGTCACTTTGTGGCTCGTCATCCCTGCCATCGGATATTTTACCGGAACAAAAGCCGCTGGTGTTGCGGAGATATCGACCAGCGGGTAGTCGGTCACACGGCGCTCATCCATCCGGTAAAAAGCCAGATAATTTCCGGTAGGTGACCAGAAAGTTCCTTTGTCAATTCCGAATTCATTGCGGTGTACCCTTTCGGAACCATAGACAATGCCTTTGTTCAGCTCTTGTGTGACTGCAATCTCCCGGCCATTTTCAGAGATAAAAAGGTTGTTCTCACGGGTGTAGGCTACCCGGTGATTATTCCTGTCAATGTCTTGGTTTTCAGCTTCTTTGACCCAGGAATTGATTTTTTTCAGGGATTGGCCGGCCAGATCGCCCTGAAACAAAGCATTACCGGAAGAAAAAGTGTAGATTCCGCCACTTTCCATGGTAATCTGAGGATAGCGTTTCAGGGTATCTTCATTTAACCCTTTCAACAGCCTGTTAATATGGGTTAACCGCAACAGGGTGTCGTTCACAGGGGAGGTAACAGAACCTTTCACGAGGCTGTTGCCAACCACAAACACAAATTCGCCGGTGCCGGGAATCCATTGCAACTGACTAAGATTCGCTGGATTTAATCTGGGACTCATGTACGAGGCATCTTCTATTGTTAACCGTTTATCCTGTCCGAAAGCCAGTGATCCCGAAACAAGGATGATGAGTCCAATGAAATAACAAAAACGTAATTTATTCGTCATAATAAATTAATTAATAATTAATTAAAAAAATTAATCAGCCTTTTCGGCCTGCTATTTTTCTTTGCCGTGCGATGGGGGGAATAAGGTCGGGGTCTTTTTCCAGGGCATTTCCCACAACAATGACATCAGCGCCGGCCTGGAAGGCCAGAAGGGCTTGGTCCGGCGTATTGATGCCTCCACCCACGATCAGCGGGACCGCAATATGGGATTTGACAGCATGGATCATGGCCGGGAGAACGGGGTGGCTGGCGCCGCTTCCTGCATCCAGGTAGATGAGTTTCAGTCCGAGCATCTCTCCTGCCATGGCGGTGGCTGCAGCGATGTCGTTCTTCAGGGCAGGAATCGGAGTGGTATTGCTCATGTATGCAACCGAAGAATGGTTCCCCCCGTCGATCAGCAGGTAGCCGGTCGGCAGGATCTCCAACCGGCTTTGTTTCAGGAATGGCGCTGAGATAACATGCCGCCCGATCAACAGATCGGGATTTCTTCCTGAAATCAGGGAGAGCAGGAGAATAGCATCGGCGTTCGGGGTCAATTGGATGTTATTTCCCGGGAAAAGGATGACGGGTATGTCGCATTCCTTCCTGATGCAGGAGATGTACTTTTCGAGGTGATTCTGCATCAGCAGGCTGCCTCCCATGAAAAAGTAATCGACTCCTTCCCTTGAAGCGATTTGTGCGATTCTCGAAATTTGGTCAGGTGAATTTTTGTCAGGGTCGATCAGGATGGCAAATTGCTTTTTCCCGGATTGAGCATCCTGTTGAAAGGTATGGTACAGTTGCATGACGATGGTTTAAAAAACGGCTTTAACGATCTGGCGGATATTTTCGGAAATGCCCACGGTGAAATAGTGAAGCACGGGGACTCCTGATTGCATCAATTCTTTTGATTGGGCGATGCCCCATTCCACGCCAAGGCGGAACACCTCTTCATTGTTTTTGCATTTCAGGGCCTCCCGGACCAGGCTTTCGGGGATATCGATGTTGAAAACCTGTGGTAAAACATTGATTTCTCTCAGGGAACAAAGGGGTTTCAAGCCGGGAATGATGGGTACGGTAATCCCTTCGTTGCGGCAGGCTGAAACAAAATCGAAATAGCGTTGGTTGTCGAAGAACATCTGGGTAATGATGAATTCGGCGCCGGCATCGATCTTTTCTTTCAGAAAACGGAGGTCATACGCCTGGTTGGGAGATTCGATATGTTTTTCAGGATAACCTGCAACACCCACGCAAAAATTGGTATGGAAGGTGCCCTGCAACTCTTCATCCAGGTACCTCCCCTGGTTCATCGCGGTGATCTGTGCTACCAGGGTATCGGCATGGGCATGGCCATTTTTTTCAGGAATGAAGTGACGCTGGTTCTTTGGTGCATCACCCCTGAGGGCTAAAATGTTATCGATGCCCAGGTAATGGAAATCGATCAGTGCATACTCGGTCTCTTCTTTGGAGAAACCCCCGCAAATCAGGTGAGGCACCACCTCCACGGAGGGATATTTGTATTTGATGGCTGCTGAAATGGCCACGGTTCCGGGCCTTTTCCTGACGGTTTTCTTCTCGAGCAGGCCATTTTCCCGTTTTTTGTAGACAACCTCTTCCTGATGGTAGGTCACATTGATAAAGGAGGGGTTGAACTCCATCAGGGGATCGGTAATACGGTATATGTGGGTGATGTTATTGCCCCTGAGCGGAGGGAGGAGTTCAAAGGAGAAGCGTGTTTTATTACTTTTCAGTATCAGGTCGGTGATGCGCATGGTCAGTAATTAAGATGGGGATGGAGGTACTTTTCGATCTTTTCGGGAGACAGGTTTTTTCTCCGGGCATAGTCATGTACCTGGTCTTTCCCGATCTTTCCCAGGTTAAAATAACGGGAAGCGGGATGGGAAAAATAGTAGCCGCAGACAGAAGCGCCGGGGTACATGCCAAAGTTTTCGGTCAACCTTATTCCGGTTTGTTGTTCTGCTTCGAGCAGGTCAAAAAGGCTTCGTTTTTCTGAGTGATCGGGACAGGCCGGGTACCCGGGTGCGGGGCGGATCCCCTGGTAAGTGGAATGGTTTCGCGGGAGAGGGCCGGGGTGTTCATCCACGGCATAACCCCAGAATTCACGACGGATCCGCTGGTGCATCAGTTCGGCAAAAGCTTCCGCCAGCCGGTCCGCTAAAAGTTTGACCAGGAGGGCATTAAAATCATTCAATTCCTGCTCATAAACGGTCGCCCATTCTTCAACCCCCAGTCCGGCGGTCACTGCAAATCCTCCCATATAATCTACCACTCCTGATTCTTTCGGGGCAATGAAATCGGCCAGACACAGGTTGGGTTGGCCCTCCTCTTTTTTTTGCTGATTCCGGAGGAAGTGAAGGGTACAAATTGTCCGGGTGCGATTTTCGTCGCTGTACAATTCGACATCGTCACCTACTGAATTGCACGGGTAGAGCCCGATAGCTGCACGAGCGATGAGCATTTTTTGCCGGATGATCTGTTCCAGCATCCGGGAGGCATCTTCGAATAGTTTCCGGGCTTCGGGGCCTTTCACGGGATCATCAATAATTTCCGGGTATCGTCCGTTCATTTTCCAGGCATGGAAGAAAAAGGTCCAGTCAATAAAAGGGCGGATCTCTTCCAGCGGATAATCAAAGAAATATTTATTACCGGTGAAAACGGGTCTCACCGGCTGGCAGAGGGTGTCACCGGTTTTCAGTTTGTTCTTCCGGGCATCGGGAAGGGAGATGGTGTTGTATTCTCCTTTTTTGTCATACTGATCGCGCACTTCACGGTATTTACTTTTAACGAAAGAGAGCAAGGATTGTTCCGGGTCTTTGCGAAGCAACCCTGCCACGACCAGTGCTGCCCGGGATGCATCTTTTACATGGACCACCCCGTTTGGATAGACCGGGTCTATTTTTATGGCTGTATGGATTTCAGAAGTGGTGGCGCCACCTATCATTAAAGGAATGGTGAATTGTTGTCGTTGCATCTCCCGGGCGACGTGGACCATCTCTTCCAGTGAAGGGGTGATCAATCCGCTGAGGCCGATGATATCTGCTTTTTCAGTCCGTGCTGTTTCGAGGATTTTATCAGCCGGGACCATGACTCCCAGGTCGATGATTTTATAGTTATTGCAACCCAGAACTACTGCGACGATGTTTTTCCCAATGTCGTGCACGTCACCTTTGACCGTAGCGAGCAGCACCTTTCCTTGTTGATGTGTTTTCCCTTTCAGCGCGTTCTTTTCGGCTTCCAGCCGGGGAGTGAGCCTGGCGACGGCTTTTTTCATCACCCTTGCGCTTTTAACTACCTGGGGGAGGAACATTTTTCCGGCACCAAAACGTTCGCCGACCCTGTTCATTCCTTCCATCAGGGGTCCTTCTATGATACTGAGGGCCGATTCATAGAGGGGCATGAGCTCGTCAATATCTTCTTCAATGTGATCAGTAATTCCTTGTATCAGGGCATGGCGCAAACGGTCGGCAGGGGGAAGCAACCGCCATGCGGCTTCAGTCTCCGCTTTTTTCCCGCTCTCTTTGTTCATTTCGGCATAAGCCAGCAATCTTTCGGTTGCATCCCTTCGGCGGTTGAGTATCACATCTTCAACCAGTTTCAAAACCGGCGGAGGAATTTCATCGTACAAAGGCAAGGCCCCGGCGTTGACGATCCCCATGTCGAGGCCAGCGCGTATGGCATGATAGAGGAACACAGCATGCATGATTCCGCGCAGCGTCTCATTTCCACGGAAAGAGAAAGAGAGGTTGCTGATCCCGCCGCTGACCCTGGAATGGGGCAGATTTTTTTTGATCCACCGGGTAGCCTCCAGGAAATCAACCGCATAGTTGTTATGTTCTTCAATCCCTGTTGCAAGGGTTAAAATGTTAGGGTCGAAGAGGATGTCTTCAGGGGGGAAGGAGAGCTCTTCGGTCAGGATCCTGTAACTTCTCCGGGCAATGTCGATGCGGCGATCAAGGGTGACAGCCTGTCCCGCTTCATCGAAAGCCATGACCACAACGGCGGCTCCGAATTTTCGCAGGCAGAGGGCTTGTTCCCGGAAAACGGTTTCCCCTTCTTTCAGGCTGATGGAGTTGACAACAGGCTTTCCCTGGATACATTTCAGGGCAGCCTGGATGACGGAAAACCGGGAGGAGTCGATCATGACCGGAACCCGCGCCACATCGGGATCGGAGGAGAGCATATTCAAAAAGCCGACCATGGCTTTTTCACCGTCCAGCAGGGCTTCATCCATGCTGATATCGATCAAACCGGCACCGTTATCGACCTGTTGCCGGGCAATGGAGAGCGCTTCTTCATATTTTTCTTCCCTGATAAGGCGTGCAAATTTTCTGGAGCCGCTCACGTTGGTCCGTTCACCAATGTTGATAAAGTTACTTCCCTTAAAAACCGTCAGGGGTTCCAGTCCGGCGAGCCACAACTCATGTTTGCGTTGTGGAATAGCTCTCGGGCTGGTTTCTTTTGCTAACTGAACAAACCGGCGGATGTGTTCAGGGGTGGTACCGCAGCAGCCTCCTGCCATATTAAGGAAGCCGGCTTGCATGAATTCACGGATGTACCCGGCCATCTCATCGGGCGACTGGTCGTATTCGCCGAACTGGTTGGGCAGGCCGGCATTGGGGTATGCAATCACCGCGAAGGGAGCCTTTTCCGAAAGCTCTTCAAGGTAGGGTCTGAGTTCCCGTGCTCCCAGCGAACAGTTCAACCCCACGGCCAGCAGATCGAAATGGGCAATAGAACAAAGAAAAGCCTCGAGGGTTTGACCCGACAAGGTGCGGCCGGAGGTATCGGAGAGGGTAACCGATGCGATGACCGGAACCTCCGTCGGAGTTTTAGTGGAAGGCGTAGTGGCAGAAAAGGCGAAAGAGCGCCGTGCCTCCAGCTCGTCAAAGACAGCGATCAATGCGGCTTTGGCGTTGAGTGTGTCAAAGATAGTCTCAACGATCAGCAGGTCGGCTCCGCCATCAAGCAATCCCCGCGTCTGTTCTCGGTAAGCGGTGTAGAGATCATCGAAGGTAACAGCCCTGTATGCCGGGTTTTGGACATCGGGAGAGAGGGAGGCAGTCTTGTTGGTGGGGCCGATCGACCCGGCCACCCACCGCGGTTTTTCAGGATGTTCCAGGTTCCATGCGTCGACTGTTTCACGGGCCAGCCGTGCTGCTGAGAAGTTGAGCTCGTATGCCAGGGATTCCATCCGGTAGTCGGCCAGAGAGATACGATTGGCATTGAAGGAGTTGGTTTCAATGATGTCGGCTCCGGCCTCCAGATAGGCTTCATGGATTTCACGGATAACCTCTGACCGGGTAAGCACCAGCAAATCGTTGTTGCCTTTCAAAGCGCATTCATAATCCCTGAAACGCTCTCCCCTGTAATCCTCTTCACTCAACCTGTAGCGCTGAATCATGGTGCCCATCGCCCCGTCAAGGACCAGCACCCGCTTTTTTAATTCAGCGGCAACCGATAAGGCCTCCCTCTCTTTTATGTTTTCCTCCATTGGCTTCACCCGACTTTTACTCCTCATTGGCAACGACCATCAGGTATTGGTCCACCTCTTTGCAAAACAACCTGCATTGAATGGTTTTTAGCGGCGAATGAATCCTGCCGGTAATAGGGTTATTGACAGGGCAAAGATAATCAAACGGATCGATTTGGATCTCTTTTTGAAAGTCGATATCGGGACGCCCGTACAGTTTGTACATGGCTTCTTTGGCGCACCAATAAAAGGAAACCAGTGTGGTATCGGTCAGATTTGCAACGGAGGCCTGCTCTTCACGGGTCATGAATCGTTCTTTTACACGAAGGATGCGGTCACTGATCCTTTCAATGTCGATACCGGTTGCCTTTTCAGGGTTGATTACTGCAACAGCCATATCCCCTGAGTGGGAGAGTGAGAGGTGACGGATTGGCGGGGAGAGAAAGGGTTTTCCGTAAGGATCCTGCTTAAGGCTGACCTCGTCAGGATAAAGCATCTGTTTTACCAGGATCCGGCAGGCCAGCCACTGTTTTTTTCGTTTATCGTTAGTAAATTGTCGGTAAATATTTTCCTCATCCTTCCGTAATCGGATCTCCTGTAACAAGGTTTCGCAGGATTCGGTGATTCGCCACACCCGTGCATGGTTTTCACTGAAATCAAATTGATGAATGACCGGCATGGGTACAATGATAAGCTAAATATTACTAATTTTGCCCCTCCAAATGACAAAAAACGATCCTATTATGAAAAATGTTGCACTGGAAAACGACGTGAAATACAAAGTTGCCGATCTGTCGCTGGCTTCCTGGGGACGCAAGGAGATTGAGATGGCGGAAAAAGAGATGCCCGGTCTGATGTCGCTACGAAAAAAATACGGAAAAGAAAAACCTTTAAAAGGGGCCAGGATCAGTGGTTCACTCCACATGACGATCCAGACAGCGGTGTTGATAGAGACGCTGATCGAGTTGGGCGCTGAGGTAAGATGGGCCAGTTGCAATATTTTTTCGACTCAGGACCATGCCGCTGCGGCGATTGCCGAGCGGGGAATTCCTGTTTTTGCCTGGAAAGGGGAGACTCTTGATGAATATTGGTGGTGTACCCGGATGGCATTGTCTTTTCCTGAAGGGAAGGGACCTCATTTGGTTGTTGATGACGGCGGCGATGCAACCCTGATGATTCACAAAGGATTCGAGATAGAGAAGAATCCTTCCTTATTAACAGCAGTGGGAGAGAGCGCTGATGAAAAGTCACTGATTCAACAGATTCAGGCTTTGTACCTGGAGGATAAAACCCATTGGCAACGGATGGTTTCGGAATGGAAAGGGGTATCGGAAGAGACCACTACCGGCGTACATCGGCTTTACCAGATGAAGGAAAGAGGAACATTGCTGGTTCCTGCTATCAATGTCAATGACTCGGTGACCAAATCAAAATTTGACAACTTGTACGGATGCCGTGAATCATTGGCCGACGGGATCAAACGCGCCACTGATGTCATGATTGCCGGCAAAGTGGTGGTTGTACTGGGCTATGGTGATGTGGGAAAAGGATGTGCCCGTTCCATGAAGGCTTACGGTGCACGGGTCCTGGTTACAGAGATCGATCCCATTTGCGCTTTACAGGCAGCCATGGAAGGATTTGAGGTGACCACCCTGAAGGAGGCTTTGCCGGAAGGTAACATTTTTGTCACTGCCACAGGGAACAAGGATGTGATCACTGCCACGGATCTTTCACAGATGAAAGAGGAGGCCATTGTTTGCAACATCGGTCATTTTGATAACGAAATACAGGTTGAACAGCTCAATACATGGCCGGGGATCCGGAGGATCAATATTAAACCCCAGGTCGATCAATACATTTTTCCTGACGGCCGTACAATTTATCTTCTGGCAGAGGGAAGGCTGGTCAACCTGGGTTGTGCCACCGGTCACCCGTCATTTGTCATGTCCAACTCCTTTACCAACCAGACCCTGGCCCAACTCGACCTATGGAAGAACGATTACCCGGTGGATGTTTACCGGCTTCCCAAAAAACTGGACGAAGAAGTCGCGCGGTTACACCTGGAACAACTGGGTGTCAGATTGACCCGGCTGACTACGGAACAAGCTGATTATATAGGAGTTCCGCAGGAAGGCCCTTACAAACCAGACCATTATCGGTATTAATTGCTGATATAGAGCATGGACCCGTCGTAGATCGCCGTGTACTGCTTCAGAGGAAAGTGGGAAGGACCTTCGAAAGGTGTTCCGTCGGTCAGGATAAAGCGGGAACCACAAACGGGACAGGAGCAGGTGATATCACTTTCATCCACCCTGACCTGGGCTCCTTCGGTGAGCGGATCATAAGGACAGGCGCGCTCAAAAGCCACAAACTCGTTCAGGGATTTTCTGAAGATCAGGATCCCGTTGTAACCACCGTAAACCGTTTCCCAGCCATTGACCCTGTTGAGGTTGATGTATTGGGTGCCGTTGGGATTGAGGCTGAAACCGACATACACGTACGGGATCTCCGGCGCCTGTTCCTCTTTTTTACAGGAGGGAAACAGGGTCAGCAATGCAGTTGCAAAGAGGAAAAAAATGATGAAGAACCGGTAACGGTTTGAAACCATGCCACAAATTTCGTTAAAAAACGTACATTTTCATAAAAATATTATTTCCATTCTCAAGGGTTTTCTCTTTTTAAAGGTTCTTCATCTTAAGGGAGATTTTTTTCAGAAAAGAAGGTTGGGAACCGTTCCTTCGGCCCTGAAAAACCGGTTTTTTAGTCGTTATTGTGAAAAAATTAACAAGGAAGGAAGCCTTGTCGCGGGTAGTTTTCAGAAGCAGTTCAAATGGTACGAGTAATGCGCGAAACCAGCGATAAAGAATCATTTCAGATTTAATTTAGAATGGTTATATATTTCCGGCACGGGGAAAATTATTTTGAATATCATTTTAAATAATTATTATTTTTACCAACTTTTACAGCGCATTTATAATCTAACATAAAATTATATGGTATGTTAAGAAATTTACTATTGTCTATTGGATTAGTACTGGCAACAAGTTTGTTAGTATTTTCACAAACCGGCTCCGGTACGATTAAGGGAAAAATCGTTGATAAACAGAGCAAGGAGCCGATCTCGTTTGCGAATGTGGTTGTAGAAGTGGGGGGTGTCCAGGTCGGAGGCTCTACTTCGGATTTTGACGGGAACTTTCAGATCAAGCCGGTACCTCCCGGAAAAGTTGATTTAAAGGCCAGTTTTGTCGGTTATAAACCATTCATGATCAAGGGGATCATTATTGCTCCCGATAAGATCACGTTTCAGAACCTGGAACTGGAGGTAGCTACCACTACCCTCAATGAAATTGAGATCGTACAATATAAGGTGCCCCTTATTTCCAAGGACCAGACCACTTCAGGGGGTACGGTAACCTCGGAAGAAATTTCCAAGATGGCCAATAAATCGGCTGCAGCCGTAGCTACGACGGTCGGTGGTGTTACAACTGACGCTAACGGGAACATCACCAGTATGCGTGGCCAACGGTCGTCCGGAACA
>Ga0209099_1004027_pt1 | contig 11456 bp, 21 predicted proteins | sample AD_JPNHW2_MetaG_FD_184430 | JGI IMG/M metagenome (GOLD analysis project Ga0209099, IMG submission 184430) | Active sludge microbial communities of municipal wastewater-treating anaerobic digesters from Japan - AD_JPNHW2_MetaG (SPAdes) (version 2) | ecosystem: Engineered > Bioreactor > Anaerobic...
AATGGCGGCTATTGCCGTCACGGTAACTACTGATGAGAAGGATACTGAAGTTGTGATGTCTCTCGGTGGGAAGACATGGACAGCCATGACTTCAAATAGTCCCGCAGAAGATACCATAGTCTTCGACCTCCTGCGTCCTGACTCCGTGAGCAGTAACCCTGACTCCAGCAGCCAGACTATCTATGAACGTTACTGGAGCGGCGGGGCAGCAAGCCATACCGAGGGAGACGCTTGGTGGGGTGTGGAATGTATAGACCAGACGTTGACAATCACCGTCAAGGCGAAGGCCGCTCTCGTGAATACCGTCTACGCAACAATCATAGACGGATGGCAAGACGTGCAGGTGGGTACTGTCGTATCCACGGATGACAACTACAAGACTGAGCTAACGCACCCTACACCTGAAACAGAGGTTCAGAAGGTGGAGCTCCCAGTCTTGAGGCACATCATAGATGGAAGATTGGAAGCGGAATGCACTGGTGCGACATTGGATGATGATACGACCCGAAGCGAGTTGTATTCCGGTGACGCACCGCTAGACCCTAACCCTTACGAATACTTCCCTGCGGGATTCAGCAACATCAACGATGTATACCGGAGCTTAGTGCCTGAGACGTTGACGTATCCCGGGAGGGGAAGCACACCGCGTGGAATGGTATACGTGGAGAATCTTGCGCCTGACCCTATCGGTTCGCCTGTAGTTCTGACGCCGACGTTTTCCTACTATACCTACGAGCAGTTCTGTAGTAATGCGCATTCATCTGAGCATCTGTCAGAACGCTATTACCACGCCGAAACTGGCGCAACAGCTTCAGTCATCGAGATATGGGCGCACATGTCGTTCGATAGAGTCCAGTTCGGCCCCGGCCTGGGATTTCCGCTGAGAATAGAGAAGGTAGCAGGTTACGGGATACAGGCGCTCGAAGCCACCCCCTCTGGCATGGCGGACACCCGTAGTATAACCGTGTTGCAAGGGACTCCTGAAGTGGATATTGACAGGCAACCAGTTACCTTGTCGCATCCATCATGCTCGAAGCATGGAAGGGCTGAACTCCTGTGGTATCGTCCTGACCTTCTGAAGAAGGGTAAGGATGTGAAGGTGAAGGATACTCTAACCACTGCGTCTAAGACTGTGCAATGGGGACGTGTCGGAGAGATTCGCAGGCTGGGGATGCTCGTAAGCCCCGGTTTCCTCGGAGCGGCAGCGACAACTGACCATGCGCAGAACAATATCGTAGCTTGGTCGCAGAGTTCAACCATATACGCCGCGACCGTGCGTTACGGTGCGGTGACTCGTTCACTGGGCGCGATATGCCAAGGTAACAACCCTTGCGTTGTATACCTTGCATATAGGGGAGGATACGCAGATATCTACTTTGATTACACCGGGACGGTATATGTCACACGTGGAAACAGGGTTTCCTGGGGGACTCCCATGAGTATTTGCCTTGGAACCCGTCCTGTTGCCATTGGGGAACCTTCCACGCAGACGGTATACTTGTTCTATCTGAACGGAGGGAATCTGTATATGCGTGTAAGGTCTGCTTCAGGTGCTTTTGGAAGCGAAAAAACCGTGGCGCTCGGTGTTGGAGACTCCGCCCCGGCGGCGGTTGTGGAGAACGGGAGAAGGGTTGGAGTCAGGGTGATGTATGCTGACGCCTCCGGTCACATTCTCTCCAAGGTATCTTACGACAAGGGGGAAACATGGGCTTAGTGCAGTCGATTCCTAACGAGATGGCGACAGGCTCCACGTGGGGTCTGGAGTCGGCAAAGCTTAATGCCAACTTCATCGTGGTTGGCTCTAACGATACCTGGATTAACGCCTTAGTTGAGGCGTGTATAGGTGCGGTTGTGAGGCCGGGAATCAAGCCTGGCTCTCCTGCGACGCCTATAACTATCAGTGGAACCACGTTGACGCTCGTATCAGATACCGTTCTGTGCGTGCCCCAAAACGAGAACCCGCCTAACTCCACAGTTAGGTATCGTGGAATAGTAGTAAGAACAACGGCGGATATTACAGGCACCCCATCGTCTGGTGTCTACAGCACAACCGGAACTGGTGTATGGGTTTCGAGAGAAGAGGGAGCAGGCACTCTGTCCATAATCTTCTCCGCTTCTGACCAGATTGATTCCGTCAAGGTCGCAACCGTGGACATCGGCGCAGATGGAACGTTGTCAAACCTGAAAGTCCTGCCAGTTCAAACGCTTGAGGCGGACGTTACGCGGACAAGGATATTCTCAAGATAATGGATACATACACAGCGGGCTTTCTGAGCGCAGCGCCCAACGGTGACGCAATCCCTATCACCGCAACGGCAACAGGTTCCGCTCAGACGATACACACGGCTCCGACCGGAACGACTGCATTCGATGAGATATCTGTTTGGGCTGCCAACACGACCGGGTCGGCAATCCAGTTGACAATAGAATGGAACGGAGCAAGTAACGCCTTGGTATTCTCCGTTCCTGCCAACAGCGTAGCTGCTGTGATTCCTGAACCTGGAATCCCGCTGCGGAACGCTGGCACCGTCAAGGCATTCGCCAGTGCTGGAACAGGTCTGTTCTTGTTCGGCAAGACGGTGAGAATAGTTCCTGGAGGATAACATGAAGACTCTCAAGGGGTGGAGAACCATCGTTGGATTTGCTATTGCGTTCGTGTCTTACGTTCTGGCATGGCCGGAGCTGACGCAGGTTGTTGACTCTGCAACCATCGCGAAGGCAACAGCAGTGGCGGCGATTATCGCGCGCCTGTTCACGAGCACACAGGTAGGCCGAAGTGAGTAAGTGGGTTATTCGTATTGGCGGGCTCAAGGTGACGCTCAACCCATATGGTTGGGTGAAGACTGCGATTATGTCTGACAAGCCTGTCACGGTGGGGAACCTTCTGGGATGGATGGCCGATGAGCTCGGTTACAAGTCCGCTGGAAGTTTGCTGGACGCAGTCCTAGCCGGAGAAGTGACCAACACTATGATACGGCAGAAGGTGAGGGAGTCAGAGCAGGCGCTAGCGATTCAGGCGCTAGCAAAGATTATGGCGGTTCTAGGAACTGTTGACAAAGCCTAGAATGCTGGTATAATGACTTCAAACGGGGTAGGTATAGCCGGTAGTCCTAGATACTACTGAACGGGTTCCTACCCCAAGTCCAGACAAGCGCGGGAGATACCGTAGGTCGCTCTTTCGAGCGGCAGCCGCAATGCGGTGGGTTCCTACGGCCCGGGGTCTGAAAGTGACTTATTGACCCAACCTCCTAGGTGACTCCGCATCACCCGACAGGGGAGGGGACTTGAAATCCCCTCCCCTGTTCTTTACCGACTAACGGCGTAAAGCCCCGCTCTTTAGAGCTGGGGATATAAGCCGTTTCCCTTTCTTGTAATTTCAGCATTTATGTGATATAATATCTATATGCAAACTATCTGCTTAAAATATAGAATCTATCCTACTAAGGCTCAAGTTAGTTCTCTTATGAGAACGCTCAATACCTGCCGTCACACCTATAATTGGATGCTTGCAGATAGAGAGACGGAATATAAATCTCGAAACTATTCTCTTTCCTGTTTTGAGCAACAGGCTAGACTTAAAATATTCCGTGAGACATGGACAGAATTGCAAAGTGTGCATTCACAAGTTCTCCAGAACGTCGCTGTACGAGTTGATCTCGCGTTCAAAGCTTTTTTCCGTAGAGTTAAGGCTGGAGAGAATCCGGGCTACCCTAGATTCAAGGGCCGCGATTGGTATGATTCATTCACCTACCCACAGTCCGGGTTCTTCGTGTCTGATACTCATGTAAAGCTGTCTAAGCTAGGCAATATAAAGATAAAACTCCACCGGCCTGTAGAAGGAAAGGTTAAAACCTGCACCGTCCGCAGACAGAATGGCAAATGGTATGTCTGTCTTGCCTGTGAAGTCGAGAGTCAACCTTTGCCAGTCACGAATAACGCTGTCGGTATTGATGTCGGGCTTGAAAAGTTTGCTGCTCTGTCCGATGGTTCTTTTGTTGATAACCCTAGATTCTTTCGCAAAGAGGAAAAGGCTCTCGCCAAGGTTCAACGCAAACTCTCTAAACAACCTAAAGGTTCCAAAGAGAGGTATAAAGCCCGAAAAGTTGTCTCTCGTGTGCATGAAAGAATCAAGAACCGCAGACATAATTTTGTTCACCAGCTTTCTCGAAAACTAATTGATGAGAATGATGTGATAGTTGTTGAGAAACTCAACACTATGAACATGCTCTCGAATCACTATCTTGCTAAGTCAATCTCGGATGCAAGTTGGACTCAGTTCCGCTCAGTATTAACTAACAAGGCTGCAAGTGCCGGTAGGGTACTACTAAGCGTGAACCCAGCGTACACGTCTCAAGATTGTTCAGCATGCGGCTATAGAGCAAAGAAGCCACTGAAAGAACGTTGGCATCATTGTCCTATGTGTGGTTTGTCCCTGGATAGAGATACCAACGCCGCTATAAATATTTTGAGACTGGGGCTACAGTCTCTGAGTGCCTAGGCACTTTAGAAGCCCCCGGATTTATCCGTGGGGAGTAGTCACTTCCCAGTTATAGCCTTCAGTATCCCTTGCGCAAGTTTCTTCTGGTTGCTTTCGTCCAGCATTGCCTTTACGTCGCGTAAGGATGTGACGAAGCCGCACTCCAATAGAACGCGTGGGCAAGACGGGCTGCTGGATATAGCCTTATGGAGAACGCCTATCCTCCCTAGCCTGTCCTGGTCATCGGACTTCGCCCCTCTGGTCTTCAAGGGATAGTAGAAGCTCGCGATGCCTGAGAGGATTTTCCTTGCCATGTCTCGCGACTTCACGTCACCAGCACCATACCAAGTTTCAATGCCGGTAGCTTTGGCGGAGGCTGCGTTACAGTGAATGGAGAGAAATAGGTTTGGGTTAACTTCGTCAACCCGGTTCTGCCGTTGGCGGATAGTGGGGTAGCAGTCCGAATCCCTAGTGAATCTTACGTCAACGCCGTTCATCTTCAGGTGGCGCCCTATTGCCTGCGCAATAACCAAGTTGCATACAGACTCTTTGACAGCCTTCCCGTCTATCCTCACACCTACCGCTCCCGGGTCATCACCGCCATGCCCCGGGTCAATAAGAACTATCATCTATTACCTTCCGTATCTTCTCCAGCGCCGTTCTTTCGATGCGCTTAGCGACGCTTGGAGATATGTTGTAAGACTCTGCAATCTCCCGCCTGGTCAACTTCTCATGGAACCGGGCGTTGATTATCAGGCGTTCCCTTGGGGTCAAACGTGACATTGCGAAGTGAACCGCGCTTGGTTCTGCGTCAAGCGACGGCGCGTCAACGTTCTCCATGTCAACTCTCCTTAACCTAATCTCATCCCGCTCCCCGGGTGAGAGATTAGACGGTAGCCGCACGATGCTTCCGCAATCTCGGATGAAGTGCTGCATCTCGAATCTGGCATTGTTATATGCCCAAGTGAAGATACCAGCGCCAAGGGTGGGGTTGTAAGTCTTCATTGACTTGCAAACCCCCACCCTTCCTGACTGCACTAAGTCTTCAATCTCCACGCCTTGCCCTAACTCAGTGGCAAGTTTCCGTATAGCAGGTTCCATGGCTGTGATGAAATCGTCTGCCGCCGACTTATCGCCGTTTTGATACTTCCTGAGTATGCGGTTCAGCGTAGAGTATGACAACTACCCTATAATCTCCTGTAGTTCTCGCTCCTTCCTTTTATCGTCCTGCGCCTTCTTCCTGCACTGTAGGATTACCGCAACGTTGTCCTGAATAATCCTCTTCAGAGAAGGCGCTGGAGACTTTTTGTGCAAGGAGTCATTGAAGCATTCCTTGCATTGCCAGTTTGCGGAACCGGCAAGATATGCCGGTATCTTCTCAATATCGAAGTGCTCACACATCATATTGGCACAAACCCCGAGTCAGCTATGCACAGCGCATCCGCCATTCCGTCAGATGGCTTTTTCGACCTTTCTGTAGGCATCAAGGATGCAGCAGGGAACTTCTTTATGCAGTATTTAATGGCCGCCTCCTTGTCCTTCGCCGTACCGGCCAGAACTACCTTCTTCCACGACTGGGGTGTTACCTCCCGATATGGAATAGGGACGCATTCTAGCGTCCCTATTATTTTCCCGTAGTTCTTCATGTAGGAGGCTATCGAAACAACCCCTTGCTTCGGCATAGCCTGCGCACGTTCAACCACGGCTTCTGTCGGTTCGTTCTCGGAAATGAGCTTCAGCAACCCGGAGACACTAACCTCTCCTGCCACAATCGGCATGGGGTATACTTTCGCGCAACACGACGTTACAAAAGCGACGCCGCCTGTTAACCCCGGGTCAATCCCCATTACACATCTAAACATGTCACCTCCCGTTCAATCCTATCCCTTGCGACATCTGCCCAATGCGGGTCTATGTCTACTCCTATGAACTTCCTGCCAAGCTTCTTGCAGGCCACGCCTGTAGTGCCAGAGCCACAGAATGGGTCGAATACCAGGTCGCCTGCCTTTGAGTGGAGCCTGATGAAGAACTCCGCAAGCGCTACAGGCTTTACCGTGGGGTGCTGGTCTTTCCTTGGGATTATCTTGTTCAACCGAATGATGTTTTCAACCCTCTTGGAGTTATCATACCAGTTGCACTTAGCGCCAGGATTGAACGCCACAAGGACAACCTCGTAAGACCGCCTATAATGCTTACCCAAACCCATCGGCCCTTTGTCCCAGACAACCATCTGCTTGAAGCGGAGGACGTCTACAATCCAGTTTGTCCACTTGGCATATTGCTGCTCCTTTTCTCCGCCGCCACCTCCGCAGCAGCAGCAGAACACACCCCCGGGGACCAGGATTCGTTTGACTTCAGGAAGGATGGAGAGAAGCATTTCGTCCGCCTCTACCCCATCGTTCATGATTGGACGCGAACCCCCTGTTTTCTGTCTCCCGAAAACCTTTTCCCAGTTGTCTATCAGGTCGCCGTTGTTATTGTTGTGACCATACGGCGGGTCAGTGAACACCATGTCAATAGAAGCATCAGCAATCCCCTTCACTATTTCTAGCGAGTCCCCCGTGAACACCATCCGTGGCCTTCCTCTGTGCATCAATAATCGGGAACATCATGTCGGCAGACTTCGCGCATACTGTTGCTATCTGCACCAGTTCTAGCAAGATGTTCTTGTAATCCCTTTCATTCTCCCGCCTCCTTACCTGCTCGAAGAACTCAGCTACTTCCTCCGCAAGGACGCCATAAGCTTCGTGAAGGCTACAGTATCCCCTTCCGAAGCGCTCTTCTGCGCGGGCTTTCTCCCTCGCAACCATCCCTAGGAACTCTGAGTCGTAGCAGACAGTTGAACTCGCTATGGTTGTTTCTGATGTAGTCTCTTCGTTCTGCAAAATACCTTCCCCTCATCGCATCTTCCCATTTAGTTACACCCTTCCCTTTCATTATCCTGCGGACGTTCCGCAGCTTGGCCGGGTGCTCTTCAAGATATCGAGATATGCCGTCCCAGTCCTCATGCCAGTCAACACCAGTCTCCACGAGCGCGCCTAACGTGCCCACGGCGCCCGCTAGCGTCGTGTGGACTCGAACTGATACAGGAAGACCAGACTGAACGTGAACGACTTGTAGGAGCGAACGAGACGCCCTTCCCGTGGCTGTGTTGACCACGGGAAGGACCGCAAGCCCGCCGTCTGAGTAGACGGCTTCAGTCATCGCCCCAATCCTTATCAAAGACAATGGGGAACAACTCGCTTGCTTTATCGGAGAGCTCCGCCATGAGCATTCTCATGTCTGGATGCGAACCGCTCTTCAGCCGCAGATTGATAATGTGCATCCAGCTACGCAGGTTAGCCCTGACGATTATCTTTGTTGCCGTGCATAGCGGAAGGACGCTTCGCGCGCTTTCAGCTTGAACGCCATCTTCCCTCATCTGGCGGTAAGACGCATGCGCCGTCTCTACCGAGTATAGCCACGAGTTGAACGCCTCCGTTCCATCGCAGATATCCAGCGGTTTGATTACGTTCAAGCATTCGTCATACTTGCAGAACCGCGTTGATTCCTGAGCTGCGACCAGGTGACGATGCCGTAGAAGCTCACGGCCTATCCCAATATCCGTTTTGAACTGAACTGTCATTTCAGCGAACTCCAGCATGCTGAAATGCTTCTTCCCTAGAAGCATTTCAACGAACCTCACGGGGTCGCCGAAGTTGTCAGACTGATAGCAGTTCCTAGCCGCCCGTTCTATGTTGGCTAGTCTGTATACAGCATCCTCCCGGCCAGTAGGGTCGAGTATCTCAACCGATTGTTTGACTATGTTAACCATTTACATCGCCTCATCTAGTTTTATCTCGACAGTTCCGTCGCTGATTATCGGACGGAACTTTCTTGCCTTCTGAAGAGGAATATGGAATCTCTCGCAGAACCCCTTGCCAACTATGTAGACGTTTCCACTACAAGCCGTAACCTTGTGAGCACCCTCGTCCATTATGTCCTTCCACAACTCAATCTTGACCATGTTCGCGTCCGCGTCATAATACAGACATGCGTATGTGTCACAGAGTTTAAGCAGATTTGCTGCATCCTTGGAGAACCCTATCTGTCCGCTCCTCCGGAGCGAGACATAGATTCCGCCGTTGCTGTTATGGCTGTGCGTATACAGTTCGTACATTTTTACTCCTAGAGATTGACATGTTCGACCCAAGGGTCGTTTTCACCGACGTTGCTGACTTCGAGATAACTTGCCAAAGCCTTCTTGGCTCTGGTCTTCAATGAGTCATCAAGCGTTCCCTCAAGGTATACAGCCTTGAGGCAATCGCGTATTTCTATGAGCCTTCGATACTCTACCGCTGTTAGAAACATTACGTCTTCCGGTTCCATTAGCTACCTCCGCGTAGTATCCATATCGCCCAAACCTGGGATTATACAGCCCGAGTTTTCTGGCAACAGCCTCTGTGACATCCCTTTGCGGGCAGGATGCCCGATGCAGTGGGAGTGTTCCCCTATCCGCAACAGTCCCATGCACTCGGTTTGTTCCGTAGCGGTATATCTCGTGCGTTCCTAGTTGGACGCCACGTGCCGCCGTCACATAACGGCGATGCGAGAATACCGACCCGTCAGCGCACCTCCTTCCCTCGAACTTCTTCGCGTATTGAGTGAATACGCATCTGTGCCACACCAGTTTTTTATGCGGCACAACCACCTTCTTCTTTGCTTCAGGCGGTTTCTCATGGACGTTTGCTGTCGTAGACAGCATAGCCATCACGACAACAACGCACAATGTTGGACAGACGTTCATCTTTGCGTCTCCCTGTATTTCTCCCTCCAATACCACTTGTCCTTTAGCTCTGCGTGATACCAGTCCATAGCCGCCTGTTTGTCAGCCTCGGCCTCCCGCAGCATCTTTTCGAGCTTGTTCATGTGATAAGCCATAACGGCTATCCCAACGATGCACGCACCGGTAAGGAGTTCTATCATAGTTGCCTCCTGGCCTCATCTAAACCAACTATAGCGTTGCAGATTGCGCACAGTCCCTTCGGGCATACTCCGCAGTGCTCGAAGTTCTTGCAGAGGACTTCCACCTCAGATACCAGAAGCGTTATCTGAGTGTCAAGTCTTTTCCATTCGTTATCAGTCAGACTTCTAACCTTCCTTGTTCTATTCCCCATCATTTGTTTTCTCTTCGCATTCTGCCGACTGCTCGATACATGCAGGGTCGGAGAAGTCGCGCTCTTCTTCTGCACGAACCTGCGTGTTACACCTATACTGGAAGATGAAGTGTCGCCATTGCGACGGACATAGCTCGCTGTAGTCAACAGATAGTATTTCAGACGACACGTTAGGTGGGACGTTATGAACACACATGGCCTCACATATGAGCTCCGCAACTTCGTCCGCAGTGTAACTCTTCTTGACTCTGCGCCTCTTATTTATTCTCATCTGCGATAACCTCAGCAAGTCTTGCTTTCACTAAGCTTACATCCATTTTGAAGCACATATACGACTGAAGCGGGCAGTGCGCACAGTCAAAGCGATAAGACCTGCACACCCTCGCGCAAGTCTTTTCAACTTCAAGAAGAACCCGCATTGTTTCATTCAATGATTCGATGTCCTTCATCACACCCTTCCTCCATGCAAGAACGTATATGCTATCGAAGCAGCATGACAAAGGCTATGCACCGTTGCCACACACATAGTTTGTTCAGGTGTGCTCACTCGCACGCGAACCCCTCTGACACCTGCGTTCGTTGTTGATTCAAATATGACATTGTGAGTGCTGTTTTTGATATCAATAGTTAACAGCTCAATGTTAACCCTCACACCAGACAAGACCTCTCCGACATCAAGGAACGATTTAGTGTTCTCCAAGGCTTTCAGCAAATCAAGACACTCCTTGAAGTTGACGTCACATTTAGCCTCAGCCTTTACCAATCTCACCCCAACTGGAATACACCCTTTTTCATTCATCTCCGCCTCTTTTCATTCATCAGCCGTTGAAGGTTCTCCAAGTCCTTCTTCGTTAGCGTTACATCGTCACGATTGATATACTCGCAAACCACCTTGATAACATACATTATCGGCAGCATCACGAGCACCACTTTTACAGTCTCAATAATCTCCCCAATCATGTTTACCAGTCCTTACATACACGCTACGGTCGTGCAACTCCTCTACTACGTTGCACTTCTTTACTCTGAACACGCCATCACTATTTGTTGGAATGGCGACGATATCTTCTGGCTCGAAACTTACAACAAGTATCTTGAGTCCAGGACACCAGCAACGCATGCACCATTGCAGTGTAGCTACATGTATCCCAGGCGCGCATACATTTGACTCGTCTGTGTCATACTCCGCGACTGAAATAGTCTCCCCCACTATGTAATGTATCTTAGTGGACGAGAACACTGAGTAGTAGTTAGCGTCAACCAGTTTGAATGCGTATTGAGTTCCTCGTATATACCGCATCTCCTCCAGCGGATTGAACATCACCTGGGACAAACCTGTGGCGTCCCCTAATCCAGTGTTTTCCATTCGCGCATGGCACAGGTTGGCTCCGTCCCAGCGAGACTGATGCAGCGCCGCATTGTTAAACACTGCATTTCTGCATTGAGCATCCCTGAAGTTAACTCTAATCCCTGACACTCGCATCATTTGCGCTTCTTCGAGGTTAGCACCTGAGAAGTTGCACTCATACACAGAAGAGCCAGACAGGTCTGCGTGATACAAGTTTGAGTTTGAAAAGTCGCTCTTGTCCAAAATACAAGTGTTCATCACGCAGCTTCCAAGGTCTGCATATCTGAAATCGCAATCAGTGAACATAGAGCTTAGAACCCCAACGTTCAAGAATGTGCCACTGGTAAACGCGCAGTTCACGAACTTCGCCCGCGCAACAGTGCAAAACATAAAATCACATTGTCTGAAATCCATCCCTTCAATATCAACTCTGCCTAAGTCTTCGTCTCTAATGCGTAGTCCAGCAAGTGAGACT
>Ga0209099_1004029_pt1 | contig 11450 bp, 10 predicted proteins | sample AD_JPNHW2_MetaG_FD_184430 | JGI IMG/M metagenome (GOLD analysis project Ga0209099, IMG submission 184430) | Active sludge microbial communities of municipal wastewater-treating anaerobic digesters from Japan - AD_JPNHW2_MetaG (SPAdes) (version 2) | ecosystem: Engineered > Bioreactor > Anaerobic...
TCTCAAGAATGTGGAACATCACCACCATTACTGCTGCTACTCCACGCAGTCCGTCGAGTATACGATAATGACTTTTGGAATCGGAAAAACCTGTAAGTTGAGTGTTAACAGAGCTCATGATCTTCTTTTAAAATAAAATGAATATAAATGCCTGAGTTTTGATCCGATAAAAATTGCCAAAAACAAAGACAATCAAATTGATCTATATCAAAAAATCCAGATGTTATTTAGTCTGAGTCAAGGACATTTGATTATAATTGGATGAAAATTTTGCCGGACAAGTTTCCCCCCGGCTTTGGCCGGGAGGTCCGGCGACGCAGGAGCCGGGGGGTGGTATGATTTTGCTGAGTGGTTTAATCTGTCCCAATCCAACTACCCCCCAACTTTTCAGTCTGAACCTTATTTGAGCCTGAAACTTAACTTGCCTTTAATATCTGCTGAAGATGCACCAACTATTGCCTCAAAGTCACCCGGTTCTGCTACCCATTCATGCTTGCCGGCATCAAAGAAGCTCAGAGCGGTTTTATCGATGGTAAAGGTGACCGTTTTTGTCTCACCAGGCTGCAGGGTAACCTTTTCAAATCCTTTCAGCTCCTTAACCGGACGCGGGAGAGATGATTTAGGGTCGCGTATATAAAGCTGAACAACTTCCGATCCTTCACGCATGCCGGTGTTTTTAACACTGACAGTGAATGTTATCTTATCCGATGATGTCATCTCTGTCTTGTCCGCCGTTATTTTTCCGTACTCAAAGGTGGTATAACTTAAGCCATGGCCGAAGCAGAACAGTGGTGCAATCTTTTTTGTATCAAACCACCTGTAGCCGACAAAGATTCCTTCTTTATATTCAACCTCTCCGTTGGTACCGGGGAACTGGCCCATGGCATGTGCCGGGCTGTCTTCCAGTTTTACGGGGAAGGTAAAAGGCAGTTTTCCTGATGGGTTAACATCACCAACAAGGACTGCTGCCAGTGCATTGCCTGTTTCAGTACCAAGATACCATCCCTGGATGATAGCAGGTACCTCGTTAACCCAAGGCATAGCAACTGCATTACCTGAGATATTTATAACTACAAGGTTCCTGTTTGCTTTTGCCAGGGCACTGATAACCTTATCCTGGTTATATGGCAGGTCCAGGCTTTTCCTGTCATAGCCTTCACAGTCCTGGAACGAGCTCTTGTTGAGGCCTCCTATGAATATCACGTAGTCAGCTGTTTTTGCCAGTGAGCATGCTTCATCAATAAGCTCGGTCTCAGATCTTTTATCCTTCAGGTTCTGACCGCTCACCACGCCATCGTAACTACCACCTGTATCGCCTACATATCCCCGGGCATAAGCAACTTCGACCTGAGGACCAACTCTTCTTTTTAATCCATCCAGTGGCGAAACTTCATATTTTGCTTTCAATGAAGAGCTTCCTCCGCCTACTGTCATCATCTTAATGGCGTTTTCACCAACTACAAGTATTCTTTTGGTCTTACTGAGATCAACAGGTAGCACATTACCGGTATTCTTCAGCAGTACAATACCTTCTTCTGCTATTTTACGGCCTGCCAGGGCATGCTCCTGTGTGCCAAACGAGCCATAAGGCCTGTTGGGGTTCATTGATGTAAGGAACACAAGGCGAAGTATATGACGTACCTTTTCATCCAGCTCTTTGGTGCCTGCCTTACCCGTGCTTATAAGATTGAGGTATGGCTGGGCAAGGAAATATCTGTTGTAATCGTCCTTTGGGTTTGGCATAAGACTGTCGGCCTTGGTGCCGAATTCCAGATCAAGACCATTGAAAACGGCCTGACGGGTATTATGCACACCGCCCCAGTCGGAGATAACCACTCCTTCGAAGCCCCACTCTTTGCGCAGGATATCGGTTAACAGCCAGGGATTGTGACAGCAGTGAAGTCCTTTATAACAGTTGTAAGAACCCATTATGGTCCAGGTCTTTCCTTCCTGTACGGCAGCTTTGAAAGCCGGCAGGTAGATCTCATACAGGGCACGGTCGTCGACAGTTACGTTGACAAAATCGCGCCAGGTCTCCTGGTTGTTAAGTGCGAAGTGTTTTACACAGGTGGCAACGCCATTCTTTTGCACTCCCTGGATATATGGCACAACCATCCGGGCAGCCAGGAAAGGATCCTCTCCCATATACTCAAAGTTACGTCCGTTGAGCGGGGAACGATATATGTTTACGCCAGGCCCCAGAAGCACATCTTTTTTGCGATAACGGGCTTCCTCGCCTATTGACTTTCCGTATAACGATGCCATATCTTTATTCCATGTGGCGGCGAGGCATGTAAGGGCAGGGAAGGCAATACATGAGTCGTTATTCCATCCGGCCTGACCCCACTCACTCCATAATACCTCAGGACGAATTCCGTGCGGGCCATCACTGGTCCAGATCTCCGGTATGCCTAAACGGGGTACGCCTGCAGAACTGAACTTGGACTGGGCATGACACATGGCCACCTTCTCCTGAAGTGTCATCCTGGAAAGTGCATCTTCAATACGCTCCTCAATGGGTCTGTTACTATCGAGATAAACAGGCACCATTTCCTGTGAATACGCAATTTGTGTTATGGCTGCCAGCACTAATACAATCAACATTAGTTTCCTATTCATTGTCAGTTCCTTTTAATTAAAAGATTTCATCTTTTCTGTCATTTGGAGATATGAAAAGATTTTATTTAAATCTCAGTCATTTTTGCAAAAATAAATTTATTAGCTGTAACTCACCAGATGCTTTTTATACAGAACATGATATGATTTTTGCGGCATTTATGGCAAAAGCCCTCATTTCAGGTCGCTTAGGAGCTGAAGCCGGCATTGATGTGATGTATTTTTGTAGTATTCTACCAATGCTGCAGGAATCGTTTTTTACAATACCATATGCCCACTATAATTCGGGACGGGTACTATAGACAAAGAATGATATTAAGCCTCAATGATTAAGCAGTATAGCCACCAGCGCCTGACTGTCACATGGCAGAAATCAGTATCAGGCCTGAGTAAAAAGATTATATTTGGAGTTCAAAAAATTAAGGCATTCTGCCGGCAACAGAACATATCCATAAAATAAACTTACATGAAAAACACTATCAAAAATGTGGCTATCGGAATCGGGCTAACGATTCTTGTTTTTGGCTGCAAGGGCAACCAAAATAAAAAGGAGGTAAGCACCACCGAGGCTTTCCCGGTAAAAAACATGGACCTGAATGTAAAACCAGGCGATGACTTCTTTCAATATGTAAATGGCACCTGGATCAAAAATCACCCTGTCCCTCAGGATAAAGGACGGTTTGATGCTTTTGAGCAGCTGGCTGAGTCAAACAGGGAAAACATCATGGATATCTTTAAAGAGATATCCGATCCAAATAATCCCTCAACCGATATTATTTCCAGGAAAATCGGGGACCTCTACAAATCGGGGATGGATACTGTTACCATTGAACAACTTGGTCTCAAGCCACTGGACGACTTCTTTACACGGGTAAATAATATTAAAACTATTGCTGATGTTCAGAATGTCGCATCATACCTCCAGCAATATGGCGTATTCCCGTTTTTTGCAGTCTTTGCCAGTCCTGATCAGAAAAACAGCAGCATGATGATTGCAAATGTCTGGCAGACAGGTATAGGACTACCTGACAGAGATTATTATTTTAAAACAGATGATGCAAGCAAAAAGATAAGGGAGGCCTATAAGGTGCACCTTGAAAAAATGTTTGAATTGCTGAATGACGATCCCAAAACAGCGCTACTTAATGCCCAGACCGTTTTTAACATAGAGACCCGGCTGGCAAAGGTTTCTTTCACAAATATTGAAAACCAGGATCCACAGAAGACTTATAACAAATTCACTGTGGCTGAACTTAAAGCACTGACTCCTGATTTTAGCTGGGATCAATTCCTTAAGACTATCGGATATCCCGACATCACTGAGATCAATATAAATCAACCCGCATATATCAGTGGGGTTGACAAAATGCTTAAGTCTGTTAATGTTGAGGAGTGGAAGACATTCTTTAGATGGAAAATCATCGATACTTATGCTTCATATCTGAGCAAGAAGTTTGTAGTGCAGAACTTTGACTTTTATAAATTGCTTTCAGGGGAACAGGCCATGCCACCCAGGTGGAAAAAGACACTGGACGTAACCAGTAGTCGGATGGGCGAAGCCGTGGGGCAACTCTATGTAAGAAAATATTTCCCTTCTGAATCAAAGGCGAAAATGCTTACGCTCACAAGTAACCTTAAAAAGTCACTGAAGAACAGGATTGAAAACCTGACATGGATGGGAGCTGAGACCAAAAGCGAGGCTCTTGCCAAGCTTGAGAAGATGAACATCAAGATCGGCTACCCCGACAAGTGGAGAGATTATTCAGCTCTTGAGATCAAGGCTGATGATTATATGGGTAATATTATCCGTTCAAACAGGTTTGAATTTGAATATAATATGAACAAAGCAGGAAAACCGGTAGACAGGAGTGAATGGGGGATGACACCTCAGACAGTCAATGCCTATTATGATCCTTCAATAAACGAGATAGTCTTCCCTGCAGCAATCCTGCAACCTCCTTTCTTTAATCCCGATGCCGATGATGCGATCAACTATGGAGCAATAGGAATGGTCATAGGACATGAGATGACTCACGGGTTCGATAATATGGGCAGACAGTTTGACAAGGACGGTATCCTTCGCGACTGGTGGACAGCAGAAGATGCCAAACAGTTCGAAGCACATACATCACCATTGATTGATCAGTACAACAAATTCGAGGTGCTCGATTCATTGTTCATTAACGGCAAGCTTACTCTCGGGGAGAATATTGCAGACCTTGGCGGTTTGACAATAGCTTACTATGCTTACCAGGCTTCTCTTGCAGGCAGTAATGTCCCTGAAAAGATCGATGGCTATTCAGGTAACCAGCGCTTCTTCCTGAGCTTTGCCCAGATATGGAGAGGTACATTCAGGGATGAGTATCTGAGGACTCAGGTAAATACAGATGTGCACTCTCCAAAGAAATTCAGGGTAAATGGAACCGTGTTTAACATGCCCGAATTCTATAGTGCATTCCCGGAAGTCGGGCCTGACAACAAACTTTTTATACCTGTTGAGAAACGCCCCACAATATGGTAAAATAACCCTGTGGCCTCTTTGCAGGCTGTCATATGACACATACAGATAAAAAAGAAACCGGTCATCAGGGCCGGTTTCTTTTTTATTTTTCACTCTGGTTAAAGGAATCAGCCTGTAATCCAATACGTCCTGCTATTCAGTCAAGTATATTTGACTTAGGCATTCCGTGAATGCAAATTTGGTCTTTCCCTCTGATTCACAGGAAAAAATTTGATAAAGAATAATCCGGGAGAAGCATGATATTCAGATCTGTTTGAAACTGAATCAGGTTTTTTGTTTCCGGAAACAATTTATCGCCATCCTGCAGATATGTCTGAACAAATCAGGCATAATTAAGGTTTTAAGTCAGATGTAGTCCGGATACAATCAGAATAATTGTTTTAACCCGGATCCCACGCTATAAATTTATGAATTAAAATAAACAGAGTATGGAACCAAAGTTTTATGGATTCAAAGCAAAGAATCTCCAGGGCATGGAGACAGAGATGAGCTCATTCAAAGGAAAAGCCATACTGGTAGTCAACACCGCAAGTAAATGCGGACTCACGCCGCAGTTTGAAGGACTGGAAAAACTTTATGAGAAATACAGGGAGAGAGATTTTGTAATCCTTGGATTTCCATGCAACCAGTTTGCTAACCAGGAGCCTGGCGATGAAAAATCTATCGCAGAAGGCTGCCTGTTGAATTATGGTGTAACATTCCCGATGTTTTCAAAGATTGATGTAAACGGTAAAAATGCACATGAGATATATAAATACCTGAAAAAAGAACTTGGAGGTCTTTTTAGCAGCAGGATCAAATGGAACTTCACAAAATTCCTTATAGATAAGAATGGCAAACCTTTAAAAAGATTTTCTCCGGTCACAAAGCCAGAAGAGATTGACAAATACCTGGAGAAAATCCTGAAGTAAACCGTGAATAGCTTTAATAAATGGTATGCCATACAACTGATTTGCGAATGGCTGTGATGTTGGATAACTTTGAAAAAATTATCTTAAGAATGATGTCTAATAAAGTATTTCCACTGTCGTTGTTACTTCTACTGTTTATCCAGGGATCAGGGTTGATCTTTGCGCAAACTGATTATGTTGCGCCAACGCTGCCAGCCATCCCTGATAAGTCTTTTATAGTCACGGATTTTGGTGCAGCAGGCGATAGCCTGACCGATAACACCAAAGCTATTCAGAATGCTATTGATGCTGCAGTGAATGCAGGAGGAGGCAGGGTGGTTATTCCTTCAGGTATTTACCTGTGCGGGCCACTGCAGTTTGCAAGTAACCTTGACCTGCATTTAGAAGAGGGAGCAGTACTCAGGATGTTGCCATTTGATAAATACCCCGGTGGGATTAAAGAAGGATTGGATTTCATCAGTGGAAGCAAGCTTCATGATATATCAATAACCGGCAAGGGCACTATTGACGGTCAGGGTAGCCCATGGTGGCCATATGCAAAGACTGAAAATGCAAAGCGCCCCCGCATGGTTGCCTTCAAAGACTGCAGCCGGGTTCTGATAGAAGGAGTAAAGCTGATGAACTCTCCAAAGTTCCATCTGGCCATTCAGGGAAAAACATCAGACCTGACAGTAAGCCGGGTCATTATTCGCGCCCCGGCATCCACCGACCCGGTCAATCCAAGCCATAACACTGATGCATGCGATGTCAGCGGACAAAAGATACTGATAGAGTACTGCGACGTAAGCGTTGGTGATGATAACTTTACATGCGGAGGGAATACTTCAGATGTGCTGATAACCAATTGTACCTATGGCTATGGTCATGGCGTGTCAATAGGCAGTTATACCAAAGGAGGGGTCTCAAATATTACCGTTGAGAACTGCACTTTCACCAACACTGATTATGGCATCCGGATAAAGTCAGATCGTGATCGGGGAGGAGTGGTTCAAAACATAACATACCAAAACCTGAAGATGACTAATGTAGGCATGCCCATTTTGATTTATGGCGCCTATAACGCAAAAGAGAAACAGTACAGGAACCTTCCAAAGTTGACGCCAGAGATTGCCGGTACTTATCCTTCAGCACCTGCAACCGATCTTACTCCCGCCTATCGCAACATTACGTTTAAGAATATTACAGCTACAACTGAACAAGGTAAACGCGCCGGCCTGATCTGGGGGTTGCCTGAGTCAGTCGCCTCCAATATCCTCCTGGAAAATGTCAATATCACTGCCGAAAGACCATTTGGTGTCTTCTTCGCAAAAGACATAAAACTGGTGGATTGCAAGATAACAACCAAAGAGGGCGAGAACAAAATAGAGATCTCAAATGCCCGGGTGACTGTTGATGGCAAAGAAGTAAAGTAGAAGGTCTGCAATAATCGGTAGGGAAAGAAGACTCTAATCTGTAAAGAAATATCAGAGATGAGAGATATGGGAACAGGCTTTTTCTGTTAGTTAAAAATGAGGCTTACTTTGCAAATTAACCCAGGTGAAAGTTAACGAGATACCATTTTCATTATATCACACGTTGCGCCTCAGTGCAATACATGAAAGCAAAATAAGGAACCCTGAGGGCGAGGTGGTACCAGTCATTGTTTCTCTGACCACAATACCTTCACGACTAAATATCGTAAACCTGGTGATCAGGAATATTTTAAGTCAGAAAAAAATACCACGAAAGATAGTATTGAGTATAAATGAAAGCCTGAAAAACTCTATCCCGAAAAGCCTGAAGAATCTTGAAAGCGTGTTTTTTGAGATACATTTTTCACCTCTCGACGCACCTCATTTGAAGCTGGTAAACGCACTGGAATTGTTTCCTGATGAAGTAATTGTGACAAGCGATGATGATGTATTATATAACCATGAATGGCTTTCAGCACTGTATGAATCACATCTGAAATATCCGGATAAAATAATAGCACACAGGATAAGGCGTATCCTTTACGACAATAACCAGGATCCATTACCATATAAGAAGTGGCGTTTTATAACCGGCAATGAAAGTGAGGCATACGATCTTCTACCTATTGGTAACCAGGGAGTCTTGTATCCGCCTGGTTCACTATCTGAACTGGTAACCGACAGCAAGCTTTTTCTTGAGCTTACTCCCCGCGCAGATGACCTATGGTTTAAAGCAATGGCCGACTTAAAAGGGACCGGATGTCGATTGCCTGACAGGCACATCGGAAAGTCGTACCCCATTATCGGCTCACAAAGCGTGTCATTGAAAAAGGACAATGTAAATAGAGATGTAAACAGGCAGGAGTGGATCAGGCTAGCCAGGTATTTTAACCTGTAATCTTTCTCAGGGAACAAAAACCGTGGAAGAACTTTACAAGCATTTCTCCGTATTGAAGCCTCTGGATAAGAATGTAAGATCATTGATATCCCGACATTTATTCCGCGGAAAAAACAAAACTGACAACCTGGTTACTATTCTGCTGCCGGGACTATTTAAAAACGCAAAAACTTTCTACCGGTCGTCTTAAGCTTACAGGCTGTGGATAATCGTTCACATAACCAATCCGTGCTACAAACATAATTTCTCCATTGAGTTTCAGATCTCTGTCTAACAGTCTTTCAAAAGAGTCTTCCTCAATAATCTGATTCATAGGATGGAACCCGATATTCAGTTTACGGCAGCTGAGATTAACACGTTCATATAGCCGGCCTGCCATCAACCAATCCTCAATATCATTGTTCCGGCGTGTTATAATTATCCATCCGCCGCAATTTTCAACCTCTCTTTTGGTTTTTTCAATTCCCTTTGAAACAAACGACTCTTTCTTTGAGTCTTCCGGTTTGAAGAAGGTTTTGACAATGAATCTGCCTAACCCTTTAATGGCCATCCCGGCGGTAGTTAACCCATCACGTTTCTCTTTAACATCCTTATCAGAAAACCGGATCCATCCGGCCAACTCATCACTGGCCTTTTCATTGTGTGATTGCAGAGCATAGGCTTCATATTCTCTCTTTGCCAGTAGCATTCCTTCTGTAGTTTCTGCCGGGATAAAATGGATATCCGAGGTGTCATGGCAAACAAGTTTCTCCCAATCAGGTGCATTGATTGGGTCAGTATTAAAAGGGACCCGTAAAGTTGTCCGCATTTCAATGTCGGTCAGGCTAAAACCATCCAGCTTAGTGCAGGACCGGGATAGTTTAACACATGCAACTGGTTCTTCATTATTACCACTGGCGGGATAAATCCTGGTGGTTGTCTGGAAACCATAACAGTCAGCTGCAATGGTGAGATTTTCAATAAAAGCTCCAATGGAAATATAGAGCTCTCTTTTTGTTTTATCAACCACCGGTAATGTCCTGGAAGTACAGGCATAAACCAATATCGAATCATCTCTATAAACTACAGTTTTCCATGGCTGGGAGTTGTGAGAGCTACCGGCAAGAGAAGCATAATGAAGAAGCATGTAAATATCTCCTTTGCCTTTTAGATCAGTTTTATCACTGCTCCTGCTAAACGGTGAGCATGAAAACAAGTTAATGAGTATTACCATTATGGCTGTGAATGGAATGATCTTTTTCATCTTAAAATATTATGATTGCAGAAATCAAACTGCCATGAAAAAACAAAGTATTCTGTATCAATAGGTGCTCCACAACCTGTATCCTAGCCGGATCACCGGTGACAGATCAACGTTGGGAATATTATAAATGACACCATTGAAATCGGCACTGTTGTCTCCACGCAGATAAATATGCATCCCCGGCTGAAGATAAAGATGTCTTCCCAAAAAGAACTGATAGCTTATTCCGCCGCCAACGTCTGTACTGTGGATATCTCTTCTCATACCGGTACTTTTCTGCTCGATCTCAAAAGTGTGAAGTTCGAGGTATGTATATGCCTCCAGGTTTTTCCACACATTGTACCCCATGAATAATCCGGGAGATGTTTTATAGTAACGTTTGAACTCAGTGGATGAGTTTTTTATTCCTGCCGGTTCGGCATCATAAGTGCCTCCGTTAATCACACTTATTCTTATACGGAACTTTTCATAGCGATAGCCCAGACCCACATGATACCCACCCGTTAGAAACATCGGGAAGAGGCTCTCAACCTCGAGGGCTTGCTTAACAGTGTAGTTGCGGGGAACAGGTCTAAGGAAGGTTGATCTGACAGTATCAGTCTGTCCGGAAATGGTTGTTGTCAGCAGCGTCAGCAAAACAAAAAGAAGAATCTGATTTTTCATACCATAGTTTATTAATTCTACGATACAAACATAGATCCTGTTAACAATGTGATTGATCCACAAATGTTACCAAATATTACCTGCCGGATATTTCTTTCCGGATGCGGCTTAATGATTTTGGCGCTATACCCAGGTAGTTTGCAATATGATATAGTTGAACCCTCTGAATGATATCGGGATATCTTTTCAAAAGATTCTCATAACGCTCTTTTGCAGATAAAACCTGCAGATCAATATTCTGACTGACAATCCGTAAATATGCCTGTTCCATCAATATCCTGCCCAGCCGTTCTATTTTAGGGATTCTTAAATAGAAATCTGACAGGATTGCCTGTTTAAGAACAAGTAACTCTGAATCTTCTATTGCCTTTATATTTAATAATGAAGGTAAATTATTCAAACGACTCAGATTATTTGTAACCCAATCACACTCAAAAGCAAAGTCTGTTGTTACCTCATTGCCATTATCCAATGATCTGAAATAAATTAAAACGCCATTGTTTAAAAAACCAATAAAGTTACAAATCTCTCCTTCTCTCAGGAGAAACTCGTCCCTGGCAAGTCTCTTTAACTCCAGTGAATTACTGAACAGCAAAAGCTCTTCGTCTGTCAAAGAGACTATGGAGTTAATACTTTTAATAATCTTCTGCAGTTTATCAGTAATCTCCATGTTGATTCGGATGGTTTTATTGTTGTGGAGATGAATGAATAAAGATAAAAGATAAAAGTAAAAAGATAAAAGTAAAAAGATAAAAGTAAAAAGATAAAAGTAAAAAGATAAAAGTAAAAAGATAAAGGATGCCGATCCCTAAATAAGGATGACTTTTTTGACTTAGTTTTTATTCTGTTTTAATAAGCTTCTATCGGACAATTATGAGCCGTTGTTACTGAGGGTTATTTTTTAAGCAAATTAATAAGCTGGTCACAATTATTCTCTTTTGCCGCCTTTATTGCGTTAGTACCTTTTTTATCTTTAATAGTAGGATCTGCCCCATGTTCAAGTAATAATTTTGCTATTTCATAATCATCATCGCAGTTACAATTAAACTGACAAAGTCTTTTTATCACAGTTGTACCTTCATAATCCTGTTCATTAACATTAATGTTTTTTGTAAGCAATAGCTCCATCATTCTTATTCTATCTTTC
>Ga0209099_1004034_pt1 | contig 11442 bp, 10 predicted proteins | sample AD_JPNHW2_MetaG_FD_184430 | JGI IMG/M metagenome (GOLD analysis project Ga0209099, IMG submission 184430) | Active sludge microbial communities of municipal wastewater-treating anaerobic digesters from Japan - AD_JPNHW2_MetaG (SPAdes) (version 2) | ecosystem: Engineered > Bioreactor > Anaerobic...
AATACGGCCCTCCTCTGGTCTTTGATTTCCTTGTAGACGAAGTGGGTATCCAGTTCAGCACATCAGAAACAGGAAACATTGATTACACTGAAGAAGCAGCCCATAGCGTACGGCGTATTGTCCACTATGAGGACCATACCGGCGACAAGATAGAGGATTCCCTTATAGACCATGCGAAAAAACTTGGAGTGAAGTTTCTCATAGACTACACTGCCATTGACCTTATAACAAACAATCACCACTCGCGGAATACCCAGGAACTTTACAGAGAACGTGAAGTTATGGGTATATATGCACTTAACAATAAGAGTGTGGAGACCGAAACATTTTTCGCCCAGAGTGTTGTCATTGCGACAGGCGGAATCGGCAATCTGTTTTACCACACGTCAAATCCGGTATCAGCTACAGGTGACGGAATAAGTATGGCCCACAGGGCCGGGGCGAATATTATTAACGCCGAGTTTGTGCAGTTTCATCCAACTACCCTTTTCCATAAAGATATAAAAAGATTTCTCATATCCGAATCACTTCGCGGTGAAGGGGCACGGCTGAAAGACCATAACGGGCATGAGTTTATGTATGAGTATTCCGAGATGGGCGACCTTGCACCCAGAGATGTTGTTGCGCGCGCCATATATGACAGGATGTCCAAAACCGGAAAAGAGTATATGCTTCTTGATATAGCAAATTACTACCAGGGCCACCTCCCGCTTGAGAAGCGCTTCTCCATGATTTACTCAACGTGTAAGAAGGGTGGGATCGATATAACGAAGGAACCAATCCCGATTGTACCGGCAGCCCACTACTTCTGCGGAGGAATAAAGGCTGACCTCAAGGGGAGAAGTTCCCTCAAAAACCTTTATGCCATAGGTGAAGCTTCCTGCACGGGGCTTCAGGGCGCGAACAGGCTTGCATCAACTTCACTTCTCGAAGGACTTCTCTGGGGTAAATCCGCGGCTGAAGATATCATAGTAAAAAAATATAAAATCAATAAAAGCCGGTTCAACAGTATTCCCGACTGGGAGAAACCTAATTATACCGAAGAGTTTGACCCGCTCCTTATCGATCAGGACATGAAAGCAATACAGCTCACAATGTGGAATTACGCCGGAATAATCAGAACCGAAAAAGGGCTAAGGCGCGCAGAGGCCGATCTGGACTACTACTCGCACAGAATTATGAGTTTTTACAAGAGCGCAAAACTTCATAAAGATATCATTGAGCTCCGTAACGCCGTGGTAAGCTCCGCACTGATTGTTTCAGCCGCACTGAGAAATACAAAATCTGTCGGGTGCCACCATCTCGCGAAGAAGAAATAAAAGTTTAAATGGACCTGCCGGTATTCATCTGCCCAGTCTGTTCCTCCCCTCTTTCACGGGCCGGCAGGTCATATTCATGCGCCGGTAAACACAGTTACGACATATCAAAAGAAGGATATGTAAACCTCCTCCTCGCAAACCAGAAGCAGAGCCGCGAACCTGGTGATTCAAAAGAGATGCTTGATGCCAGGAGATCATTTCTGAATAAGGGATATTACAAACCCCTTGCCAGATCTGCGGCATCAATAATAATCAGGCATAAAAGGCGTTCTCAACTGGCCCCCTTCCTGAAAAAGCTGAGTTATTGCCAGCGAAGAGATTTTACTTCGGCACCCGGGTATTCGGGCACTTTAACCGGCTCAGCACAGAACAGGCTCAACGCGCGGAATATTCCTGTCACCGGGCCGGTCCCTGCAGATAAAGCGCCCGGTATCATTTCCAAAATACCTGATTTCATTATTCTTGACGCTGGTTGTGGAGAGGGGTATTACACGGATTATATTTCCAGGAACCGCGCCATAAATGATTCGTCAGCAATATACGGGATAGACATTTCAAAAGAAGGAATAAAATCCGCCTCAAAAAGGAACAGCTCAATAAACTTTGCCGTAGCCGGAATATATAATCTTCCGGTACTTGACAACTCAGTTGATGCAATATTGAATATCTTCGCGCCATTTAATGAAGATGAATTCGGAAGGGTGCTGAAGGATAAAGGGATTATAATCTCTGTTGCACCGGGCGCCCGTCATCTTTATGAATTCAAAAAAAATCTTTACGATGATGTATATCTTAATGATGAAGAGTTTGAGCTGTCGGATAAGTTTTATATTACTGAAACTATAAGAGTTAAGTATGAGCTGAATATTTTCAACAGGGAAGATATAGCTAATCTGCTGAAGATGACCCCGTACTACCATAAAAGTTCACATGAAAGGATTGAACATTTCCTTGAGAATACTAATGAGCTTAAAACCACTGCTGATTTCCTGATACGGATAATTATAAAAAACATTTGAACAGTATTCGGGATTGAATCCATAGCAGGGACAGACCGCGTTTCCCCTTTTATACGTCATATCTTTTACTCAAATAATAGTATTCATAAATTGCGCATTTAAAAAACCTCTTGAAAAAAAATACGTATAAGATCAAATCTATTCCAACCACATACTCCGGAGAACCTGATGAATAAAAAAATAATCCTGTCATGGATATTATCAACAGCGTTGATAATTGCTGTTTCTGCTTTTTTAATATACAAAAAAGAAAAATCTTTAACCGGTTTCGTCAGTTCATACCTGGATATAACGTATAAAATCGAGAGAGATTTTATTGAAAACATTCCCGTTTACAGAGATTATGCCGCACCCGAAATGGTCCGGGAGCTTCAGAAGTATGACCTCAAAGCTCATGCGTCAGAAGTTGTAAGACATGGAACAGCTCCGATGAAAAACACAGAGGATATAAACACCAATATTAAAAACGGGAAGCTCGTTTCCGTAGAACCTGAAGGAGATAAACTCTATTACTTCCATAATGTCAGGAAGGAGTACAGGTATCTCACGCCTCAGGGCAAGAGCGGATTGGAACTTGTTGCGTCGCGATTCCAGCAGAAACTCCAGGCTCACAAAGCAGGCCTCCCTGTAGTTAAACTTGCGGTTTCATCAGTGATAAGAACGGTTGACTACCAGGAAAAAATATTCGGCAGGAAATTTGTATCCACTCACAGTTACGGCGGATGCTTCGATATATTTTTCGATGATTTTTTTGTGCAGCTTCCCGTACCGGAAACATCAGGCAGTGGAGAAGAGGGCATAAGAAAAAGCCTGCATAGCAGAACAGGTTTTTTAATGGGAGACGCTCTCCGCGAACAGTTCAGGTCTGTCCTGATGGAGACATTACTTGAACTTCAGAAAGAGAATATGATTTATGTGTTTCTTGAAGATGACAACAGGTGTTACCACATTACGGTTCTGGTGAAGTGATGATATCTTTGGGGTGCAGTTTAATAATTACTGCAGATTATTCTGACTAATACCCTTCCCCATCTTTCTATGGGGAAGGTGCCCGGCGGGCGGATGGGGAGCTGTTATCTTTTCTCTGAAGGATACTGCTAAAACAGTACTCCCCTCTGCGGCAATGCGGCATCTCCCGCATAAAAACCGGGAGAGAGTTTAAACAAAAATCTTTAATTAATACGCAGCGACTGTCTTTTCTCTTCTTTTCCTCGCCAGCTGTACAAAAGTAACTATTACAATAAGTGTTAATCCTGCGACATCAGTATAAAAACCGGGATCTATCAGCATCAGGCCGCCGGCCATCATTGCTATCCTCTCCATGACGTTCATGTTTGTTAAATAGTAATTTTCCAGAGAGGACCCGACCCCGATCATCCCGATCAATGAAGTTACTGTAATAGTCATTATCTGAGACCATGATGCATCAATCAGAAGCATCGCAGGAGTATTAACAAAAATATATGGTATAATAAAAGCCGCTATTGCCAGTTTTACTGCGACAAGTCCTGTTTTCATCGGGTCACTGCCTGCTATAGCTGCACCTGCATAAGCAGCCAGGGCAACAGGAGGTGTAATGTCTGCAATTATTCCGAAGTAGAAAACAAACATGTGTGCCGCAAGTGCAGGTACGCCGAGCTGTATAACGGCTGGCGCCATAATTGTTGAAGTAATAAGATAATTGGCAGTAGTAGGTACCCCCATACCGAGGACAAGTGAAGCGAGCATTGCAAATCCCAGCGTGAGATATTTAACTCCTCCGGATAAAAGAAGGAGTCCGGACGCCATTTTCAGCCCAAGGCCTGTAAGTGTTACAATACCGACAATAATCCCCGCGACACCGCATGCAACTGCAACACCGAGTACACTTTTAGCTCCTACCTGAAGCGCTAATATGAATTTATAAACAGTAAGTCTTGTACTTTTCCTCAGCATCGAGGCTACAACTGAAAAAATAATTCCATAGAACGCCGCCTTGACAGGTGTTGATCCTTCAACAAGAAAGTATATAATGGCAATAAGAGGTACAAGGAGATGCCCCTTCTCTCTCATAACATCTCTCATTTTAGGGAGTTCATCCTTGCTCATACCGCGGAGCCCGATTTTTTTCGCTTCGAAGTGAACCACAATCCAGATACCGGAAAAGTATAGAATTGCCGGAATTATCGCAGCTTTCGCTACATCAAGATATGGAATGCCCAATGCTTCGGCCATCAGAAAAGCAGCTGCTCCCATAATTGGAGGCATGATCTGTCCCCCTGTTGAAGCAGCAGCCTCAACAGCTGCTGCAAACTCAGGTTTGTAACCGAGCTTTTTCATCATCGGAATTGTAAAACTTCCGGAACCGACTGTATTTGCGACTGAACTTCCGGAGACAGTTCCCTCAAGTGCGCTGGTTAAAACTGCAACTTTTGCGGGTCCACCTGCCGCACGTCCCGCGAGCGCGTTTGATAAATCAATGAAGAGCTTGGCAATTCCCGTCTCTTCCATGAATGCGCCAAAGAGTATAAAGAGAAAAATAAAAGTGGCACATACGCCAAGCGGAAGCCCCAGTATACCTTCAGTAGTAAAAAAAAGATGAGTAATAATTCTATCTGCCGAATAACCTCTGTGATTAAGAAATCCGGGCATATAAGCGCCAAAATATGCGTAACCCATAAAAATAACTGCAATAATCAGTATAGGAAGACCGACAACACGGCGGCACGCTTCCAGTATAAGCAGTATACCCGCCGCTCCGACTACAACATCAACCTGGGTATATGCTCCGGCCCTCCCGATAAGCCCCTGGTAGTTCCATATAATATAACCGGTAGTTGACACACCTGCAGCCGCGAGGATTACATCACCTATGGAAATTTTATGTATACGCCCCCGATGTGCCGGGTACAGCATAAAAACAAGAAAAAACACAAAGCTCAAATGCACAGCTCTCTGAAGCTGCGCGGGCAGCATTCCAAACGCTGCCGTATAAAGGTGAAACAGCGAAAAACAAATTGCTACTGCCGCGATTATCAGCCCTGTCTTGCCTGTAAGCTGCCGGTAAAAGGATTCCTTATCATATTTCGCCATTATTTCCTGGACTTTATCTTTAAAGTCATTTTCATCAACTTGCACTTCTTTCAGCTCATCAGGTTTTTTCATCTGATTCCTACCCTGTATTTTAAAATATATTTCAGGTATTGGTATACCGTTATTTTCTTTATTGAAAAATGAACACTTCTCTGCGGAGAAATAAGTTCATTTAATTTAAGGTCTTTGCCGTTCATCAGAAAATGATGTTCTGCGATAACTCCGACAAACATAAGGAGATTATCAATCTTCCTGTTTATGAATGAAACCTCAATCCTGTCTTTATAATATTCAAACTTATCACCATCTGTGAGGTTCGACGGGACACCGGCACCGAAAGATTTAAAAATGCTTTTCTGAAGCAGAATACTGTAATCATTATCTATGCAGAATTGGTCTTCTACGGGACTTTTGTTTACTGAATGGATATAGGTAATACTGAATTTATCACCCGGCCCGGCATCTGATGAATATATTACCGTATCCGTTTTATAATCTGTAATGACAAACTGCCTCACTGCCGGCAGGAGAAAAAACAAAAGACAAAATATAAAAAAACTCAGCGCGGTCAAATAAAAGATGTTATGCCGGAAAACCACGGTTCTACCCGGCACAACATCCAGTTCAGTTGAACTATTATTATCAGAATAAGTCTTTATTTCAGAATTCCTTTCTCAACATAATATCTTTTTGCGCCCGGATGAAGAGGAACAGATATACCTTTCACTGCTTCCTTTATATCAAGCTCTTTTCCTTTAGCATGAGACTTCGCAAGTTCAGCCTGATTTTCAAAGAGAGCTTTTGTAAGGTTGTAAACTACAGTTTCATCAAGGTCATCTCTTACTATGAGAGTAGCTTTTACCGCAACAGTAGTCGCGTCAGCAGCCATACCTTTGTATGTCTCTTTTGTGATTGTGAACGGTGTGTAATACGGATACTGTTTAACAAGCTGCTCAACAGTTTTCGCATCAAGTGAAACCATTTTAATTTTCTGCATAGCTGTAATTTCCTGAATCGCAGCGTTAGGGATACCCGCTGTTACAAAAAATCCGTCTATCTGCTTGTCCTGATACGCATTTCCTGATTCTTTAAATGAAAGGTGGCTTGCATTTAAATCAGCAAAAGTAAGATTTGCAGAAGCAAGAATCTGGGTTGCATTAGCTTCAACTCCGCTTCCTGCATCACCAACAGAAATCTTTTTGCCTTTCATATCGGCAATAGTATTTATTTTGCTCTCGGGAGAAACAGCAATCTGAACAACTTCTCTGTAAAGAGTTGCCACTGTAGCAAGCCCTTTAATCTGTTTCCCTTCAAACAGTTTAGTTCCATTGTATGCATAGTCAAGTACATCATTCTGTACTATCGCAAGATCGGCTTCGTCTTTTCCAACAAGTCTGAGGTTTTCACTTGAAGCCCCGGTTGCCTGAGCAGTAACATTCATATCCTGAACTTTAGTATTGAATATCTGTGCAAGCGCTCCGCCATAAGGATAATAAGTTCCTGAAGTTCCGCCGGTAGCAAGAATCAGATTATGCCCTGATTTTTTGCATCCTTCGAAAGCTACAAAAGAGACTAATGCAAGTAACACTAAAACAGCTGATAAACTCTTTTTCATACTCTCCGCCATCCTTTTTTTGATTGATTCAGGCTGCAGAAATACTACGTTCCGGAAATGATTCTGCCGGAGAAAACCGTAAGTGTTTGCAGCCAAAGATTTAAAAGTTATTACAAAACCGGAAGGGAGTAATGTCAATTATTATTTGAATAGAAGAAAAATAGGCAAATTATCAAAATTGGCCCGTTATACGGTTAATTTCGCCTGAATTAAGCATGGGAACTCAAATATTGCGTATAGCGAAGCATATTTCAGGCAAGAAGTAACAAAAATTAACCATGATTCAGCGACCTGTTAACTTTTTATCCTGAAGACAGTTAATCAGAAAAATGTATTCCATGTAAAATAATCAGAACTAATCCCCGGCCGGCTCAATCCCTGTTAAAATGAGAGATATTGAAGAACTATCCATGCAGTACCTATTGAAGCAAATACAGGAAGAATCAGCCCCCCGGCAATCCATGCTGTCAGAGCTGCAGCCGCAGCACCGGCAATACCCGCGGCAGGATTTGCGGGAAATGATGTTATTATACCCGGGAGAATCAGAGCTCCAAGAGCGGCTACAGGCATGTAATCCAGAAACCTTTTTAAATAAGCCGGGATATTATCTCCGACTGAAAAAATGAAGGGCACAATCCGCAGAAAATAGTTCACTGCCCCGCAGGCGAGTATTATAACCAGCGCGCTGCTCATCATCCCGCCTCCTCTACGCCCTGTTCAACGGAACTCTCTTCATTCCTGAACAGCGCCGCTCCCGCAGCTGTCACCGCAAGCATGGAAATTACAATAGACCAGCCGGCAGAAATATGCCACATATAATAGAGCATTGTATTGAGCACCCCCGCTGATACAGAGAGGAACAGGGCCCTGTACCCCTTTTTTATTTCCGGGACAAGCAGCGCGGCAAAAAGAGCGAAGAGTGCTCCGGACATGGCATCCTGAAGTGTGCGCGGGAGAAATGACCCCATGGTAACCCCGGCCAGTGTACCGGCAGCCCACCCGGCCCACGCTGTAAGCTGAAGCCCGTACATAAATGAATCTGATACCGCTCCGGATTTCAGTGACGCGACAGAAAAGACCTCGTCGGTAACGCCGAAGGAGATCACAGCTTTATCAATATTATTTTTTAAACCGAGCTTCCTCGCCAGTGACGCGCTCATTATAAAATAACGCAGGTTCATAAGAAAAACCGATACAACAATCTCTCCGATAACCGCGCCGGATGAAATGAGGTTAATCGCCATGAACTGGGCTGCTCCCGTGAGATTTGTCATTGAGAACAGTACAGCTTCGAAAGGTGTAAGCCCGGATGAAAGTGCAAGAATTCCAAAAGCCACGGAAGTTGTGAAATATCCTATAAATATGGGAATCGCGCTTCGGGCTCCGGCAATAAAATCGTTGAGTGAATTTTCTCTATCTTCAGTTTTCATAAAAGTATTCAATTATTTGTGATTTGAACATGTTTTAAATCTCCTTTTCTGAATGTCAAGGGAACTATTTTAAAAGTTCAAAAGTATTCACCCGCCATTTCCCGCAGGATGGCGCCTGATGCCATACGGTCAGGGGCGTCGCCCTTCGCACTCTGCCGCATAATGAAAAAGGATATATCTTTTACTTTACTTTCTGCGGCACTGCTCAGTGCCGGGCTTTCCGCTTATACTCCTCGCGGGCGGCCTTTTTTAAAATATAAATCTATATTCTTATTCCCGCCCGCTGCGGGGTAACGCTTCAATCCCTGACGCAGCCCTGGTGTGATGCCGGCACTTTACTCTTGACAAAAAACAATTATTGGATAATAAATCTTCCAGATACTTCTCCGGAGTTAAATATGGGAAATGTTACTTTTGAATCTTTGAAAGCAATTGATAACGGATTTAAACTCTACTTCACTTCATATCTTAGAAAGGATTTCGTTGAAAAATCCGTTGTTGTCACTATTAAGAAAGATTTCATTATTTCAGGTATCTATCTCTCCTCTTACAATTTCGGTTCGGTTGAATGGATTAACGGAAAAGGATTAATAGAAGCCCGCAAATGGGAAACTGACGAGCAGGCTGAAGCTCACGGTTATCTTACGAGGCGTTATACCACACGTATTTCAAATGGTTACGCGCCGGAGGGGGACGCGGAAAATCTGCTTATACCGGATGTACTTAACACTATTGACAACAGGAAGATTGCTGAAATTCTCCGCTCTGTTATGAAGGTTAAAAAGTCGAAGAAAAAGATTATTCCTGAAACCTTCGGTTTCAGATAAAGCATAAACCGGTTTTATTTCCAGTGAATATAATCCTCAGTTCTTCTGAAGATAGCGGCACCATCCTCTCTGACGGTGCCGGGTTTCAGTATTCCGCTTCAGCTTTCATGCGATCAGGCATGCTGTCTTATCAGCAAAGTATCGCAAAGTGAATTTTTAGCAATTTTATCTGCCAAATGAGAAAAGAGTTTTCCTCCGAATGTTCTCCTTTCATGAGGGGCGATGACAACCAGGTCAATATGTTTATCAGCTTCCTCGCTCATGATTTCTTCATAGGCATCACCATAGCGGACATTTGCAACGGCTTTTATCTGAAATTTGCTCTCCATTTCAGCTACTTTTTTTGTAATTTTTTTACGGGCATCTTTCATGAATTTTTCTTTTTCACCCGCTATTAAATTATAAGGCATACAGTAATCTGCTGTACATTCCTCAATCCTGTCTACAACATCGAGCATATACAGTGTGGAGTGGAATTTTTTTGCCAACCATGCAGCTTCTTCTACTGCGGTATCTGAATCCGATGAAAAGTCTGTTGCAACCAGAATGTTTTTAATGGATTTCATGACTGACCTCCTTTAAAACAATATTCTTTTTACACCATTATAGTATTCAGCCTGATGGGCAAAGTCAATATTTTTCGTCGCTTTTTTAAGCTTTTTTTAATATGTTAGCTAATATTAACTAACATGAGGCAGAATGAATCAGTTAAGTCTAAGACAGCAGGAGATTATTGATTCGGCTCTTGAAATCATTTCCGAAAAAGGAATTGAAAACTTTACCATTAAAAACCTGGCAAAAGCAAGAGGTGTCAGTGAACCCGCGTTATACAGGCATTTTGAATCAAAACAGAATATTCTCGTATCAATAATCTCTCAATACAGGAACAGCATTTTTGATCTATTCGATCAGTTAATAGAATCTGAAATGCCGTCTCACGAAAAAATTGAATCTTTCTATATTGAAATTATCCGCGGTTTTTCTGATAAACCGGCGCTCTCCACTATCATATTCTCCGATGAACTATTCCGGCACAATAAACGGCTTTCAAAAGAGATTTACCTGACTACTGAAATGATGCATGGCAGGATAGAAAAAATTTTAAAGACATCAAAGTTCCGGAAGGAATTAAAAGCGGAAATTCCATGCAGCGGACTTGCCTGGGTTATAATGGGTACAATGCGTCTGGTCATAACCAGGTGGATACTTGCAGGTTACTCATACGATCCGGTGAAAGAGGGAAAGAATATGCTTAAATCGTTAAGGAAGCTGATCTATAAATAATTCCTTTCTTTTTGCCGCACATAATATTAATAACCCGGGCCGGGTTGTTTTTCACCAACACGATCGTTAAGACGCCGCACCCCCGGCTCACGCAAATAAATTATTGATGTTCCGTTCAATGATTATTGATTATCGGTTTTTCCATTTTATATCCCTTTACCTTCAAGAAAACTTTTTACCGAATCCCAGTACAATTTCGGATCAGCAAATTCAAGATCGTTATGGCCGCCTCCGGTAATAGAGACAAAACGCTTCCTGCCGGGGTATGTTTCGTAGAGCCTGACTCCGAGAGTATATGGAATTACCTCATCATCAGTTCCGTGAATTACGAGAACCGGGGATTTGAGATTGCCGATTTTATCGACGGACCGGAACAGGTTTTTGCCCGCACAGGCAAATATATCAGGATACTTCTCTTTAATGAAGTCTTCGGCGGATGTGAGGGGTGTTACCAGTATTACCCCTCCAAGCTTAATGTTCTGTGATATTTCCACTGCGACTGTGGTACCGATCGACCTTCCGTAAATATAAACCTTCTCCGGCGCGTAATTCAAAGTACCTGTAACATAATCGAGGACAGTTCTCCCGTCTATGTAAACACCAGCCTCGGAGGGTTCACCTGTACTCTTTCCGTATCCGCGGTAACCGGATATAATAATATCATAACCCATGTTATAGATTACCGATGCCTCCCTGATCCGATGATAGAGGTTGCCCGCGTTGCCGTGAAAATATATGACTATCTTCCCACTCGCTGTATTGTGATGAAAATACAGCGATTCCAGTCTGATTCCATCTTTTGTATTGAGCATAACCGGTTTGATGTAATGAGGAAGTTTTTCACTGTTTACAGTATAGCCTGTATCAGGGAAAAAA
>Ga0209099_1004036_pt1 | contig 11437 bp, 11 predicted proteins | sample AD_JPNHW2_MetaG_FD_184430 | JGI IMG/M metagenome (GOLD analysis project Ga0209099, IMG submission 184430) | Active sludge microbial communities of municipal wastewater-treating anaerobic digesters from Japan - AD_JPNHW2_MetaG (SPAdes) (version 2) | ecosystem: Engineered > Bioreactor > Anaerobic...
ACCCAATCACTTCTTAATTCCGGTCCTGTGCAGCAGTATAGTTGTCTCCTCTTCAGTTACAATATGACCTTTCCCGCTTTTTTTGAAAATTGGTTCCAGTGCCTCAAGAAGTGCACTGATTTTCACTGGGTCATCAACAATATCAACAACAAGGGGTACTTTTTCCGTTATTTCCCATAGTTTGGATGTATATACCTCACTGCTTGAGCCATAACCCATAATTCCCCTCAGGACTGTAGCCCCTGCAATCCCTTTTTCACGGGCAGCATATACAATTACTTCATACAGAGGACTATGCTCATGCTTGTCAGTAGAGCTTATATATATCCTCAGCCTTTTAGCTTTGTCACCTGCTTTCATTTTCAGAAAATTTTAGTGATTATCACTCCAAAAAAAGTGGCTGCAATCCCCAGCAGAACACTAAAACCTGTATAGAGAAAGAAATACAGGAACTCTCCGTCCCTGAGCAAAGCAAGGTTCTCGTTTGCAAAGGTTGAAAATGTTGTGAATCCACCGCAGAAGCCAACAGCCAGGAATAATCGCCATCCCATTGTAATGGCTGTGCTCTTTTCCGAGAGGCCGTATATCAGCCCTATCAGCAGGCAGCCAAGGATGTTTACTGCAAAAGTACCGAAAGGAAAGGCAGAGGGGAAGCTTGCCTGCATAAACCTTGAAATCAGGTAACGTGAAACACTGCCGATAAATCCCCCTGTTCCGACAAGAAAAATCGTCTTGATCATTCAGAATCGCTCTTTTGTAACGAAAGTAGCAATTATTTTGATTTTAATCCATTCAATGTCAGAGTGGCATATATTCTTATTATTTTTGAGGATTAACCAATAAGTTTTTAAAATGAAAAAATTCTCACTTTATATTACAATTGCTCTTATTACAGGAGTTTTCGTTGCTACCTCATGCAAAAGAAAAGATGATGATAAATCATTCACTTTTGCATTCATGACAGATATCCATCTTACCTATGAAAGGAATGCCGTTGCAGGATTCAGTCAGGCTATTAAATCAGTGAATGAACTGAAACCTGACTTCGTTATAACAGGAGGTGATCTTGTAATGGATGCACTTGCCCAGCGATATACAATGGCTGATTCACTCTATAACCTTTATAAAAGTACATCAAGTGGTTTTAAAATGCCGGTTTTCACCACTATGGGGAATCATGAGATATATGGAATCTATACAAAAAGCGGCGCTGATCCTCAGAATCCGGAATATGGAGAGAAAATGTTTGAAAAAAGGTTCGGCTATCCTTATACCTCATTTGATCATAAAGGTTGGAAATTCATGATCCTGAACTCTGTTGAGGATACCGGAAAGGACAGGTATATTGGCAGGATAGATGATGCACAGATTGAATGGATCAAAAAGGAGCTTGCTTCAACAGACAAGGAAACACCGATAGTGCTAAGCACTCACATTCCGTTTATAACAGCCAATACTCAGAAATATGTAGGAACCACTGTTGCAAATGATTCATCTGCTGTGATATACAATGGTAAAGAGGTGCTTGACCTTTTCAATGAGTACAATCTCAAACTTGTGCTGCAGGGGCATCTGCATTCACTCGAGGACATTTATATTGACGGAATCCATTTCATTACCGGCGGGGCTGTGTCTTCAGGCTGGTGGAACGGTCCGGTTAACGGAACTGAAGAAGGATATCTTCTTCTTACTGCAGGGAAGAATGATATAAGCTGGAAGTATATTGATTATGGCTGGGAGGTGAAAAAGTAAAATTTAAAGATGATAAAAGCAGGATTATTCGGTATAGGTCTTGATACCTACTGGGGTCAGTTCGAAGGACTTCTCGGAAAGCTGACGGCTTATCAGGAGAGAATAGCTGAGAAACTTGGAAATAGTGGTGCCAGTGTCATCAATGCCGGCATTGTTGATAATGTCGATAAGGCTACTGCAGCATCAGCACTTTTCAATTCTTCAGAGGTTGATATTGTTTTCCTTAATATATCAACTTATGCGCTTTCTCACACCGTATTGCCTGTTATTCAGAGGATTAACTGTCCGGTTATAGTTTTGAACCTGCAACCTGACAAGGCTATTGATTATGCAAGGTTCAATTCGATGGGCGACAGAGGCAGGATGACCGGAGAATGGCTCTCCTTCTGTCAGAGTTGTGTGACTCCGGAACTTGCGAGCGTATTTAACAGGGCAGGAATAAAATATCACCTGATTTCAGGGTACCTTGAAGAGGAATACGTATGGAAAGAAATTAATGAGTGGCTTGAAGCAGCCGGGGCAAGAAAAGAAATGATGAACTGCAGGGTTGGAGTAATGGGGCATTATTACAACGGCATGCTTGATGTTTACAGCGATGTCACAAAACTTGCTGCCGCATTTGGTTCACATTTTGAACTCATTGAATTCGGCACACTTAAAAGCCTGAGAGATAATTTACAGAAACAGGAACTTGATTCCAAAATCAGACAGTTCAAAACCTGGTTTGATGTTTCGGCAGGTTGTTCAGAAACAGATATTGGTGAAGCTGCAAAAACTTCAGTCGCTCTGGACAGTCTGTCCGAAAAATTCAGGCTGGGCGCCCTGGCTTATTACTATGAGGGAGACGGAGATCCGGGATATGAAAAGATAGTTACAACCCTTATCCCCGGGATGACTCTTCTGACAGGAAATAATATCCCTGCTGCCGGCGAATGTGAGATAAAGAATGTTCTTGCCATGAAAATACTGGATACTCTTAATGCAGGCGGTTCATTTTCAGAATTTTACGGAATTGATTTTAATGATGATATCGTGCTGCTTGGTCATGATGGACCTGCACACTTCCGGATAGCGGAAGGAAAAGTGGGCCTTGTTCCTTTGCCTGTTTTCCACGGCAAACCCGGTAAGGGTTTATCAATACAGATGAAAGTCGCAAACGGCCCTGTCACTATTCTTTCAGTATGCGAAAGCGGCGACGGAAAGGTAACGCTACTTGCAGCAGAGGGTGAATCGGTGGATGGTCCAACCCTTCAGATCGGAAATACAAACAGCAGGTACAGGTTTACAATAAGCGCCCGGGATTTTATTGACAACTGGTCAAAAGCCGGACCTTCACATCATTGTGCAATTGGTATGGGAAAGAAAGCCTCAGCAATTGAAAAGCTTGCGAGACTTACCGGTGTTGAGTATAAAAGGATCTGCTGATATGAGAATTGAATCTGTCAGAAACTTCAGGGATATTGGAGGAATCCGGGCAAACGGATGCGGAAAAATACGTGAGGGACTCCTCTTCAGGTCTGCAACAGTGGATAACATTTCCGGGAAAGACATAAAACTGCTTAAGGAAATGAATATCCGGACAATAATCGATCTCCGGGCCCCTCAGGAAGCCAGACGCTTCAGAAGAAAAATAACAGGAATTGACAGGATTACTCTTTCTCTGGATTTTCAGAATAAAACGCGTGAAAGGATAAAACCTTACATATACAGGAAAGGATCAGAGCAGATACTTGCAGACATCTCAAACCAGCTGTATCTTGAAATTCTGGATACTGCCGCTCCTGTATTCAGAAGGCTTGTCGAACTTATTATTAATGAAGATGCCGCACCCATCCTTGTTCATTGTCAGGCCGGCAAGGACAGGACAGGAATAATTATTGCCCTTCTGTTGCTTGCCCTTGGGGCTGACAGGGAACAGATAAGGAACGATTTTCTGAGATCAAACGATGAACTGCTGCCGTGGTTCAGGAAAATGATGAGGATCAGAAAAATCCTGACACTGGGAAGATTTCCAGCTGAACAGATGCTTCAGATTGTTGCAGTGAAGGAACGGAACATAAACTCGGTAATCGACAGGGTCCAGATGCATTATAATGGAATTGAGGGCTACCTGTCATCAACAGGTTTCGATACTGCCAGACTGAAAGAGCTCCGGCAAAGGATTTGCACAGGTTAATTGAACCTCCGATGCAACAAAGGAAAAAATTCAGCATTACTGACAGAATCCGGTCGTTCCGCTTCGCTTTCACCGGTTTAGCTGACCTGATTTTAAGCGAGCATAATTTCCGTATACACCTTATTGTATTAATTCTTGTGATTGCAGCAGGATTCCTTTTTGGAATATCTCCTGCAGAATGGATAGCAGTGATTGTTGTTTCAGCTATTGTAATGATCTCCGAAGCCTTAAATTCATCTCTGGAACAACTGGCGGACCTTATATCCCCCGGGCAAAATGAAAAAGTAAAAAAAGCAAAGGATATGGCTGCAGCAGCAGTTCTTATTGCAGCCCTTGCCTCAGTAATTACAGGTCTTATTATTTTCCTGCCACGGCTGTACCGGCTGTTTACAGGATTTTAATCACAATTCTTTATTATCTTTACTGTTAATCAACATTTTAAGCTTATGGGACAGAAACTTTTGCTTCTTGCTGTTTTTGGCCTGGCAATGGCGCACTTTGAGGGAGTTGTGGTTGTTTACCTCAGAAAGGCAATCGGAATGCCTGACACGAATGGAAACAAGGAGGCTGTAGAAAATGTGCCTCCGAAATATATGAAAATAGAAATAAGCCGTGAGGCAGCAACAATAGTAATGCTTGTAATGATCTCCCTTTCAACAGGATCTACATGGATAGAAAAAGCAGTATTCTTTTTATGGACCTTTGCTTTCTGGGATCTGTTTTATTATCTGTCTCTCTATATCCTTATTAAATGGCCGCCAAAGCTTACAACTACAGATGTTCTGTTTCTTATACCTGTTCCCTGGATAGCTCCGGTCTGGTTTCCGGTCGCTGTATCTTCGGTCACTATACTGACAATCATGGTTTTATTCTTTACTGGTGTTTTTTCCTGATATTTTGCTTCAGAATATTCCTCAGTCACCAGAAACCCGTTACTTTTGATATTTGTAATTTGTAAAAGGTGTCAGACCAGTTATCGGTCATATTCAGGTTTAAAACAATATTCCGTTCTCTTGGATACAGGAATTACAGACTTTTCTTCTACGGGCAGAGCATTTCACTGATAGGTACGTGGATGCAACGTATAGCTGTTCCATGGCTTGTTTATCGTATGACTGGTTCGGCAATGCTTCTTGGAATATCGGGTTTTGCCGGACAGATTCCTTCCCTGGTACTTTCTCCGTTTGCCGGAGTCATTACTGACAGATGGAACAGATACCATGTTCTTATATGGTCGCAGGTTCTTTCAATGGTTCATGCCTTTCTGCTGGCCTGGCTTGTTCTTTCGGGAAGCATTCAGGTATGGCACATAATCCTGCTTAGTTTCGTTATAGGCTGTATTAATACCTTTGATGTTCCTGCACGGCATTCCTTTGTAATAGAAATGGTGGAGAAGAAGGAGGATCTTGGCAATGCCATAGCTCTTAACTCGTTGATGTTCAATGGCGCCCGACTGATAGGACCCTCAATAGCAGGAGCGCTGCTTGCAGCCACCGATGAGGGAGTCTGCTTTCTGATTAACGGAATAAGCTTTATGGGTGTTATAGTATCCCTGCTTCTTATGAGAATAAACACCAAAGCTCCTGAAGCAAAGAAAAGCGATATCATGAAAGAGATAAGAGAGGGCTTTTCCTACGTTTTCGGATTTCTTCCCATACGTCATATTATTTTGCTGCTCGGGCTTGTTAATATCCTTGTCATGTTTTATTCAACACTGATGCCGGTCTTTGCCAAAGAGGTTCTTGGAGGAGATTCTCATACCTATGGTTTTCTGATGAGTGCCGCAGGCCTGGGTGCACTTTCAGGGGCCCTGTACCTGGCTTCAAGGGAGAATGTTCTCAAACTGGGCAGGATAATTCCGCTTGCAGTGATTGTATTTGGCGTAGGTCTTGTTATTCTGTCATTTTCAAGGATCTTTTTGCTTTCAATGGCTGTAATGATCTTTGTGGGGATGGGCCTGATGCTTCAGGCTGCATCGAGCAATACTATACTCCAGACTATTACCGATGATGACAAGCGCGGAAGGGTGATGAGCTTTTATACTATGGCTGTAATGGGAACGGCTCCTTTCGGTAGCCTGTTGGCCGGCTGGCTGGCAAAAGTTATAGGTACCCCGTTTACTATTCTTACAGGAGGAGTACTCTCTGTAGCAGGTGCGCTTGTCTTTCTTCGTAAGCTACCTGAACTGAAGCAACTTGTACATCCAATCTATGTCAAAATGGGGATAATTCCCGAAGTCGCTGAGGGAATCCAGAACGCCTCTGAATCAGAGGTTAACTGACTTCAGCCTGTCAGATTATCAGGGTTGCTTTCGGAAAAATGCAATAACTGGTTTTGTTTATTGCAGATTTCACATTTATTAACACTTGCAAATAATTTACCTGTAGGTATATGCTCTATTTTTAGAGATTATTAAGTTTCACGATGGATCGTACTTCTTTTCTGACAAAGACCTGTATTATTGCCCTTATTCTGATTTTTTCAAATGGAGCATTGTATTCTTCATCTAAAAATTCACAGGCCTTGCAGGATACTTTAAAATCGCACGCAGGGAGAAAACAACCTGTATATTATACAAAAAGACTTTCAACTGAAAAACCTGTAATTGATGGCAGACTGGATGATGAGTGCTGGAAAACAGGTACCTGGGCAGGTGATTTTCATGAGTTCATACCTGAAGAAGGCGCGACTCCTTCCTGGCCAACCGAATTCATCCTTCTGTATGATGATAAATACGTTTATGGAGCAATAAGGGCTTTTGACGGCGAACCTGATAAGATTCAGAGATATTCAGGTTTGCGGGATGAGTTCAGCGGAGATATGGTCGGATTCAATTTTGACAGTTATCACGACCACAAAACAGGATTCGAGTTTAACCTGTCTGCATGGGGTCAGAAAATGGATCTTATCCTTACTAATCCTGAGAAAATTGACATCAACTGGAATGCTGTGTGGAAAGGAAAAACCGGACTGGAAGATTCTGCCTGGGTTGCTGAATTCGAAATCCCTTTAAGCCAGCTTCGCTTCAGCAGGGAAGATGAACAGGTATGGGGCTTGCATATCTGGAGATGGATTAACCGCTTTCAGGAAGAGAGTGACTGGGAATATCAGACCAGGACAACTGCCGGAGTGCTTTATAATTATGGTGAGTTAAGAGGTATAAAAGGATTAAAAAAGTCGCAGAGGCTCGAAATAATGCCTTACGCTTCAGGCGGACTTAAGATATCAGAAAAATTACCCGATAATCCTTTCAGGAAATCCGGACAAAGCTGGATGGGAAATGCAGGTCTTGATGCAAAGATCGGTATATCAAGTAATTTCACTGTCGACATGACTGTGAATCCCGATTTCGGACAGGTAGAGTCGGATCCTTCAGTTATGAACCTTACAGCTTTCGAAACATTCTACGAAGAGAAAAGACCTTTTTTCCTTGAAGGCTCCACAATTTTCAATTATGAATTTGATAATCAGAGCCTTTTTTATTCGAGACGTATCGGACATTCACCATCTTATGCGGTTCCTGAAACCGGAAATAATTATGTTAAATCACCGGAAATGACAAATATACTGAGCGCTGTTAAACTGAGCGGTACAACGTCTGATGAACTTTCGGTGGGTGTAATGCAGAGCGTTACAGCAAACGAGTTTGCATCGGTAATTGATGAAAATGGTAAAAGAAGTCATGTGAAAGTTGAACCGCTGACAAACTATACTGTCGCCAGAATACAGAAAGGTTACAACGGAGCTACCACAACACTGGGAGGTATAATTACATCGGTGAACAGAAAACTTGATGAAGCTCAGCTTGATTTCCTGACTGATAATGCCTTTACCGGAGGACTGGATTTTTTACATCAATGGAATGAAAAGGAATTCTTTGTTGAAGCAAAAGTGCTTGGGAGTTATCTTAATGGTTCAAACAGGTCCATTACACGTTTACAGGAATCATCAGCCAGGTATTTTCAACGGCCGGGAATTGATTATTTAAGCTATGATACAACAAAGACATCATTGTCGGGATATGGAGCTAAACTCAGGATCGGAAAGGGAGCGAAGGGATTCTGGAGATACTCATCAGGCATTACAATGCTGTCACCAGGGCTTGAACTGAACGATATTGGTTACATGCAGACTGCAGATGAAATAAATAATGAAAATGAAATAGGCTATTTCGTAAATAAACCTGTATCAGTTTTCAGGACATATAAAGTAAATCTTGAGCAGTTTAATACCTGGAATTTTGAAGGCCGTTTTCTTGGAACAGGCGGTCATCTTTCATTCTATTCCGAATTAAAGAACCAATGGTCGGTCAGCCTTAATGCCATATATCATTCAGAGGCCATTGATACAAAAGCCCTCAGAGGTGGTTATGACCTGCTGATGCCTTATAATCTTTATTCATTCGGATCGGTAAGCACTGATTATTCAAAGACAGTATCGGCCGGTATTGAATACAGCTATGAATATGGAGGCAATTCTTCAATGAGCCGATACCAGCTTAACCCGGGAATTACACTTCGCCCGTTGAGAAACCTGAAAATCAACATCTCGGCAGATTATGAAAAAAACCTGAATGACCTGCAGTATATTACAAAAATGGGATACCAGTCTGTAAACAGGTATATCCTCGGTTCAATAGATCAGAACACAGTCGGAATGACATTCAGGATTAACCTTAATGTAACTCCTGAATTTTCAGTACAATATTATGGCAGTCCCTTCATCTCAAGAGGTACATATTCCTCATTTAAATATGTTACAGATCCCGAAGCAAAATCATATAACAGCAGGTTCTCGGAATATTCATGGGATGAAGCTTCTGACGGGAGTATAAGACTTGACGAGGACAATGACCTGGTAACTGATTATTCAATGTCTGATCCTGACTTTAATTTTCATCAGTTCCGGTCCAATTTTGTAGCGAAGTGGGAATATCGACTTGGATCATTTATTTATTTTGTATGGTCAGCAGAAAGAACCGGCAATAATGAAAAATCTTCTGCTTCTTTCAGTGAATCTTATAAACAGCTGAAGGATGTTTTTCCGAATAATGTTTTCCTTGTCAAGCTGAATTACTGGTTCTCTTTGTGATGCTCTGTATTATTGATCTAATACTTTTTCAGGATGGTTTCATTGAGGCAAATTGAAGAAAAGGACAATGCTGAAATTGCAGCACTTATTCGTAAGGTTTTCAGGGAGTTTAAGATTGACAGGCCTGGTACAGTATACTTTGATCCAACTACGGATGACCTTTTCAGGCTTTTTCAGGCCCCCGGTTCAGTTTACTGGATAGCTCTTGATTGTGAGGTCATAATCGGGGGATGTGGCATTTATCCTACTCCTTCTCTCCCCAAAGGATGCGCCGAACTTGTAAAATTTTATCTGGCTGCGGAATACAGGGGAAAAGGTATCGGAAGGATGCTGATGGAAAAAAGTATCATATCTGCCCGGGAAATGGGATACAGGCAGATCTATCTTGAATCGATGCCGGAACTGGGAAAGGCAATCAGTATGTATGAAAAAGCCGGATTCAGATCGATAAATCATCCAATGGGTAATTCAGGACATTTTGGCTGCGATATCTGGATGCTTCTTGATCTGCAGGAATCCTGATATCAGAAGTTGAAGCTCATCTGAAGATAGGTTCCTTTTACTCCGTCACGCGGATCCATTGCCCATGCATAATTCAGGCTCACAATGAAATTCTCATTCAGTGCACCATGAATGCCCCAGCCATAACTTGTATGCAGCTCTTCTTCTTCTCCTTTTGCAAGCCATGCAATACCTTCAGGATCAGTTATATCAGGTAGTTTGTACTTTCCTGTTATCATTCCTGCATCGGCATAGGCCGATAAAGCCAGATACAGATTCTGGTTGAAAAGAACCGTCCTGGCCACCTTGCAGCGCAGCTCGGCATTGCCGTAAACAAAGTCTTCCCCGACAACCCTGTTACGGAGTATGCCTCTGATCGTCCTGCTGCCACCAAGCCCGCTGAGAGTCAGCTGAGGAGCGGAATTATATACAAGAGGCAACATGTAGAAAGGCATTTCTCCGCCAATCTTTGCCTGGTATGATAACCTGTAGCAGAAATTGATTCTTCTTGGAATCAGGGTAAAGTACTGCCTGTGAGTAAAGGCAACACGGGTATAGGTAAAACCATCACTGATAAAGCCCGGTGATATCATAAGCTGAATGTCAGTCCACAATCCTTTCATGGGATTTGCCTCATTATCGCGTGTGTCATATTTCACACCGGCTTTCAGGAGCGTGGCCTGACCACCATCAGCCTGCTCAGGATCAATGAGCCCCCATTTTATATATCTGCCAAACAGTCCGCCGTCTGAATAAGGCAACCTGTTTCCTTCATCCTTACCCTTGTTAATATTATTCACATCAACAGTGTCCAGTCTGTTGTTCATATATTCTATTCCGCCGAACCACTTTATATTATCGCCTGACAACTTTCCTATTATTTCTGTTCTAAGCTTGAGGAGCTCCCTCTCCATTTTATAGAACAGGGAAGTTATATAAAGCGGATTGCTTTTACTTGTATAGTCAGAGCTGTAATAACCATTGTAACCGTTAAAGCCATAAAAGTCGAGCGTTTTTTCAGTCAGGTAACTTATCTCACCCATCACCCTGTATCCGGGAAAGAGTGTCCTGGAATCATAAGTCAGCTGATTGACGCCCTGTCCCTTTGTTGTTCTTGAGAGTTCCAGGTTGAATGCCTGGTCATAACGTGGATATTTACTTCCGTCGCCGTAATCGAACAGTTTAAGTATTCCGCCATATTTTGCACCTGTATTTGAATCATAACCGAAGGAAGGGAAGAAACCAAAGGACCAGCCATCCTTAATTTTTTCCTTTGCCTTATCCTGGGCAAAGGAGCAATAGGTAAACTGAAAAAGAAAAATGAGGATGATTGCTATACGGAATTTCATTTTTAATAGTTTAATGCTTTAAAAGCGGCAATTTAGCTTATTACTTTACAGGTCCGTCTGAAAACCATTAAAAGATTTTGAAGTTCATTGTTTATTGGATACATTTGTTAAAATACTGATTTTTAACCTTAACTATCTGATTATGAATTCTAAATCTGTGATGCTGCTTTTTCTCAGTCTGTTACTATTAAGCTCCTGCGGTTCAGGACCTTCCGGAAAACAAGCAGGAGTGACCCTGGTTGACAGGTCTTCAGAGAAAAAAATTGACGTTAATGTTGATGGCAGACTCTTTACTTCTTTCTGCTGGCCCGAAAACGTTTACAAACCCGTGCTGTATCCCGTTTGCACCTCCGTCGGCACTATTATCACAAGGGGATTTCCTCTTGAACCAAGGGAAGGTGAAAGCACTGATCATGCACATCATGTAGGTATATGGCTTAACTACGGAAATGTCAATGGAGTTGATTTCTGGGGTAACGGATCAAGCGGATCATTAAACCCGGCAGGAGGAGTTATTAAACACCTTGGTTTTGACAGGATATCTGAGGAAAACGGTGAGGGGATAATT
>Ga0209099_1004037_pt1 | contig 11436 bp, 9 predicted proteins | sample AD_JPNHW2_MetaG_FD_184430 | JGI IMG/M metagenome (GOLD analysis project Ga0209099, IMG submission 184430) | Active sludge microbial communities of municipal wastewater-treating anaerobic digesters from Japan - AD_JPNHW2_MetaG (SPAdes) (version 2) | ecosystem: Engineered > Bioreactor > Anaerobic >...
GGTATTGATGGTGGGGCCAAGGTTGACTGCCTTTCTCCAGGTGCCGTCACTGGCACGCTCGGTGTACCAAATGTCAGAACCGCCGTAGCCGCCCGGACGATCACTGGCAAAGAATAACAATCTGCCGTCAGAACTTAAGGAAGGCTGCGACTCCCAAGAGTCCGGGCGGTTTACATTTGCTCCCAGACTTTGCGGATCACTCCAATATTCGCCGTTATATTCCGAATAGTAGAGATCATAATTGGGATAAGAACAATTGTTGATTTTTCCTTCGAGTACTTTTGCAAAAACAATGAAGTCATTGGAAAGATTGATGGTCGGGCTGCCCTCATTGGTGCTCTGATTAAAAGGAGTGGGTAGGGGACTTCCTACTCCGAAAGTGCCCGATTTTCCCTTTTTACTCATGCTGAAAAACTCCCGATCTTCTTTAGCATTCGAAAAGTAATTGGTGGGATTGTCAACCGGCATCCTTCTGGTAAAATAAAATTGAGAGCCATCGGGTGACTGAGTGGCCAAATATTCGTCATATTCAGTGGAAATCCCTTCAACTGCGGTGGGATTGAAAGGAACCGGATGGTTCAGTATTTTGTCATAAAACCTGGCATTCTTGATGATGAGCTCTGCCATATCAATATCTGCCAAATCTTTGACCATATCGGGATTGTCAATCAATACTTTGGCAAATTTCAGGGCATTTTCAAAATCTTCAAGCAGATAGGCAACCATTGCCCCGTATAGATTGCATTTTATTTTGTAGTAGGGACATACGGCATAGATGCGGTTAAAGGCAGCCAAAGCTAATTCGGCCTCTTTTTTATTCTTGATCATGTAGCCGTTCAATTGTATCGGCAAATAATATCCCAAAGCATAATAGTAATTTACCTCCAAATAATCGGGATACTGATCCAGTATTTCATTATAGATCTCGTAAGCCTCACTTTTATTTCCTTTAACCTGTAATTCCCGCGCCTTTTTGAACTCTTTTTCTACCCCTTTTTCCATCTCCTGTTTGCAAGGATCTGCCTCACCGGTATCTTCTTCCTGTGCGCCAAGAAATAGTGGAATGGTTAAAGAAATAAGGAATAATAGTATGTTGGATTTCATAAACACTGAGTTTTAGAAATAAGCAAAAAATCTACTGTTACTAAGGCAGCCATTGCTTCTACAACAGGCAATACCCTCGGTACAACGCAAAGATCATTGCGATTATTGCCTCTATATATTGCCGGTTTGCCCTCAAAATCTATGGTCTCCTGCTCCAATTGTAAAGTAGGAATGGGCTTGAAAGCTACCCTGAAATTTATATCCTGGCCGTTGGAAATACCCGCTTGAATTCCTCCGTCGTGATTGCTCCTGAAGGAAAAATCGCTGTTTTGAATGTCATTGTACTGAGAGCCGCACATCCTTCCTGCTTCAAAGCCTTTGCCAATCTCAAATCCTTTGGCGGCATTAATAGAAAGCATGGCATAAGCTAACCGGGCATCAAACTTGTCATAGAGAGGCTCTCCCAAGCCTGCGGGCAGATTGTGTATGGTGCATTCCACAACAGCGCCAAAAGTATCCCCGTGAGTAACTGCCTTTCCTGTCTCGATTACCTTGCTTTCAATGGTGATGTTATATTTTTGGAGTATTATTTTGGCAAGAGCTCCCCCTACAACACGACAGGCACTTTGGCGGGCAGAAGCACGGCCGCAATAACTGTTGTCTTTGGCTCCGTATTTTATTTTGTAGGTATAAGATGAATGTGAGGGCTTTAGGATGGATAGGTTTTCCGGATTTGCTTTAACATCCTGATTTGGAATGATAAATGCTATGGGAGCTCCGGTTGTTTGCCCCTCACGAATGCCCGACAGAAATTCTACTCTGTCTTCTTCTTTCCGCTTGGTGGAATTGGGCTTGTCTGAAGGAATACGTCGATTTAACTCGCTTTGAATGAAATCGTAATCAAGAGTAATACCGGCAGGAAAACCGTCCAAAACTCCGCCCAAGGCCTTGCCGTCTGTTTCTCCAAAATCGGTTAATCTGAAAAGTTTGCCGAAAGTATTCACTACGCTTTATTTCAAAGATATTTGACTATCTTACATTAGGAGTGCAAATGTACATCAATTTTTAAATAGTGGTGAATAATATGGAAATATATTTTTTCTCTGGTAGAAATTTACTTCAGGAAAAATATGGATTGACACTCTTAAATCCTCTTACAAGGTATTGTGTACTATAAGCTTGCCCTGTTTTCTGAGATTTTCTGTAATTAAATGAATTATTTTAGTTCTGTCCAATAAACCTTGTTGACGAAATTCGATGACATCGTGCCCTGAATTGGGAGCTTTCCCTTCCCAAATGTTGATTCTGTCGGCCATTCTCAGATACCAGATAAATTCTCCGACTGTATTTTCGGTATTTAATGCCGAATTTTCTTCATCAAGGAGATTATAGACCTGATTAAGAGTAACAACCCCTTCGGTAACCATCTCAAAACCGTCAATATGGTAAGACGGGGGTGTTATGGGACTTTCAGATTCATTGACTTCTAATTTCTTTTTGGCCACTTTTGCCACAATCTTGGCAGTAGTTCCTCCGCTGATAAGATGAATTCCTTCTGCTTTAAGAAATGATTTGACAAATTTTTCATCGTCAGACTTATTAAGGGGCGGACCACAAATCAAATTAACAATCACGCCCCTTCGATTAAGTCCGAGAATCACGGAACAATCATCCCCTTTATCTTTTGGCCAATAGCTTTTTGCCAGTGCATGAACAGAGGTTACGATCTCATCTCCGTTTATTCTTTCTCCGTCAAGCTGGGATTCAACATATCTCCAAACTCCTTCAGATTCCCAACCATTTATAAATCTTTGTCCTATACCTGCTTGTGTAATGCCGTCAGATACTAATAGTATTCCCTCATCTTTCGACAGCATGCAGATGGATTCATGTATGATAGCTTTGTTTTGAGTATAAACCCGGTCATTTAAAATCTGAGCATATACAGGACTGACAAGAATAGGAGGGGGCATCTCATAACTCAAAACTGTGGTGTTACCGTTGTTTAATATTCTGGCTACAGTAAATACAGAAAAGGGCTCCCCGGTTCCCCATGCTTTATCCATCGTGTCAGTTACTGATTTAAAAGCTTCCCTGATGCTTGCTCCTTCTTCTATTAAGCTTGTTATTCTTGCAACACACATGGTGGCTGAAATATGAGCTTTGATGCCGGAACCGAGTCCATCTGCCAATACTATTGTCGTTGCATTCAGGTCTCTGATAACTCCAAAAACATCACCACAAGGCTGTCCGTTTTTCTTTGAAGATTGTGCCGAAAAAACATCCGTATGTATGTACATTTTTAAAATTATTTCTTGGTGGTATCTATCAACTTTTTGAGCAATATCTCTTCTTTTGCCGTGTGTTCTCCCAAAAAACGGGCAAGTTCTTGTGCCATATTGATCTGATGGTCCAAAAGCTCCTGCGCCTTGTTCATGGTTTCACTCCTGATATCGGCAAGCTTCTCCCTGTTTGACTGAATATCGGTGATGTCAACAAAAATTCCGATATATTGATGTTGATCAGGAAGTGAATAGGAAATCTGAAAACATACTAAGTTGTAATTATCATAATGAATAGTGTCTCGAATTATTTTCTCATTTCCGGTAGCTATTTTTTCAAATGACTCAGGATCTATGAGATAGGAGATTCTTTTGCCAATGATAGCATCCGAACAGGTAAACATCTTCTTGAATGCATTATTCATGTGAGCGATATTGAGATTGGAATCGAGGATGACGATGCCGTTTGGGTCATGACCGATAAGGGTATCAAACTGCTTTTCTGCCATTCTCCGCATATAAGGCATACACATTGAGGACTCGGCAATTCCCTGTAAAACAGCTACCGCTTTCTCCCGGCAACTGTTGTATCCGCAAGCCATGCAGTTTAGTTCATCTTCAGGTAGAAATTTACCTGTTGAAGCCAAAATTTCTGTTATTTGCTCTTCACTGAAAACCTCTTCCTGATGGTGCTTTGCAGGGAAAAAGGTCTGAAATAGTTTACTATTTGTGATCCCTGTATCTTCTTCTTTTCCGGGTTTGTTTCGTGCATATTCGAGTACGGCTTCTCTTTTTGAAAAAATGTTTTCTTCTTTGTTGGCAACGGGTCCATTAATGCATCCATATCTGCAGAAAAGGGGTTCCAGAATAATTTTATCGTTTTTTCCCTGATGTAATGATTCCAACACTTGCTTTATCTCTTCAAATCCACTAAGAGCTATGATCTTGCTGTCTAACATATCGGTTGACATCCCGGCAGTGCGCAACAAGCCTCCTTCAAGAGGAAATAATCTTGCATCTCCGGATACTTCCTGATCAAAAGAACTCTCTTCACAGGTTTTTAAGGTTATATTTTTCAGTTTAAAAAGCTCTTCCAGTTCATCAAAGGTAATTGCTGCATCCACATATTCTTCATTCTCGGGACGATTGGCTTCATCTTTTTTTGCAATACAGGGACCAATAAAGACAAATTTAGATTTTGGATATTTTTGTTTCAGTATTCTGGCATGTGACACCATTGGAGAAGAAACGGGAATAAGATATTGTGAATATTTAGGAGCATAAATGGTAATGTAGTTGACAATGGCAGGACAGGCAGTGCAGATGTGATTTTGGAGAGGTTTTTCTTTTAAAACTTCTAAAGATGCCAAAGCCGTGTGCCATGCACCTGCAGATGTTTCAGCAATATAATTAAACCCTAATATTCTTAATGCGGAAGGAATTCTTTTTTGTTCCCACTCATTATAATATCCTGCAAATGAAGGTGCAACGCTGGCAATGATATGATTTTTGTTCTCAATCATTTGTAATACTTTGCCGTAATCGGTTGTGTAAGTCTTGGCATGTTGCGGACATTCTTTAATACAGGTTCCGCAAGCAATACAGTTCTCAGTGATTACCTGTGCCTGCCCGTTTTCCATCTTGATGGCATGAACAGGACAGACTCGGACACACCGGTAACAATCCCTACATTTTGCTTTGGTAGTATATACTACTGTTTTCCTTTCTGCCGGTCGTTGTAGTGTGTTCATTTTGCCTTTTTTTTAATTTCAATAAACCGATGTTTTCCGGGGAGCTCAATACCCGGAAAACGCTTCGGCTTATCTTTAACTATTATTTCATTAGTTCGTTTATGTTTTTTCCTATCCTGTTTATCTCTTTGTCTATTGCTGCTCTTACTTTGTCAAAGGTAGCATATTCGATGATTTTTTCATTTACTCTGACAATCGGTCCGCGGTCACATCTTTCAAAGCAAAAAGTAGCCTTCACATCAACCATCTCTTCCTGCCCTTCGAATCCTACAATGTCTTCAAGTTTGTTTTCAGTGACATAATTCATCAATTTTTTCAGTAATTCTTGCGAACCTTTGACGAAACAATTGGTCCCTACACATACACAGACTTCAATTTTGGGATGTTCTGTGTTTCGGATGGTAATTTGCTGATCAATGATTCTCTTCCTTCCATGATAATGAGTGTGTAATAGTTGATGAGCTTTCTTTCCACCCACTTCTCCAAGTGTCATTTTGTAAAGTTCTTTGACATAAGGATTCTCTTGTGCCTTGTGAAGCTGTAATTGTTTGTCAACATGATATAAACCCTGAAGCCTCTTTTCACGAAATTCAGGATCAAATGAAACCGGTTGTCCGCCGCCTGCAATACAACCTCCCGGACAGGACATTACTTCTATCAGATCATAGTCGGATGTTCCATTTTTTACATCTTCACATATCTTGTGCGCATTGGAAAGACTGTGTACAATTCCCACTTTGAGCTTTACTTTTCCCATTTCCACTTCTACACTTCTGATGCCTTCCATTCCCCTGACAATCTTGAAATCGCTGTTTAAAAGATTTTCTCCTGTTAATTTTTCGTAGGCAAAACGTAAAACTGCTTCGCTCACCCCTCCTGTATTTCCAAATATGACCCCTGCTCCGGTCTTGAATCCCAACGGTAAATCAAAAGATTCGGGAGTTAGCTTTTTAAACTGAATGCCGGTTTCATGAATCATTCTTCCCAAACCTTCAGTGCTTAATACATGGTCAACATCGGGAATACCGTTGTGAATGAATTCTTCTCTTTTTGCTTCAAATTTTTTGGCTGTGCAGGGCATGATTGAGACTACAACAAGTTGTTCGGGCTTGATGTTCAAAAGTGAAGGGAGGATTTCCCGGGCAACACTCCCGAACATTTGCTGGGGAGATTTGCAACTTGATAGATTGGGAAGTAATTCGGGATAGTATTGCTCGGCAAATTTAACCCAACTTGGACAACAGGAGGTGAATTGAGGCAATTTTTCGCCTTTCATCTTCCTGTCAATAAATTCAGTGGCTTCTTCAAAAACTGTCAAATCAGCTGTGAAGGAGGTATCGTATACCTGGTCAAATCCCATCCTTTTCAAGGCAGCCACTATATGTCCTGTTGTAATGCTTCCGGCTTCCATGCCAAAACCTTCTCCTAAGGCAACTCTTACAGCCGGCGCAATTTGTGCTACTACATATTTGTCAGGATTGTGTATCTCATTCCACACTTCTTCAGTCTCTTGTTTTGGAATTAAGGCTCCTACCGGACATACCGATACGCATTGACCACAATAGACACATTCAACATCTGCCAAACTTTTTAGAAAAGCAGGTCCTACTACCGTCTTCGAACCGCGATTTATAAAATCTATGGCTCCGACACCCTGAATCTCTTTACATGCACGAACACAGTCGCCGCATAATATACATTTGTTGGAGTCGTGAATGATACTCCAGGATTTGTTGTCAATCGGAGCTGTTTTGTTGGTCTTTTTAAATCTGATTTTCTCAACCCCCAATCTTCTGGTCAGGTCTTGCAACTTACAATTGTTTGAACGTGCACAGCTCGGACAACTGATGTCATGATTGGCAAGTAATAACTCAAGGTTGATTTTTCGGATTTTCCGAACCTCTTCAGTGTTTGTCCTAACCACCATCCCGGCTTTCGGAGCCATGGTACAGGTAGCCTGTATGCCCATTCCTTCAATATCGCATATACAAAGTCTGCAGGCTCCGTAAGTGCTCAAGTGTGAGTGATAGCAAAATGTCGGCAATTCAATATCCGCCTTGCGAATCACTTCTAATATGTTTTTTTCATTCTCAATCGGAATATCCATTCCGTCTATATTGATTGTTCCTTTAGTTTCCATTGTAAATATTTTTTTATTCAATTTAAAAACCTACTATTGCGCCAAATTTGCATGTCTGATTACATACTCCGCATTTGATACAGAGAGCTGAATTAATGACGTGGGGTAGTTTCTTTTCTCCACTGATTGCTCCAACAGGGCATTTGCGGGCACATGCCGAACATCCGATGCATTTTTCGGGATCTATTGTAATGCTTGCAAGTGCTTTGCAGTTGTTGGTGCTGCACTTTTTGTTGATGACATGCTCAAGATACTCTTCTTTGAATTTTGCTATGGTAGAAATTACCGGACTTGGAGCTGTCTTGCCCAAACCACAAAGAGAGGCCTTTTTAACTACTTTTGCTACTTCCTGTAAAAGTTCAAAAGTCTCTTCCGTTGCACTGCCGTCAATGATTGAATCCAATAATGCCAGCATTTGTTTAGTGCCTTCACGACAGGGAACACATTTTCCACAACTCTCATTTTGGGTAAAGTTCATGAAGAAACGTGCAATCTGTACCATACAGGTCTGCTTGTTCATTACTACCAATCCTCCAGAACCTACCATGGCTCCTTTTTGAATCAGATTGTCATAGTCAATGGGTAAATCCAACTCAGCTTCGGTTAAACAACCTCCTGATGGACCGCCAATCTGAACAGCTTTAAAGCCTTCTCCCGTTACTTTCCCATCATTATTCGTAACACCGCCTCCAATGTTATATACAATCTCTCTCAGCGTAGTGCCAAAAGGTACTTCAATCAGACCGGTGTTGGCAACATGACCGGTGAGTGCAAAAGTCTTGGTCCCTTTTGAATTTTTTGTCCCGTAAACATTGAAAAAATCGGCACCGTTTCTGATTATCAGAGGAACAGAGGCAAGTGTTTCTACATTGTTGATGACCGTTGGTTTTCCAAACAATCCCTTTTGAGCCGGAAATGGCGGCTTCTGTTTGGGCATTCCTCTTTTCCCTTCAATAGAAGCAATCAGGGCAGTCTCTTCTCCGCAAACAAATGCACCGGCACCTTCCATGATGTGAATTTCCATATTTTGACCGCTGCCAAATATGTTTTTCCCAAGAACTCCTGCCTCTTCGGCATCCTTTATTGCTTTTGCCATTCTGCTTATGGCAAGAGGATATTCCAATCTGACATAAACAAATGCTTCGTCAGCACCTATTGCTCTGGCGGCAATCATAATTCCCTCCAAAACACGGTGCGGGTTCCCTTCCATAAGACTTCTGTCCATGAAAGCTCCCGGATCTCCTTCGTCACCGTTACAGATGACATATTTTTTACTGTTTTCTTCTGCTAAGGTTAGTGCCCACTTGCGTCCGGTGGGAAAACCACCACCTCCACGTCCGCGTAAACCGGATTCGATTAATAAATCACATACTTCTCTCGGAGTCATCGATAGAAAGGCTTTTTCCGCTGCAAAATAACCTTTATGTGAAATATATTCTCTGATGTTACCCGGATCAACGTGTCCGCACTCTCCTAAAACCATTCGTGTCTGTCTTTTGTAAAATGGGATCTCGGTCTGCCCTTTGCTCTTTTTTCCGTCAGCCGGATTAACATACAACAGCCTCTCTATGATTTCTCCCTTTAGTACGGTCTTATCGAGTATCTCTTCAACATCCTCAGGTTTTACTTTAGTATAGAGTATTTCATCAGGGAGTATATTTACCAATGGTCCCTGAGCACAAAATCCTTGACATCCGCTGCCGGTTAACTGATAGGTCTTTTCGTCATCGTGATAGTTTAACTTAACATCTACAAACAACTCAAGACCGGCATCAGCAAGAGCCTTCTTGAAAGCTTCATGCACAAGTAACGAACCATTGGCAATACAGCCCGTCCCGGCACATATTACGATTCTTTTCTCAATATGGGAAGATGCTTTTTTATAGTCTTCTTCTATCTTTTTTAAATTTATTGTTGTCATTTCTCTGTTTTTTCAAATTTATCAGGTTTGCCTGTTTTCTTATTTTTCATTCGCGATTATTTCATCTAAAATCTCTTCACATTTCTGTGCTGTTACTTGTCCGTAAACCTTGTCATTAATGACCATTACAGGGGCAAGTCCGCATGCACCGAGACAGCTCACTGCTTCCATAGTAAATAACATGTCATCAGTGGTGCGCTTTTCTTCGGTTAATTTTAATTTGCTCATTACGGTGTCAAGTAATTTTGATGAGCCTTTTACATGGCAGGCAGTACCGTCACAAACTTTGATGACATATTTGCCCTTTGCTTCAATGGAGAAATGGGCATAAAAGGTGGCAACACCAAAAACTTCGGCAACCGGCATCTTTAGTGCGGTAGCTATGTAAGTTAAAACCTCTTTGGGAAGATAGCGATATTCTGACTGTACTTCCTGAAGAATAGTGATTAAACGAGACTTATCGTAGTTGTACTTCCCGATAATCTCCAGAACCTGCTTAAACTGTCTTGACCTGTCGTTGACAGTAATTCCTTTTTTCATGTTTTTTGAATATTATAGTTGATAATAATAATGTACTATTTTAATTTTGTGAGTTTGCTAACTATCACTGCCAAATTATCATAGATGTGAGTGTCCTGTATGATAATATGAGACGGGACTTTTAATTTTGCCGGAGTGAAATTCCAAATAGCCTTGATACCCCAACTCACCATCATATCTGCAATTTCCTGTGCAATCTCAGGCGGAGTGGTGATGATGCCTATGCTAATATGGAGTCTCTCTGCCATATCTCGGTATTTCTCAATGCCGAAAACAGGAACTCCTGCTATTTCTGTCCCTATCTTGTTGCGATCATTGTCAAAGGCAGCTACTATTTTAATCACTGATTCCGGAAATCCGGGATATTGAATGAGTGCACTGCCCCAAAAACCGGCCCCAACAAGAAATGCTTCATGATTTCTGTTGTATCCTAAAAAATCTTCAAGAGAGGCTATTAATTCCTCAATCTGATAACCGATTTTGGGCTTTCCTACAACTCCCGTGTAACTGATATCTTTCACTACTTGCGTGGAATCTAAATTCAGTTGTTGTCCGATCTGAGGCGCTGATATGGTCGTTTGCCCCGCCTCTTTTATCTTTTTTACAATGTTTAAATATACCGGCATCCTTCTGATAGTAGGTTCCGGTACGCCCTGTGTGGCTCTGCTTTTTGATTTGTCATTTGTAGGTTCCATATCTGTTTTTTTTTATGCGACAAAAGTACAACTTATTTTTTAATAAAGAAACATTTCTTTATTAAAAAAGACGATTTTTTGTTTTTTTAACTATTCAAATGAAGATGATTTTTATTATAAAACTATATAAATGCTTATTTATAGATATTTACATTGTTTTTATAGAAAAATTGAATAGGGTAAAATAAAAGAATTTATGCTTTATTTGAGTTTGTTTTAATACTATATATATATGGTATAAATTCTTTATAAAAAATCATGGTTCTGCATTATGCAAAACCATGATCAATTTGAAATAAAATGAAATTATTTCTTTTGAAGAGCCGGATGGCTATTCCACTTTTATTTTTCCTTTTTTGGATCCCATGATGGAACAGTCTGCCGTTACTTCAATGATACTGCCGGGTTTAATACCTTTCAAAACCACTTCTCTGGTATCGGTTTTGTTGTTGTCCTGAGTGGTCTCATTATAGGTCTTTACCTCTTTACCATCTACTTTAATGGTTATTTTCTTTATATAGTGGGTAGCAGCGTTGGCTACCGGATGGAAAACGACCACTTTAACAGTCGAAGTTTCTTTGGTATAAGTTACGGTTACTTTTTTTGGCGGATCGGCCATCAGTATAAAGGGCACAATCGCACTCAACAGCAAGGTTAAGATAATTTTTTTCATAAATAAATTTTTTTAAATGAATAAAAAATAGAACATGATTACGGCATGTAAACACATGAGGCTAAATCCGTAAATACCGATTCGTTTATGCCAAATGTATTTCAGCTTGATGTATTTCATTCCACTCAGAAATGAAAATACAAATAATAACGCGGCCACCCCTCCTGAAATGAGGGCAATGTAATTTAAAACTGTCAGTAATGTTTCCATGTTGTGTTGGGATTATGGGTTAATCTTGCAATTTATAACACCTAAAGAGCGCTATTGTTTTAAGTGACAAATATAATCTTATTCTGATAGGAATGCAATTTATTGTGCTATTTTATATTTTTTAATCTTTTATTAGAAGGAACATTTTCCTTATTTGGACGTCTCTATTTATGAAATTTA
>Ga0209099_1004040_pt1 | contig 11429 bp, 6 predicted proteins | sample AD_JPNHW2_MetaG_FD_184430 | JGI IMG/M metagenome (GOLD analysis project Ga0209099, IMG submission 184430) | Active sludge microbial communities of municipal wastewater-treating anaerobic digesters from Japan - AD_JPNHW2_MetaG (SPAdes) (version 2) | ecosystem: Engineered > Bioreactor > Anaerobic >...
GTAAGGGCAGTATCTTTTTCGGCAGAGGACAAGGGAAGAAGTTTAAAGTTTAAAGTTTAATGTTTTAAGTTGTTCGGTAATGCTTTAAGTTGTTTGGTAATTGTTAATGGACAACCTGCCTGCCAGACAAAGGCTTGTGCGAAAGGGGCAGGAGGGCAATGGATAACAGCTAACAGCTAACAGCTAACAGCTAAGAGCTAACAGCTAAGAGCTAACAGCTAACAGCTAACAGCTAACAGCCTGTTTCCAGACTCCCAACTCATACCATCTTAGTCGCAAATTTAGGAATCTTCCTTTTGAGAACATAACTGCCATGGCAGAGCTGTTGATAAGTTTTAAATTTGTAAAAAAAAATCCGGCAGATGCGAAAACTTACAATGCATGAGTTAAACAGGGTTAGTGTGGAGAAATTCCAGGCAATTCAGAAGATTCCTGTTGTGATTGTGCTGGACAACATCCGGAGCCAGCATAATATCGGGTCGGTTTTCAGGACTGCCGATGCTTTCAGGGTTGAGAAAATTATGTTATGCGGGATTTCGGCTACTCCCCCGAACCGCGAGATTCAGAAAACAGCACTTGGCGCCACAGAATCAGTACTATGGGAATATGCCCTGGATGTTTCACAGGCTGTTAAAAACCTGAAAGAAGCAGGATGCCAGGTAATTGCTGTGGAGCAGGCAGAAGGAAGTATATCACTTGCTGAATTCCAGCCACCTGCAGGAGGAAAGATAGCCCTGGTTTTCGGCAACGAAGTGAACGGTGTGAGCGAACCGGTGATGGAAATTGCTGACGGATGCATTGAAATTCCACAGTTCGGTACAAAACACTCTTTTAATGTTTCGGTAACCGCAGGGATAGTGCTTTGGGAAATATTCAACAGGCTGAATGCCGGAGTGGTTAATCAGAATAAATAGTCGTCAAAGATCAATTTTCTGAGTTTCTATAAAGCAAAAAGATATGGTTGATTAGCGTTCATTTGTAAGTACAGGCCATTTATCAGAAAAATTATTTGCAGAAGATACAATTCGCACTCTTATTTAATATATTTGCTTATTCCTCGGAAAGTTTAATCAAACGTTTTACTATAAACCTACCCCTTTATGAAAAGAAATTTTACTCCCGGAATTCTGGTTATGAGCCTTATGCTGCTTGCAGTCATTATGATGCCAGCATTAAGCAGGGCGCAGGAAAAACAGGGGAAAAGCGACAACTTTAATGGTTATGGATACCTTGGCATCAATGGCGGGGTGTCGCAGTATTTCGGAGACCTCAACAAAGACGATTTTTTTAATAAAAAGCCAGGCTGGGGTGCCGGATTTCTTGGAGGGTACCAGATCAGCCCGGTTTTTGGGCTGCGCGGGCAGTTTATTACCGGCCGTCTGAAATCAGAACGCACCGATACTCATTTTCAAAAACTTGACTCAAAATACATTGACCTGGGGCTTGATCTTACGATAAATATCAATGAGCTTTTCGGGAAATACAACCCTGACCGGCTGATTAACTTTTATCTTTTTGGTGGGCCGGCATTCTCGTCGTATCACTCACTGGTTACCGATCTCAGCGGTACCAAACTCACCGAAACGGACGGCCGTACCAACGAATTCGTTGTGCCGATTGGTGCCGGTGTTGCCTTGAGGCTGGCCAAAATGGTTGATCTTAACATTGAGTATGGCGACCACTTTACCTTCAACGATGATAAGCTTGATTTTCTGGTAACAACAGATCCGAGAGACCATTACAGCTATGCTTCAGCAGGGTTAACTTTTAAGCTTTACAAAAAAGATACTGACCGCGACGGCATTATTGATAAAAAGGACTTATGCCCCGAGACTCCGGGATTGCTGAAATTCCAGGGCTGCCCCGACAAGGATGGAGACGGCATTATAGATAAAGATGATGCTTGTCCTGATGTTGCCGGCCTTGTTGAATTTAAGGGTTGCCCCGATACTGATAATGATGGTATTCCTGATAAGGATGATGCTTGTCCGGGAGATGCAGGCAAGAAGGAACTGAACGGATGTCCCGACAAGGATAATGATGGCATTGCTGATAAGGATGACCGTTGCCCTGCAGAATCTGGCAAAGCCCAGTTTAAAGGCTGCCCTGACAAGGATGGTGACGGAATTCCCGATATTGACGACAGTTGCCCTGATAAGCCCGGAACCGCAGCTTTCAAGGGATGCCCCGATACTGATGGTGATGGTATCCCTGACAATAAAGACCAGTGTCCCGAAGTAGCCGGCTCAGCAGCTAATAATGGTTGCCCTGAAGTAAAGAAAGGACTTGAAAAAGTTGTTTACTTTGACACTGACAAGAGCATCGTTATTGAAAAATACAAAGCTGACCTTGATGAACTGGCTGACTTCCTGAAAGCCAATCCTGATATCAGCATATCCGTTGCAGGCCATACCGATTCACGGGAATCGGAAGGTTACAACCTGGCACTTTCAGAAAGAAGAGCCAACTTTGTTTATAATTATCTTGTGAAAAAAGGCATTAAGAAGAGCAGGATCGAAAAATCATTCTATGGTGAAACCCGCCCTGTGGCAACCAATGAAACACCTGAAGGAATGGCGTTGAACCGCAGGGTTGAAATCGGCCAAATCAAATAACCTGACACTAACCTTACAAACCTGAAAGCCGGAATGAAACTGATTCCGGCTTTTTATTTGGCGGCTCAATGAAGAGTGATCGTATAAGTGCCTGAAGGAAGCCCGCCGTAATCACCAGTTGCCGTGAGAACAAACCCGCTTTTGATCAAAACCTTTGCTGAAGCCTCGTTGGCAGGATCAATAATCGCAATCAGCCGATTGACTGAAGCAATCGTAGCGGCATAACCAACCATCTCACTTGTGATCTCGCTGGCGAAGCCTTTTCCCCAGAACTCAGGGAAAAGGCAAAATCCCAGTTCCAGGCAGGCGGGATCACGCAGGTCAGGATAAACAAGTTTTACCAGCCCGATGTACTTGTTCCCTTGTTTTGTAAAAACGGAGTAATAGCCGGTTCCGTTGTTGCAGGCATTGCATTCCAATACTTTCCGGAATTTCTCTTCTGCTTCTTCGGGTGCAAGGGCTCTGCCGGTAACATATTTCATCACCTGCCCGTTCATGTAAATTGCCATAAACCGGTCGCGTCCTTCTGTTGTGAAGCTATCAAGCAGCAACCGGTCAGTTGTGAGATGCATTGAGTGAAAATCAAATTAAGGTATTAGCAAATCCGGTCAGAATCTGATGCGAAATTGGCTTATGTTGTTTCTATTCAAATGCCATCTTATTCAGATAGAATACATTGCGTTTGTTTTCGGTGAGGTAATTGTTCCTGATCGTCTGGTAACCGGATGCCAGGTAATAATTGTCGTACCAGTGTTCCATGGTTCCAAGGTACTCGTATGAAACCTGGTCGGTCTGCCTTTTTGAAGCAATGCTGACATATTCGGTATTATCAAGGGTTTCGGGCCCCTTAATGGTTTTCACGGCTAATTTGCCGTTGGCATTGTAAAACAGGGTCATCTCCCGGCCATTGAAAACATAGTTCATCTTATGGTTGAGGAAAGTTGTGAGGATATCGCGCATTTCCATGCCGTTATCCCAGGCTTTTACCCCGCTGGAGTCGAAGGCTGCCAGGAAAGCATTGCTGTACCTGAAACCATCGAAAACCGAGTAGGTAGAAGGGAATGCCCTTCCGTAATAATCATATACCATTTGTGTCATGGTATGGTACTCAGGGTAATATGTTTCGCCCAGCAGCAGGAATTGCCCATCCGACGCAATCACCGGGTGCATCATCAGGCGGTAGTTGAGAGAGTTGCCAACTTCATCTACTGTGTTATCCTCGCCAGTAAGGCTGTTTTTTTCTCTTTTCTCACTGCGTTTGCGCAGCCTGAGCACATCCATATCGCTGGTGATTTTCAATGCATTGGCGAAATCAACAAAACTGTAATACCGGAGGGCAGGTTTAACACTGTCTCCAACGGCGGCCGTAAAATAGCCATCGGATACAGGAGTGTTGTCATTATTTGCATCATAAGTATAAGGACGGTTGTATAAACTGTTGTAATAGTAGTAGTTATAATAGTCATTGTAATAATCATAAGGACGCCTTCCACGGTTTGAGTATCCATAACAACCTGTCACGAGGCCCCGGGAACCTGTTATTGGCACATACTCGGCCGAGTTAATAATCCTTTTTTCAATTTCGCTCTCGAAAGAAATTGTGTTCCGTAGGGCCGATGAAAGGTCGTATTTGTTGACATACAACTTGTTACGTGTTGATGTCTTCTGCACTTTATAGGTGGCATAAACATCTTTATATATTGAATCGACCGCCACATCAAGCAACAAGGCATCATCTTCTGAACTTATCTCATAATTCCGCTTTTGTCCGTCGATGAGTGAGAATGCGATCAGCCCCGGCTTTCCTTTATTTTCGTTGTAACCGATAAAAACGAGGTCGTTAAGTACTTCAAAATCTATCACATCAGCTTTATAGGGAATGTCGCTGCGGTGCTCGGTGATTATTTGTTTTGAAGGAATGATGAACATGACCGAGATGTTGCCTGTTTCGTTGCGCCTTGTATCGTGAAACAGGAGGTAAATGCAGTCATTTCGATAGATGCTTTTGATAAAGCTTACATCCTCGCGCAGCGGAATTCTTTTTTGCCACACCTGCTGCAGGTTGCGGTCGAGAAGGTAGAACGACCACGATACCGAATCTTTTCCTGTTTCTTCAATGGTTGGATAAAACAGGCACACACCCTCCTGGCCGCAAGCAACATGGTTAAAGGGACTGGTGCCCGAACGTGTGGAAACCTCAAACCTTATGGGCTGCTGCGTTTGAGCCTGTATAAATAGGGTGATGAGCAGGAAAATTGACAGGTATAATATGCGTTTTATCATGACCAGGTTTTTCATCTTTCAAAATTAACAAATAGGCTCTGCCTTTTATTTTGTGACGAAATAAAAAAAGCAGCCCGGAGGCTGCTTTTTGATTATTTCCCATCGGGGTTAACGAATCACGATGCGTGACGCTGATGCAGCGCGAGTCCTGGTATCGCGAACTTTCACGAAATAAACTCCCGGGTTCAGCGATTTGACATCGATGCGGGTGGCGCCATCAGTGGTTTTTTTGTTCTCAATATTTCTGCCAGATGCATCAATGAGTGATACCTCGTATGAGCCGTTTTCCTTGATATTGACGAAGAACCAGTTCCTGCAGGGATTCGGGTATAGTTCAAAAGCCGGCCCTGCTTGAGCTGCTTCATGTATACCAACCCCGGAGTTAGCAGAGATAAGCACATCGTCAACTTCCCAGGTGGGGGCATCATCAACTGTTGAGGTGTATTTAAAGGCAATGTGAACATTCGATTGATTATAATCCGACAGGTCAATGTACTCCGAAGGTGTCCAGGCCCAGGCACCGGCTGAGAGCGTTATGCCCTGGCTAATGTCAGTCCAGGTGCCGTTTGATGTCGGGTCACCATTGTTATAATCGGTTGAAATCAGTATCATCATCGGATTGCTTCCATTTCCGTAATTCTCACCTGAATAAAAGCGAAGTTTTGGAGAAGGAGCCTGGGTAAGATCAATCACCGGTGAGATCAGCCAGTCTTCATTGGCAAGGTTACTTCCTGAGTATCCGCTCATTTTGGCACATCCGCTTCCGTCAATGCCATGGATGGTGTCATGAACCCATGTTTGATCGCCGGTGACGCTGAACTGTGTCCAGGGGCTGAGCCCGTCATCGAAGTTGTACAATTTAACAACTGCCTGGGTGGTTGCATCGGCTGAAGGAGCAGTTCCGCCGGTTTTGTAATCGATGTAAGAACCATAGTTGGTGTAGGGGAAGATTTTGAAATAGTAGTGGCTTGATGCATTCAAACCATCCCAGGTAAATGCCTGATCGCCAAAGGCTACATTCCAGGCTCCGGTACCATCGCCCATATCGTTATCGTCGGCTTCAGGTGTTCCGTCAACCGGGGCGGTGATGGTTGAATTGGTGGAGGCTTTCACGAGATAAGCTGCAGGAAGCTGGGTTCCGGTGGCATCGGTCCATGTAAGCAGGGCTGATAGTCCCACGCCTTCAGCTGTAAAAAGTGTCGGGTAATTTGATGGCTCAGGGTCAGGAGTGTAAGTTCCAAGCACCTGGCCGTTGTTGAGCTGTCCCATAGTGGCTGTTGCCGGAGCCTGCCATACAAATGCGCCGTATTGGCTTCCTGTTCCTGAGAGCTGCAATGATTGGCCTACCGGTGAATTCACTTCTGAAACGCCAATATCAACAGAGGTAAGTCCGCTGGCCGGGCCATCCACTGCCGTAAGGGTGCCTTCGTAGCTGAGGAATTGACCGGTCATTGGATTGCCCTGGTAGCTGAGGCAGAGTCCGTCGGGTGCCCCGTTCTGGATGCTTGAGCCGGCAACGGTGTAATTCAGGTAGTAAAAGGTGAAATTGCCCGATGTAGCGCCGACCGTATATTCGCTCAGGAGTTTCTGACCGTATGTTTTGCCATCATTGCCATTATACAGGTCAATGGCAAAGTCAGCCAGATCATAGGTGCCGGCGTTTTCAATGATCACTTCGATGAACTCATCAGCATCGGTGCCGGTATTGTCGTAATGGATTTCATTGATCCATGCATTCTGGGCCATTAGCCCTGTTGCCGCAAGGAATGCTGCAATTAATGTTGCTATTTTTCTCATAGGTTATACTTGCTGACTATTTAAGAATGAGTTTGCGGGTGGCAATGATTCTGCCATCTTGCAAGGTAAGCTTTACCAGGTAGATTCCACCGGGTACCTGGCTCAGGTCAAGGTTGATGACATCGTTGGCCGATTCAAGGTTTGCAACCCTTGTACCAAGCAACGAGATCACGGTTACATTAACTGCGCTGCCGGTAGGATTGGTCACGGAAACCTTACCTGAAGCAGGATTAGGATAAATGGTTACTTTATCACCGGTTACCAGGCTTATGCCATCAATGTCAACATGGATATAATCGGTCTTCGTCATTGTGCCAGAGCCATAAGTATTGGTTGCAGTAAGCGTTACAGGATAAACCCCGAAAGTGTTGTATTGAATTGAGGGGTTTTGTTCTGCAGATGATTCAGGAGTACCGCCGGGGAAACTCCACTGCCATGAGGTAGGATTATTTGCAGAAAGATCGGTAAACTGAACGAAATCACCAACGAATACATTGGTTGGAACGGCAACAAAATCAGCAAATGCCGGAGGATTAACACAGCCTGATCCAGGTGTGGCGTAAATGCTGTCGCCTGCAGCATTGGTAGCAGCGTATTCTGAAGAAGCTTTCCAGTTTACAGCCAGTGAATTGTCGCTGTTGGGGTCGCACAGTGTGAGCGAAGGACCGAAACCATCGGCTAGCGAATCCCATGGGGTTTGATCATCGTAAGGAACATGGTCGATAATGTATCCGTAAGGGTCAACGATTGTAATGTTCTCGCCGCTGTTGCTGAGGGCTCCTGAAGTCCACTGAATGGATGAAACACCAAAGGTATTCTGCATGGCAGCGGAGCTGGCGGCAACAAGTACGTAATGGTTAGCGGCAAGATCGTATGATGGGAATGTGAGCGATACACCTTCGCTAAAGGTAAATCCCTGCAGGTTGATATCGGCTCCGTTGTTATAGATTTCAATGAATTCCAGTGTGTCGGTACCTGATTCAGGCGAATTGTACATGATCTCAGTGATCACCAGGTTAGCTCCTGTCCCGCATCTGGCATTGGGAGTAGCAAAAATACTCTCGCCGATTCCATTGGTGCCGGCAAATACTCTTGAAGCTGACCATGATTCGGGAAGTGAATTGTCAGCATTCGGGTCACAGATTTCTAGGCTCGGGCCATGTCCGTCTGCCAGCGTATCCCATGGAAGCGCAGGCAGGTAGTGAACATAGTCTTTAACATTGCCGAGGGCATCTTTTAATTCAATTTCGCTGCCGAAGTTGTTAAGCACGCCGTCGGTCCATTGGGCAGGTGAGAAACCAAAGGTGTTGTTAAACGAAATAGCGTCCCTGGCAACCACAAAATAGTTTCCGGCGCCAAGAGTCGTGTCAGGAAATATATAAGTAATTCCTTTGGAGAAATACCAGCCATTCAGATTTACATTTGAAACGCCTTTGTTAAAGACTTCGATAAATTCAATGGTGTCGTTACCTGCATCAGGCGGGTTGTACATGATTTCGGTAATCATGATGTTGTCGCTGGAGTTGTAAATAAAATCAGCGAGACTGCGGGCTGTGATAAAATCACCGTCAACCCTCGAGTTGGGAATAACAACAATATCTTCACGGGCCGAAGGAACCGGTGTTCCGATATAATCGACATCATAGAAAGTTGTCCTGAAATTGGCGGCTGTACTATTGATATCAGTAACCGGGTAAATCGTTCCGTTTGCGAAGTTGCCGGTGGCGCCGGTAAATGTTATATTGGGGATTTTGATGAGTTCAGACTCGTAGTTTTCCCAGTTTGCATTTAGGGTAGCCAGGGATACAACTTCAGGGGTGATGGTATTTCCTGAAGAGGCAGGAGCGCCGGGATCAAACAGCGGTGTGAACTGCGTCATGCCGTTAAATACTGCAACTGTTCCGATGATATTTGTTATGGCATCGCCCAGGGCATAAGTAGTGGTTATTTCACCGCCATTATCATCAATCAGAATTGCCGCAGTGGCATCCTGGATGAATTTCTGGTGACGGAATGTTTGCTGGAATGTAAGAATACCATTGCCGGTGTAACGATATTTCACTCCCGGAGTGCCGGCGCGCAGTTCGGCCAGTGTGGCGACCGGTGCAGGAGGAGAAATGATGCTAAAGATACCGCTGGTTGCTGAAACGGTTTGAGGAACATCTGTAATACGTATCTTGCTGTCGGTGCTTAAAGGCTGACCAGCCGGTATGTTCCATGTCCATGATTCATTGGCAGCAGGCACCGAAGCCACCAGTGTTATCCAGGTTGGTGTTCCGGCTGAGGCATTGTCGGTGTATTCAATTTTAACATTTGCATTGGTCCCTGAAGCGTTCCAGGTAATATTATGGGTTGATCCCTGTTCCCATTCTTCGCCTGCAGTTGGTGATGTCACGGTTAAGCTAACCGGGGCTGCCAGGCCTACTACTGAGCTCCAGGTAGTGCCGATACGAATGCCGTCGAGCTTAAGCCCTACTAAATTTCCGGCAGTTCCCTGTCGCAAAGCCACCGTTCCAATATCTGCAGGATCGTTTGGAGTATCTGTATTTGTAACCAATGGCGAAGCGGGCTCAGGATCACCAATTACAGGGTTGACGTAGATGGAAACCACATCATTGGCGGTTCCTGAATTAATTGTATATTTTACAACAATCAAATAGGTTGTATTCAGTGCATAATTAAATGCCGAATAGTTTGCAGCAGTTGTTGAATGTGCAATCCCGAATGCCAGATTATTGCTTGCATCTTTTTTGACAAAAAGCCTGCCTTTAAAATTAGTTCCCATTGCCGTTGCTCCAAGGTGGAAGAAATAATCCCCGGTGGTAGCTACTGATGTGACGTTTACCAGAAGACCAGCATAGACCGAGCCGCTGGTTTGAGCCGTAAACTGCTTGTTGACATCTTCACCACTTGACGTTAATGTTACTTCTTCTCCTATCCCGGAAGACTGATAATTGGAATAAGAGATTGAAGCAGCCGTTACAGCTATAAAATTGGATGTTCCACTATGATTGGCCCAGCCATGTGCTGTGAGTAAATCACCAACGGGATAAGCAAAGTTTTCTTCGAACAGCAATTGCGCATTGCCCTTTAAGGAAAATCCGGCAACGAACAAAGTGCTCATTAACAGGTAAAAGAGTAGATTTTTCTTCATGATGTTGAATTTGTATGGTACGTTAATTTTTGGTTTCTTTCCACTTTACAAATATTAAAAAATATTTCCGGTCTGGGTTAGTATGCCGGTTATATTTTTATTAACAAATGACAAGGTCAGCAGGTTTTTAAAGAAAAAGAGGCTGACAAGATATGGCCAACCTCTTTTCTTTAAACAGAAGAATTTTGCGTGCTTATTTCACTTCTTCAAAGTCCACGTCGGTCACTTCCTGGTCGGGTTGTGAACCGCCGGGTTGCTGTTGTTGCTGGTTATCAGCGGTCTGATCCTGGGGTGCACCCTGCGACGCTTTGTAAAGCTCTTCGCTGGCAGCCTGCCATGCTGTATTGAGTGTATTCATCGCACTCTCAATTGCAGGTAGGTTGCGGTTTTTGTGTGCTTCTTTCAGTTCGGCAAGGGCCGATTCAATAGGAGCTTTTTTATCAGCAGGAAGTTTATCGCCAAATTCTTTAAGCTGTTTTTCAGTCTGGAATATAAGGGCGTCAGCGCTGTTGACCTTTTCAACTTCTTCCTTCATCTTGCGGTCGGATTCGGCATTGGCTTCAGCCTCTTCTTTCATGCGCCTGATTTCCGATTCACTAAGGCCTGATGAAGCTTCGATCCTTATCTGCTGCATTTTGCCAGTGCCTTTGTCCTTGGCTGAAACATGAAGAATACCGTTGGCATCGATGTCGAAAGTAACTTCGATCTGTGGTATTCCGCGTGGTGCAGGAGGGATGCCGTCGAGGTGGAAACGCCCGATACTCTTATTGCCCGATGCCATAGGCCTTTCGCCCTGCAGTACATGGATTTCAACCGAAGGCTGGCTGTCGCTGGCCGTGGAGAAAACTTCCGATTTGCGGGTAGGTATGGTCGTGTTCGACTCGATGAGCTTGGTCATCACACCGCCCAGGGTTTCAATACCCAGCGACAGCGGAGTTACGTCGAGCAACAACACATCTTTTACTTCTCCTGTGAGAACACCGCCCTGTATGGCAGCACCAACTGCTACAACTTCGTCAGGGTTAACGCCTTTCGAAGGGGCTTTTCCGAAGAAATCTTCAACAGTTTTCTGAATAACCGGTACACGTGTGGAGCCTCCCACCAGTATTACTTCGTCAATCTGAGAAGCAGAAAATCCTGAATCGGAAAGGGCTTTGCGGCATGGTTCAATGGTTGAACGCACCAGGTCATCTATCAGTTGTTCGAATTTTGCACGGGTAAGTGTGCGGACAAGGTGTTTGGGAATTCCGTCAACCGGCATGATGTAAGGGAGGTTGATTTCGGTTTGGGTAGAGCTCGACAGCTCAATTTTTGCTTTTTCAGCAGCTTCTTTCAGGCGCTGCATTGCCATGGCATCTTTGTGCAGGTCAATGCCTTCGTCTTTCTTGAACTCTTCGGCAAGCCAGTCAATGATTCGCTGGTCGAAATCGTCACCGCCAAGGTGAGTGTCGCCATTGGTGGATTTTACTTCAAAAACGCCGTCGCCAAGTTCAAGGATTGAGATATCGAAGGTTCCGCCACCGAGGTCAAAAACAGCCACCTTGAGGTCTTTATGCTTTTTGTCAAGGCCATATGCAGTG
>Ga0209099_1004044_pt1 | contig 11416 bp, 11 predicted proteins | sample AD_JPNHW2_MetaG_FD_184430 | JGI IMG/M metagenome (GOLD analysis project Ga0209099, IMG submission 184430) | Active sludge microbial communities of municipal wastewater-treating anaerobic digesters from Japan - AD_JPNHW2_MetaG (SPAdes) (version 2) | ecosystem: Engineered > Bioreactor > Anaerobic...
GCAAAAAGACCAAAAGCGGAGCCTAATAAAATACTCGGGTTCATAAAAGAGAAAATGCCCGATTCGCAATCCTACAACTGTCCATACTATTGTCCATATTGAAAGTTTGTCAAGCATGGTTTGAGAAATTTTCTCAGACTTAAAAATTTGCTGCAATGCCAAATAAGCCAGAAAAAAACCTGTAGCGAGCAGAATTCCATACCAGCGTACTTGAAGGGAGCCGACAGAGAAGGCAATAGGGTCTGCATTCCAGGTAATAAAAGCAAGAATATCTTTCATATTATTATACAATTTTTGAGGGCAAAAATAGTAAAACCATTCTTTCAAAATCACTTTCTCTCATAATTTCCTTTTTTTTACTACTTTTGTCCTCTATAATTTTTAAATCCCACTTCTATGAATCCAATGTTTCCTTCTTCGGTATATCAATCCAGAAGAGACAAATTAAAACAACAGATTAAGTCAGGAGTTGCCATTTTTTTGGGCAACGGAGAGGCTTCTATGAATTATCCTTCCAACACTTACCGATATCGACAAGACAGTAATTTCATTTATTTTTTCGGAATTTGGGCACCTGATATGGCGGCAATAATAGATTTTGATGAAAATCGTGAGATTATTTTTGGTAATGATTTTGAGATTGATGACATTATTTGGATGGGAAATCAACCTACCATAAAATCACTGGCAGAACGTGCAGGGATTAATGAAACCATGCCTTTTGGCACTTTGGCGGATTTTATCAGTTGCTCAAAACAAAATGGTCGCCCCATACATTTTACACCCCCATACAGAGATGACAATAAAATTAAGTTATCAAATTTAACCGGGATCCATCTGAATGAAATCAGAAACTCTGCATCTGTTGAGCTCATTAAAGCGATAGTCAACTTGCGCTCAGTAAAGGAAGATGTGGAAATAACCGAAATGGAACAAGCCTGTGAAATTGGAGTAGAGATGCATAAAGCAGTCATGCGGCGTTGTATTGCCGGTGTTCCCGAACTTGAATTGGCAGGATTGGCTGAAGGCATTTCTCTGTCAAAAGGAAATGGCGTTTCTTTTCCCGTTATTCTTTCGCAGCATGGAGAAACCCTTCATAATCATCAACACAATGAGATTCTTAAGGAAGGGAAGATGTTGCTGATGGATGCCGGCGCTGAAGGGATTATGGGTTATTCTTCAGATTATACCCGGACATTACCTGTTGGAGGAGTGTTTACAAACATGCAAAAAGAAATATACGAAATTGTACTTAAAGCAAATAAAGAAGCTATAAATGCAGCACATAAAGGAGTTTATAATAAGGAACTTCATACTTTAGCCGCAGAAATTATCACTACCGGCTTGCATGACTTGGGGCTGATGAAAGGAGATGTTAAGGAAGCAGTTCAGCAAGGTGCTCATGCGCTCTTTTTCCCTCATGGCCTAGGACATCAACTGGGCCTTGACGTTCATGATATGGAAGACTTAGGGGAAAATTATGTTGGATACGATGATACTGTTCAAAGGAGTAAACTTTTCGGATGGGGTTCTTTGCGAATGGCCAGAGAGTTGAAACCCGGTTTCGTTGTAACCATTGAACCCGGCATTTATTTTATTCCTCAACTTATTGATATTTGGAAACAGGAAAATAAATTTTCACAGTTTATCAATTACAGTAAAGTGGAAGAATACAAAAACTTTGGAGGTATTCGCATTGAGGATGATCTATTAATCACAGAGAACGGGCATAAAGTATTGGGTCCTCCACTTCCCAAAGAAGTCTCGGAATTAGCAGCCATTATTGGTAAATAAGGTAGCTGACATATATTTTTTCTTTTAAACTAACTAATTAAAAAAATTACAATTATGGCTTGTTTCATAGTACCAGCAACTGCAGCAATAGTTACAACCAGCATGAGGAAAAAGATTCCTCATAAGTATCACATAGAGTGGCTAAATTCCATGCTTTGGGGTGGCGTTGTTATGCTGGCAGTTGAACATTACACTCATGGCGAGATTTTACCATTTCCGCCATTCTTAACGGCAATGCAAAACCCGGCTGATATTTCCATGATATTAAAGGAATTAGCAACCATTGGCGGAGCAATGACTGTTGCGATTTTTGCTGTTTGGACAGTAATGGTTTTAATTGCTAACACGGTGACAAAAATGCGCCAAAAAAAATCCATAGCTTTAACAACCTAAACTTATGTGGCTAATTACAACGCCGGTTTTCGCTCTTATAGCAACTTTACTTTGGTATATTCTAAAAAAGAAATACAAACTTGGCTTTCTAAGTTTAATGCTTTGGGGCGCTACAATAATGATACTAGTTGACCATCTCTTGGGCTATGACGGTGGGCAATTTCTGGAATTTGAAACCGATGGCATAGTTACAAACGGGACATTGTTAGGCATATTAATGCTAATTCCAGTTTTTGTTATATGGCTTGGAGCGCTTTTCATTCCAAAGTTCCAAAATCACCAAAAATGAGCTAAAGAAAAAAAGATACATCAGCTAATACGTTTTAAGCGTAATGGATTGCTCGCTTGCGTGATTGACTATGTCAAATTATATAGCGCCGCTTCAGGTGAGACTACACCTAAAACGGTAACAGTGACAGATTAAATGCTGTCACTTTTTTTTGTCCATTTCATTTAGGGCAAATGCATAAGCACCTAAGGCAACAGCATTGCTTGCTCCAATTTTTGAATAGGTAACTCCGATTCTCTTTTCAGGATCATAGGCAACACTTTTATCAGTGCCATAGATATTTATTTTTCGGGAATCTCCTTTTGCAAATAAGAAAAAATCCTCCGGATTATCCAAGTCATACACATTAAATTGCAATCTGTTAAGAGTATCTCCATTTAAGGTGTTTATGGTACTTCTTAAAACTTTTAAGACAGAAGGCATAATATATTTGTGTGCAGCTATTAATCCTCCCCCGATAACAACAATTCCGTCTATCAAGGTTACAGCAGTGCCAATCGCTTCTCCAGCTATTTCGCCCAATTCTTCAAATGCCCGACAAGCAGCAACAGAATCTCCTTCTTTTTTTCCTTCAGCAACTAAAAAAATATCGTATGGTTCCAGCTGATGAGAAGCAACTCCGGAATATTCCCCATATAATCTTTTAACAGCACGAACCGAAACTCCCTCTTCAACAATAATATCATGATGTTTTGAATGGGGAAGGCAAAATATTTCAGAGCATGAGTTATCACCGATATGCATATTTCCGTTAACAGTAAATCCAAATCCGAAGCCTGTTCCAAGAGTAAAACCCACAAGATTTTTATACAGCTTGCTACTTCCCGATTGCAGCAATTTTTCATTAATATGGGGAAGTACTCCAGCTAATGCTTCTCCATAGACAAAAAGGTCGGCATCATTATTGATAAAGACCGGAATTCCAAATTTATATTCCAAATAGGGGCCAAGAGCTACTCCGTTTCGAAATGAGGGAAAATTTGGAAGATAACCTCCTATTATGCCATTCGGATAATCAGCCGGGCCCGGGAATGCAAAACTAATTGCAGCCGGAGGGCAATTTAACTGACTACTTACTTCAGTGAATCCTTCAACTAACGTTTCTAAGCAACGTTCCAGATTGTCCGAATTAGAAGGTTTGGTGATTGGATTTATAATAGATTTGTTTCCGGAGATTGCATTGAAAACAAAATTTGTTCCTCCGGCATCCAGTGTAATTACAACTCTTTTATCATCATTATACATATAACTTGTTTTTATAAAACAAAAATAATAAAATGAGCATTGATCATGAATAAAAATAGAAATTTTAAATTTAAATTGATATTTTCATATTTTTGCTCTATAATAATTAATAAAGAATAGTATATGAAAAACAAAGGCAATCTGATTGTTTTATTACCGCTTTTTTTCAGTTTTTTTGTTATGGGTTTTGTTGATGTAGTTGGTATATCAACGAGTTATGTAAAGGCTCAGTTTAATCTTTCAGAGCAGGTTTCAGGTTTTTTACCTTCTATGGTTTTTTTATGGTTTCTTTTGTTAGGCATTCCAACCGGCTCTTTGATGAATAAAATAGGAAGAAAAAATACTGTTTTGTTAAGTATGGTAATTACTTTTGTGGGAATGATTTTGCCCTTTTTTACCTTAAACAACCTTAACATTTATTTTTGCTATATAGCGTTTGCCTTGCTTGGGATTGGAAATGCCATTCTTCAGGTTTCATTGAATCCTTTATTATCTAATATTGTTAAGGGAAATTCACTTACAAGTGCTTTAACCGGGGGACAAGTAGTAAAAGCAGTATCTTCATTTTGTGGACCCTTTATTGCGCTCTTTGCCGCTACTTTTTTAGACAACTGGCTATATCTATTTCCTATTTTTGGCGGAATTACGCTAATCTCACTTTTTTGGCTTTTCATAACCCCAATTGAAAAAGAGCAGCCAAGCAGTTCCACTTCTTTGAAAGAAGCTTTTACTTTATTAGGAAATAAAAAGATACTGCTTCTATTTTTAGGAATTGTTGCCGTTGTGGGTATTGATGTTGGCATGAATACCGTTTCCGGGAAATTAATCATTGAATTTTTAGGACTTGACCCTCTATCTAAAGAATCGGTAGATCAAGTCAGTTATGTTCCTTCTCTTTATTTTGCCTGTCGTACTATTGGCGCATTTATCGGGACTGCTTTATTGGTTAAAATTAATTCTATTAAGTACTTCAGAATACATATTTTAATAGCATTAGCAGCCTTACTTTTACTTTTCTTTTTACCATCACAACTGGGAATACTGATCTTGATAGGTTTAGTAGGGTATGCCTGTTCAACAATTTTCTCTATTATTTTTTCAGTATCTATACTATCGATGCCTGATAAAACAAATGAAATATCAGGATTGATGGTTACAGGGATTGTTGGCGGTGCAATTCTTCCTCCTTTAATGTCATGGGGGACTACACTTACAAGTGGTCGTCAATTTGGAGCACTCCTAGTTTTGCTTGTTGCAATTATATATTTAATATTTCTTGCTTTTCATTTGAAAAAGACTGCTTAGGATGCTGATTAAATCCCCCTATTCATTATCAATAAACCTTCTGAGATCAGGATAATAATTTTTTGAAATCTTCATTGTTTCATTTTGAATTACCAGAAGATTTTTGTCAATTTTATCAATCTTGTCTAGATTAATAATGCTGGAATTATTTATTCTCACAAAACTATCTTGTGGAAGTATATTTAAAAACTTTTTTAGAGATGAATTATGAAAATAGTTTTTTTTATTCGTCAAATATATTTTAGAATCACAACCTGCGTTTTTAATGTACAATATTTCATCAAAATAGACTTTAATAGATGTTTTTTTATGTCTTAAAAAAATGAATCTTCTTTGAGGAACAATTCCTTTTCTACGAATGTAAGTCAAATTTGATTCAGAAGCCACCGACAAATTTGATTTTACACAAAGAGAATTCATTAATTTGAATATTTTGCTAATTTTTTTACAGAAATATTCCACTGTTAAATGATCAGAATAGATAACATCACTAAAACCACTATCCAATAGTTTTTGAGCAACTAGAACATCCGAAGATATTGCTATTAAAAAAGGAGCATTGTTAATTTGGCTGATCAAATCTATTGATTGCTCCCAATCTTCTTCAATTTCAATCACAAAGATATCCGGATTTCTTTGGTTAAACCTTTCAATTAGATCCACCCTATCTTTAAAATTATCTATAATTTCAATGGAATGGAATTGATTGAGACATTCAGCGATAAGTTCGTTGACTTTTTTACTTTTAATAAATAGAACACTTGTTAATTTTCTCATAGAATATTTTTTATAATATGAATTTAAAATGCCGCAAAAATATATTTTTATTTCAAATAAATAACTTAATAATTTGTAAAAATTACAATTATACTGAAAATGCCTTAAAATGTTATTCTTAGTGCTTAAAAAAGAATTATTTTGGGAATAAAAAATATTTATAAACAGATAATATGTTCAAATTTCCGACATCCTTAACAAATAATTAAGCCAGATTTTTTATAATCATTCAAATAAATATTTAAAAAAAGAAATATTTTACTTCAAAAGAACATTCATCAATCTGGAATATCTTTAAACAATGCCTGTGTGTCATCTTCGATTTCAAATTCTGGAAAATTACGGGAAATCGTCATAGTAGCACATTCTTTCTTTTCATCTCGCCTGTTTCTTAGAATAGCAGGAGTTTCTGTCAAAAAGTTAAACTCGTCATTATTCTCATATCTGGGGTCGTTAAAAGTACTTACCGGCTTTGCCTGAGGAATATTAATTGTAGGATTATTAATAGTAGAAGCTTTGGCTTCAAAAGTAAATTTGTTATCTATATTATTTTCAGGTTTATTTGAAGGAAAATCAGAAATTGTATTTAAATTGTCATGTTGGGGTGTGAATATATTGTCAGAATCAACAAATTGAAAAGGGTTATTGGAATCTACATTATTGTTCATATTACCAAAGATATCTTCTGGATCATCATGACTGTTTTGAGGGTTTAAATTTTCATCAAGATTTACAATTTGGGCATCATTGGCAAGATTGACTGTATTTGTCTTTTCTTTAGTATTATAGTGAGTGATAATAACTGAAAGTTTGATAGAATTTCCGAGTGAATCATCTTTTGCATGTCCCCAAATGACATCTGAATTTTGCGTTTTGAGATGTTCAAATTTTTCTGTAAGGGTATCTAATTCTGAAATTTTCAGAGGTTCTGCACTTCCGTAGCTGATAAAAAATAAAAAGTTTTTTGCATTAGTTACCAGATCTTCATTAAGCAAAGGACAAGAAAGGACTTTTTCAACAACTTCTTCCACACGATTTTCACCGCTGGCTTGAGCAAGACCAAGCATTGCAGGACCACTGTCTTTCATAATGGTTTCAATATCATTAAAATCAATATTCTGATCAGCATTAACGGTAATTAATTCTGCAATACATTGCACTGCATTTTTAAGAACATCATCTGCGTACCCAAAAGCAGCATCCAATGTTTCGTCATTATAATATTTGATAATATTTTGATTTTTAACTACTATCAATGAGTCAACATATTTCTGCATTTCCTCAATTCCTTCACGAGCAAGTTGAGCACGGGTTTCGCCTTCAAACTTAAAGGGGAAAGTCACCACCCCAATAGTGAGGATTCCCATATCTTTTGCAATTTGAGCAATTACAGGAGCAGCTCCAGTTCCAGTTCCTTTTCCCATTCCTGCAGTGATAAAAAGCATTTTGGTATCTTTTCCTATAAATTCAATAATTTTCTCACGGCTGTTAAGGGCGTATTCACGTGCAACATCGGGTTTGGCCCCAGCACCCAATCCTGAATCACCCAAAACCAGCTTAGAAGGAACCTGATTAGATTCAAGGACTTGTCGGTCTGTATTGCAAATCAGAAAATCCACCCCGATAATACCTTCACTGTACATGTGTTTTACAGCATTTCCACCGCCACCGCCAACACCAATAACTTTGATAATGGAATTGTTTATTTTCTTTCCATAGTCGGGGGTAAATTCAATCTTTTCTCTCATAGTAATATTTTTTTCAATTATAAATTCGAATTATTAATTAAGCAATGACAAACAATTAGGATGTTTTCTCTATGATACTTTCAAAAAATTTCTGAATAGACTTAAAGACTCCGTCCATAATTGGTTTTCCGCCATTATCGTTATTTTTTTTTGGGGGTTTTACAAAAACAGATTCATCTTTTACGCTATCATTCACAGCAACAACATTATTATTCTCTTCAATTCCATATTTTAACAGTCCAAGAGAAGTGGCATACATAGGATGTTTAAGTTCAGAAGGCAAAGAGTTCACATATCCAATTTCAGGAATTCCTATTCTTACCGGTTTTTGAAAAGTATATTGAGAAAGTTCCTTAATATGTTTCAAGGTTGCTCCACCACCGGTAAGAACCGCTCCTGCCAGCAGTTTTGATGAATATCCAGAGGCATCAATGGCTCTTTTAATTTCATTAATAATATCTTCCTGAACCCTGGCATTGATAATTTGAGCCAATGATGTTTCACTAATATTAACAGGTTGAATACCATTAATTTGTGGAATCGTAATGAAATTATTTTTATTACTTTTTTCAACAATACAGGTACCGTAAGTTGTCTTTAATTTCTCGGCCATTTCTTCGGTAATATTACATACCTTTGAAATATCTTTCGTAATGATATTGCCTCCGATAGGAATAACTCTTGTAAATACCGGCTTCCCATCCAGAAAAATAGCCAAGTCTGTAGTTCCACCACCGATATCGATCAGGGCTACTCCCTGTTTTTTTTCTTCTTGAGTAAGGCAAGACAATCCGGATGCTATAGGTTCTAAAATAATATTCATTACATCAAGGTCAGCTTCATTTACACAGCGAATGATCTTTTTAATTTCACCTTCATTACCTGTAATTATTTGAAAATAACCTTCTACCAATTCCCCAAGTTCGCCAACCGGCTCAGAGGTTTCCCTAAATCTGTCAATAATAAATTTCTGAGGAATTACACTTACAATTGTTTCCCCCGGATCAACGGAGATGTGCTCCAGATCATCAACCATCTTATCAATCTCTTCTTGCCGGATAATCTCTTCCTTGCCATTTCTGCGGGCAACAGAATGTTTAAATTCCATGCTTTTTATATGCCGCCCTGCAACTCCGACAAATACGTTTTCAATTTGTTGATTTGCACGTTCAATGGCAATTTCTTTTGAGGAATTAATACCGTCAACCGTTTTGGTTATATTGTATATCAATCCATGTTGAACCCCCGTAGATTCGCCTTTTCCAAATCCTAAAACGTCAATTTTTCCGTCTGAGTTTTTATATCCGATTATAGTCGCAATTTTAGTTGTCCCTATATCAAGTCCCACTACTATTTTCGGGAAAGCATCATTTGTAGATTTACTTTTCATAAATTGAAGATTAATATTTTATCTCTTTTTTGCAATTACTCTGTTTTTATATCTTACATCCAACAATGCATATTGATCCATCCCCACATAAGCCAATCCATTCTTATAAGTTTCTTTTAAATTAAAGAGTTTTTCTGCAGCATTTCTTTCATCCCCGAAAAGAATAATATGCTTTCCTAATGTAGGAATAATCTCGATTTCATTTTGGTCATTTACATAAAGCTGACGAAATTGTGCAGCATAAAATTCATTTTTTTCAATCAGTTTTGCAATTCTATAAATAGAAGAAATCATTGATTTATCCCCAATGCGACGATTAGGCTTATATTGTGTTGTGATATTTCCGTTTGCAATAATCAAGTTTTCCCTTACTTTAGCAGAGTAGGGCAAAAAATTGCCGTTTTCATCAAGATAATATTGTTCTCCCCTTAGAGGATAAACATGAAGTAATAATTTTTTCAGCGTTATATCAATGACAGCACTTCTTTTTTGGAAATATATTTTGTTGGTTTGAAGGATAAAAGGATTTTGAGCAATAGCAGCTGACAACTCTCCAAAATCAATTTCTTTAAGTTTTTTTCCTATTACCTGGACCCCTGATTTTTTAATCATTGCTATAATATCGGATTCAGTCACGGTAGGGGACTCTCCTTCATACTGGATAGTAACCTGAATGTTATCACATTCACGGGATTGCATCTTGACAATGGCTAAAATAGCCACGCTAATAATCCCAATGGTTAATATTATTACCAGAAAAGGTCTGAGCTTAGTCATTGTAGAAAATACTCTTATCGTTAGCATACAAAAATAAAAGATTTTTCATAAACATTATTTTTGAGATTGCTTAATAATAAACAATATAATGTTGATATTTTAATCCTCTAAAAGACTAATAGTTAAACAAAAACAAAATGTAATTGATTCAAATAAACAAAAAAAAACCGTTGATTTTTATAAATATTCAAAAATCATCAAACCCTAATCATTTTCACTTTGGATAAGGAATCACGATATCATCGCAGTATTCACAACGGTAGGAACGCTTCTCTTTATCAACCAGGTGAAAAACCTGATCGAAATAGGTCTCAATAGAAGTGACACAACGAGGATTTTTACAAATGATAATATTCTTAACAACTTTAGGGACTTCCAGTTTTACTTTCTGAGTAATTTTACCGTCTTCAATAATATTAATGGTAATATGCGGATCTATCAATCCCAAAAAATCATAATCAATATCAATGGCATTGTTAATTTTTATGATATCCTTTTTCCCCATTATCTTACTGAAAGCATTGTGAATCAGGGCAACAGAATATTCGGCTTTGTCTAATTTGAGATAATTAAACAATTGGATTCCGTAACCGGCTTGGATGTGGTCAATTACAATTCCTTTTTCAATACTGGTAATTTCTAACATGATTTGATTTTTAATAAATTCCTAAAAGTTTTAAAATTAACGCCATACGAACAAACATCCCATTTTTTGCCTGAACAAAATACTGAGCACGAGGATCAGCATCAACATCAGTGCTTATTTCATTAACACGTGGAAGCGGGTGTAGAATGTAAGTGTCCTCTTTGGCATATTTCATTTTATCCATATCCAAAATAAAGCGGTCTTTCAAACGGATATAATCTTCTTCGTTGAAGAATCTTTCTTTTTGAACACGAGTCATGTATAGGAAGTCAAGTTCGCCCATATAAGGTTCCATTTTTTCCACCTCTTGGAAAGGAATACCTTTCTTTTTAATAATTTCTTCTCTGATATATTCCGGAACTCTTAATTCTTCGGGAGAAATAAGGATAAATTTCACTCCCTCATAATTGCTTAAGAACTTGATCAGAGAATGCACAGTTCTGCCAAATTTTAAATCTCCGCAAAAACCGTAAACTTTATTTTCAACATTCCCCTTCAGACATTCAATAGTTAATATGTCCGTAAGGGTTTGCGTTGGATGCTGATGCCCACCGTCACCGGCATTGATTAGCGGCATTGTTATATACTGATCTGCCACTCGTGGAGCTCCTTCTTTTGGATGTCTCATTACGGCAATGTCAGCATAGCATTCAATGGTACGAATAGTATCAGCAATACTTTCCCCTTTAGCTGTTGAGCTGGAATTTGGTTCAGAAAAGCCAATGATTTTTCCCCCAAGTCGTAGCATTGCAGCCTCAAAACTAAAACGAGTACGGGTGCTTGGTTCATAAAAAAGAGTTGCTAAGATTTTACCCTCACAACTCTTACTGTATTTTTCCGGATTTGAAATAATTTGGTGTGCCAAATCAAATATTTCGCGAAATTCCTCGCGAGTGAAATCCGAAGGATCTATTAAACTTCTACCTGCTAACAAAATAATTTCCTCCTTTGCTTTTTAAAGGTTATGTGACTGATTAAAATAAAATACATCTTGAAAAGTTTTGGCAAAAATACAAAAAATAATTTTTTTTGCGTTTTTCTACGCTCATTTT
>Ga0209099_1004047_pt1 | contig 11413 bp, 6 predicted proteins | sample AD_JPNHW2_MetaG_FD_184430 | JGI IMG/M metagenome (GOLD analysis project Ga0209099, IMG submission 184430) | Active sludge microbial communities of municipal wastewater-treating anaerobic digesters from Japan - AD_JPNHW2_MetaG (SPAdes) (version 2) | ecosystem: Engineered > Bioreactor > Anaerobic >...
AATAGATTATACAGCAACAATTCTTCCATTTGAAGAGGTGAACATGGCTCCTTCAACACCGGGCAGGGTTGATAAAATATATGTGGAAGTGGGCGACAGGATAAATAAGGGAGAAAAGCTCTTCCTTATGGACAGAACCCAGCTTTACCAGCTTCAGCTCCAGCTCAGCAGTCTGTCAAAGGACCTCTCAAGGCTCGATACACTGCTTAAAACAGGAAGTGTAAAGCAGCAGCAGTACGACCAGCTGAAAACACAATACGATGTAACAAAAACAAATGTCGAATTCATGGAACAGAATACTCTCATGACTTCTCCTTTTGACGGCATCGTCACCGGAAAATACTTTGAAGATGGTGAGATGTATTCCGGAACACCTACAACACAGTCAGGTCGTTCGGCTATTGTTACTGTTCAGCAGGTTAATCCGCTTAAAGTCAATGTAAACATCTCGGAACAGTACTATCCGCTTATAAGGAAAGGCATGAAGGCTGATGTTGTTGCTGATGTTTATCCCGATGAAAAATTTACGGCAACAGTGTACCGTGTGTCACCTACAATAAATTCTGTCACACGTTCCTTCAGTGTTGAACTTGAACTTGCCAACAGGAATGACCTGCTCAAGCCGGGAATGTTTGTCAGGGTGGCAATGAACCTGGGTGAAGTGGAAACCTTTGTTGTTCCTGCAAATACTGTTATGTTACAGGAAGGTACAAATATCCGTTATGTATTTCTGGCAAAGGAAAACAAAGCTGAAAGGATCGAAGTGATCCTGGGCAAGAGGTTTGACGATCAGCTTGAAATACAATCATCAAACATCAAAGAAGGTGATGTGATTATCTATGAAGGCCAGGCAAGACTTATCAATGGTGATAAGGTGGAAGTATCAAAATAGCATTACGAAATAATAAAGAAGACTAAAATGAGTATTTACGCAACCTCAGTAAAACGCCCTGTAACGACAATCCTGATCTTTGTCGGTCTGATGGTTATGGGCTTATATTCGCTTACCCAGCTTCCGGTAGACCTTTATCCGGAGATGGAGTTGCCCTTTGTCGTCGTTTACACTACATACCCTGGTGCAAGTGCCTCAGATATTGAAGCAAATGTCACCCAGCCACTTGAAAATGCGCTCAATTCAATAAGTAACCTTAAGGAGATCACTTCAACATCAAGTGATGCCAACTCGGTGGTTTTTATGAATTTTGAATATGGGACGAACCTCGATGAAGCCTCGAATGATATAAGGAGCGCACTCAGCTTCACTGAGCGTACTCTTCCTGAAGGCAGTGAGAAGCCTACAATAATAAAATTCAGCACCAGTTTCATGCCTATAATCTTCTATGCCGTAACTGCAAAGGAAAGTTACGCGGGTCTTGAAAAGATTCTTACTGAAAAAGTTGTGAATCCGCTAAACAGGATAGAAGGTGTCGGATCAGTAAACCTTGCCGGCGTGCCCGGAAGGAAGGTATACATTGATGTTGATCCCCAGAAAATGGAGGCCTATAATCTGACAATTGAACAGATTGGCAATGTACTCAGGGCTGAAAACATGAACATGCCTGCAGGCTATGTTGAAATGGGCAAAACCGATTACCCTCTCCGTATCCAGGGTGAATTTCCTGAGAGCGAGGTTGTAAAAAACCTTGTAGTGAGCAGCTATAACGGAAATAATGTATATCTCAGGGATATCGCAGTTGTCAGGGATACAATCAGGGAATCAAAACTCGATACAAAGATCAATGGTGTAAAGGGTATGAGCCTCTTTGTTCAGAAACAATCCGGTGGAAATACCGTAAAAGTAACTGAGGAAATAGAAAAGAACCTGGCTGAACTTGAAAAAGACCTGCCACCCGATATAAAAATCGAAAAACTGTTCGACAGTTCCACATTCATCAAGGATTCAATAAGCAACCTTACTGAAACTCTGATGTATGCAGCCATATTCGTTGTATTGGTAGTACTGTTTTTCCTTGGCAGGTGGAGAGCAACATTCATAATTATTCTGACAATACCTATATCGCTTATTGTTGCCTTTATCTACCTTTTTGTGACCGATGCATCAATAAACATCATTTCACTTACCTCACTCTCAATTGCGATAGGTATGGTGGTTGATGATGCTATTGTGGTGCTTGAGAATATTACAAAGCATATTGAAAGGGGAAGCAGGCCAAGAGAAGCTTCAATTTATGCAACAAATGAAGTCTGGCTTGCCGTTATTGTGACTACCCTGACTGTTGTGGCCGTGTTCTTCCCGCTGACATTTGTTACAGGCCTTACTGGTGTCTTGTTCAAGCAGCTTGGAATGATTGTTACAATTACAATTGTCACATCAGTTTTTGCAGCTATCACTCTTACGCCGACACTCAGTGCCCTGCTTTTGAAATGGTACCCGATTAAGCCTGATGCTCCTTTCTGGACTTATGACGGCAGTATCAGAAAAGGCCTTGATAAGTTTGACCATTTTTATGAGAAGACTCTAGTGTGGACGCTTCATCATAAAACATTTGTTTCGTTGTTGTCATTTATTGTATTCGTTGCTTCAATGGGATTGTTTGCTGCAGTTAAAACTGAATTTTTCCCTCAGGCTGACGAATCATCTCTTTCAATGAAAATTGAACTTCAGACCGGAACAAGAACAGATCAGACTGTTCAGACGGCTGACAGGATTGATAAATTGTTACAGGAGAAATATCCTGAGATCAGGATAATTTCAACATCAACCGGAACAGATGATCAGGGCGGATTTGCTTCAATCTTTTCTTCAGGTGGCACTCATACTATACAATACAGCCTTAGCCTTGTTCCCATTGAGGAGCGTAAACGTTCTTCATTTGAGATGGCAGAAGAAATAAGACAAGACCTTGCAAAGTTCAGTGAAATAGTAAACTATACCGTATCAACTTCCGACAATATGGGAAGCTTCGGTGGTAGTGCCGTTGACGTTGAAATATATGGCTATGATATTTCTGCAACCAATATGGTAGCCGAAGAACTGAAGAATAAGATACAGAAAGTGCAGGGCGCCAAGGATGTTACAATCAGCCGGGCCAAGTCGAAGCCGGAGCTTCAGATAATATTCGATCAGGACAAGATGGCTGCAAACGGCCTTAATACAGCTATTGCCGCGAGTGCGGTCAAGAACAGGGTTGATGGAATGCTTGCTACCAAGTTGCGTCAGTTCGGTGATGAATATGATGTTGTTGTAAGGCTGAATAAGGAGTCCAGAAGCACAATTACCGAAATTGAGAATATTGGGATTCCCAATGTGTCGGGACAGATAATAAGGCTTGCAGAAATAGCCCAGATCAAGGAGTACTGGTCACCGCCAAGCATAGGTCATAAACGTAAGGAACGTATTGTGAATGTAAGCTTTACGCCATACAAACGTTCACTTACCGACATCCAGCGTGACGTACAGAAAGCAATTGATGAAACTGAAAAACCCGCAGGCATTATGGTACAGATTTCCGGCGCCATTAAGGAACAGATGGAATCATTCATGGATATCGCCATGCTTATTGTGATAAGCCTGATCCTTGTATACCTCATAATGGCTTCCCAGTTTGAATCACTTAAAATGCCATTCATTATTATGTTCTCAATACCCTTCGCATTTTCGGGAGTTGCGATCGCACTTTTCCTGACTAATACTACGCTCAGTGTGATCTCGGCGATAGGAGGGGTTATGCTTATAGGTATTGTTGTTAAGAACGCAATTGTACTTGTTGACTTCATAAACCTTATGAGGGAAAGAGGTCATGAGCTTTATGACGCAATTGCCCTGGCAGGCCGCTCAAGGCTCAGGCCTGTTATCATGACTTCAGCCACAACCATCCTGGGCATGTTGCCTCTGGCAATGAGCAAGGGTGCCGGTTCTGAACTCTGGAGCCCTATGGGTATAGCGGTTATCGGAGGACTTGTTTTCTCTACTGTGGTTACTCTTGTTATAGTACCTGTTGTTTATGCAATTTTTGCAAAGCATGGTGAAAGAAACAAGAATATTGCCCTCTATTCCGAAATGGAATTCTCGGTGGAGAACGGAGATAATAAATAGTATAACTCTTTAAAAGATTAATGATATGAAAGCAGTTATGATAATATTCAATCAGGCTCATTCCGAAAAGGTGGAATACCTGCTTGACAAGCTTGCAATAAAGGGATATTCTCTCTGGGAAAATGTACAGGGCAGCGGAACAAAGACAGGCGTACCTCACCTTGGGACACACGCCTGGCCTGAAATAAACAAGAGCGTGCTTACAATTGTTGAAGATGAGCTTGTTGATAAGCTACTGCAAAACGTGCAGAGGATAGATGCCATTAATGAAGAAGTGGGAATAAGAGCATTCGTCTGGGATATACTGAAAACTGTCTGACAGGGACCAGTTCTCCTGTTCTGCATTTAACAAGGCGATCAGCAGGAGAAATTCAATGAAAATGCATGTCCGGGCTGTGATAAAATAAATTATCACAGCCTTTTTTTATCTTTATGCCGATTGTTAAATAATTAACAGCATTATGATGAAGATTAAGTACAAAGGGAACCTTATCAAGCTGGCTTATCAGTCAGTTGTATTTGCCTTGTTATTTTTCATGCTTATCCGCTTCTGGCTCGACAAGTCATATACTCCGGATTTTGAAGCATATTGTCCCTTTGGCGGTTTGCAGGCTCTTGGCAGTTTTCTTAATCTTGGTTCACTTTCATGTTCAATGACAACAATGCAGATAATGATGGGGCTGATGCTACTGCTTACCGCTGCGTTGTTCAGCAAGTTGTTCTGTGCTTATATATGTCCTTTGGGCACTATAAGTGAATTGTCGGGAAAGATCGCTGATAAACTTAAGATACGGTTTAAAATTAATGAATCTGTCGATGGTCCGCTCAGGGCTGTAAAATACATGCTGCTTTTTGCCACCTTTTATTTTACCCTTACATCAAGCGAACTTTTTTGCAGGAAGTTTGATCCCTACTATGCTGCAATGACAGGCTTCGGATCAGATGTGCTTGTTTCCTATGCACTTATAGCAATTGTAGTACTGCTTGCAGGTTCACTGATATTCAGATTTTTCTGGTGCCGGTATCTTTGTCCCTTCGGGGCTCTTACAAATATCTTCCGCTATTTCTGGTGGTTTGCAGGCCTTTCAGTTTTATTTGTCGCACTTAATACTATCGGACTTAAAATACCGCTTGTTTATCCTCTGCTTGCTTATTCAGTTTCAGGCTATGTTCTTGAGATACTCTGGATGAACAGAGTTACTCCTTCCCCTGTTCGCATAACAAGGAATGAAGATACATGCACCTCCTGCAACCTGTGTACATCTAACTGTCCGCAGGAAATAAGCGTGGCTGAGATGAAAGAAGTCAGGCATATCGACTGTAATTTGTGCGGCGACTGCCTTCATGCCTGTCCTGAGAAGGACACTCTTCAGATAAACAGGCGGAATAGAAGGTGGCTGCCGGGAGCTCTTCTGGCTGCAATGATCATTGCCGGACTTATCCTTGGATCAGTTTTTGAACTGCCCACAATTAATGTTAAGTGGGGCACTGAAGAACAGCTTTCACAGGCAAAAACAATTGAAGTGGAAGGACTGAATAATGTAAAATGTTACGGTACTTCTGTAATGTATTCTGACAGACTGAAGGGAATTGAAGGCTTTTATGGCGTATCAACCTATGTGGGGAAGCATACTGTAAAGGTATTGTATGATGATGCCTTATTTACCGATGAGTCAGCTTTGAAGGAAATGCTTTTCAGGCTGCAGTCGGGAGTGGAGGAATAAGAAAAGGGGCCGTTGAAAGCCCCTTGTTTTTTATGTAAATCCTAAAGCCCCCTTTAGGGGGGGTAGGGGTTATTCTTCTTCTTCCTCCTCAGCGTAAGCCTTGATAACAGAATCCTGAACATCTCCGGGAACCTGGGCATACTCGGCGAACTTCATTGTATACATTGCACGTCCACCGGTAATTGAGCTGAGAGCTGTAGAGTACTTGTTCATTTCTGCAAGCGGAACCTTGGCTTTAATAACCTCAAACCTTTTTTCACTTGCCATTCCAAGAACCATACCCCTTCTTCCCTGCAGGTCGCTTATCACATCGCCCATACGGTCGGAAGGAACTGAAATTTCAACATCATACACAGGTTCAAGGATCTTTGGACCGGCATTCTTGAATGCGGTACTGAAAGCGTTTCTTCCTGCCAGACGGAATGAAATTTCGTTTGAGTCAACCGGGTGCATCTTGCCGTCATAAACGTAAACCCTTATATCACGGGCATAGGAACCGGTAAGCGGTCCGATTTCCATTTTCTCCATTATTCCTTTAAGGATTGCAGGCATGAACCGTGCATCAATTGAACCACCGACAATACAGTTGCAGTAGATAAGCTTTCCACCCCATGAGAGAGGAATTTCCTCCTTGTCGCGGACAGATATCTTCTGTTCCTTACCACCGATCTTGATCATTGAGAGTTCCTTCGATCCTTCTTCGTAAGGCTCAATCACGAGATGAACCTCACCAAACTGACCTGCACCACCCGATTGCTTCTTGTGACGGTAGTCAGCCTGTGCGATCTTTGTAATTGTCTCGCGATATGGAATTTTGGGCGGGAAGAAACTTGTAGGGATCTTATATATATTGTCAAGATGCCATTTCATGATATTGAGATGGTATTCACCCTGTCCGTGGACGATAATCTGTTTGAGTTCCTTTGAATACTCAATTGTTATAGTCGGATCTTCAAGATGTATTTTGTTAAGAGCTTCACCGAGTTTCTCATCATCGCTTTCACTCTGTGCCTTTATTGCTGTGCGGTATTTTGGTTCGGGGAATACAACACCTTCAATTTTCCAGTCATTGCCGGGAACGCTGAGGGTGTGTCCCATTTTTGTGTTTTTCAGTTTAACAAAGGCTCCTATGTCGCCGGTATAAAGTTCCGGTACCTTTGTCCTGTTTTTACCGGCGCTCACATATAGCTGCGACAGTCTTTCCTTGCTGCCGTTGTTAGCGTTAACGACATCGAGGTTTTCAGTAATTTTACCTGAGAACACCCTGAAATAGTTTATTTCACCGATATGTTCCTCAATAGCTGATTTAAACACATAAACAGAAGCCGGGCCGGCAGGATTTGGCTTTATTTCCTCACCCTTGCTGTTTTTTACCAAAGGCATGTCGGTAATTGAAGGGGACTCATTAATAATGAATTCCATTACACGGTCAACACCGGTATTGTTTTTTGCCGAACAGCAAAGAACAGGGAAAAGGCCTCTTTTAACAATTCCTTTGGAGATACCTTTTTTTATTTCATCTTCTGAAAGTGTGTCATTTGCAAAGAAGATTTCCATGAGAGCTTCATCGCTCTCAGCTGCTTTTTCAACAAGTGCACTGTGCAGTTCAGCTGCTTTGTCAGCCTGGTCGGCAGGGATGTCAAGCACTTCAGCTTTTCCTCCGTCTTTTGCATAACGGAGCATTTTCATTTTAAGAACATCAATTACCGAGTTGAATCCTGTTCCTTCGTTAACGGGATACTGGATAAGCACTACATCGGTGCTGAGTCTTTCCTTCATCATTTCAAGCGCTTTCTCAAAATGCGACTTTTCATGATCAAGGCCGTTCACTACAAGGATAAGAGGCTTATTAAGTTTTTCAGCATGACGGAAGTGAATTTCAGTTCCGACTTCAACGCCATTCTGAACATTTATTGTCATAACGGCAGAGTCAGCGGCAAAAAGAGAGGATATAACTCCCCCGCTGAAATCGTCAAGACCCGGTGTATCCAGGATATTTATTTTTTTATTCTGAAACTCGGTGTAGAGGACAGTTGAATAGATTGAATTGCCATTTTCATGTTCAATCGGGCGGTAGTCTGAAACTGTGTTTCTTCCTTCAACAGTTCCTCTTCTCTCAATAACGCCACCATTAAAAAGCATTGCTTCGGCAAGGGATGTCTTCCCTGACCCCGAATTGCCAAGAAGGGCAATGTTTTTAATCTGGTCGACCTGGAATGTTTTCATGTTTTACCGGTTATTTATGTTTATACAATTATATTATATTAAAAATGTAAGGTGACAAAAATAATAATTTTTTAAAACAGAAGCAGAAAGAGTACATAATTCGAAAATTTTTATTTTCTTTGCACCAGTTTTTTGAAATACAGGAGTACCGGTTTTTCCTCCAACGTAAGTTTACAAAACGCATTTCTTAAGGAAAGGTCGGGAAGCAAAACCTGTTAATAACTTGCAGTAATAAGTAAGATATTTTTTTGAAAAACATAAAAAGGCCTCTATAACGCATGTAATAAGGCCGGAATAGTGGATGTTTTGATTTGTTTGAAAAAAATTATGTTATTGATTTTGAATTAAAAAATAATTATAATACCTTTGCAAACCATTTTTTTGAGTAAAATTTAATGCTAAAATAATTGGAATTATGCCGACAATTCAGCAGTTAGTAAGAAAAGGCAGGAAAAAACTGATCGATAAAAGTAAAGCGCCTGCTCTGGATTCATGTCCACAGAGAAGGGGCGTGTGTGTGCGTGTTTACACAACAACCCCAAAGAAACCTAACTCAGCTATGAGAAAGGTTGCCAGGGTAAGGCTGACAAACCAGAAGGAAGTAAACGCTTACATCCCGGGTGAAGGCCATAACCTGCAGGAACACTCAATAGTTCTTATCAGGGGTGGCAGGGTAAAAGACCTCCCCGGAGTAAGATATCACCTTGTTCGCGGTGCGCTCGACACATCCGGTGTTGATGGTCGTACTCAGAGAAGATCAAAATATGGTGCAAAAAGGCCTAAGAAGTAACAGTTAAAGATATAAGATAATGAGAAAAGCAAAACCAAAGAAGAGGATTCTGTTACCGGATCCGAAATACAAAGATCCTTATGTGACAAGGTTTGTGAACAATCTTATGTTTAGCGGTAAGAAGAATCTGGCTTTCAAGATTTTATATGAATCACTTGATATCGTTGGTGACAAATTCAAAAATGAAGGAAAGACACCCCTTGAGATATTCAAGCAGGCACTTGATAATGTAACCCCGCAGGTTGAAGTTAAAGCCCGCAGGGTAGGTGGTGCCACTTTCCAGGTTCCTATGGAAATCCGTCCTGACAGAAAAGTTGCCATCAGCATGAAAAACATGATACTCTTTGCAAGAAAGAGAACCGGAAATTCAATGGCCGAGAAACTTGCAGCAGAGTTAATGGCAGCCTACAAACTTGAAGGTGGTGCTTATAAGAAAAAAGAAGATACCCACAGAATGGCTGAAGCCAACAAGGCCTTTGCTCATTTCAGGTTCTGATTTAAAAGGAAAGCACAGGAGTAAGAATGGACAAGAACCTTAAATATACCAGGAACATCGGAATCATGGCCCACATTGATGCCGGTAAGACCACTACTACAGAACGTATTCTGTTTTATACAGGTCGTACCCACAGGATGGGAGAGGTGCATGACGGGAATGCAACAATGGACTGGATGGTTCAGGAACAGGAGAGAGGGATTACAATTACTTCTGCAGCTACAACAACATACTGGAAATATAAGGGAGATGATTATAAGGTTAACATAATTGACACTCCCGGTCACGTTGACTTTACTGTTGAGGTAGAAAGGTCGCTTCGTATACTTGATGGCGCCGTTGCAGTTTTCTGCGCGGTAGGAGGTGTTGAACCACAGTCGGAAACAGTATGGAGGCAGGCTAATAAATATGGTGTTCCGCGTATTGCATTTGTAAACAAGATGGACAGGGCCGGCGCTGATTTTCTCAGTGTCGTGCAGCAGATTAAGGAAAGGCTTGGTGCAAACCCTGTACCCGTTCAGCTTCCGATAGGTGCCGAAGAAAACTTCTCGGGGATAATCGACCTTGTTAGCATGAAAGCTACAATCTATCACCCTGAAGATACTGATGGCGCAAGGTTTGAGATTACCGACATACCTTCCGAGAATCTTGAAGAAGCGGAAGAATACAGGTCAAAACTTATTGAAGCAATTGCTGAAGTTGATGACACCCTGCTTGAAAGATTCCTCGAAGATCATAATTCAATAACTGCTGAAGAAATAATCACAGCTATCAGGAAAACTGCCATTCTTGGTCATGTTATTCCCGTTATCTGTGGTTCAGCATTTAAAAATAAAGGAGTACAGAGTCTTCTCGATTCAGTGATAGCCTTCCTTCCGTCACCGGTTGACAAAGGTGCCGTAACAGGAAAAGATCCGAGAGATGACAATGAAATTACACGCGAACCTGATGATGAGGCACCCCTGGCTGCTCTTGCATTTAAAATTGCAACCGATCCTTTTGTAGGCAGGCTTGCATTTATGAGAGTATATTCAGGCGTCCTTAAGGCAGGAGATACAGTTCTGAATGTCCGCACAGGCAAAAGAGAGAGAATTAACCGTCTCTTCCAGATGCATGCGAACAAGCAGAACCCTAAAGATTTTATAGCGGCCGGCGATATTTGTGCCGGTGTCGGATTCAAGGATATCAAAACAGGTGATACACTTTGTGCCATCAACAAGCCGATTCTCCTTGAATCAATGGATTTCCCTGATCCGGTAATCGGAATTGCAATTGAGCCTAAAACACAGGCGGATATTGACAAGCTTTCGATTGCACTCAGCAAGCTGGCTGAGGAGGATCCTACTTTCCAGGTAAAAACAGACCCTGACAGCGGACAGACTGTTATCCACGGGATGGGCGAATTGCACCTGGAGATACTTATTGACAGACTTAAGAGAGAATTCAAGGTTGAATGTAACCAGGGAGCACCCCAGGTTGCATACAAGGAGGCAATCACAACAGGCGGAGAGTTCCGTGAAGTGTTCAAGAAACAGACCGGAGGCCGTGGTAAATTTGCCGATATCATCTTTGCGCTTATGCCGGCTGATGAAGGTGTAAGAGGTCTGCAGTTTGTTAATGAGGTGAAAGGCGGAAATGTTCCCAGAGAGTACATCCCGGCAGTTGAAAAAGGATTTCGCGAGGCAATGGACAATGGACCACTCGCAGGATTCCCTCTCGACAGCCTCAAGGTTGTGCTTAAAGACGGTTCATTCCATCCAGTTGACTCTGATGCTCTTTCTTTTGAAATCGCTGCAAAACAGGCTTTCAGGAAGTTTGCTGTAAAATGCAACCCTGTTATCCTTGAGCCGGTAATGACTACCGAGGTTGTAACACCCGAGGATTATGTGGGTGATGTAATCGGCGACTTCAACAGAAGAAGAGGCAGGGTGGAAGGAATGGAATCGAAAGCAGGAGCAAGGGTTATAAGAGCAAAAGTACCTCTGGCCGAGAAGTTCGGTTATGTTACAGTACTGAGAACCCTTACATCAGGAAGAGCAACTTCAACAATGGAGTTCTCCCACTATGAAAAAGTACCTGCAGAATTACAAAACAGGATTGTGGAAATTACAAAAGGAAAA
>Ga0209099_1004048_pt1 | contig 11409 bp, 9 predicted proteins | sample AD_JPNHW2_MetaG_FD_184430 | JGI IMG/M metagenome (GOLD analysis project Ga0209099, IMG submission 184430) | Active sludge microbial communities of municipal wastewater-treating anaerobic digesters from Japan - AD_JPNHW2_MetaG (SPAdes) (version 2) | ecosystem: Engineered > Bioreactor > Anaerobic >...
AAAAATATTTTTAGCGCACAAACTACATATTTATTTATATAATTTCAATTTTTGTGCTCCTAATGAATATGATAAAAAAATTTCTAATGGAATTAATTATTATTTTTACGACCACAATTTTTTAATCCAAATCAATATTATAAAAATATGAAAAAGATAATTTTACTATCAATAAGCCTGCTTTCGACATGTGCAATTTACGCACAGCAACAATTCGGGGCCGTTAATGGGCCAACTACTGTGATCACGGCTTCAAAATTTCAGGTGACCAAGCCTTTTAACACCTTGTTCTCTCAAAATCAGATAAAAAAAATGGATTTCAAAGAAGTCAAAGAAATGCCCGACCGTAAACATAGAATAGCTCAAAAGTTTTTGTTTACAACTGCCGATGGGATGCAATATGGCAACGACCCGACAAGTATTCAAAGAACAATGGGACCAAGGCAAGCTAAGGCAGTACTCGCTTATTGGGAAGGATTGAATGGTGGATCCAGCCCGCAAGACCCCACGGGGGCTGCAGGACTGACAAACTACGTGCAGGCAGTTAATGCTACCCCATTTGCAGTTTATGATAAAACAGGAACCGGAACACCCACATTTACTGGAAGCGTGGGAACTGTTACCGGGTCCACACTCAATTCTGGCGACCCTATTGTAATGTACGATAAGTTTGCTGACCGTTGGTTTGTTGCACAACTTGATCTATTTGTCAGTTTTGCTGTTGCTGTTTCGGCAACAAACGATCCTTCCGGAGCTTGGTATGCATATAAGTTTTCCTTGCCGGGATACGCGATGCCCGATTATCTGAAATTCTCCGTTTGGGAAAACGGATATTACATGACCTCAAACAACGGAAATGGAACGGTGTTGTGTTTTGAAAGAGATGCTATGCTTGCCGGAACGCCCGGTGCAAGAATGATATCAACAAGCTTCACTTCTCCCACCAATGCCGGTTTCGGCTTTTGGCTTCCATTACCGGGAGATGCTGACGGCGTGTTACCTCCTGCCGGTCAGCCTTGCCCGTTGTTTTCTTATACTGACAATGCTTGGGGAACAGGGATCATTGACGGGGTTAATATCTGGTCAATGGCTGTTACCTGGGGAACAACACCATCGGCAACTATCACACTTGATGCGACTATACCAACAGCAGCATTTGATGCTTCTTACGAATCAAACTGGAATGATATTACACAACCGGGAACACAAATGCTCGACGGGCTTGGCGGTGTATGTATGTATAGAGCGCAATGGAATAGCTTTATCGGGACCAACAGGGTTGTGTTAAACTGGGCTGTAAAGATTAATTCATCACAAAGAAGTATCAAATGGGTTGAGTTGCGGCAGGATCAATCCACAAATGTATGGTCGCTTTACCAGGAAGGAACGTATGCCCCTGATAGCGCCAACCGCTGGTGTGGGAGCATTGCAATGGATTGTAATGGCGATATTGCCCTGTGTTATGCTAAAACATCTGCTACTATTCCTGTAAGCTTAGCCTATACCGGGCGGCTTCCTGGCGATCCGCTGGGAACGATGTCGCTTACTGAAACTGTTGTTTTTGCTGGTAATGGTTCTATTACAGGCAGCAACCGTTTTGGTGACTATTCACAAACCTCAATCGATCCTTCAGATGGAAGCACTTTCTGGCATACAGGAATGTATTGCAATAATGGTTCAAAAACGGGAATTTATTCATTTCAGATAGCACCTTGTAATAACGGGCTGGAACATCATGCTGATGACCCCGAACTTTCAGTATATCTTTCAGGTAATCATATAAATGTGAACGCATTTAAACTTCCTTCGAATGATCAGCATGTCGTGCAGTTGTATGATATTACAGGGAAACTGGTTTATTTTAATACGATTGTGCCAACAGCACGATCATTTGAAACAACAATTGATGTGACCGGAGTGATACCGGGAATTTATATTGTAAGGATCGGAACACAAGATTTTCAGCGAGTAGCAAAAATTGCCATACCGTAATTCTGAAAAAAATTAATCTCTGACATTTATTTCTGAATTAATTTAAGGATCCGAATTTGAAGTATAAAATTAAAGCCTGAATCACAATTGACTCAGGCTTTTTATTTATAATGTGTGGAGCGTATGGGAGTCGAACCCATGACCTTCAGACTGCCAGTCTGACACTCTAGCCAACTGAGCTAACGCCCCCAACCGGATTGCAAAAGTAAAAATTTTATTCATATTTTTACAAAGTTTTAAAAAAAACATGAAAAGGATCTTTGCAGCCGTAAAAATAGAACCCCAGCCTGCCCTGCTGGATTTGCTATCTGTTCTGCAGCAGCAGCTCTCGGCTGACAAAATAAAATGGGTAGAAAAGGGAAACCTGCATCTTACTTTAAAATTTTTTGGTGAAACTCCAGAGGATAAAATCTTTGAAATAGACCAAAAACTAAAACAAATAAAATCAGAACCTTTTGATCTTACTATTGAAAATCTTAAAATATTCGGCAGCCGTTACCTTCCCCGGGTTATCTTTCTTGAAGCCACCAACGCAAGACCTTTCATTGAATTAAACGAGACCATCAACAGACAAATCATGCCGCTCGGTTATGAACCCGACAGGCAGAATTTTGTACCGCATCTTACTCTCGGACGTATCAACTATATTGCCGATAAAAAACATTTTCAACAAGTCGTTGATACTTTTGCAAAAAAGCCGGTTCAAATACAACATATCGACAATTTTTATCTTTACGAAAGCATACTGCGCCATAGCGGACCAGAGTATCTTGTTATGGAAACATACTACTTCTAAAGTAAATTTAGAAAAAATATTTTTTTAATCAGAAATTTTTGTAATTTTGCACCCGCAATTGTCCTATAGTGTAATTGGCAACACGTCTGATTTTGGTTCAGAAGACTTCAGGTTCGAGTCCTGATAGGACAACAGAAAGATAAAGGAAAAGTTGTTGAGGGGACGGGAGTCCCCTCTTTTATTGAAACAAACTATGATCACTGTAAATCAAATATCAGCATTAGTCAATGAAAAACTTCAGGGTACTGAACTTTTTCTTGTTGAGGTGCTTGTGCGCAGCGGCAACCGCATTTCAGTATTTATCGATTCGGATACGCATGTAAGCATTGCCGATTGCGTCGGAATAAGCCGTCATATTGAATCGAACCTTGACAGGGAAAAAGAAGATTTCGAACTGGAGGTTTCTTCCGCAGGACTGGATCAGCCACTTAAGTTGCACAGGCAATACCTGAAAAACATTGGCAACGACCTGAAAATTACAACCAAAGACGAAAAAACTATCCAGGCAGCCCTGCTCGGCATCAGCGAAAAGGAAATCACAGTATTGATACCGGAAAACAAGAAAAACAAAACTCCGGAACAAGAGGCTGTTGTCGCTCTTAATAACATCAAAGAAGCAAAGATAATTATCAAGATAAATAAATAAGTACCAATTAATTTTTTAAAAGGCAGAATAATGGAACATATCAATTTAGTCGAATCGTTTTCCGAGTTTAAAGAGTTTAAAAACATAGAGCGCGAAACTATGATGCGCATTCTGGAAGATGTTTTCAGACACATGCTGATAAAGAAATACGGCAGCGATGAAAATTTCGACATCATCGTAAACATTGACAAGGGTGACCTCGAAGTATGGCGCAACCGGAAGATCGTTGAAGATAATGAAGTGACGGACGAGAACCGCGAAATAGCCTATTCCGATGCGATCAAGATCGAACCTGATTTTGAGATCGGAGAAGACGTTTCGGAAGCCGTTCAGCTGAAAGATTTTGGACGCCGCGAAATTCTCGGAATGCGCCAGAACCTGATCTCGAAAATTCTGGAATTTGAAAAAGATAACATTTACAAAGAATATATTGAGAAGGTCGGGCAGATCGTTACCGGCGAGGTTTACCAGGTTTGGAAGAAAGAAATACTGGTCCTTGACGATGAAAATATCGAGCTTATTATCCCGAAATCAGAGCAGATACCTTCGGATTTTTACCGTAAGGGTGAATCTGTCCGCGCTGTTGTTCTAAAGGTGGAAATGAAAAACGGTTCGCCGGTCATAATCTTGTCGCGCACATCCCCGGTATTCCTCGAACGGCTTTTTGAAGCCGAAGTTCCTGAAGTGTTTGACGGACTTATTACGATCAAAAAGATCGTTCGTATCCCGGGCGAACGCGCCAAAGTAGCTGTTGAATCTTATGACGACCGTATCGACCCGGTTGGCGCCTGCGTTGGTATGAAAGGCGCACGTATTCATGGTATCGTCCGCGAACTGCGAAATGAAAATATCGATGTTATTAACTACACCACCAACACATCACTTTACATTACCCGTGCTTTAAGCCCGGCAAAAATCTCCTCAATAAAAATTGATGAAAAAACTAAAAAGGCGGATGTATATCTGAAACCCGATCAAGTATCGCTTGCTATAGGAAAAGGCGGATATAATATCAAACTGGCGTCAAAACTTTCAGGTTACGAAATTGACGTGTATCGCGATGCTGACTCAGATTATGAAGATGTTGACCTGCAGGAATTTTCAGACGAAATCGATGAATGGATCATCGAAGAACTGAAAAATATCGGTTGCGATACGGCAAAAAGTGTGCTGGAACTGAGCATTGATGAACTCGTTAAACGTACTGACCTCGAAGAGGAAACTATTAAAGAAGTAATGAAAATATTAAAATCAGAATTTGAATAAAAAATATTGAAAGAAAAAACTAATAAGGTTCAATAAGGAAAATATGGAAGAAACCGTAAAAACGTACCGATTAAGTAAAATAGCAAATGAATTTAATATATCGGTGTCAAAGATTGTTGAATTTCTCACTAAAAAAGGGATAAAGGTCGACAACAATCCTAACGCTAAAATATCCGGAGATATATACGAAATTCTACTCAAAGAATATTCATCTGATAAACAGGCGAAAGAAACTTCAAAAAAACTTGATATTGGTACGGCTCATCATGAAACAATTACCCTCGACAAGGCAAAAGAACGTGAAAAGGAAGTCGAACCCAAACTCGATAAAGAACTTATAATTAAAAATGTAACGGGAAGCACTTTCACAAAAGAAGCTCCTGTAGCAGAAAAACAAGAACCTCCAAAAAAACAAGCAGAACCGGTGAAAACAAAAACCGAAGAAGCGCCAAAAGAAGTTCCTGCAAAAGAAGTTCCTGCAAAAGAAGTTGAAAAAGAAGTTAAAAAGGCAGCAAAACAAAAAGAAGAAGTAGTAGAAGAGGTTGAAGATGTTGAAGAAAGCAACGAAACAACGAAACTGAAAGGCCCGAAGGTTCTTGGTAAGATCAATCTGGAGGATGTAAACGATAAAAAACCGGGAAGAAAGTCCAAAGAAGAAATTAAAAAAGAAAAGAAATCAAAAAAAGAAAAGGAGACGGAATCGGCAACCGAAAAAACTGCGGCAGAAACTGCTGAAGTGAAAAAAACTGGTAAAAAAACTGGTAAAACGGATACCGCACCTGAAATTCCGGAAGAAAAAACGGAAGTCGTTGAAGTACAAAAAACAACGGAAGAAACCGTCATCATTGAAGAACCGGTAATACCTGAAAAAGCGCCCGAAAAAGAAGACCTGAATTTTATTGCCACCGAATACAAAAAAATTGATGGCCCGAAAATTCTGGGAAAAATCGTATTGCCCGTTGATAAGCCATCTGTCAAGACGCCCGTTGCCTCTTCTTCGGATGATAAGATGTTATCAAAAAAGAAAAAACGTAAACGCATCAGAAAGGATGGTGTAACACAAACTGATGCTGGTCAGGATAAAAAAGAAAAACATTTTGATGGTAATTCTCATAAAGACACAGCACAAAAGCCGCCTGTTAAACGTCACGGGGGTAAGGTGATCAGCCGTCCTGAAGTTTCTGAAGAAGAAATACAGAAACAGATTCGTGACACGCTTGCTCAACTGACCGGACCTAAAAAATCGCAGGCATCGAAGTATCGTCGTCAAAAACGCGATTTGGTGCAACAGCACATAGAAGAAGAACACCAGAAACAGGAAGAAGAAAAGAAAACCCTGAAAGTTACAGAATTTGTTACTGTGAATGAGCTGTCACAGTTAATGAATGTTTCGGTCAACGATATCATTTCTACCTGTATGAGCCTCGGGCTGTTTGTATCGATCAACCAGCGTCTTGACGCTGAAGTGCTCTCAATCGTTTCGGAAGAATTCGGATTTAAAACAGAATTTATCAGTACTGAATTAGAGGAAGCTGTTCATGAAAAAACTGATGCCCCGGAAGATCTTTCTGAACGGCATCCTATCGTTACCGTTATGGGCCACGTTGACCATGGAAAAACCTTACTGCTTGACTATATAAGAAGTTCAAACGTCATTGCAGGTGAAGCAGGAGGCATTACCCAACATATCGGCGCTTATGAAGTAACACTTGATAACGGGAAAAAAATAACATTTCTCGATACGCCGGGACACGAAGCATTTACCGCTATGCGCGCCCGCGGTGCCAAGGTAACCGATATCGCCATTATCGTTATTGCCGCTGACGACAGCGTGATGCCCCAGACGGTTGAAGCTATTAACCATGCGCTGGCCGCTAAGGTTCCGATCATTTTTGCTATTAATAAAATTGACAAGCCAACGGCCAACCCCGAAAAAATAAAAGAAGCGCTGGCCGCCATGAACCTGCTTGTTGAAGACTGGGGAGGCAAATACCAGTGCCAGGAAATCTCTGCCAAAAAAGGGATCAACATTGATAAATTGCTCGAAAAGATATTACTCGAATCCGAGATGCTCGAACTTAAAGCCAATCCTAACCGCAGCGCTTATGGCACTGTTCTGGAATCATCGCTCGAAAAAGGACGCGGCTATGTTGCCAAACTCCTCATGCTGAACGGCACGCTGCGCGTGGGCGACATGGTTCTGGCAGGATACAGCTACGGCAGAGTAAAGGCAATGTATAACGAACGTAACTTAATTATAGAAGCTGCCGGTCCGGCATCGCCCTTGCTGTTGCTGGGGCTTAACGGAGCGCCGCAGGCTGGCGACTCGTTTACCGTAATGACTGACGAACGCGAAGTAAAAGATATTGCAAATAAAAGATTTCAGCTGCAGCGCGAACAGAGCATACGAACACATAAACACATTACCCTCGATGAGATCGGACGCCGTATTGCCATTGGCGACTTCAAGGAACTTAACATTATTGTAAAAGGTGATGTGGACGGATCTATCGAAGCGTTGTCCGACTCCCTGCTGAAACTTTCAAACCAGGAAGTCCAGGTAAATGTTATTCATAAATCTGTTGGGCAGATCACAGAATCGGACGTTTTATTGGCTTCCGCATCCAATGCGATCATCATCGGTTTCCAGGTACGTCCTTCGCTCAGCGCCCGCAAACTTGCGGAACACGAACAGATCGACATCCGCCTGTATTCAATTATTTATACGGCAATAAACGAGATCACATCGGCTATTGAAGGTATGCTTTCGCCAGAAATTGAAGAAAAGATCGTTTGTAATCTTGAGATCAGAGAAGTATTTAAGATCACAAAGGTGGGATCGGTGGCCGGTTGCCAGTGCCTTGACGGAAAAATACTAAGAAACACGCTGGTAAGAATCATTCGTAACGGCATCGTAGTTTATTCAGGTAAACTGGGATCATTGAAACGCTTCAAAGATGATGTGAAAGAAGTATTCGTCGGGCAGGAATGCGGACTGAATATTGAGAACTTCAACGATATCAAAGTAGGCGACATCATTGAAGGATACGAACAGACCGAAGTTAAGAGAAAACTTGTCTGATAAAACGTTTCTATCATTCATAAAAAAAGCCTCCGCAAACAGGGAGGCTTTTTTATTTGAATTTAAATTATTCTTCTGTTTAATTGTCGCATCCGCACCCGCATGAACCGTCGTGTTCCCCATGATCGTGAATATGGCCATGGTTCAGCTCATCTTCTGAAGCCATGCGGACATCAACAACTTTCCCTTTGAAATAAAGATCTTTTCCTGCTAAAGGATGGTTGAAATCCATAACAACAACGTCTCCTTTTATATCCTTTATTTTTCCGTTAAATTGCTGGCCGGATTCATTACGCATGGGAATAATATTTCCTACTTTGCAAAGTTCTTCATCAAATTTTCCTTCATGATGGAACAGGGATGCCTGTAATTCAACAACACCGTTTTCATCATAAGTGCCGTAAGCATCTGCGGCATTTATGCCAAAAGCAAAGGAATCTCCCAATGATAATCCCTTGACATTATTTTCAAAACCGGGAATGAGGTTTCCGGAACCGTACAGAAAAACGAAAGGCTGTTTTTCGTCAACTTCTTCGATAATTGATCCGTTATCATCGGACTCTGTCAGCTTGTATGTCAATGACACCACTGTGTTCTTTTCTATTTTCATGTTTTTTAAAATTTTTAGGGGCAAAGATACAATTTATTCGGTGCGGGGTAATTATTAATTCATCACTTATTTCATATAAAAATACTTGAACTGAAAAAACTACGTTGTCTGTTTTGTAAAATACACTTATCAGAAATTATCAGATAACTCTTAAATAATTCGTATTTTTGCAACCTATGAAAATAAATTCACTTTTTCGGATAATCTGCTTAGTGATGATCACATTCATCAGCAGTCATTGCTTTGCTCAAAAGACAACGGGTATTCCGGTTTCGTTACCCAAACAAGAAAATAATCAGATTATAAAAACGCCCAATGATACGCTTTTGCCGGGAAATGTCGAAAATCTTTCTGTTCCGGAATATGAACTTCTTCCATCCGATAACGGAGGTTATGTTCTTGGCAGCAATGGCTGGAACGATAAATGTAAATGCCAGCAGTACAAAGTGAGTTACCTGCCACCCAGTTACTATTATCATATTGAAGGTGCCATTTACTGGTTCGGTTATAAACGCGCCGATTCATCAGGACTGATCAGGTTTGCCATCTGGAATATGGATAGTCTGAAAGGAACTACTTACAATTACAGTGATTCTTCTTTTTCCCATAATCAGCCGTCGCCCGGAACCTTGTTTGTGGCTATAACCGACACAGTAAAAAATGTTGACACCTCATCAAACCTGAGTCTTGCGCATATCGTCCTTTTCCCGTTTCCTGTGCTTGTAACATCGGATTACTGCATCGGTTTCGATATCAGTAATATTGGTTACGATTCAATTGCATTGGTGAGCACCAGTCAGGGTCAGGGCGGAAAACTTCAGCTGGTCTGGGAACAATGGAGCAGCAACAACAAATGGTACACGCTACAGGGCGCACAATGGGACAGCGACACATTGGATATCGACGCCATGATACTTCCGATTATAGATAATACGGTAGGTTGCGTTGAAAACGGAGACTACATTTCCGGGGTAAAGCTCAGCCAGTCGTATCCCAATCCAAACCCGGGCGAGTGCACCATCAGTTATGAATTAGAAAAGCCACAGCCGTCTGCAAGCATTCAGATTCTTGATATGCAGGGGAAACTTGTTTACAGTTATGATGATCTTGAAACCTCTTCAGGCGTACATAACAAGGTCATAGATGTTTCAATGCTGAAAAACGGAACTTATTTCTACATACTTTCTGCCGGCAATGCCCACATGGCAAAAAAGATGATCATCAGCAGGTAAGAATAATTTTTCGCTGCTTTATTCCGTTATTTAATTTAACACTTCTGTTTAACAGGATAATTTATGTTAAAAAAGACATTATTTATTTGTCTGCTATTTATTTCATCTGTCTCTTTCGCAAATCTCGGAGGAGCTTCTAAAAATAATGTTATGGAATCCAAGACTAAACTTGATACTGCTGTCTTCGGCGGGGGATGCTTCTGGTGCATCGAAGCTGTGTTTGAGCAAATAAAAGGTGTGGAAAAAGTAATTTCTGGTTACGCCGGAGGAACAAGTAAAAACCCGACTTACGAGCAGGTGTGCACGGGCGCTACCGGACATGCCGAAGTCTGTATGATCATTTACAACCCGGAAATAATAAGCTACCCGGAACTTCTTTTGATATTTTTCACGTCACACGATCCTACAACACTGAACAGACAAGGTGCCGATGCCGGCACACAATACCGTTCGGCAATATTCTATTTCGACGAAAAACAAAAAACACAAGCGGAAACAGCCATAAAAATGTTGAGTGAAAAGAAGATATATGGCAATCCAATTGTTACACAACTTGTCCCCTACACTACTTTTTATGAGGCAGAAAACTATCATCAGAATTATTATGCCAATAATTCAGAAAAAGGTTATTGCACTGTAGTTATAAACCCCAAGCTTGCAAAGATCAGAGCGAATTTCTCGAAATACCTTAAATAGCCAGGGTCACAAGAAAACGCCTATTCCTTATAGCTTTCAATCGGTTCGCATGCACAGACCAGGTTTCTGTCTCCAAATGCATCATCAATACGTGTTACCGTCGGCCAGTATTTATCATTGCCCGACCAGGGCATCGGAAAAGCAGCTTTCATACGGCTATATGGAAGATTCCATTCATCAGCAGCAATCATTTCAGCCGTATGCGGCGCTTTTTTAATGATGTTGATCGTTTTATCAGCTTTGCCTTCAGCAATATCTTCAATTTCTTTTCTGATCGCGATCATGGCTTCCACAAGCCTGTTGAGTTCTGAAAAGGGTTCGCTTTCGGTCGGTTCTACCATCAGGGTGCCGTGAACAGGGAAGGCAACAGTGGGTGCATGAAAACCATAATCCATAAGGCGTTTGGCAATATCAATCGCGCCGATGCCGGTCTGATGATCTATTTCATTGCAATCGAGTATCATTTCGTGTGCAACCCTGCCTTTAGAACCGGAATAAAGTACCGGATAATATTTTTCGAGGCATGATTTCAGATAATTGGCATTGAGTATAGCAAAGCGTGTGGCTTCTGTAAGCCCTGTGCCGCCCATCAGTTTAATATAGGCATAAGAGATCGTCAACACCATCGCACTGCCAAACGGAGCAGAAGAAACAGCCGTGATGCCGTTTTTGCTGTTGATGCAACTGCAGAAAATATGCTGCGGTAAAAAGTCAACGAGGTGCTGTGCCACTCCAATCGGGCCGACTCCCGGGCCGCCCCCGCCGTGAGGAATGGCAAATGTTTTATGAAGGTTCAGGTGACACACATCCGCACCAATGCGTGCCGGGCTGGTAAACCCAACCTGCGCATTCATATTGGCACCGTCCATGTAAACCTGTCCGCCATGCTGATGAATGATATCCACGATCTCCAGGATGTTTTCTTCGAAAACGCCGTGTGTGGATGGATAGGTAACCATCAGGGCCGAAAGCGTGTCTTTATATTGTTCCGCTTTTTCGCGCAGGTCCTGCGTGTCGATATTTCCGTTTGAATCGCATTTAACCACCACGACCTTCAAACCGGCCATCACCGCGCTTGCCGGGTTGGTG
>Ga0209099_1004050_pt1 | contig 11404 bp, 6 predicted proteins | sample AD_JPNHW2_MetaG_FD_184430 | JGI IMG/M metagenome (GOLD analysis project Ga0209099, IMG submission 184430) | Active sludge microbial communities of municipal wastewater-treating anaerobic digesters from Japan - AD_JPNHW2_MetaG (SPAdes) (version 2) | ecosystem: Engineered > Bioreactor > Anaerobic >...
CGAATGGATCCGGCAGATCCGGGAACATCTCACCCCCTCATTTGAGCAGGTAATACGAAAGGTTATCCCGGGAATGGAGACCGAGAAAGCACCTTCACAACAGGCCGGGCCCTCACGGGCAACAAAAAAGACCATGGAAAATCCCCCGGAATCCTGGCAGGCCCCGGTAACTGCCCCCTTGCCAGAGCCTGAAAGTATACTCGGCACGTATTGTACCAAATGCGGGACTAAGGTACCGGAGGGCTCCGGTTTCTGCAACAAATGCGGTACACGCATTATTCTTCCAGGTGAAAGTCCCCAGGCACCGGCCATGGCACGGGTAGCACCTCCGGCATCCACAGCACCAAGAGGGCGCCCCATCGATCAGGATATCCGTTCTATTGAACCACTTATTGCGAAATCACCCGTTAATATCCCCCGCGATCCACTCCGTTCCGTTCCACAGGCACCGGAAGTCCAACAGTATAAAGCTCCTGCATCGGCAGCTGCCACCCCGACTCCCGTCGCCCCGGAACAAGCTGCAGCAATTCCCCCGGCTGCACACCAGGCAAAAAAACGGTTTATACCCCGGCTCTTCTCTCCAAAAGACCTGCCCCCTACCCCGCTCGTTCCATCATCCATGCCAACTGCTGTTTCGCCACCGCCAAAAAAACCCAAAAGCAAGAAAAAGATCTTTCTCGCGATTGGAATTATCGTGATTATTCTCATCGCAGTCGTTGCAGTAGTTGTTGTTCTCCCGAAGATGGGGTCTCTTGGAAAAATACTCCCAAGCTCCAGCGGCTCAGCAACTACCACGGCAACACCCGCACCTGCAACAACCACCAAATCTTCAGGCAGTTCCGGTACCGCGGTCGTAGCAGCGACACAGACACCGGTTTCCATTCCACAGACCGGCGTCTATGTGTACGTGAATTACCTTGGCGGGTGGAAAGGAACGTACGGAACATCGGGCAATCTGGTAACCAAAACAAATTCAGGCGAGAGAATTATGGAAGTGGAGAACGCAACAGGCACCGTGACTGCCTCGGCCTGGAAACTGGACGGTTCAAGTCACGAGATTGTAGTCTCAATCTACAAGGAAGGAAAGGTACTCACCACCGGTTCCACGTCTGCCGCCAATGGTAAAGTAACACTCTCCGTTGATACGACTACCGGTGTCGCAACACAACCGGTAGTTAGTGGAAACAGCGGTACACAACTGCAGTAACTACGATACCCGTGACGAATACAACGGCAAAGATCACAACAGCGAACACCACGAAGGTCGCCACAAAATAATTTTTGCGGGTTTTGTAAATTTTTACATTCCTAAAAACGGGTGATACAATCAGGGAGGGATTACATTTTTTCCCTCATATTTTTTCATTTCACCACGTATTAATAGGGGTTTACCTGAACATAAAGGTGAAAAATTATGGAAACTTCGCACTTCTCAATGAATACTCTCTTTAAGCCGGCCCCGGCACTGGTATCGCTGCTGGTCATTGACAGCATCATGTTTATCCTGCTGATCCTGTGCATTTCCGTCCTTCCGATTCTGCTTGGAACCGGTTTTGACCTGTTGATTGTCGGAATATCCATAACCTGCGTGTTGGGGATTATTGCAGTTATTGTAGTATGGGCGGGACTTTACTACAAGAGTATGTGGTACGAACTCCGGGACGATGAGATCAGCTGGAAACGCGGCGTCTGGTTCCGTACGACCGGCATTGTACCGTATAACCGGATCACAAATCTCGATATAAAGCAGGGCCCGGTTATGCGGGTACTGGGGATCTCCACGCTTGCTATCCAGACTGCCGGTTACTCAGGACAGGCCGTTCCCGAGATCAAAATCGAAGGAATCGTACATGCAGAAGAACTCCGCGAACTGATCCGTTCCCTTGTGAGAGGGTGTACTACCGGAAATGACGGCACCGGGGGTGTGACGCCACGCACAGTGGTTCCTGCACCGGGAACAACAGAACAGCAGATTTTAGCCGAGCTCGTGAAGATCCGTACGCTCTTTGAGCAATTGAATCGTGACAGGTAAATCCCACCGTAACACAAACAATCCGACGGGACAGTTCTAAGACCCTCCCTCCCGTTCATCACTCTCTATGATCCCGGGGGCAGTTATCCTAAAACAAAAGAGACTCCCCTCAACGTAACGTTACAGGGTACCTGTCACATCCTGATACGTGATCCTTGCCATGACAGGAATTACTTACCTCTGTGATACAGGTAAATGGTTGCCGGACGCGAGTGGTAACCCACGCACAAAAAAGTTATTTTGTCTCTTTTGATTCAGCCGGCACCGCTGCCGGTTTTTTCCCCTTTTTCCACCGGTAGATCCCATATATCCCACCACCGATGATAATGAGCGGGAGGAGGGTAAAAAGAAGGATAATGAGTGCATCGATCATGCCGAGGAAGCCTGCAATACCTTCGTTTAGTGTCGAGACAAAGTTATGGCCGGTCTCCCCGCCTACAGGTTCCGGTTCCTGCAGGTATACGGTTATTGTGGACAGATCGACACGACTGTTGAGATATTTCAGCCTGCCTTCAAGTCGGTCCAGTTCCGTCTGAACCCGGTCAATCTGTTGCTGGACAGTGATAACATCCTCCACTTTTTCTGCTTTTTTCATGATGGTGTTGTACTGCGCCAGCTGGTTCTGGTATGAGGTTTTCTGTGCAACAAGATCGACATATTCCTCGGTTACATCCTCACTCTGCGTTGAAACCGACCTGACAGTACCAATACCTTTTACTCCGGCAAGAGTGTCATCAAATGCCGACGCGGGAACACGCAGTACAACAGTACCGTACAGCCGGTTTCCGGAGGTCTTCTGGATACTTGTTGACGAGACATACCCGCCATGTGCAGTTACAAGTCCTTTCAGAGTCTCTGCTGCACCCGTCACATCAGGCACTTCAAGAGTAAGCGATGCCGTCCGGATGATCTTGGTGTCCGTCATGGTACCAGGAGTTCCTGAACCAGAGGTGGCAGGCACCGCGGTTGACGCTGGCATCGGGGTGCCGGCATTTCCGGACCAGCCCGCTTCGTTTGTATAGACCAGGGACTTTACGGATATGTCCTCGCGGGACGCTGTATCAGGTACAACACCGCTCTGGCTGGAGCCTGACGTTGATAGTCCCGTGCAGCCGGCGACGGTAACTGCAGCAATGCACAATATAACGAGAAATGCAATACCAGCAAATTTCATACAAGATGCATCATGCAGCGAAATATAAAAATAAACCGTATACTGCGAATTTTTTGGAAGTTATCGGGTAGAAACACGAATCAGGGTAACGGGAATTTCCCGTCATATCGGGACTGCCGAGGGAATGCATACCACCGTCTGGTTCAATTCAAGAACCTGTGCGATTTTACAGATTTATTATCCATGCCACGGATAATTAAAAACCAGATCCTGTCGACAGCATAACGATATACAGGCGGGTCCTGGAATTAAAAAAACACTCTTTGGTGAACCTGTGATGAAACGGACACAATACAGAAAAGATCCCCTGAAAATGCGGAGGTGTGGAACTACCCTGCTGTCACCATCCTGTCCAAAAAAAAGGATCAATAAACAACGACGCTGATCGTCACACCGGGAATCAGCAGCTAAAAAAGAGAGCGCCTGCCCCGGCAATGAAGGCATAACAAAATAGTATTGATACCGCGATCCGGGATATGCCATAAAGTGCGTTATTGCACTACGTGTTCGGGATTTCTGGTAAGCAGACCGTACCAGCGTTTTTAATATTTTCAGAGACCGTAATAGTCCATGAGGATATAGTATGGCGAATTCAAATGTGCCCCCGGTTCCTGAAGGGGCTGATGATCTTACCCAAAAGGGAATCGATGTCCTGGTTAATACTCTTCATAACAGTGCCGATCCGACCATCAGGCGACATGCCGCATACCTGCTCGGCAATGCAAAAACCACGCAGGCCATACGGCCGTTAATCGAAGCGCTGGGGGATTTGGATAAATCTGTACGGGAACAGGCAATGCTCGCGCTGGTCGCCACAGGTAAGGCCGCAACTGAACCGGTGTCTGAGGCAATTAAAGACCCCAAATGGGAAACAAGGTACCGTGCGGCCGAGGCACTCGGGAAAATTGCCGATGAAAAAGCAATAAAACCGCTCATCCAGGCTCTTCGTGACAACCGCGATCATGTACGATACATGGCAGCAAAAGGGCTCAAGGATGTGGGTGATTCCACAGCCATCGATCCGCTTATCATTCTTTTAAAAGATGAGAACCGGGTTGTACGATCGATGACCGTGAGGGCGCTCTCTGCAATTGGCGGAAACAGGGCCAAGGCCGCACTTAATGAAGCCCTTGCAACTGAAACCGATGAGAAGGTCAAAGAAGAAATTATCGGGGCGCTGAAATAATACGGCCCGGCAAAATCCAAAAAACATCCTGCCATCACGTGTACAGGCTGCGGGAGATTACACGTGTTCAGCCGGCCGTGTGCCGGGAATCATTATTCCTGCCCTGAAAATGTGTAATGCAAAATGAATGTAACTTTTTTCGCCGGTCTGTCAGGGCCCGGATCAATTACGTAACTTTAAGGTAAGATATGTCTGAATAGAATAACTAAAAATTATCAATTTATATTAACCAGTTAACCGCCATGGTGATGATGTTTGGGAATTAATAAACCCCCCTCTGAAAATAACCGTTCTTTCTCCCATTCGCTTTTAATTGCCATGGTTATTCTTGTCATCTGCCTTGTCGGCCTCATGACCGCCTATGATTATATCAATCTCAAAAGCAGTATCGAACACGAATCTTCTGCTCTCCAGAACCAGACGGAACAGAGTATTACTGCTGCACTACAGTTGACCGACAAGACAGACACCATCATGGATGAGCAGCTCAACCGGCAGATGATGAGAGGGTTTGATGTGCTTTTTGCCGAATATAATCGTTCCGGGGGAAATCCCGCGGCCATGGACCTTACAAAAGTCAAAACGACCCTGGGCGAGGGGTATGACATCTATATCATCAATGAGTCCGGAGTGATCGTCTATACGACATACCCCCCTGAATCAGGGCAGGATTTCCGGCAAGTGCCCTATTTTTATGAGTACCTGACAAAAGTCAGGATGTCACAGGGATTCTTCCCCGACAGAGTGGTGCACGAACTGCTGGGCAACGGCGTATATCGTAAATATGCCTACGAGGCCACCCCGGATCACCAGTACGTCATGGAAATTGGATATTCAACACCCGCGTTTAAGGAAACCAACCAGAAGATTGATGATCAGAATAATATTGCAAAACTTGTTTTAGCCAATCCCTATGTTGATCAGTTCCGTATTTTTGACATGATGGGACATCGTGCCGATGACGCCAGCCTGCCGGATAACCGTACTGAATCCTATCTCATGCAGGGAATTGCCAGCCGGCAGACCCTGGAAATAAATGACCCGGTAAACCATCATAAGATCCGGTACCTTTTCATCGATCTGAAAAATCCCCGGTATGGTTCCGACCTGAGTAGGATTGTAGAGATTACCTACGATACCGGCCGGGTTGAGGCTGCCCTTAATGGTCTTGTATTTATCCACCTCCTGTTTGGGATTTGGGCCCTCCTTATCGGGTGTGCTCTTGCCTACGCGTTCTCCCACCAGATGAACCGTCCTATCGCAAAGATTGCCCATGATGCAGATATTATCGCGAGCGGGGACTTTGAACACCGGATCGGTACTACGCAGGCCCGGGAGTTTGTGATCCTTGAAAAGAGTATTAATAAGATGGTGGATTCGCTCAAAGACTCAGCCAAGACCCTCAAAGATGAAGAGATCTTCCACAAGGACCTGATAAACCAGATGCCGGTGGGAATATTTCTTAAAAAAATGGATACCGGCAGGTATGTCTTCTGGAACCAGGCAAACGAGGAGATCTTTGAGCAACCTGCAACGGACGTAATAGGAAAGTCTGACGAGGAACTATTCCCCGCAACACAGGCTGCACAGATAAAAGAAGAGGATGCTCAGGCGCTTGGCTCGCGGCTGGAGATCAAGTGTAAGAAGATTACCACCCGTACACACGGAGAGCGGGTGCTCCATATGATCATCGTCCCGATCTATGACTCAAAGAAATCCGTGAGATACATACTCGGTATCACAGAAGATGTAACTGATGAGGTCTCGACACTTAAAAAAGACCTGATATTTTCCATCACCCGGAGTGATATTCTCGATCAGCTTGCCATTATCATGTCCTATCTCGAGAGGGCCCAGCTCAAGACTACTCAAGAGGACATGCAGATGTTCTTTGACAAGACAATTGGATCGGTGGAATCCATTAAGAATCAGATCGCATATGAGGGGGCTTTCCAGACACCGGGTTTCATCGCTCCAAGATGGCAATCAGTAAACCTGGCATTTAACGAAGCGACCCGGATGCTGCCAGAACACAGCGTTGATATAAGGGTCGATGTTGGGAATACCGAAATTTTTGCGGATCCGTTGCTCCCACGGATCTTTTTTGGCCTTCTGTCCCAGTCATTCCGGCGTGGTGGACAGACAGTCTCCAGGATTCAAATGACCGCCCACAGAAGCGGGGAATCACTTATTCTTGTGTACGAAGACGACAGGGATGGGATTCCCACGGCTGATAAAGAGCAAATTTTCGAATTCGGATACAGTCACGAAAATATCGTCAGCCTTTTTTTGATCCGCGAACTGCTCAGCTTTACGGGCATCACCATCACTGAGACCGGTGAACCGGAGAAAGGTATGCGCTTTGAGATCGTGGTACCGAAAGGCCGGTTCAGACCGGTGAAGTAAATCGTGACAAATCCATCCCGGCCTTTTACCAGTGCAGGATTTGGCGTTTAACTATACGCTCATAATCCATGAGCTGCCGGAAAAATACCCTGTCCTTGCATACTACCGGGTCGATATACTCCATCAGACAAAGGAAATGAGATCCCACTTTTTAAGAAATTATCAAAAATCGATCCTGTAGATATTTCAAACGTGTATCGCAATAACAATATTTTAGGGCGATGGTGCTCCTCCCGGTCGCCCCCACTGTTTAAAGACACCTCCCGGTTGCGATAGTATTGCACTACCTGTTCGGGCAGTATTGCTACGAGCGCCCCGACCCCCGGGGGACAAATTGGCGCGATGAGGGAGGCTTTTTTACGTATTATTAAAAAAGTGTCCTGCAGTGTAAAAAAAAGCGAAGATCTAAAAAAATTATCTGATTTTTGTGCCCGGTTCAACCGGTTTCTCTGGTGCGAGGAGCGATGCCGCATCCCCGGCTGCCAGGATCATACCGTTGCTTTCCACGCCGAAGATCTTTGCCGGAGCAAGGTTGGTGAGTACAACCACATCTTTTCCTGCAAGTTCTTCTGGTTTGTAGAACTGTGCGATCCCGCTCACGATCTGCCGGGTTTCTCCCCCGACATCTACCTGCAGTTTCAGGAGTTTTGTTGATTTTGGGATCGCCTCGGCGGCAAGCACTTTCCCGGTCTTCATCTCAACTTTACTGAAATCCTCGATTGAAATCATCGGTGTTTTCTCCATTTTTTTGTTCGCTTCTCTGACACGTTGCTGGAGCACGGCGTCCAGTTCTGCGATCTGATTTTCCAGAAGCCGGCTAAAAAGCGGCGCGGGTGCCTTAAGTTTCCGTTCGGGAACGATACCGGTTCCTTCATCAATCTGGTGATCTGCAACGGTGTCGTCATACCCAATCTGTGCCCAGCACTCCTGTGCCTTCGCTGGCATCACCGGCTCAATCAGCAGTGTAAGGGCTTTTACGATCTGGACGCTGTTTTTTATCACCCGGGCTGTCGCGGCACGATCGGTCTTTACCAGTTTCCAGGGTTCGTTCGTCTGGATATAGGTGTTCCCGAACGCAGCAAGAGCCATGATCGTGTCTACCGCACCTTTGAACTCGTATTCCTGCATCTGCTTGTCCACACTTGCGAGGGTTTTCTCAATTTCAGCGATAATCGCCGGGTCAACTTCACCTTCCGGCACTCCGCCAAATTCCTTATGCGCAAAGAAGAGCGTGCGGTACACGAAGTTCCCGAAAATATTGACCACTTCGTTGTTGATCCGCTCGCCAAACACTTTCCACGAAAAGTTGAGTTCCTTTGTGTGGCTTGTATACGCCAGCAGGTAGTACCGCAGGTAATCAGCCGGCAGACCCTTATCAAGATAATCCTCGTTTGTCCAGACCACGTAACCCCGGGACTTCGAGAACTTGTGATCGTCAACTTTTACCATCCCGCTTGCAACGACGGCATGCGGCTCGCCATAACCGGCACCTTTTAAGAGGGCCGGCCAGAAGATGCAGTGATGGTAGATGATGTCCCCGCCAATGAAATGCGTGACCCGGTTATCCCCGCACCAGTACCGCTTCCAGTCTTTTTTGGCCTTTAAGGCCCACTCTTCGGTAAACGCGATATAGCCGATTGGGGCGTCGACCCAGACATAGACCACAAGATCATCGCGACCGGGAAATTTCACTCCCCATTCAAGCGTCCGGGTAATGCACCAGTCATGCAACTCGTCCTTGATCCATCCAATCGCGTAGTTCTTCGCGTTACTTGTACCACGGAGCTGGTCAAGGAAGGGGAGCAGGTACTCCTTGAACGCGGACAGTTTGAAGAAATAATGTTCCTGGTCGCGGAACTCCGCCTTTGTCCCGCAGACCTTGCAGACCGGGTCCTTGATCTCACCGGGCTCAAGGTGCTTGCCGCAGCCCTGGTCACACTCGTCCCCCCGCGCCTGCTTACCGCAATAAGGACAGGTGCCCTCCACATAGCGGTCCGGGAGGAACCGTTTGCATTTCGGACAGTATGCCTGGTGGACAACCTGCTTATAGACATAACCGTTTTTCACGAGCCGGTTCATGATCTCCTGCGTCCGGTGATGGTTTGCCGGATCGTCGGTCATCCCGAAATAGTCAAAGTTGACCCCGATCCTTTTAAAGGTCTCATCGAAGTGCCTGTGGTACCGCTCGGACAGCGCCCGTGGGGAGATCCCCTGTTCTTCTGCCGAGACCACGATCGGCGTCCCGTGGTTGTCCGAGCCCGAGACAAACACGACCTCTTCACCTGTCCGCCGCATGTAGCGGACGTAACAGTCGGCAGGGACGTACGTTCGCAGATGCCCGAGATGGCAGGGCCCGTTCGTGTACGGAAGCCCGCAGGTAACCAGCAGCGGTGGTTTGGTCATTAAGGTACTTTTTAGCATCTGATACGTAATAATTCCTGTACCATGGCAAAGATCGTTTTGCTTCCGACACGGGCATTTGGTGCGGAACCCGGGGTGCCGGACGTCGCCGCGCTTGCTGCCTGGGTCACTGAGCACCGGGGGATAGCAGCAGACCTGCATACCTACAAGCTCGAACAGTCACTTGCGCCGCAGGTAGCAGCCGGCATTAGCCGGCCCTGCGCCGGGGGTCTCTTTTACAGGGACAGAATCCGCGCGAGCCTCTGCGGCCTTTCCGATACTTTGGTCACTGATGAGATCAGCGTTGAAACCGCTCAGTTACAGGATGACGCCGGTCAGATCGTGGCACAGAAAAAAGGAGCCTGGTGCGCGATCCCTGCCCCGCACGAGATAGGAATTACTGACGGATATTATCATGATGACGATGAATGGAACGATGCACTTGCCGGGGCCTGCCGCATGGTCATGCGGGCGATGCGGGACAGAGGGGTCGGGGGCCATGTACTCATCTGTGAAAAGATAAACGAAGCCGAGATCTCTCTTTTATCCCGGGAGAATGTTTTCTTTTTCCCGACTGTCCCGGATAAAGAAAGTCTCCGGATCCTCATGGAGCAACAGCGCAGGGTCGCGACAGGCAAAAAAATGCTTGATACAGTATTCGATCTTGCAAACGAGTACGATCTCCACCAGTTGATCGTAATGGACCCAGACGATGAGGCGATCCGGCTCGCTTTGTCACATCTTGATCCGGATCAGGTTATGGCCGGGGGCTATTGTACCGATGCATGCGACACCTACTGGGGTAAACTCGTGGAAAAGGCGGTATACCGGAAATAAGATTCATCAGCTCATCTGGTAGCCCTGTCACCGGTCCCCGGGTGTATGCCGGAAAATTCGTGATATACACCCTTAAAACGTTTTTAAAAATGCCCTTACCTCTTGTATATTCAAAGATTGTTCATTCTTTTTTTACATTTCCGGGTTTTTTTTAGACCACCTGAAAAACACCAAAGCAAACACTAATAACCAGAGGCAAGAGCAATCTTACATTAAAAGAGTGGGATAATATGCAGCTCTCAGGTCTGATTGTATTTCCGGAAAAAAAAGTGTCGGATGGTTCAGCATGAAAACCACACCAGTATTTTTGGGATTTTTGATTTTTATCACTCTTGTATTCCTTGTCAGCCCGGTATCCGCAGATAAACCTGTAGCCTCGTATATATCGAATGTATCTTCAGGATCTATCCCGTTGTCGGTCCAGTTCGTAGACTCTTCACTGAATTCACCGACATCATGGACATGGCTGTTTGGCGATGGCGGAACCTCAACCAGCCAGAACCCGACACATACCTACACAATGGCAGGTTCCTATACCGTTACGCTCATCGCTAAAAATACCGCGGGCAGTGATACCCTCACTAAAACCGGGTACATAACCGCAACGAAATCTGCATCAGTTCCCGATGTGTCCTTTATTGCCAACGTGACATCAGGATCTGTGCCGTTTTCAGTACAATTTCTGGATTCCTCTTCCCAAACCCCGACTGCCTGGGTATGGTCATTCGGGGATGGGGGAACCTCTACGCTTTCAAACCCGGTACATACCTACACAACAGAAGGTGTGTATACGGTTACCCTCACCGCCACCAACTCTGCGGGCAGCAATACCCTTTCCCAGACCGGATATATCACCGCAACCAAAGTAACAGACTCTCCGGATCCTTTGTTCAAATCGACGATAACTTCAGGATATGCACCCTTAAATGTCCAGTTCGTTGATGCATCAAGCAACTCCCCTTCGGCATGGGTATGGTCATTTGGGGATGGTAGCACCTCCTCGCTGCAGAACCCCTCACATACCTACTCGACTGCCGGTTCATATACGGTCACTCTGACCGCCATCAACTCTGCGGGCAGTAATACTGTTTCCCAGACCGGATATATCACCGTAGAAGCTGCAATCCCGGTATCCTCATTTACGGCAAACGTAACTTCCGGCGTTAAACCACTGGCCGTCCAGTTCACTGATACATCAACCAATGCCCCTACCGGTTGGTACTGGTCCTTTGGGGATGGCGGAACTGCGACCCAGCAGAACCCGGTATATACCTTCAGCACCGCCGGAACATATGCCGTTTCCCTGGGCGCCTCAAACTCTGCGGGCAGCAACAGCACCACGGTTTCCGGATACATTACGGATACGAAT
>Ga0209099_1004051_pt1 | contig 11404 bp, 10 predicted proteins | sample AD_JPNHW2_MetaG_FD_184430 | JGI IMG/M metagenome (GOLD analysis project Ga0209099, IMG submission 184430) | Active sludge microbial communities of municipal wastewater-treating anaerobic digesters from Japan - AD_JPNHW2_MetaG (SPAdes) (version 2) | ecosystem: Engineered > Bioreactor > Anaerobic...
AACGCGGGCTGGGCGGCTGCATCATGATGTCTGTCCGCAGGCCCCAGCTCACGGAGGCTCTGCATATTCCCGCCGACTATGACATTGTCCTTATGCTGGCCCTGGGCAAGCCCAAGGAAACCGTGGTCATCGAAGCCGTGCCGCCCAGCGGCGACATCCGCTACTGGCGCGACGCACAGGGTGTGCACCACGTCCCGAAACGTTCGCTGGAAGACCTCATTGTCGAGTTCGGGCAGGGGGACTGATCTCCCGTCGGACAGCTCTGCCACCAGCGCCATAGTGTGGCCCACGATCCCGCTGCCCACACATGGACGGAATGTCACAGGGCCAGCTGGAGCGCGGGCAGCTTCGTGAGGCACTGGTTTCACGGACCTGTCAACCGCCCTTGTTGACGTATCCCCTTGCAGAGTGGCCAGGATTGTCTATGATAGCGAAAACAGGATTGGGGTGACACATGAAGAAAGCAGAGATACAGCAGAAGCCGCATGGCACGGGGAAAGCCTGGACGCTGGCCCTGGTCATCTTCCTGGGCGCAGTTCTGGTCATGGCGGCCATCCTGGCGCTTGGCGGTGGCACCAGCTTCACGCTCAAGAGCGGCCAGACCCTTCCATCCTTCAGCGCTATGGACCTGGACGGAAAGGTTATCGACAACAGCTTCTTCGCCAGCCACCGGGTGACCATGGTCAACGTGTGGGGCACCTTCTGCGGCCCCTGCATCCAGGAGATGCCCGACCTGGCCCAGCTGCCGGCAGCGTTTGCTCCTGCTGACTTCGCGCTCGTGGGTATTGTCGCTGACACCTCGTATCAGAACACATCAGCCAACGCCGAAACGAATGCCACCGCACGCCAGCTGGTCGCATCAGCAAAGGCCACCTACCCCAGCATCATTCCGGACCGCGTCCTTGTCGAACACGTGCTGCCAAGCGTGAGCGTCGTCCCGACGACCTTCTTCGTGGACAGCAACGGCAAACTCATCGGTGACCCCATCGAGGGCTCGGGCACCAGGGAACAGTGGACAACCCTGATTCAGAGCGTGCTGGACAGCCTGCCCGCGGCACCGTAGCGTCGTGAGCCGCAAGACGGCAGTCCTGCGCGTTGTCCTGTCTGTGGCCGCAGTCACCGCCATCGTCCTGGGAGCCCTGCGGGGCGAGCCGCACACCGTCCTCATGAAGGCCATCAATGTCTGCCTCGAGTGCATCGGCATCGGGTAGGCACCGGACCGCCGTTCAGACAGTTGTCTCCATCGGCCAGAACTCATGGCTGGGCGGCTTCCTGAGGGGAAGGGTATGGAAGGGGTCCAGCAAGGCCGTCTGTGTGCCGGGGCTCAACTGCTATTCGTGTCCCGGGGCGTGGGGCGCCTGTCCCATCGGTTCGCTGCAGGCGGTCTTCACCCGTACGGCAGACCGGATTTCGCTGTATGTGGCAGGTCTCATTGCCCTGTTCGGCGTCCTCATGGGAAGGCTTGTCTGCGGGTGGCTGTGTCCGTTTGGGCTTGTCCAGGAACTGCTGTACCGCATCCGTTCCCGGAAGGTGCGAGTGGGTCAGACGCGCCTGCGCTATCTCAAGTACGTGGTGCTGGGCGTCCTCGTCATCGCCCTGCCGGTCCTGCTCCGAAGCAGTACAGGCGTGGGAAGCCCATGGTTTTGCAAGCTGGTGTGCCCCGCGGGAACCCTGGAGGCCGCCTTGCCGCTGCTGGCGCTTGACGCCTCACTGCGCGGCGCTGCCGGGTTGCTGTTTGCGTGGAAGCTGCTGGTTCTTGCCGGCACCATGCTCACGTCGGTGTTCCTGTACCGTCCCTTCTGCCGCTTCGTCTGTCCGCTCGGGGCCATCTACGGCCTGTTCAATCGCTTCAGCTGGGTCCAGCTCTCCTGCGACAGAGGAACGTGTACCAGCTGCGGAAGGTGCGCTGAGGTCTGCCGCATGGGCGTTGATCCATCGCGCGACCCCACGAGTCCAGAGTGCATCCGCTGCGGCGATTGCGTCCAGGCGTGCCCCGTGCAGGCACTGGCGCTCGGGCTCCCCGCGCCCCGCCGCAGCCGAGCGCCCGCTCGCGACTAGTCCTGCTGCCCTGTGTCCCGGGGCGCGGACGCAAGCACCCGCCAGAGGCGTTCCTGCTCGTCGCGGGACAGGTCCCCCGCGCGGGCGATGATGAGCCCTGCGCTGCCCAGCCCCACATCGATGCCCTTCCGCGCAAGCACCCGCTGCATGCTGGCAGGGTCGACCCCGGACGGCGGCTGCAGCACAGTGAGCGTGGACGATGCGCGGTCCGCGGGTGCCGCCGCCGTCCAACCGGCAGACACAGCGTGGTTCCGGAGTGCCTCTTCGGCAGCAGAGAAGCGGTCCGCACGCGCAGCAAGCCCCTCGGAGGAGATGAGCCGCAGGGCACTGCGCAGAGCAAAGACCTGGCTCGGCGGTACGTCTGCGCCCTGAGGCGACAGCCACCCGCGCAACTCGATGTACAGGGGCGCAGCCGCCTCGTGGTGCACCTTCTGTTCCTGAACACGCTCGCCCACCGCCACAAGCACCAGCCCCGGGCAGCCGCCCAGGCACGAGAAACTGTCGGTGAAGAGGACGTCAGCATGCCAGGCATCCATGCGCTGAACCATGCACCCGGCCGACCACGTGGCATCGATGATGAACATCGCCTGGGGAGCAGCATCGTGGACGACCTCGGCATAGGCGTCCACCGGGGCCGTTGAACCGCTTACCGCGTCCACCGCAGCAAGCACGACCGCCGAGGGACGCGCCTCCAGCAGATGCCGCTTGAGCCTGTCTACATCAATCGTCCCGCCGTCAGGAGCCTCCAGCAGGTCGACCACACGCCCCCGGCCGGTGGCAACGCGGGCTATGTGCCTGCCCTGAGGTCCCTGCCCCAGTACCTGCACGATACCGCCCGGCGACGACGCGGCCACGAGGACGACCTCAAGTCCAAGGGAGGCCGCGCCCGGTATCACCGCAATCTGCGCACGCTCGCTCCCCAGCAGGGGCAGCAGCCCGTCCCGGCATTCGGCGTCAGCGCGCTCCACCTCGGACCAGCTCTCGAACGACGTTCCGGCTGCACGCAGAACCTCCGGGGCGAGTCTGCCATGCGACGGCGCAAGCAGGAGCCGTCTCCCGGGCAGGGGCTGGTCCTCTCCGGGAAAGAGTACGGCTCCCTGAAGGCGCACCAGCGCCAGCTGCTCCTCCTCTGACATCGAGGCGTCCAGTACCGGCAGGGCAGGTTCCCTGCCTGCGTCGGCCTCGGCCTGCCAGCGCTGTGTGAACGGCATCAGCGCTCGCACCATGTGGTCCAGCTCGCGGACGAAGGGCTCAAGGGGACGGCCGCTGCGCTGTCCCGCCGCAATCCCATAGGTCAGGAACAGCCGCTTGCGAACGTAGGCGCTCCACGCCTCCTCCTCTTCCATATGACTGATAGTCTCGTCCGGCAGCAGAAAAGCGAACCGGTCAGAGGCAACGCGGCGCGTCGTTTCCATGTTGTCGAACACAGCCTGCCACAGGCTGTCCAGCTCATCCCTCACACGGGGCGCTATCGTTTCACGTGGTTCCGCCATGGGTCTCCTCCCTGCGCTGCGGGTCTATGATCAGTACTTCCGCAGACGGGCACGGCATGCGCCGGCACTGCCTCACAGTCTGGCAGGCCTGGTACAGACACGCCAGCCGTCACATTCAGTATATCGAAGTCGGCCGATATTGCCGAGGCGGAGGAAGCGGGGAGAGGTCAGTGGCCCAGCAGGCTGATCATAATGCCCGCTGCGACAGCCGTGCCGATAACGCCGGCCACATTGGGACCCATCGCGTGCATGAGCAGAAAGTTGGCGGGGTTGTCCTGCTGCCCCACCTTCTGGCTGACCCGTGCAGCCATCGGGACAGCGGAAACGCCCGCCGAGCCGATGAGCGGGTTGATGCGATGCCCCGAAAGCACCCACATGAGGTCGCCCAGCAGCATGCCGCCCGCGGTGCTGAAAGCAAATGCCACGACGCCGAGCAGGATGATGTACATGGTCTGCAGGTTCAGGAACGACTCGGCGTTCATCGAGGCTCCCACCGCGACCGACAGGAAGATGGTGCAGATATTGATGAGCTCGCCCGCCGCCGTGTTGCTCAATCTGTCGACAACGCCACTCTCCCGCAGCAGGTTGCCCAGCATGAGCATGCCGACGAGCGGCGCCACTGGCGGCAGGAGGATGCCGATGACAAAGGTCGTCACGATTGGAAAGAGGACACGCTCCAGCTTGCTGACGGGCCTCAGCTGCTGCATGACAGTGCTGCGCATCTCGTGCGTGGACAGCAGGCGCATGATGGGAGGCTGGATGAGCGGGACCAGCGACATGTAGGTGTAAGCCGCGACGGCGATGGGTCCCAGCAGTTCGGGAGCCAGCTTGGTTGCCGTGTAGATTGCGGTGGGACCATCCGCCCCGCCGATGATGCCGATGGCAGCTGCCTGGCCCAGCGAGAAGTGCAGCAACTTGGCGACGACCATCGCCACGAACACACCCAGCTGCGCGGCGGCACCCAGCAGCAGAGAGACGGGGTTGGCCAGCAGAGGCCCGAAGTCCGTCATGGCGCCTATGCCGAGGAAGATGAGCGGTGGCAGAATCTCCGCCTTGACCAGGAAGTAGAAGTAGTCGAGCAGGGCTGTCGGGCGGACGGTGCCCGTAAGGTCGCGGACGTACTCGGGATTGATGGTGTAGAAGGCGCCCTTCGCCGCCGGAATGTTGGCCAGAAAGCACCCGAAGGCAATGGGCAGCAGGAGCATGGGCTCAAACTCCTTCGCGATGGCCAGATACAGCAGGACGCACGCGACGACGAGCATGACCGCGTTGCCCCACGTGAAGTTGTAGATGCCCGAGAAGCGCTCGAATCCGCGAATTGCCTCGCTCAGCACGGCCACAGTGCTACTCCAGCGTAAGGAGAGGGTCCCCTGTCCGCACCGACTGATTCGCCGCGACAAACACCCGGGCCACCGCGCAGTTGCATGGCGCCAGAATCTCATTCTCCATCTTCATAGCCTCGATGGTGAGCAGGGTGTCGCCACGGGTCACAGCCGTCCCCGGCGCAGCCAGAACCTTCAGAACCTTGCCAGGAAGCGGGGACTTCATGACCTCGGGGTTGCGCAGGCCCTCCTTCGCAGGGGCCAGTTCCTCGTGCGCTTCCTCGACGACGATCCGGGGAGCGGATCTCTGTGGCGCAGTGCTTCCGGCGTCGAGGGCATTGACGACCTCGACCTCGCAGGGTGTCCCGTCCACGGTCATGTGGTACGTCCGCACGACCCCCGGAACACCAGGCTCGGGCACGCCGGCGCCGGAAGCTTGAGCGGAACTCTCTGCACGGGAGGTCTCGCGACTGGCAGCCGCTTGAATCATGAAGGATTCAGACGCAGGCTCGTCGCCAGCGGCAGCGTCCACGCCCTCGTCCCCGCCCGCATCGAGCGGCGCATGCACAGGAGAGCGACGGCTGAAAAGGCCCAACCCGTAGCAGACAGCCATGAGCACCAGCAGGACCACAAAGACGACACCCAGGTCGATAGCAGACAGCACCAGACTCGAACCGACTGTATCCGGCATCTTCTCCTCCTTGCGAAACAAACGCCCCGACATACGATAAAATGTACTATAAACCGTGCACGGCGAGCGCACCAAACCCGTTGACGCTGGCACATTTATTATATCACATATTGTAAGAAATACGTTTTCGGCGGCGCTGCCTCGCCCTCTCGTCGCCGCCACTTCACATTTTTTTCATCTTACATGTCTCCACCTCTTGACAGACATATCCAACTCAATATCATTCAGGTGTAACTCAATAATATTCACTAGGAGGTCAACAATGTCAGGGGAACGAGCTCGAATTGAACGGATGGTCCAGGAAGGCAAACTCTCGCGCAGTGAAGCAGATGAACTTCTGACAACGCTCGATGCGGAGCCGGCCCAAGAAGCGCAGGCAACCCCAGAAAGCGCTCCTCGCGGACCCCGCAGGCTGCATGTGCTGGTCAACGAGGCCCGTGGCGACCATGTGGACCTCCGCTTTCCCCTGCGCCTGGTGAACGTCGCGCTGGGCATCGCTGCGAAGCGGGGAACAATGACCGTCGACGGCACACCCGTCGATGTCGACGAGATACGGCGGCTGGTGGCTGACCCGTCCTTCGCCGGCGAACTCATGAACGTGCGCGCCGATGATGGCACCACCGTTGTCCTGAGCATTGAGTGAGGCGGCTATGAAACGTCTTCCCACCACGTGCCCCGCCTGCGGCTCTGCGCTCGAAGTAGCGGAACTGCACTGTGCCGCCTGCGGAACGACCGTGCGCGGCAGTTTTCCCCTGGACCGCTTCGCCGCCCTGCCGCCTGAGGATGAGGCGTTCCTGCTGGTGTTCCTCGCAGCCCGCGGCAACCTCAAGGAAGTGCAGGAGCGGCTGGACATCTCGTACCCGACGGTGCGCAGCAGGCTGGACAGACTCCTGCAGACCCTTGGCCTGACCGGGGAGGAACGGGCACAGCGCAAACCGACGGTGAGCGAGCTTCTCGACAAGCTGGAAGCGGGCGAAATGACGGCAGATGAGGTCCTCAAGACAGTCAAGGGAGGCAGTGATGAACCAGACACAGGAACGGGTGCGTGAACTGAAGGAGCGCGGGCTGATCACGCCCGAGCAGGAGGAGGAACTGCTGGCTGCCCTCGCGGCACTGCCAGAGGAGAACACCGGTGATGTGGAGAGCCCTGCCCCGACTGCGGTGGAAGACACCACACCGCAGACGCCGACCGCCCAGGTTTCCGTGTCACCCGCGGGCGTGCATCAGGTGAGCGTCCGGCTCCTTTCGGGCGACCTCATCGTCCACGGTGTCCCCGGGCTCTCCGGCGTGCGCGTCATCCGCGGAGGTACCTCTGTTCGGACCAGCCAGCAGGGGGACAGCGTCCGCATCGAATCCCTGGGACATGGGGGCGAGATTCGCGGCCTCGGTTTCAGCATCGGATTCGGTGACGACGAAGAAACGCTCGAGCTGGACATTCCCGCAGAGGCAGCATCTGAACTCAAGACAGCCTCGGGCGACATCACGGTCGAGGGGACCACAGGGGACACCGTCGTGCGCAGCATCTCCGGGGACGTCAGCATCCGGCGCGCGACCCACCTGTCCTCGGTGCAGTCCACCTCGGGCGACATCGACATCGATGACTCGGGTATTCCCGGGGACGTGCTGACCAAGTCCGGCGATATCCAGCTCCGCTCCTGCCACGCCAGGGGCATGATCAAGTCGTACTCCGGCGATGTCACCCTCGTCGACAGCACGGTCGACGATATCGACGTCCTCAGTTTCAGTGGCGACGTGCGGCTGGAAGGCGTCACACTGGCCGGGTCCACGCGTCTCAAGACCACGAGCGGAGACGTCGAGGCAGACCTGCGCCAGCACGATGTCATGGTCGACGTGGACACGCGCGCGGGCGAGGCCCACGTCACGGGCCCCGGCGTCGACGCCGTCGTTCAGCACCAGCGCGTCCCCGTGGGCCAGGCAACCATCGAACTCGCGATTCGCACGGGCAGCGGCGACATTGCCGTGCACCTGTCCTGACCCTTCCACTTGGGGACGGTTCCAAACTGTAACACTCGGGGACGGTTCCAAAGTGTAACATTCGCCGCCCAGACACCTGATTCTCCTTCTGGCAATCGGCGCAACCCCCGGTTCTCGCAGGACCGGGGGTTCGCTGTACCACCCTGGGGACGGTTCCAAACTGTAACATTCGCTCCCCATTCCAAGTAGTTCACCACGTCCTATTGCCAGTATACTGTGCGTACCTGTCCCATGGAGGAACCGATGCTGGCTGATGGCACCACCCTGACTGTCTGTGCGCATGACTGTCCCGACTCCTGCGGCCTCGTCGCCACGCGCCGGGATGGCCGGCTGGTCAGCCTCGAGGGACGGAGCGACAATCCCTACACCCAGGGTTTCATCTGTCACAAGGGACGCCGTTGGGTCCATGACCTCCGCGGTCCTGACCGGCTGACGACACCGCTCCTGCGGCAGGGTGACAGGTTTGTGCCGATCGGCTGGAACGAGGCGCTGGACATGACTGCCACAGCTATCCGCTCAGCCGTCCGTCGGCATGGCCACCAGTCCTTCCTGTTCTATGAAGGTTCGGGCAACCTGCTCATCGGAAACCGGATTCAACGCCTGCTGCCCCTCCTGCTGGGCGGAGGAACGATGGCATGCGGCTCCCTCTGCGGCTCCGAGGGCAAGGTCGGGCTCGCGCGCAGCTATGGCTCGGTCGGCCATGACAGTCCGCTCGTCGCGCTGGCCAGCAGGAGCATTCTGTTGTGGGGACGCAATCCACTCGAGACCAGCGTTCATTTTACCGCCATCCTGCAGAAGGCCCGCAAGGCAGGAGCGCGCCTTGGCACCATCGAGGTGCGCGCAACGCCCACCACCGCGATAAGCGATGACAGCTGGATCGTCCGTCCGGGCTCGGACATGACGCTGGCCCTGTACCTGTGCCACGAGGCCATCCTCAGGCATGGCGAGCCGGCCGCTCCCCACGAGGGATTCGAGTCCTTCCAGGATTCCTGCCTGCACACTTCCGCGCAGGAGGCGCTGGAAGCCACAGGACTCACCGAGGCAGCACTCAAGGCGCTGGTCGCATTCGTGCTGGACCAGCCGCCCCTGAGCATCTGGACTGGCTATGGCCTGCAGCGGACGCGCTGGGGTGCCGACCTGGTGCACGTCATCGACACCCTGGGCTTCCTGAGCGGCAACCACGGCGTCCCCGGCGGCGGCGTCTGGTTCGACCACGAGGATGACGAGCTTGTGCCGCCGGACCTTGCGACAGTCCCTGGAGCGCAGCCGCGCTACGTCCCCCGTCCCAACCTGGGCGCTGCCCTGCTGGCGGCCGAGCCGCCCGTCGAGGCCGCGCTCTTTGTGCGCGGCAACCCCGCGTCGCAGTGCCCGGACGCGGCGAACGTCCTGCGGTTCCTCGCGCAGTGCCCATTCTCGGTCTGTCTCGATTGGCACATGACGGTCACGGCGCGCGCCTGCAGCCTGGTCCTGCCCACCACGGTCTTCCTGGAGGAGGGCGGCGACTATGTGATGAGCTACTTCGATGACCTCCTGGAGAGAACTGAGCAGGCGGCCGAGCCGCCCGAAGGTGTGCGGAACGAACTGGACATCGTCCGCGGGCTAGCGCTGCGGCTGGGCCTGCCGGACCGCTTTACGGAGGAACGGGGGAAGCTGCAGCGCATCGAGGAGGACCCGCGCCTGCACCCCGTCGCTGCAGGTATCTGGCAGGTTGCCGAGGAACCCCGTGTGCACGGCGTGTTCCATTTTCCACGGGAGGTGCCCCGGGAGCATCAGGAGCGGCGGGCACTGCACCTTGTCACTGTGCACGTGCGCGACTACGTGAATGGCATCAGCCCTGCGCAGGCGCACCGCCGCACGCAGCCGCCCGTCGCGTCGTTGTCGCCCGCGCTGGCACGCGCCCATGATGTTGCCGAGGGACAGCTCGTGACCCTGCACAACTCCCTGGGCTCCCTGCAGGTCAGGGCGCACCTGGACCGGGGAGTGGCGTCCGACACCATCGTCCTCGCACAGGGGGTCGAGGGCGTCAATGTGCTGGTCACGCCAGCGCTGACGCCCGCTGGCAACTCCTGCATCAACGACACGCTGGTCGAGCTGGAGCCATGAAGCACGCAGGGAAACGCACGCAGGACCGCCAGGAGCTGCAGGCGGCGCCACCTTCTCGCGAGACGCCTGTGGACGCCGCATCCTATGCTGTTGCGGCGCTCGAGGCGGCCTGGGCGACAGCGCCGGACAAGGCAGCCCTCCTGCCGCGCCTTTCGGCCGCGCGGATGCGCATCACCGCGCGCGGTGGCGCAGACCCTGGCCTGGCTCGGCTCGAAGACATGGAGGGGCGGGCGCGGCAGCTCGCGGCATCACATCTCGAGCAAAGGAAGCAACTTGCGGAACGGGCTGCGTCTCTTGCTCAGTCAACGGACTGGAAAGCCGCGCGTTCCGAGCTGGACAGGCTGGCCCACGAGTGGAAGCACACGGGATGGTCCGATGACGCGGCTACAGCCCCGGTGCGGGCCAGCTTCAACCACGCGGTGGCGACATTCAGGCGGCGGCAGGAACAATGGTTTGATGAGCAGCGCATGCGGGGAGCACCTCTCGCCGAGTATCTTGATTATCTGTGCTCCCGCGCGGAGCAGCTGGCGACCGAAACCGACGACGCGCTGTGGCCCGCCGCCAGCGACCGACTGAAGCAGCTCACACGCCTGTGGAACCAGGCGACCGCCAGTGGCGTCGACGCGGCGCTCGCGGAGCGGTTCAGCAGGGCCGGGCGCGCCTTCCGGGAGGCCATGGACGCGTGGTACGCGGCAAACCACGCAAGACGGGAAGAGCTGCTCCACCACATCGAAGTCCTGACCGACACCACGACCGGCCTCGCGTGGGAGGCCGCGCGCCGCGAGGTCGCAAGCATTGAGGAGCACGACTGGCGGGCAGCGGGGCCCCTCCCGCACGACCAGCAGGAAGCCATGGAGCAGGCATTCCAGCAGGCCGTCCTGGCATTTCATCTGCGGCAGGGAGAGGCGGAGCGCGAGGCGCTGGAGCAGAAGGAAAAGGTTGTACGCCGTATTGAGGCCCTGGCGAGGCGCCCGCTGGACAACTGGAAGGCGACGCGCGCAGCGCTTCTACAGCTGCAGGAGGAGTACGCTGACATCGGTCCGGTTGCCGCTGCGCAGGAGGCGGACCTCCTGCGCGCTTACCGCGCGGCGTGTCAGAGCGTCACGGACAGACTTGCAACGCTCCGCGGGGGCAGCAGCGAGAAGCGCCGTGAGGTCACTCTCGCCATCAGGGAGCTCACGGCAAAGGCCGGCACCAGCGTGTCCTGGCGCGACGCCCGCGACAAGGTCCTGTTCCTGCAGAAGCAGTACCAGGGAGCCGGGCCCATCGGACGCGTCGAAGGGGAGGTACTGTGGCAGGAATACCGCGCTGCATGCGACGCGTTCTTCGCTGCGTATCGTGCGTGGACCGGCACGAACGTCGCCACGAAGGAAGAACTGTGCGCACGGGCCGAGGCACTCCTCCAGGCACGCGACCCCTTCGACGCCAAGGAGCAGGCCAAGAACCTGCAGCAGCAGTGGAAGGCGTCCGGACCTGTGCCCGCCGAACAGGCGGACGCGCTCTGGTCACGCTTCAGCACCGCCATTGACAAGGTGTTCGAGCGCGCCCGGGAGGAGTGGGAAGACCTCCGCCGTCTCTGAACGGCAATTGTGAATGCCCGAAGTGCCTGGCACCAAGGGATTCACAATCCCAGCTGCTGGCGAGCCAGGGTCAGGAGCGTCTTGGTGTAGCTGGACATGCGGCCGAGCGGCTCACTCAGCACTTGGTCATAAGCCGCCTGCGGCGTCCCCGGGACGGCAGCG
>Ga0209099_1004055_pt1 | contig 11394 bp, 10 predicted proteins | sample AD_JPNHW2_MetaG_FD_184430 | JGI IMG/M metagenome (GOLD analysis project Ga0209099, IMG submission 184430) | Active sludge microbial communities of municipal wastewater-treating anaerobic digesters from Japan - AD_JPNHW2_MetaG (SPAdes) (version 2) | ecosystem: Engineered > Bioreactor > Anaerobic...
TATGCTTTTTTCAACTTCATCGATAAGGGATTGAAAATTTTCCAATATGGTCTGTCTTGAAATAATAATGTTGAAATAGTGTGGCCAAATATTCGAACTAATCTGATCGTTTTCAAAATTGCCCAAATTTTTATTAATGCTAATGGGTCTATCTAATTCTTCAAAAAAATAATCACGTATTTCGTGATCTGAAATAAAGTCACTTCTTTCGTGAGGATAATATCCCTTGTTGTATTTAGGGTTTAAAACATTTAATTTTTCAAAAACAAAATCTCTTAATGATTCATTTTCAATGGAAATACCACTTGGATTAACTTCACCAATTTTTACTTCTGTACTGTCAAGTGGTAAAATTATATGCTTAGTACATCTACCTGGTTTTGTAGGGAAGTTCAATCTATTCCATCGAAGTTGTTCCAACGGAGTATCTCTAATAATTTTACTTAAAATTGTTTCAGGAAAAAGGTTTAAAACAGTTGAATTGCTAACATAACAATCACCAAGTTTATCTAATGAAATAAAATTTTTATTATCATAAAGTTTACAAATTAAAAAAACACTCTCTTTAATAATCTGATTTATGCTTTTCCCAGTATCCTCAAAAGATCTAGCCAGATTTCCCTCGCTACTAATATATGTGCCTAACTCCTGAATTTTTTTATTAATATTCTTAATATAATTTTCGAAATTGTATTTCTCATAATCAAAATAATATCTATATGAAGGAAAATCTATTTTCTCATACGATCTGAAATACTTAAGGATTCCATCAATATTTTCAATTTCCGGTTCTGATCTTCGAGATGCATCTTCATCATCAATTAACAGATACTGTGGGTTTCCGTCAGGGGCAAGGCCTATGGGAATAACAAGTTTTGAATACCTGAAAATCTGCTTTCTAAACATTATCAATTCGTCTTGAGAAAATATGGCTTTCATAAAATATAAGTATTTATTGAATTGCTGGTCAATAGTGTATTATTAGTTTAGACCAATGCAACCACTATTTTTGTAGTTATTTTAACCTTCACTTAAATATTTTTGCAGTGCATTTAAAATCTTTATCTTATTGTCTTTTGCTTTTATCCAATACCATATATAGGCTATTGAGATTGCCAGGTAACAACAAAGTTTTATTGAATGTAAAAATATGCCCTGTCCTCCAGAATATATAAGAGTAAAAATAATGATTATCAAGATCAAGTTGTAAAAAAATGGGAAGCGAGCAGTTATTTTCAGTTGGTTGTCCTTTTCAAAAACATGGAAATAAAAAATGTGATTTCTTAGATTGTAATATTTATCTTTCCTTGTAGCTTTGTACGCAGGGAAGGTTTTAATAATAAAATCAATACAAACATCAATCGAAAGGCTATCTGTACTACTATGGTTTCTCCAGTGATTATTCCCGTATTCGGTGTTCAGGCCTGCACGATAATCCATTTCATTAAATTTAAAACTTAATCCGAAATGATAAAGAATCTGATCCGGAAGCGATATCGGTAAATGTTTCTTCAAATAACACTGCATTATTCTCTTTGTTGAAATCAAAGTTTCCCTGAAAATCAACTTTTGATATTTTTTTATCAAATTTAATAAGAGAAATAAATGTACACGAATTCAATTTTTCCACAGTTTTTACTTCAGGGGTACCATTTACTTCAGAATTTATAATGGCCCGGTTGGTGTATAAATAATTGTTCTTAAGAGTAAAAGCATGTTCGCTGGCAAAAGGGTCGAACAGAAGCAGGGCATCCGATACATTCAGGCCTTTTTTTCCGAGGCATCCCGGGCTTAAACACGCATTCAAGCCCTCCAGGGTGGCAAAAGAAAAAGAGACGAAATGAATATTATCACCATTGGTTTCCACCGAAATATCTGTTATACCCTGAACCTTGCTCAAGCTCTCCCTGACTTTTACAATTAAGTCGTTCATTTCTTTTTTCATAACCGTATCATTGTTTATTTCTTTAAATGAAAAAAAACGGGATTCTTCTGTTTCGTTTTCTGCAAGAGAATCCAGCGCACGCATAGCTTTGGAATTTTCTAAAACTATCATATACCGTCCTGAAAAATCCTTCTTGAATTCAATTAATTCGGATACCCTGCAGGAGCCTGATACAAGGACAATAATCAGAAGCAGGACACCAACCCCTGATAATTCAAATTTATTTGTATGTTCCGATCTCATTTTGGGTTTCATTGTTATAAATCTTTACAGTTTAAAAACTCACATATTAATAATTATAGAACAAAAATAAATAAATTAATCCACAGTATCGGGGTCAAGTGTTAAAAAAAACCAGCATATAACAATAAGAGAAGAGTAATTACTATGCCTGTTAAACCTATAAAAAGACCCGTTCCGGACATTACCCTATTTGCGTGATGATTTGCAAAAGAAATTTTTCTGTTCATATTCAGAGCTTTAACCCCTTTGCCAATAGCCAAAATACACAAAGAAATGATTATAATGTTTGAACATACTGTCAACGTTATATCCATTGGCTTGAGGTGTAATGAACTGCCAAACACTTTTCGAGACAAATTAAGGCCTTCAGAATAAATATAGCTAAGAGACTGGTGTGAATCCTTTGCCATGAAAATTGTAATCCAGAATAAACACGTCAGGCAAACAGAAATTACTCCAAATATCAGAGAGGATTTGCTTTCCGGCATTAATTGGTCATATTTTTTGTTTTTTTTCAAGTGGGTTTCATTAATATCCCATTTTCCATTTTCCAAAAAGCCTGAGGCAACATTTCTTAGTTTTTCTGCTGATAGACGTTCTTCAGGGTCAAAAGCCATACATTGTTTCAAAATGTTGTTCAGCTCAGCAGAAAATTCGTTGGGCAGGTCGGGTATTTCAGCTCCATTGCGCATTGCCAGTCCGCCCATATCGCCAAAGGGCAGTTCCCCGGTGAGTAGTTCATACATGGCTGCGCCCAGTGAAAAAATATCGCCGGCAGGCAAGGTTTGTTTTTTCTTGTCCCATTTTTCGGGAGGCATAAAAGCCAAAGTCCCCGGCGAACTTTTGTCGCCCATGCTGCGCGTTAGCGTACGCCGTATGCGGCTGCTGATGCCGAAATCGGCCAGCAGGTAGTTTCCTTCGTCATCAATAAGGAAATTGTCGGGCTTGATGTCCTGGTGGATGATAGGCGGCTGGCGGGTATGCAAAAAATCGAGGGCTGCTGCCGCCTGATGCATGAATAATGCCATATCGTTTTCACTCATCTCACCCGCTTTACCGAGCGCTGAGCCATTTCGGCAATAAGGCAACACCAGGTAGGGCGAATTGTTGCAGATGTCGAAGTGTTTGGGTATCAGCAGGTGTTCGTTACGCAGGTCGAACACCAGGGAATATTCCTTGCTGAAAACGTCCAGGCCTTTTTCATCGAGGCCGTTTCCGGCGGCAAATACTTTGAGCGCCACGGTCAGGCTGCCGGCATAGGTATCTTCGGCAAGCCACACCTCGCTGTAACCGCCAACACCGATATACTTCTTAAGTTGATAGCGGTTGGCAAAGAGCATCCCTTGTTTTAAAACAGGCATTGTTATTAATTCGTTATAGGCTTACAAAAATATATTTTCTTTGTATAAAAAACAAATAGAAATGAATATTAGGTCCTCTCCCAAAAGCCCCGTTTTTCTTATCCTGCGCCTTTTTGCCCTTTATCCCAAAGGGAGGTCGCAGAAAATCAGCCTACAACTGGGTATTAGATTATTGGGTGCGAAGTTCGGAAACTTCGCACAACTGAATATGTATAGAAAAAAAGATATATTGAACAACAAATATTTTCTCATATTATTATTATCAAAACTTATTTCAAATAAACAATATCATTGATCTTCAACCGAAAACTCATAACCAAATGTAACTCCGTAAAAATTAAATGCATTTTTATCTGAAAGATTCTCAATAATGTCAATTTTTGTATTCTTGCTCAGGTTAATTCGTTTGAAAAAAAGTGCGAAATATCCATTGACATTTTCATGATTTTCACCCTTACACACAGGAATATTTTCAGTTTTAATCAATGAATATTTTTGCGATGTATTCTGGTTTAAAATATAATAATTCTGATTGGCACATGCTGTTTCGGAACAATAATAAAAATGTACAATGGTATATTTGGAGGTAATTTCCACCTTATTGATCTGCAGATTCTGATAATCAGCCTTGTCAAATTTCGGGACACAAAGTACTTTTTGAATTTCCTGATTTTTATCTAATGAAATTCCATAAAAGCGATATGGATGGTTCCCTGCAGGTTCAATTAAATCAATTTTATTTGTGCCAGGTTCCGGTTTCGGAAAAAACAGTTTAAACATCACAACTTGAGAGAAGTTGTCACCTTCACACATATTAATATCCTCAGCCTTTTTTAAGGTTAGTTTTTCATCAGAACCGGTAGGTTTAATATAAGTATCTTTTTGAATGCATGCATTGCTGCATTTAGCTGTGGTTAAATATACCACTATATCGTTTTCGGTCATTTCAATTTTGATAATATCTATACTTGTCAATGATTTTTTCTCATATTCAGGAGATATATAAGTTGCCCGGTAGCTCTTATTTATCCATGTTTCTGCCTCTTCAATCCCCTCATAGTATCCACAGTTTTTAGCATTTCTGAAAAAACTCATGGATGTTTTATATTCACTTTTATCATAGGCATTCATTCCAGAGGCCATATTCTCTGAAAAACAGCACTTCTTCAACCATGTTTCGATCTCATTACTGTTGTATGTAAATCCACAACTTTTTGCATTATTAAAATAATTTTTCGCCGCATAATAATTTTGCAAATCAAACGCACCTTCTCCTGCTTTCAGATTTTTATAATAGCAACTCTTGGCTAACCATGCATCAACTTCTTCTTTTTTTGAATCATTTCCACATTTTTTTGTTTCAGTGAAAGCAGACTCTGCGGCATCATATTTTTTTGAATTAAATTCGGCTTTGCCTTTTAAAAACCATTCATCATAACATTTTTTAGCTATAGCAACTTTAATGGCACTATCACATTTTGTTATCCACAACTTGCCTTCTATGCAGTTGCCGGAATAACCACATTTACAACTATTAGTAAAAAACACCAATGCTTTTTCGTAATTACCAGCGATGTATTCCTTTTTACCGGCAGCGAGGTTGTTCTGGTAGCAACCCTGAGCAATAATCGGTCCGGAGACTAACATTGACGATACTGACAGGAAAATAAAAGCGAGGTTTTTCATGGTTGTTTTTTATTAACATCAATCTTTAAAATTATACAAAAAAATTCTGAAAGTTCATCAAATCCAAATTCATAATAATCTTAAAAATTTTTAATCCTTTATTAAACGCACTGATAAGCCGGAGGATTCAAGATGTTTTCCGAAACCAACTTTAGCGGAGTCAAAAAATAATACTACTGCATAGGCATAGGCAATGCTATGTGCTGAGGATGACCACCAAAATCCATTTTCATTTCGCAAATGCTCGCCTGCATTAACATATCTAAAGCCACCAGGCAGAGCGAAAAAACCGCTATTAATTGTAGCGCCGGTGTTTGGGGATTTCCAATGCGTTGTGCCGGCTTCTTTTAGTTTGCCCCCCGATATACTTGTATCGCCTAAAAAGTTTATTAATGTGGTCCATTCTTCTACGGTAGGAACATGCCATCCCAAAGGCGCTAATCCTTTTTCATTTTTAACTGCATCCCAATTATATAAACGGCCATAAGTCTGTATGTCTCCGGGATCCTCGTAATAGTTGCAGTAAGCGCCTTTTGTAAGATCACTCCATTCCGTATCATCGGTTACTTTTGGTATTAATGAGCCATCCCGGTAATGTGTAGTTTTCAGGTTTTCAACCATCCATATCTGAGATCCTATTATTACCTGATGATAAACATTGCCATCGATATCCATTACTGTTTCGTCGAAGAGAACAATTTTGCATTTATCTATCCACTTCTTACCCTCAGTGCAATCCACCTCACCGCTGCTGCATTCACTGCATTCACATCCTCTTGAAAAATAACTGAGCGCTTTTTCATAGTTTCCTGCATAATATTCCTTTTTACCAGCATCGAGGTTATTTTTGTAGCACTTTTGTGCACTAATCATGGAGGGCGCTACTATCATTAACATCAGGATAATAATTGATGTAGTAATTATTTTCATAGTAAGTTATTTATTGAATAGCAGCATATATTTCATTTAATCCCCGTATTTTTGGTTTTCTCATTATATGATGCAAGGGCATCAAGTCTTTTATTATAAATGGTTTTGTCACCCGGATCAAGCCCTCTATCCTTCTGGTTTCGTTTTATGTAATACGCAATCAAATCATCGGACTCTTTAATAAACGGTGCTATTTCCTTTCTGATCTCAGCGGTATCGGCATATTTTATTTGAAGGGTTTTGTTGAGCCGGCTGACAGCATCTGCCAATTTATTGACAATTTCCTGATAATTCTCAGTATATACGTATTTGCGCTGTTCTGTATTTAGTTCTGAAATTCCGGTTTTTATATCACCACTGGCTTGTTTCAAAATTACAGAATATTCTTCCATAGCTTTATGCTTCAAAAATGCCCGGGCTTTGTCGCTGCCAGGGTGTTGTGGATAGCCATCCAGAAGCCGTTCAGACTCTTTAAGGTCTTTATTAGCAATTGCTATGGTGAACATAAAGGCAACAGCAGAATCCCGGAATATAGTTTCAGGATATTGCTTAATAAAGTTCTCATAAGCCTCAATACTATGACCTGCTTTTGCATTCTCCCATTGTTTCATCTCTGTTGGCAACACTTTCCAGATAATAAATGCCATAGCAAGCACAAAAGCGCTTAGAAAAGTCCATTTTAATATTTTCTTTACATTAGCACGGTATGGTATTCTAAGTGAAAATTCATTTTTTCTTTTTACCTGTTTTGTTTTTGGCCATCTGCCCGATTGCAGAAAATCATCTGCTATTGCCTCCAACTCCATGGCTGAAGGACGGTTTTCAGGTGTGGCATCAAGGCAACGATAGATCACCTGACATAAACCAGGGGAAAATGTTTCCGGCAATTCGGGTATTTCCGCCCCGTTTTTTTGAAACCCGCCACCATGTATGCCAAAAGGAGGATTTTCCGTAAGTAATTCAAAAAGGGTAGCCCCCATAGACCATATATCGCTTTCTTTGGTGGAGCCAGGATGTTTCCCGAATCGTTCAGGCCCCATATACGGAATGGTACCAGAGCTGTCGACCGGCCTACTCATACTTTTGGTCAGAGAGATACGTAAGCGGTTACTGATGCCGAAATCAGCCAAAAGGTAATTGCCGTTGTCGTCGATCAGAAAATTATCCGGTTTGATGTCCTGATGGATGATGGGCGGGTCCTGCTTATGCAGGTATGCAAGCGCTGAGGCTGCCTGCTGCATAAAAAGACCAATATCATTTTCGCTCATTTCGCCTCTTTTACCTGAAACCGAGCCGTTTTTGCAATAATCCAGTATAAGAAATGGCGAATTTTTGTATATGCTGAAATAATTTGCTTTTAATAAAAATGGATGCCGCAATTTGTTAACCAACATATATTCATCCATAAATGTTTTAATTCCGTTCTTGTCAAGGCCTTTATCAGGCACATAAATCTTGATTGCAACATAATGTTCTTCACTGGTCACCAGCTTATGCTGTGCTAACCATACATCGCTATAACCGCCGCCGCCTAAATGCTCAACTAAAACATAATCGTTAGCAAAAATGTCTCCTGGTTTTAATATGTCCATATAATCTATTCTTATTTGATAAAATTATTAATATTAGTCCATACCAGTATTTTTTTTGAAATCTTGTTTAGCCTTGTTCTTTTGTTCTGGCGAGAAAAAAACAGAATGTTCACAAAATACATTCTTAAATAAACTGTATTGATATCAATCCACTCAACCATGTTGTATGTTTAATTTAGTAAAAACCTGACAGGCATATTGAATTGGACTCTTACGGGCTTTCCACTTTGTGTTCCAGGGATCCATGTAGGCATCAATTTCGTCACTCTTATGGCTTCCTCGTCACAGCCACCTCCGATACCTCTTAAAACTTTCACGTCTGATACTTTTCCTGCTTCAGTAATAACAAAAGTAACATAAACTGTTCCCTGAATTCCGCTTTCTTTTGCCATTTGGGGATAATTGATGTTGTGAGCAAGAAACTTCATACGTGCTTCTTCACCTCCCGGGTATGAAGGCATAACCTCTACAACAGTATATATAGGTGATTCAATAACTTCCTCTTTGATTATATTTGTGTTATCTTCTTCATTGACAACTACATTTTCACCAGAAGCAACATTAACTAATGGTTGATTGTTCTTATTTGCACCTTGTTTTTTGTTCGTACTTTTACTTTGACCAGCCTGGGACTGATCGCCGTCTTCTGTTCCTTCCCCACTTTCTTTCTTCTGATCTACCAACCATTTTCCGTTTTTTTTCACTAAATCAATACTTTCTTCTTTTCCATCAACCAGATACTTGCAAACAGATGATTCCTCATTAGTTTCACATTTCAGGTTTTCGATCTTAGCTTCTTTTTCTTCCTGCGTACCTACACCCGAAAAACTTGCCATCATGTCAAGCAACTGGCAGGTTTCTTCAGTGGCAAATTTTTTAGCTTCAGCAAATTCTTTTTTGTTGATGTGGTTCAGATATTTCTTTGCGACAAATTCAGGTGTATTTTGATTTTCAGATGATAAAAAAACTTTGACCGTAACGATAGAAATAGTAATTATTAAAATAATTGAAATAATTATCCAGACAAGCATAAATGGTTTATTCTTTTGAACCTCAGATAAAACCGGCTCAGTTTCGGAAGCAATGGCTTCGGATTTTACTTCGGTTTGTCGGCCAATACTCTGCGTTTTATTTTCCTGAATTGCAGCAACAGGCAATTCTTCTGTCAGCCTGCCTTTATGCTTAGGTTCGGCTTTTGTATCCATAATGGGATACTGACGCTGAATTATTTGCCAGTATCCCGTTTTTAAATAATTGCTCGCTGCATTCAATATTTGCTGAGCTATTGGCCTTTCAGCAGGAATATAATTCATACATTTTTGCATCCATAGGGTCAATTCCCGGCTATATGGTTCGGGCAGTTCGGGCAATTCGCTGTCTGCACGCAACACCACGCCTCCGTTACCCATCCAGGGAACATCGCCTGTGGCCATCTCACAGATCAGCACACCAAGCGCGAATATGTCGCTTTTTTCGGTATTCGACATTTGTGCGCCGAATAATTCCGGTGCGGCATACGCCATGGTAAGGGCTTTCTGGGCAACGGCACTCTTGCGCAAGGTACTGCGCAAACGACCGCTGATGCCAAAATCAGTAAGCAGATAATTTCCTTTATCATTGATCAGTATATTTTCAGGTTTGATATCCTGATGCAAAATATCATTGGCATGAAGATGAGCAAGGCCGCTGCATATATCCACAAGAATAGTGGCAATTTCTTTTTCTGGCAATTTATCCTCTTCAACAATCTTTGAATATAATGAACCGTTCGGACAAAAAGGCAATACCAAATATGGTGAACCTTCCCATACATCGAAATGCCTTGCTGTAAGAAGTTTGGAATGACTGATGTTAAGCAGCAGGCTGTATTCACGACTGAACTGCTTCAGCCCGGTTTCGTCCATACCACGCTCAGGAGCGTATATTTTTATGGCGACTATGGTGTCTTCGGCCATCTGGTCCTGTGCTTTCCATACCTCCGAAAAACCGCCTATCCCTATTTTTTGCAGGAATAAATACCTTTCCGCAAAAATTGCATCTTGTCTCAAATCTTTCATTTGTATTTTTAAAATTAGAATTTAACAAAACATTAATCATACAAAGAAAACAAAAATACTTTAATATCAAATAAATAGTTTATTTTTTCAAACGACAGGGTATTTTTTGAAAATTTCAGGATAGTATTATTTAAGCATCTGATAAATAGAAATAATTATTATTTGTAAAATGAGACACGCAAAAAAGTAATACAGAAAAGTAATGTTGTAACAAGACTCTGTTCGGGTTTTATATACCAGCACCTCAAAAAAAGAAATTGCCGAATTATGCATAGCATCATCTGAATTTTAATCATAGAATATGTTATTTTTTTCTGCCCAGTCATTGATAATATCATGTTCAAAACGGGTTGGCATCCTGTTGTATTTACCACGCGCCTGCACTATTCTTCTGTTGCGAATCTCCATGGTAACCATGCGTTCCGGCTTTTCTTCCCCTGTAACCATACGTAATGACCAGATGCTGCACATGCCCGAGATACAGTAATTTGTATATGTCAATACACAATGATGCTGATTAAGGCCTTCTTCAAATAACTCTTCGGTAGTATGGAGTTGGGTAATGGTATATGTATCATCACCTGAATTGCACTGGTAATCATCTATATCATGGCCATGCCAGAATGTGATGCGGTAACCCGCCAAAGCTTTCTGTCGCATAGTTTCTGTGTGCCATATCTGCATATCCCTAAGCAAGGTATTTACATTACGCCCTTTTAACGAGTAATTGCCGTCCTGTTTTTTACAGTAATTGATATAATCAACCAATGGTCCAACTTCCGTATGCTTAACATTATTGTTTATGCAAAACATGATGAAACTTTCCCAGAAATAAAATTCGTGTGGTTCGTAACCTGCCGCAGAACTCATGAAATAATATGCTATCTGATTTCCCCCCATGGTAACGATTTGCAGATAAAGCAAAGTCCGCCGCACATTATACCCATTTATAGCATCCTGCTCCAGGCTGAGATGGGCTGCTTTTTTAGAAAGTTTGAAAGGAAGATGCTCTGCAGTGCAAAGATTGTTGCCGGAAAGGACATGAGTAAGCCATCCTGATTCAGTTCTATTAAGCACATAAAAATGACTGACCAATACCTTAGGGATGCGGAAGCGGATAAACAACAACAAGAATAATTCCTGTGAGGGATCGTTACTGAAATCTGAAGCATCAAAATTGTCGGCCAGGGTATCAATCGTATTGACAATAAGGCCGCTATTATTATTATAAAAATCTGCCAGGTGGTTAATTCTTTTAGTTCCCATATTTGCCAACTGCTCAGCATTTAATAAATGGAACAATTTGCCAAAAAACACAAGCCTCAAAAAACCGGTAATTTCTTTATCGTGATCATCGGCATCAAAATTTGAAATAAAACTCAGCAAAAAGTCGTAAAGAACCTGAAATGCCTTACCATCATTCTGCCTGCAAACAACGAGATATAATTGATTTATTTTTTCGAGCGATTCAAACGTTATGGCATATTTTTCATGCAAATGCGCTTCGTATGCAGTGCCGGAGGCAAAATCACAAGGATTATGCGAAGGGAGCTTCATGACCAGCCAGGATTCCACTATAT
>Ga0209099_1004058_pt1 | contig 11390 bp, 8 predicted proteins | sample AD_JPNHW2_MetaG_FD_184430 | JGI IMG/M metagenome (GOLD analysis project Ga0209099, IMG submission 184430) | Active sludge microbial communities of municipal wastewater-treating anaerobic digesters from Japan - AD_JPNHW2_MetaG (SPAdes) (version 2) | ecosystem: Engineered > Bioreactor > Anaerobic >...
CCGGGAGGCTCGAGGGAGTCGTGCCGCCGAAGGAATAGAAACCTTGCTGGAGCTGGGTGATCGCCTGTCCCTCGTTCGTGGAATCGATGTTCGTGTAGATGCCTGTCACTTTTTTCTCCGGTTATCAGGGATTGTATTCGTAGCAGCCCATCGACCATCCGCTCGTGCCGTTTCCCGTGCGGATGCCGCCGTCGAGATCGTTCGTGAAGCCCCAGGACGAGGAGCCGTCGAGGCCTCCGCCGTATACCGAGGATGGAGTGCTGGAGGTGGGGCGACCGGTGGAGGTATCGAGATATGGCTCAACTGAGATATTTCCAGATGATGAGGAGGATGCGAAAACCGTTATAACGTCGCCCGACATTGATACATTGAATGCTCCGGTCGCAGTACCGCCCTTTACCAAGTCGTTTGAATTAGCTGAACTCAAGCTATTAGGGGAGCCACTCAGGAGGTGGAAAGCGTTGGCGGCGCTCGTGCCTTCGAAATAGTAGATGATATTGTTGTCCACATGCAGCTCGGTATCCGCACCCAGATCTATAGCGATGCCCGTGCTCGTAGCCCCACCTCCATCGCCCCCGAGGAGGATGGTATTATTCTTGATATCGATACCTGAGACCGCGGTGGTCCAGATATAAATAGCAGAATGGCTCTTTGGCATGTTCGGGCTTACGAGGAGGTTATTTCGTGCGGATAGTTGCGTGAAACTCGATCCACTGGAGTCACTCGGCATGATATACATACAGGAATTCATTGCTTCATCATTAATCGCTCCTGAACCTGCAAAGAGCCTGTTGCGTTCGACAATGACAGTCGTTGTTCTATTTTTCAGTTCAAGCATGATGGCCGTAACTTGACCCGAAGAAGAATCAGAAATACCGGCCGTGATTGTATTGCCTCGAATCGTCGGGCTTGCCTCACAGCTTTGAACATCTATCCCGAAGCAGTGGTATATATTGGCGCCTCCACCAGCATTGATCGCGTTACCCTCGATGAGGGGAGAAAACTCGGTGGTCGAGCTGCCGTCAGCCCTCAGGGCAATGCCCGAACGGTTCATGCCGGCGGTCACGCTGTTGCCACCGAGGTTTATGATGTTGTTGCGGACTGTCAATCCGGATGAAAAGAGCGCGATACCTGCCGACGAGGCATCGACGGAGGACGCGGTCACCGTGAAGCCATCCAGCACGGTCCCCGAAGTCACGCCAGAAGAGGCGCCGAGGCAGGCAAGGATCTGGCTCGCGTCTTTCGCGCGGCCATCAGCGATGGAAGTGACATTCGCCGTCCGGTCCCGGGACCTCCAGTCAAGGGCGTAGCCACCGAGAAGCGATACCCTGTCCTCTAGAACCACGCCCAGGTCATAGCCTGCCTTGGTCGTCGTCGTCGTGATCGTGTAGGTCCCCGCCGCGACGTGCACCTCCGAGGCCGAGGCCGGATGGAGGGCCTTGGCCTGGCCTATGCCATTCTGGATGGTCGCATAGGGCGCGCGGACCGTGCCCTTGCCCGTAGCTGTATCGGAGCCCGTGGTGGCGACGCATGCCCCGTCGAAGACCGTATAGGCGAAATCGTAGGTAGCCGTCTCGCCTCCCTCGGAAACGCTTATCCTCAGGGTCTGGTGCGGACCGCTGGTCCAGAAAAGGGCCGGGCTCACCACGAGCCCGTCATCGGCATAGGTCGCGGTCTCGGCCTTCGTGGTGGCGCCGCCGATGCTGCCGGAAACGGATATCGTCGCCCCGCTCATCGATTTCGGGAACTGCAGGGTGAAAACTTCGTGAGAGGGAATGATCGTGCCCGGGGCCGGCAGGATCTCCGGCCGATTCGCTTCGACGGCCAGCCTTTCCATCTCGTCGAGGAGGAGGTCGCTGCAGTCGAGGCAGAGCACCGCGCAGGCGATGAAGGCGAGGCCGAGGCCGGCGCGATACGGGTTTTTCTTCCTGTCCATGGTCAGTCCCTCCACTCGATCGTGGCGGCAGCATCGGCGCTGCCGGCCCTGGCCGTGCCATCGGCGCTCGCCCCTCCGCCTATGTAGGAGAGCCTAGAGGCCGCAGCCGCGTCCACCGCGGCGAGGGCGGCAAGGTAGCGCGAGGCTCCGGCCCTGTCGTCGAGCTCGTAGGCCGCGCGGGCGAGGCCGGCGAGGACCTTGGGGTCGTTGAGGGCAAGGCGTTGCGCGCTCTTGTAGGCCGCGAGGGAACCGGCATAATCCCCCTTGAGGAAGAGGACGTTGCCGATGTTGCACCAGGCCGAGGCGTTGTCCTGGACCTTGATCGAGTCCCTGAACGCGCCTTCCGCCTTGGCGAGGAGACCGTAGCGGGCGTAGAGGATGCCGAGCTTGATGTAGGGCCTGGGATCCTTCTTCGCCGCGGCGGCCGCGGCAGCAGACCTCAGGGCCTCGGCCCGTTGCGCGGTCTCGCTTTCCACGAATCTGGACATGGCCGAGCCGTAGCGCGCCAGGATGTCGTCGCCCTTCGGGAGGTCGATCCTCACCTCGTCGGGCATGGCGACGGCCGCATAGGTCCCCCAGGCCTCGTGGAGGGGGAAGAAGCCGGCTGAGCCTGCGGCCTTCGCCTCTCGCCACTCGCGCGCTCCGAGCTGCCAGGCTCGGAGGAAGCCCTCCTGCACGGCCGTCACCTCGATGGGAAGCCAGGCCTTGCCGCCCTCGACGAAGATGTCCTCGGGCCTGGCGAGGAGGGAGAGGAGCTGGTCGGGCGGGCTCGTGAGGGCCGCCGCGACGTAGATGTGGCCCGGCACCGTGATGAAGGCGGTCTCCATGCCCGCGGCCTCGAGGAGGGCGGCGGTGAGGATGGAAAGGTCGTCGCAATCGCCCGAGCGGAACTCGAGGGTCTGCCCGGGGAACTGGAGGTAGTCCACCGAGGCCTCGTCGACCTCGTACTTCGCGTGGGGCGTGTTGGGATCGACGACGTAGCGGAGCCCGTAGAGCCTCATCGCCTCGAAGATGCCGAGGGCCTCGCGGAAGGCGAGGTCGAAGGACTGGTAGTCTCCGGAGCGGGAAAGGCTCGCCGCGAGCTTGGAGAGCCGGAGGACGGCCGGATCGTTCGTCGTGACGAAGCTCGCCGCCTTGCGGTCGTCGTCCCAGGTCATGCCGTTCCGGTGGTTCACGATGGCCGCGACCGAGGCTTTCGCTTCCGTCTGGCGGCCCGCGTAGCGGTAGGTCACGACAATCTCGGCCTGGGCCTTGGTCTCTTCCAGCACCGAGAGGATCGACCGGTTGAAGAGGGCGTGGAGGACGACCTTCGAGGACTCCCCCCGCTTCATCTCCGGGATGGCGATGCATTCGGTGGGCGCTTCCATGTACTGCCTCACGAAGAAGCTCACGCGGACGTCCTCGATGGGTCCGTCCTCGCCGTTGCGCAGGAGGAGGGAACCGAGGGCGTGATCGTCATAATACTTATAGAATACCGGGAATACCGGATAGACGATGACGTCGCGGAGCTCGACCCTGGAACGGCGGTCGGCCTGGCTGAAGTTGTAGCCGACCGAGAGGCTCGCCGACAGGCCCTGGTAGAGCGGACCGGAGCCAGCGAACCAGTGCTCATACGAGGCGCCCAGGGCGAGGCGGAAGCTCGGAGAAAGGTAGATGCCGAGGTCAAGCCCGCCCGAGAGCGTCGGGACGGAGGCGCCCGCGCCGCCCAGCAGGCCGAAGCCGAGGCCCCCTCCGCCCCAGAGCGTCGCCTCGAAGCCGGTCCAGGGGGAGAGGCGCAGGCCTGCCCTCGCCGTCGCGCCGACCACCTGGAGGTTCTCGCCGCTCGAATGGGGCTCGAGGAAGTAGTCGAGGGAAAGCCCGAGGGAAAGGAGCCCGAGGCCGGGCGGCACCCAGGTCGCGTCGAGAGAGGCGCCTCCGCCGTAGGAGAAACGGTCGGCGCTCAGGGTTCCAGGCAGGGGAAGGAGGAAGGCGGGAGAGGCCGAGACGGCGAAGCCGGAGCCGTCCTGGGCCCTGGCGAGGGGGCCGGAGGAGAAAAGCATGACCAGGATGGCGACAGGAGCCAAGGAGAAGCGGGAACGAACGTTTTTCATTGTACATCCTCGTTTATCCGATGCTTGCGAGGATGCCTGACCAAGATGCCTGAACAGCTAGTTACACTTTATCGCCTCGATGCCTGCTTTACAAATTCAGCCGCTCAACGCGTCGCTTTCAGCTTCCCCAGGACAGCGGCGAGCACGAGGGCGGCCAGGGTGATGAGGTATGGAAGGGCGAGGATGAAGTCGGCAGGCACGGTCAGGAAGCCCTGCGCGTAGTTCGCCAGGCTGCTGGCAAGGGCGAAGACGAAGCAGGCCGCGAGTACCCCGGCCGGGTTGCGTCCCCCGAGGTAGACCGCCACGAGGGCTATCCAGCCCCTCCCTGCCGTGGCGTTCGGCACATAGGCGCCGAGGCCGAGGCTGAGCGAGGCCCCGGCGAGCCCGCAGGCAAGGCCGGAAAGGACGATGGCGACGAGCTTGTAGCGCTCGGGCCTCTTGCCGAGCGTCACGAGAGCCCGGGGATTGGACCCGGCCGCGCGCAACCGCATCCCGAAGGGAGTGCGCGCCATGAGGAGCCAGACAAGGGGAACGGCAACCCAGCTCGCGTAGGCGAGCGCGTCATGCCCGAGGAAGATCCTGCCCAGGAAGGAGGCCTGGCCTGCCGCCTCCGGGGACAGTACCGGCAAGGCCCCGGCTGCCACCTTGACCACGCCCTTGGTCTGGAAGAGCCGCGCAGAGAACGAAACGGTGATCCCCGAGGCGAGGAGGTTGACCGCGAGGCCGGTGACGAAGCCGTTGGCCCTGAGCCTGAGGGTCGCCGCGCCGAAGCCCCAGGCCACGAAGGCCCCGGTCGCGGCGCCCAAGACGACGCCGGCCGCGAGGCTGCCTGACTGTATGGCCGCCACCGCAGCGCCGAAGGCGCCTACGCCGATGAGTCCCTCGAGGGCGATGTTCAGCATGCCCGAGAGCTCGGAAAGGAGGCCGCCGAGCGCCGCGAAGAGGATGGGCGTCATGAGCCCGAGGGCGTCACCCGCGAGGGCGGCGATGTCGCTCATCGTTTCTCCTTCCGACCCGCGAGGAAGCGGTCGGCGAAGCGGGCCGTGATGAAGATGAAGACCGCGGCCTGCACGACGCTCACGATCTCCTGGGTCACGTCGGCGCCGACCATCACCGCCTTGGCGCCCGCGTCGAGGTAGCCGAAGAGGAAGGCGGCGGGCAGCATGGCGAGGGGCGCGTTGCCTGCCACCAGGGCCACCGCTATGCCGGTCCAGCCGATTCCCGCCGAGAAGCCCTTCATCACGCGGTATTGGCTCCCCAGGACGAGGAAGGCTCCCGCAAGGCCGTAGAGGGCGCCGGAGAGGGCCATGGGCGCCGTCCGGTAGAAGCCCTGGTCAATGCCGACGTAGCGCGCGAACTCGGCGTTCTTGCCCATGAGGGAGAGCTCGAAGCCGAAGCGCGTACGCGCGAGGAGGACGGCCATGAGGACGAGGATGGCCAGGACGGGCACGACGGCCGTCGAGAGGCTCGAGGGCGGCATGATCCTCGCGAAACGGAAGGCTTCGGGTATCGGGCCCGTGGCCTGGAAGTTGCTTGACGGGTCCTGGAGGGGCCCCGTCACGACGAAGTCGCAGAAATACACGACGGCCGCGGAGACCAGGAAGGAGGAGATGAGCTCGTCCACTCCGAGCGAGAGCCTGAGCTGGCCCGAGAGCCAGCCGAGGAGGGAGCCGGACAGCGCGCCCGCGATGGCGGCGAGCACGGGGACGAGGACGGGGTTTCCCGATGGAAGGGCAAGGCAGGTCGCGGCAGTCACGACCGAGCCGAGGTAGACCTGGCCCTCGCCGCCCAGGTTGAAGTTGCGCGAGCCGAAGGCCACGCCGGCGCCGAGGCCGGCGAGGACGAGGATGCCGACCTCCGCGAGCATGTTGCCGAGATAGTAGGTGTTGCCGAAGGGCGCGGCGAAGAAGAGCCTGAACGCGTCGCCGAAGGACGAGCTCAGGGCCCAGAGGAGGAGGACCGTCACTGCGAAGGCTCCCCCGAGGGCGATACCGAGGGTGAGGGCGCGCCCCTTAAGTTCCGTGCGCCGGGTTTCGTTCATCGCCTTTCCTCCGGGGAGGCCAGGCCGAGCATCGCGTCCTCGATTGCCGAGCGGTCCACGAGCGGCCCGTTCCTGACCTCGAGGACGGCCGCGCCGCGGTGCATCACGATGATCCGGTCGGAAAGCTCCAGGACCTCGTCGAGGTTCGACGAGAGGAGGAGGATGGCCGAGCCGCGGTCCCGCTCCTCGACGAGACGTCCGTGGACGAAGGCGGACGAGGCCATGTCGAGGCCCTGCACCGGGTTGCAGAAGAGGAGGAAGGGCGGGCCTTGGTCCTCGACGCAGGCATCGCGAGTTCCGCTCGCGCGAACGGAGCTCGCATGAAGGAAGCCGGCGCGGCCAGCTGCCGCGCGGACGCGCGACAGGCGGGCCCGCTTCGGCTCGGCGAGCTCGCGGGCGAGGATTACCTTCTGGATGTTGCCCCCCGAGAGCGTGCCGAGGCGTTGCGTGGGGCTGCCCGCAATGCCGTAGCAGCCTATGGATTCCTCGACGAAACGGCCCACCGCCTTGCGGTCCTCGAAGCCTCGGGGAAAGAAGGAGCGCCGGTCCAGGGCGGCGAGGTTCTCGCCCACCGAGGAGTAGAGCGAGGAGCCGCGCCAGAGCCTGTCCGTGGGAACGTAGCCGCGCCCCCCTTCCCTCCTCCGCGGCAGGGGCTTCCCCGAGAGGAGGACGCTGCCCCGCGTCGGCTTGCCGATGCCCGCCGCGAGGTCCTCGAGCTCTGCGAGCCCGTTTCCCGCGAGGCCGCAGACGCCGACGATCTCGCCGGAACGCACCGCAAGGCTGAGATCGTCGATGGAAGGACGCGCCCGCCGCTGCCTTGCGACCGTGACGCGCCTCATCTCGAAAACCGCGGGACCCGCGACCGCTGAGTCCTTCCTGACGCCGGTCCCGAGGGCCGCCGGGGAGCCCGAGGCCGTCCCTTCCGTCGCGGGCCTTCCCCCGGCTTCGCCCACCGCGTCATGCGCGCCCATCATCAGGCCCGCGAGATCGGCCTCGGCGAGGTCGGCCGCGGAAAGCCTGATGAAGGTCCTCCCGGCCCGCATGACCGTGACGGCGTCGGCTATCCGCTTGACCTCCGCAGCCTTGTGGGTGATGAGGATGATGGTCTTGCCCGCGGCCCTGAGCCTCTTCAGGCTGGAGAAGAGCCCCTCTACCTCGTGTTCGGCGAGGAGGCTCGTGGGCTCGTCGAGGATGAGGAGGCTTGCCCTCCGCCACAGGAGCTTCAGTATCTCGAGCTCCTGGATCTCGGCCGCGGAGAGGGAGGATGCGGGAACGCGTGGATCGAGGCCGAAGCCGTTCTCCGCGGCGAGCCTCCCTACCTCGCGCTCCGCCGCCTTCCGGTCATAGAAGAAGGCGAAGCGGCGCGGCTCCGCGCAGAGGCTCACGTTCTGGGCCACCGTGAATTCGCCCACGATTTCCGCGTGCTGTGAGACCATGCCTATCCCGCAGAGGGCAGCCGCGGCGGGGTTCGGGATGGCCACGGCCTTGCCGTCCAGGAGGATGCGCCCTGAGTCCGGCCGCTCGAGGCCGTAGAGGATCTTCATCAGCGTCGTCTTGCCGGCGCCGTTCTCGCCCACAAGGGCATGGATCTCCCTGTCCCTGACCTCGAGCGTCGCGCCGTCGTTGGCGCGCGCGCCACTCGTCAGGTAACGCTTGCGGATTCCCTCCATGAGGAGAGCGGGCATCGCGTATGCTTCCTTTCAGAATTCGGAGACGGGAACCTCGAGGACGAGCTTCCCGGACCTGAGGCTCGCCGAGACCTCGGCCATCCTCGATCTAAGGCCCTCGGGAACCGCCGAGAGGTACTCGGGGGCGGCGTCGAGGAAGCCCACGTAGCCTTCCTTCATGCCCACGATCTCGGCGCTGCCCCAGGCGAGGGAGCCATCGAGGGCGGCCTTGGTCCTGGTGTAGGCGAGCTCCTCCTGCCGGAGCACGAAGCAGCCGAGGATGGTGCCCGGCGCCTGGGCGTACTGGTTGTCGTCGAAGACGACGGCGTAGGCGCCCGCGTCGCGGGCCGCCTTGTAGACGCCCTGCGCGGCGCCGCCGCAGATCGGCAGGATGACGTCGGCCCCGGCGGCTATTTCGTCCTTTGCGAGGGCCTCGCCCTTGGAGGCGTCGAACCAGTCGCCCACGACACGGAGATCGACGGCAATGCCGGGGTCCACCGCCCTGAGGCCAGCCTCGAAGCCCGGAACGATGACCTTGTCCATGACGGGATAGTGCTGGCCCACCACCATGCCCACCTTGAGGGCCTTGTTGCTGCCCTTCAGGGAACCCGTGGTCACGAGGCCCGCAAGGTAGCCTGCCAGGTAGCCCTGCTCGGTCTGGTTGTAGAGGACGGTATGGATACCCGCCTTTCCCGGCAGGTAGCCGTCGAGGGCAAGGAAGAGCTGTTTCGGGTAGCTCGCCCCGACCTTGGCGCAGAGCTCCGGCATGGAGGGGTTCGAGGTCACGACGAGGTCGTACTCTCCCGTCGCGACAAGGCTCGTGAGCTTCTCCTCCCATTCAGCCTGGTTGAAGCCCGCCTCGAAGACCTTGACCGTGGCGCCGGGAACCTCGGCCACCGCCCGCTCGACGCCAGTGGCCATGGTGTCGTATATCGCGTTGCCCGCGCGTACGCCGGGGATGAAGACGACCACCCTTGCGGGCTTCCTCCCCGTCTGGCCGGCGGCCTTGCCGCCCTTGGGCGCGCAGGAAGCGAAGGTCGCCGCCAGCGCGACGGCGAAGAGGGCGAGGGCGGCCGCGAAGGCCGCACGGGTCTTTCCGGAAATCATGAGAACCTCCCTTTGCATGCCGCGCGAAAATCACTTGACGTAAACGCGCAGCTAACGTAAGCTTCGGGACAACGGAGATAACGCCGCAGGCGCGAAGCGAACCGGCATGTCGGACAGAAGCTACAAGATCGGCGACCTGGCGGGGATGTTCGGTCTCACGGTCCGGACACTCCGCTACTATGAAGAGCTCGGCCTTCTCAAGGCCGCAGATCGAGAAGAAGGCGTTCACCGCCGATACCCCGAAAATAATATCGTATACCTCAAGCGCATAGAGCAACTCAAGTCCTATGGGCTCAGTTTGGGCGAAATAAAGGAATTTTTCGAACTGGCCGAAGAGGACCGGAGCGGCGCGAGCTGCCGAAACCGCCTTATCGAGAAATACCGCGAGCGGATCGCGGCGCTCGAAGTGGAGCGCGCGGAGATATCGTCGCGGATCGACGAGATCAGGTGGCACGTAGACCAGCTCTCCTCGGTGGGAAATTTCTTCGAGTGTCCGGGCTCGCAATGCCCAAGCTGTCCCTATGGCGGGACCTGCGAGCTACGGAGCCTCGGGGACAGCGACGGGACCGAGGCTCCTGCGCTATAATCGATCCGGCAAGGGGCATCATGATACTCTCGATCGACATTGGCACCTCCCGCGTCAAGGGAGGCATTTTCGGCCAGCGGGGCGAGTGCCTCGCGACCGCGTCCGCCGAGCTCCCTGCGGCAGGCAGGGACGACCCGATAGCGCATACCGCGGATCCGGCCTGCTGGATGGCCGCGGTGAAGACCGTGGACTCCATCCTCCTCGCGGGACGGCTCAGGCCCGAATGCGTAGTGGTCAGCGGCAACGGGCCCACCCTCATTCCCGTCGACGTCGACGGCTCCGCCCTCCACCCGGCGCTTACCTGGATGGACAGGCGGCCCGCACCCGAGGCCTCAGATGCGAGCGAGGCCTCCGGTGAGCGCATCGACGCGAGCTTCTACCTGCCCAAGGCCCTCTGGTTCGCCCGGCACCGTCCCGCCATCTACGCCAGGACAGACGCCTTCCTCGCCTGCCCCGAATACGTCATCAGGCAGCTGTCGGGCGAATCGGTCACCGTCTTCGCCGGCGAGGGCTACGAGCCCCTCTACTGGCGGAACGAGTGGATCGAGGCCCTCGGCATGGACCCGGGGAAATTCCCGCGCTTCGTCGAGCCGGGGAGCCTCGCGGGAAGGACGGGCGCAGCCGCCCTGGAGGCGGCCGCGATTCCCGAGGGCATCCCCGTCGTCGCGGGCGGGCCCGATTTCCTCGCGGCCATCGTCGGCACGGCGACGACCCGGCCCGGCCGCGCCTGCGACCGCGCGGGAACCTCGGAAGGCATCAACCTCTGTTCCTCCCATCCCGTCCATGACCCGAGGCTCCTCTCCATGCCCCACGTGGTCAGGCCCCACGCCAACATCTCCGGAGCCGTCTCCACGTCGGGAGGGGCACTCGAGTGGTTCAGGAAGGCCTCGGGCCTCTCCGACCGCCCCTACGACGAGCTCATCGACCTCGCCGCGGCTTCCGTCCCCGGCGCGGGCGGCCTCGTCTTCCTGCCCTACCTCGCGGGGGAGCGGGCCCCGATCTGGGACACGGAGGCCCGAGGCGCCTTCATCGGACTCGGCCTCTCGCATGGCCGGGCGGAAATGGCGCGCGCTGTCCTCGAGGCCACGGCCTTCGCGATGCGCGACATCATCGAGGTCATGGACGGAGCCGGTGCCCCCGTCGAGGAACTCCGCGTCACCGGCAAGCCGGGCTCGAGCGCGGCCTGGAACCAGATCAAGGCCGATATCACGGGCCGGCCCATTGTCGTGCCGCGTTTCGGCGAGGCCGAGCTCCTCGGAGGCGCCTGCATGGGCTTCGCGGCCCTCGGCCGCTTTGCCGGCATGGCCGAGGCGGCGGAAGCCCTCGTGAGGCTCGGGCCCCGCTTCGAGCCCCGCGCCGGGCTCGCGGGCCTTTATGACGGCCTCTTCGCCGTCTACCGCGAATCCTACGAGGCGCTCAGGCCCCTCTTCCCCCGTCTCGGTTCCATCTCGAGGGCATCGGACTTCGCCGGGGCGAAGGCCTGAGCTTTCGCCCGCTTTTCCCCTTGCGCGCTCGCTGATCCCCGTACATAATCCTCCAGGTAGTAATTGCAGGATCGAGGGGCCCCCCACGAAGGGCCCCTCTTTCACGGCATGCTGTCAGTCGGCCAATCGACCGACAGCATCCGGCCCGGGAGGTTTGAGGATGGCTTACAGCATCTCGACAGGATGCATCGGCTGCACGGCCTGCACGCGGGTCTGTCCCGTCAGGGCCATCGGGGGCGAACGCGGCAAGCAGCACCGCATCGAAGCCCGACGCTGCATCGAATGCGGCGCCTGCGGCCGGATCTGCCCGAAGTCCGCGGTCCTCGACGACCATGGCGCCTCGATCCAGAAACTGGCCAGGGCGGATTGGAAGAAGCCGTACTTCGACCTTTCACGCTGCATCGCCTGCGGCGCCTGCGAGACCAAATGCCCCGTCTCCTGCATCGGGCTCCGGGACGGCAAGGACGGCGGCCTCGAGA
>Ga0209099_1004059_pt1 | contig 11388 bp, 5 predicted proteins | sample AD_JPNHW2_MetaG_FD_184430 | JGI IMG/M metagenome (GOLD analysis project Ga0209099, IMG submission 184430) | Active sludge microbial communities of municipal wastewater-treating anaerobic digesters from Japan - AD_JPNHW2_MetaG (SPAdes) (version 2) | ecosystem: Engineered > Bioreactor > Anaerobic >...
AATGGCGTTTGATCCGATTTATAGAATCTATCAAAACTCACCCTGGCAACCCGGATTGTTACCTAAATTATTTAGGCACACATTTATAAACTTCGTCATCGTCTGCAAATATGAACCAGAGATTGTCTTTAGTAAGTTGCTGAATATCTAATATTGTAAAACCTGTAACCCATCCCTCTTCCTCGCTGAAATACTGAAATTCCAACGTAACAGATTCGTCCTGTACCTGCCATTCCCATTGCCCATCAAAAGACTCGTCTTCAATGACGGCACCATCCAACTTGAAAATCATGCTGAATTTGCCGTCGGATTTAAAACTCATGAGGGTTTCATCACATTCGCATTCATAATTGGCGCTTAGTCCGCCGATGGATACGACTTTCCATTCACGGCAAAGCAATTCCGTTTTTGTCTGTTCCTTGTCGTCATCGCTGTTTTTTTCACAGGCCGCAGGGACCAGAAACAGAATGGCCGTCAGGCAAAGAAAGGTTGCAGTACGTTTTAAAGTTTTCATAGTTTTTGTTTTTCAGTTGAATGAATTTGTAACTATCCATTCATTTGGTTTGTTTGGCAAAAATATGTTCTGCCAAACGCTATTTCAATCCTCATTTCTGAGGATCTGTATCCTGATTTTTGAGGGTTTCAGAGTGAATCCCTACAACCCGAAAATGAAGAAAACGAGGATGGCTGCAAGTAAACCCGAAAGGGCCGCTACCAGCAGATTGCCGGATTCTTCAGGCCTGTTTTTCCTGTATGTTAAAAACCAAATAATACCTGCCGGAGGAAGCAGGAACGAAATAGTAAGCCTTAAAACGCGAAACAACCTCTTCCGGCTGCATGGATGTAAAAAACAATTCATAAAACAGGATCCGTTACCTGCCACAAAATTATTCCCGGGCTCCGGGATTGGTCAATAGTGAAAATCCACTAGAGGAAGTGGTAATTTTCAGGTAGCAGGGAGTTTCAGGTCCCGGGACCCTCACGGAAAACAAATCATGGCAAAGGCCGGTTATTCAGCAGCGATAATCCCGTTTTTAAGGCAAAACACTACGACTTCAATGATTGATTTAAGGCCCAGTTTATTCTTGATGTTATCCTTGTGCGATTCAATGGTGCTTACATTTATGTGTTCTATTTCTGCAATTTCTTTCGATAAATACCCTTTCGAAAGCCACCTGATGATCTCTATTTCCCGGTCCGACAGATGGTAAGGCGTAAAATTCTTTCGTTCGGGCTTGCCTGAAAAACAATGATGCAGCGTCTCCGGCGGGATTGTTTCACCCAGGAACAGCCCGTTGCCTTGGGCAACCATCCTGACGGCGCCGATGATTTCTTCCACGGATGAATCTTTGGATAAGTAAGCCCGGGCGCCCGCCCTGACCGAATCGACGATAGCCTTTACCTCTTTCTGCTGGGAGAAGATCAGCACTTTTATCGCGGGGTACTTCTGCCCCATTTCCCTAAGCAAATCAATGCCGTCGGCCTCTTCCTGCAATGAGATATCGAGCAAAACCACATCGGGAATTTCAGCGGAAATGCTTTGGAGAGCTTCCTGCACCGAAAGGGCTTTCCCGGTAACGGAAAAATCATGCTGAAGCAAGAAATTAAAAGCCAGCCCGTCCAGGATGATCCGGGAATCGTCGACCAGCAGAATTTTGATCTTTTCGGTATCCATCGAATTATTTTCAGTTGTGTTTATCATTCTGATATTCAGGAATCGTGAAACAGAAAACGCTCCCTTTCCCTTCCTGGCTTTCGGCCCAAATTTTTCCCCCGTTTTTCTCGACAAATTCTTTGCACAGCAGTAAGCCAGTGCCCGTACCGCTTTCTTTTGCCGTACCGGCCGTCCGGTACCTGGATGAAATCCTGAACAGTCCGTCCAACTGCTTGCCGGGAATACCGGTTCCCTGGTCTTTAATGCTTACCTCGCAAAAACCGGCCTTGCTATCCGTATCAATAGTGATGACTCCCCCGGGATAGGAAAATTTAATGGCATTCGACAGGAGATTGTTCAGAACCGTCAGCAGCATGTTACTGTCGGCAAACACAGTACCATCATCCCTGGCGTTAAGATTAACCGAGATTTTTTTCATCCGCGCATTTTCATCAAGCAGGGTAGTCACCCGGGTGATAAGTTGGAACAGGTTGCAGGCCTGCGGTGCGAAAGGAACAGCATTTTTCTGCGACAGCGCCCACAACAGGAGATTATCGAGGAATGAGTATGTAAGGTGTATCTGGTTGTTCATTGCCGAAAGCAATTCTGACTGTTGTTCAGCGGTGAGGTTTTCAAATTCGGTTACAAGGCGGTCGGAGATATTTCTTAGCGCTAACACCGGATTTTTAAGGTCGTGAGCCACAATCGAGAAGAATTTATCCTTGGCGGCCAGCGTTTCGGCAAGGTGCTGCTCCGATTCGGTAAGGCGTTTGTTGGTTTCGGCAAGTTCAGTCGTACGCTCTGTAACGATTTTTTCAAGTTTTTTCCCGGCTTCCTTCAGGCTTGCCTCCCTGATCCGGATGATAGCAAGAATGCAGGCAATAACCGCCACGAACGCCGCCCCGCGGAACCACCAAGCCACCCACCAGGGGCGGCGGACGGCAATTGATATGTGTACGGTATCAGGATTCCATCTGCCGTATGTATTGGTCGTGCCGATTTCAAGGTTGTATTTTCCGGGTTTCAGGTTATTGTACTTCACCCGTTTATCCGAACTTCCCGCATAGTTCCATTCTTTTTCAAATCCCAGAAGTCGGTAACGGTAATGAATAAGCGAAGGCGCAAAATATTCCGATGTTGCCAGATCAAGTGAAATGTTATCCTGATAATACTTCAGCGAAAGACCTGTTTGTTCCGAAAAATCAGCAAACCAAAGGGAGTCGTTGATTCTGACATTTTTAAGGATCACCTGGGGAAAACCTTTTTCAGGATGAATGGCAGAAGGATCAAAAACTGTAACGCCGTTTTGCCCGCCAAAAGCCAGCCGGCCATCGCTGAGCCTTGTTGACGCATTGGAAAACGAATTGTCCTGTAAACCGTTTAAAAAACATAAATGGTCAGCCGCATTGCTTCCGGCATCAAACAAAATCAGGCCGTTGGAAGTGCTTATCCATAACCGGCCCGATTTATCTTCCCGGATGGCTTTGATAGAAGCCGGATTGTACTTCCCCAGCGCCGTATAGCGGAAAAAGTTCATTTTTGCCGCATTGAACCGGTTTAACCCTTTATCGGTACCTATCCAGATATTGCCTCTATGATCCTGGAATATGCTTTCAACATTATTGCCCAGAAGACTGGTGGTATCGTATGCCAACTCAAAAAAATGGTCAATCATGCCGGTGCGAAGGTTTAACCGGTTAACACCTGATTCTGTGGTGCCGATCCACAAGTAGCCCGCCTTGTCTTCAAACAGCCGGGTAAGCAGCCTGGACGATAGCCGGCCGGCAGGTATCTGATTCAAAAGGGTCAACCGGTTTGTCCTGGTATTAATTTTACAAAGTCCTTTCATGGTCGCGATGAATAATTCGTCGCCCACCAGCTCCAGGCCTTGTATTTCATTCTCCGGCAATGTATTTGGCCCGGATTCGTCATGCCTGAAAACAGTAAGCTTCCCGGAATGCAGATCAGCTTTGAAAAGACCGTTCAGCGCGCCGATCCACAGGGCGTTGTTCGCGTAACACAAAGCTTTGATATCGCTTATCGCAGAACCCCGATTCAATTTCCCGCTTTGATCGCTGAACTTCTTCCCCCCGCTGTCATATACAAAAATGCTGTTCCCTGAGCTGAAATACAGGCTGTTACCGGCAGGGGCAAAGCTGCTCACGCTCTTTACTGCGCGGGCAGCCATCCCAGGAAGTCGCATGCAGTATATAAAGCGGTTTCCGGACGGATCGTACAGTGCAAGGCCATTGCTGAGGCCTATCCAGACCTTTTTGTCGAACCATCTCAGGCCTTGAACAACAGTATGCTGATTGGATTTCGTTCCGGGGACCGGCCCTATTTTTCTCAACTGATGCGAGATGCAACTAAACGCGTACAGATTTCCCTGTACCGAACTTAGATAAATACAGTGCTGATCCGGCGAATAAGTTGCCGCGCTGATTTGCTCCATGAACTGATTTCCAAGAGAATAAGATTTAAACCTGCCGCTTTTTGAAGAATAGCAGAAAATTTCATGGCGACCAGGGATTACCCAGGTACAGCCCTCCCTGTCAGTAACATAACCGGTAATGCTTTCATAAAACGGGATTTCTGCAATTTCAAGGCCTGAAAAAGGCAGGTATTTCATTTCATCAAGCCGGTCGTCAGGAAATTTACCGTTAACAAACGCCCTCATTCTGCCGGTATGGGTATTCAGATATGCTGCCAGCGTCAGACCCGGTGAAAGCCAGAGTATCGAATCGTTTTGTTGATGCAATGCATATATCCTTCCGTCGAGGCTCTTTCCCCGGCCATAAAAATGTTTGCCTTCAAACTGAGAATTTTCACGGTTGTACAGGTTCAGCCCGACGCCTTCCCAGGTAGCCATCCAGAAATTATGATTCCGGTCTTCAAGAAAGTCGGAATAGAAATTGGAACACCACAGCTCGTTTGTGAAAACAGGGGGTAATCCCCGTGTAAATATCGAATTGCGTTTGAAACCGTCATGGCAGGTAAACCGGTTGAACCCGATCCCACTCCAGCAACCGATCCAGATTGAGCCTTCCTTATCTTCATATAACGCGCTGATATTGTTTTCGTTCTTTTTTGAGAAGGTCAGGCGTGCATTCCTGAATGATTCATACGAACTGAAGTCCTGATCAATACTTATACCGGATTCAGGTGTGATAAAACCGAGACGGGCATACTGTTTAAGCACTTCCTTCTCTTTTTTAAAAGTCTGCCGGTCGAGGTCCCGGGTAAGAAGACGATATTGCAGATTCCCGAATTGTTCCCTTTGGAAATTGACGGTATCCGTTCCGTTGTCTTCGGTCCCGATCCATAAAATACCTTTGTGATCCTGAAGCAGAGCCGTCACCTTATCCGAGTGAAGGCTGTTTACACCGGGTATGTTGCTGTAATGCCTGAATTTGTTGATCTCCTTTGGAATCACACTTACGCCGTTCGCTGTTGCAAACCAGATATTTCCCTGACGGTCTTTGAAAATTTTATTGATTTCAGCAGAAATGATGGAATTCAGGTTGGTTTCTGTATGCATGAAAGCTGTCCATTTGCGGTCTTTCTGACTGAAACGGAGAATTTTGTCCCCCGCCCCGCCTAACCAGATATTGCCTTCGTGATCGTTCAGTGTTGCTTGCACCCTGAAAGGGATTTGATATACGGATGAATCGGCAAAATGATGCGTCTTCTCATTAAAATAAAAAATTCCATAATTGCCTGCGCTCCAGACGATATGGTTATCGTCTTCAAAAAGGCTGCAACCGTCATTACCGTTGGAGCCCTCAACGAGTTGAAAACTGCCTGTCTTTTTATCCAGGATACGAGGGGAAAAATTCCGGGTTCCGATCCATATCCTGCCTTTTGAATCCCCATAAACGAAATGGTAGAAATAGTCCCCTTCGAAAACCGGATTTGTATGCGGATAATGTTTTACAGCGTTTGTTGAAATGATGAGGCAATCAAGTCCGCCGCTCCTTGTATCGATCCATAAATTCCCTTCCTTATCGGCAAAGAGCGCTCTGATATATTTGTCTGAAAGAGCGGGAGCCGCGTTATCCGATCCTGACTGAGTAAAACCGTTTTTCGGCCTGTCATACCTGAATAACCCGTTTTTCGTTCCGATCCAGAGGTTGCCAAAACTATCTTCCGCCAGCGAAGTGATAAAGTTATCGCCCAGGGACCGGGGATTTCCCGGTTGATGGAAGTATTGAATGAAACCATCCCCGTCAAACTTATTCAGTCCATTCCTGGTGGCTATCCAGATAAAACCATATTTATCCTGAAGGATATCTGTCGCAAAAGCATTGCTCAAGCCCTGATTGGCAGAATAGGATATAAATTTTGTGTAATTATCGGTAAAGGCATCGGGCGACTGCGCCTTTGCTTTTAAAAAAAACAACAGGAGTAACGGCAGCAAGAAACACAGGCGAGGTTTCTTAGTCATACGCGGTTAAAATACACCCTTAAAAATAGTTACAATAGCAAAGATATGAAGGTGCCCGATAATTTTTCGAAAAATAATGAATGATTTATTCCGGCTCCAAACCCAACTTTAAAATACTGCTTCAACGATTTTGCGGATATTATCGCTTTTCCCCATCGTGAAAAAATGGAGCACCGGAGCACCGGCTTTAATCAGTTCGCGGCTTTGCTGTATCCCCCATTCGATGCCTGCCTGCCGTACCTGCTGGTTATCCTTGCATTTTAATACTTCGGTGACAAGTTCTTCGGGCAGGTCAATGGAGAAAGTCTTCGGAAGGGACGTCAATTGAGACTTCAGCGAAAGCGGCTTCAAACCGGGGATGACCGGTACCTTGATACCAATCTGCCGGCAGGCATCCACGAAAGCAAAGTACTTAGCATTGTCGAAAAACATCTGTGTGACGATATATTCCGCTCCGGCATCCACTTTCTCCTTCAGGTGCTGAAGGTCGATGGTAAGGTTTGGCGCTTCCTCGTGTTTTTCCGGGTAACCGGCAACACCGATGCAAAAATGGGTAGGTATAGGGTTCATCAGTTCCTCTTCCAGGTATTTACCCCGGTTCATGGCAACCACCTGCCTTACCAGATCGAGGGTATGGGCATGCCCGTCGGGTTCAGGGCTGAAAATCTTTTCCCTTGCCGGATTATCGCCTCTGATCAGCAACAGGTTATCGATGCCGAGAAAATAAAGGTCGATGAGGGCGTTCTCCGTTTCTTCGCGGTTGAAGCCGCCGCAGATGATATGGGGAACCACATCAATCTTATACTTGAATTTCAAGGCTGCCGAAATGCCGACCGTTCCGGGACGTTTGCGGATTGTGCGTCTCTCCAGAAGCCCGTCGGCACGTTCCTTATACACAATTTCTTCACGATGGTAGGTAACATCGATAAAAGCCGGGTTGAATTCCATTAACGGATCGGCCGTTTCATAAATCGATTCAATGGTTTCTCCTTTCAGAGGAGGCAGGAGCTCAAAAGTAAAAAGAGTTTTACCGGCAGCATGTTTTATATGGTCAATGACTTTCATGGATAGTTCGTTTTTTTGACAGGTTCCCGGCTGGACGGTAAGTCGCCGGGCAATCAGGCTGATCTGGTTTGAAAGCCTGATCAGCCTGATTCAACTTCTATTCAATATTCCCGGTCAATAATTCAGGTTCGTTGCCAGCAGTCTTTCCACCGATTCAACCGTTTCCCCTTTTTGCAGGGCATAACCGGCCACCTGGTCGCGGCTGATGCGGCCCACATTGAAATACTGAGCCTGAGGATGGGCAAAATAGTACCCGCTGACCGAAGCTGCCGGATACATGGCAAAGTTTTCGGTAAGGTGCATCCCCGACCTTTCGGCCCCCAGCAAATCGAAAATAACACGCTTCCCGCTGTGGTCGGGGCATGCAGGGTAACCGGGAGCCGGGCGTATGCCCCGGTATCCTTGTCGCAGGACTTCTTCTGTCGTAAGGTTTTCTTCAGCGGCATAGCCCCAGTACTCCTTTCGCACTTTAAGGTGCAGCAATTCGGCGAAGGCTTCGGCAAGGCGGTCGGCAAGGATTTTGAGCATGATCGCATTGTAATCGTCGTGCCGTTCTTTGAAATATTGCACCCACTTTTCGATTCCCAGCCCGGCAGTTACGGCAAACAAACCGATAAAGTCGGTCTTGCCTGTGCCTGCCGGAACTATAAAATCGGCCAGTGAGAGGTTGGGGACATTTCCTTCCTTTTGTTCCTGGTTTCTTAGAAAAGGAAGCCGCAGCTTTGTATCGTCTCCCAGGGTCAGTTCGATACTGTCGCCGACGGCAACTGCCGGGAAAAAACCGAAAGCGCCGTTTGCCTTCACCATTTTATCTTCAATCATCTTTTGCAACAATACCTGGGCATCGTCATACAATTTACGGGCTTCGCCGCCTTTTACCGGGTTCTCAAAAATGTCCGGGAATTTCCCGCTGATGTTCCATGCATGCAAGAAGTATGTCCAGTCGATATACCGGCTGATTTCCCCGAGGGGGTAATTCTCCAGGACTTTCACCCCGGTAAAGGAAGGTTTGAACGGCTTATAATCTTTCCAACTTGCTTTGAACCGGTTGTCCCTTGCCTGTTCCAGCGTGAGATAAGATATTCCGGCCATCGCATCTTTATGTTTTTCCCTTAGCCGGCTGTATTTTTCGTTCACCGAAGCGAGAAAATCATTCTTCATTCCTGCCGAAAGCAAAGAAGCGGCAACGCCGGCCACCCTTGATGCATCGCGCACATGCACCACCGGATATTGATACTGCGGGGTGATCTTCACGGCGGTATGCATTTCGCTGGTAGTGGCTCCACCGATGAGCAGCGGTACTTTTAATCCGCGCCTTTGCATTTCCGAAGCTACAAAGGCCATTTCATCCAGCGAAGGAGTGATTAAACCCGAGAGCCCAACAATATCCACTTTTTCGCGAACGGCTGTTTCGATTATCTTCTCGGCGTTGACCATCACACCCAGGTCTATCACCTTGTAGTTGTTGCAGCCAAGAACCACGCTGACAATGTTTTTTCCGATGTCGTGCACATCGCCTTTTACGGTAGCCAACAGAATTTTCCCGGCAGAAATCTTTCCCGCGGAAGCTCTTTCGTTTTCGAGATAAGACAAGAGCACGGAAACGGCTTTTTTCATAACGCGGGCGCTTTTCACCACCTGCGGCAGAAACATCTTCCCGGCTTCAAAAAGATCGCCCGCCGCCTTCATCCCATTCATCAACGGCCCTTCAATTACTCCGATAGCATGAGTAAACAGCAACCGGGCCTCTTCCACATCGGTGGCAATAAAAGTATCGATTCCGTGAATTATAGCATACGATATCCTGTCTTCGACAGGCAGCCCGCGCCATGCTTCGGCAACAGATTCCTTCCTTACCGAAGTTCTCATCTGGGAAGTATAACTGATAAGACGTTCCGTGGCATCGGGATTCCGGTTGAACAGGACATCTTCGATATGTTGAAGCAGGTCGGCAGGAATGTCATCATAAACCGGAAGGTTGCCGGCGTTCACAATGCCCATATCAAGGCCCGCCTTGATTGCATGGAACAGAAAAGCCGAATGCATGGCTTCACGCAGGGCATCGTTGCCGCGAAACGAAAACGAGAGGTTGCTGATGCCCCCGCTGACCCGCGCATAGGGAAGGTTTTGCTTTATCCAGCGCGTGGCGTTGAGAAAATCGAGAGCATAATGGTTGTGTTCTTCGATGCCGGTAGCGATAGCCAGGACATTTGGGTCGAAGATAATGTCTTCGGGCGGAATGCCGAGTTCATCGGCGAGAATCCGGTAGGCACGTTCGCAGACAGCGATGCGGCGCTCATAGGTCGCAGCCTGCCCCTGCTCGTCGAAGGCCATTACCACCATGGCTGCGCCGTAATTCCTTATTTTAAGGGCATGCTCTTTGAAAATGGCTTCACCTTCCTTCAGGCTGATCGAATTTACGATAGCTTTCCCCTGCAGGCATTTCAGCCCGGCCTCAATCACGCTCCATTTGCTGGAATCTATCATTACCGGCACTTTGGCAATTTCCGGCTCCGACATCAGCAAATTCAGAAAGCGGGTCATTTCGCGCTCTGCATCAAGCATGGCATCATCCATATTCACATCCAGCGCCTGGGCGCCGGCATCCACCTGCTGTCGGGCAACCGAAAGGGCTTCATCATATTTTTCCTCACGGATAAGGCGGGCAAATTTCCTGGATCCTGAAACGTTGGTACGTTCACCGATATTGATGAAGTTGCTCTTCTCATAAACCATCAGCGGCTCAAGCCCGCTAAGCTTCAGGTCATGATTTTTGGGAGGAATATGCCGGACTTTTGCCTCTTCAGCTATCCGGCATAACTCACGGATATGGTCAGGCGTGGTGCCGCAACACCCACCGATAATGTTCACCGAACCATTGACGAGCAAATCGCTGATATGCTTCGCCATCTTTGCCGGCGTTTCATGATAATGCCCGAACTGGTCGGGCAGGCCGGCATTAGGGTAAGCGCTTACATAACAAGGGGCTTTACGCGAAAGCTCCTCAATGAAGGGGTTTAACTGCTCCGCCCCCAGCGAACAGTTGAAGCCCACGCTCAGCAAATCCGTATGCGAAACCGAATTCAGAAATGCTTCTGCCGTCTGCCCCGAAAGGGTGCGGCCACTGGCGTCGGCGATGGTTCCCGAAACCATCACGGGAAGCCGGATCCCTTTTTCCAAAAACAGCGTATTGATGGCAAAAAGCGCGGCTTTGGCGTTGAGGGTATCGAAAACCGTTTCGATGAGGAGCAGGTCAACGCCGCCATCAATCAGTCCACGGACCTGTTCGGTATAGGCCTCCGCAAGCTGATCGTAAGTGATGGCCCGGAACCCGGGATCGCTCACAACAGGCGACATGCTGGCCGATTTGTTCGTCGGTCCGATGGAACCGGCAACAAACCGCTGTTTGCCGGGTGTTTTCTCCGCAAAACCATCTGCTTCATTTACGGCAAGCCGGGCGGCAGCAAAGTTGATCTCGTAAACATACGCTTCGAGTTTATAATCGGCCAGGGAAATTGATGTGGCGTTAAAGGTATTGGTTTCGATGATATCGGCGCCGGCTTCCAGATAAGCCCGGTGAATGCCGTCGATAATCTGCGGTTGGGTCAGGCAGAGCAAATCGTTGCAACCTTTCAGGTCAACAGAATGATGGCTGAATCGTTCCCCGCGATAATCGCTTTCGGTGAGTTTGTGGCGCTGGATCATAGTTCCCATCGCGCCGTCAAGCACCAGGACGCGGTGGCTGAGTTCCGAAAATATGTCCTTTTTACCGGTCGTCATACCTTATTTATATAGACGCTTCGCTTCCTGCATACAAAGATACTGATGCAGAAACGTTTATGTTACGCAATCAAAAACACATTCAAAAATGCCGGTTGACGGGATCAGGAGTGTGTTTCAATTATAATCTCCCGCCGGGGCGGGATCAGGTATTGGCACCGTTCGCACGGCTGCGATGGTTGCCAGAGGTTCGCAGAGCCTGGTCTCTCCCCTCTTCTGTATAACTCAAACACCCTTTACAGGAAGGATTATTTGAAGGGACAAAAGTACGGAAAATTTCCGCATATCAAAACGGGCCTGAAACTGACCATGTTATTAACTGGAGTTTCCTCAAAAATTAAGGCCCTAGATCGGATAGGCCAATAAGACAGGGAGTTTGATTAGAAGGGGAAGTGCAATGGATATTTTTTTTGAAAGAAAAGAGATTCCTTAAAAAGTTTGCGTC
>Ga0209099_1004062_pt1 | contig 11382 bp, 19 predicted proteins | sample AD_JPNHW2_MetaG_FD_184430 | JGI IMG/M metagenome (GOLD analysis project Ga0209099, IMG submission 184430) | Active sludge microbial communities of municipal wastewater-treating anaerobic digesters from Japan - AD_JPNHW2_MetaG (SPAdes) (version 2) | ecosystem: Engineered > Bioreactor > Anaerobic...
GGTCTCAGTTCAGAAGCACCTCGATGAAGTTATCAAGAAAGGCTCAGATGCAGTCATTTTTGATGACAAGAAGTGGGACGATGAAAGAATCAAGCGTCTCAAGAGAAACCTGAAAAAGAACGGAATTGCCTACGACCCCAAACAGTTCATCCCGACTGTCGGTTCCGGTGTCAACGCATCGGATGATGATGACTCAATCATTTAGTCATACCGACTGTAAGTAATCCCCCAACGACCCAGTGAAACGGGAGGGATGGTGTTCCCCGTCTCTCCCTTTCACACATTCAGCCCGCAAGGAGCATAATAATATGGTTGAAATCAAAAACAGCATTCTGCGATTAAACGGAAAACCGCTCGGAAGAGTGGAGAATAACAAATTGTATATGGTGCGAGCCAAAAATCGTCACTTCTATAGAGTGCTTGAATCGTGGTGTCTCAATGTTGAGATTGTGAATAGCGGAGTTGAATGGTTTATTATCAACGTGTCCGAAGATGGAAGTCAATACAGAATTACCCTCGACAAGATAAAAAAGTTGCGCTCGAAGGTAAATATGTTTGTCTCATTTAAGGACGAGCATCAGCTTGCTATTCCAGCCAAGTGTTGGGACTGCTACGCCAAAAACAACATGTCATTTCCGGTGTTCATCGGGATGCCGGCAGATGAGTTTGTTAATTCTGCATCTGGAAGGTGGCGGTCTCGGTTAATCGCATACAGTCAAACGGAGATATCCCTCTAAACTGGAAGATACTATGAAAGCAGACAAGCATTTTGCGAATGAGCTTGAGATGATAATGGATAGCAAGATTCGCAACTTTGTTAGACTTGCTCTTGAGAATGTCCCCGATAAGTTCTGGACAATGCCAGCCTCGTCCGGTGGAAAATATCATCCTACATCGTCTCAAGGATATGGTGGGCTGATAACTCACACGCGCGAGGTCGTTTACATTGCCAAAACAATCATTGAATCAAAAATGTTTAACTTAGAGAAACTTGACATTGACTGCATTTATGCGTCCTGCATTTTACATGATGGCTGGAAGTATCCAAATGAGTCATTCTTTACTCACAAACATCACGCCACAATAGCGAGCAACAGGCTGGTAGAACTTGCCGAGAAGGAAGGCTTAATTGCTGAAACTTGGCTTAATCCGCTGGTAAGTTGTGTCCTTGCTCACAATGGATACTTCACAAAGGAGTACGTTGGTGAGTATTCGGACATTCAGAAGATAGTTCATTTGGCTGATTTTATTGCGAGTCGCAAGTTTCTTGTATTTGACACGAGGTTAGTATGAATGAAGAAAACCGAACGGAATCTTACGTTGATTCTGCCGGAAAAGAAAAAACTCCAATTGCAATGGACATTTGCCCGATTTGTGGCAGGTCAAAGGCAATCCTTGTACAGGACAAAAGTGATGCGAGAGCCTTCTTTGAGAAAGCCTTGCCCCCAAAAGTTCCGTGCCTCGATTGTGTTCACGCAATGGATATTGGAATCATTATAATAGGAACGGCTGACGAGGATATTGGAAAACCAAATCCGAGACGTTCAGGCGATATAAGGTATATCAGTTATTCTGACTTAGTTCACGCCGGAATTGATATTGATAACCACGAGCTTGACCTGAGAAATAATCACCTGTTTATTATGGCACAATCTGAAATAAACCAAACGTTCAAAAACGAAGGAGCGGAAAACAATGAAGATAACCAACCGCAAGAATCTCAATGAAGCTCTGTTGAGGGCAGTTCAGAAAAACTGGTATTCCGGAGAAGGTGAGTCTCGTGATTACTCGGTCACAGGCTTACTTAATCCGGTGCGCGTTTTTCACCTCATGAAGCGTCATTTTGATGAACTGGAAGAAGATGTGTCTGACCGAATCTGGATGTTAATGGGTTCTGCCATGCACTCTGTATTGGAGCGAGCAAATGAGCATGATGCGGAGGATACAATACTGAGCCGCGTACGTGAGTTCTTTGACATGATTCACGAGGGAAAAATCAGCAAAGACCCTGCCGAAATTGAATCAGGGTTTGCAAAATTCATAACAGACGGAAATCAGTCACGCGAAAGTATTGGAAAACTTCTTGCAACCTTGCCGGAAGATAGATTCCTCATCGAAAAACGGTTCAGGTATGTCACTCAATCAGGAAAAGTAATATCCGGTGGAATAGACTTGTATGACAAGAAAACCAAGACATTGCACGACTACAAGTTTACATCCGTTTATACTTGGCTTTACAGAAACCGTCCAGGCTCACGTACCCAAGACTGGATTGAGCAACTTAACATGTATCGGTTGTTTATGGAACAGCAAGGATACGAAGTCAATGAACTCAAAATCAACCTGATATTCCGTGACTATTCCAAGTCAAAGGCAAAGTTCGAGTCCGGTTATCCTGATGAAATTGAGACCCTTGACCTTCCATTGCTCGGTCTTGACATCGTGGAACAGATGATTGAGTCGAAGGTTGGTGAGCTTGAAAAGTATAGCCTTCTTGATGATGATTCGCTTCCAATCTGTACTCCAGAGGAACGCTGGCAAGGTCATGACACGTTTGCCGTAAAGAAAATCGGTAATAAGGTTGCATCAAAGGTTGAATATTCATATACCGGAGCAAAAAAGTGGCTCGATGAGGAAGTTTACAAGATTGCCTCAAAGGACATTGCGAAGGGCATGGATGGAGAGAAAGCCATGAAGCGAGCCTCAGACCTGTTTACAATTGAGAAACGTCAGGCTGAGCCAACCAGATGCGAATCATTTTGCTCTGTAAGAAACTTCTGCAATTTCTGGCAAGAATATGAGAAAAAACTTGACAATAAATGACGCTGTGTATTCTTGATACACAAGGAGAATAAAATGGAAGCAAAATTATTAACAGTCAAAGAAGTATCTGAATATCTTAGAGTGTCAATTAGACAGGTATATAGGCTTATAGAGTCTGGAATGCCATCTCGTAAAGTTGGCAAATATCATAGATTCGATAAGATTGATATTGATAATTGGACAAATAAGCATAGGTAGATAAAATGATAGAGCGCAAATACAATAGAACTTGTAAGCATTGTGGGAAAGAATTCTATTCTGCTGCATTTGCATCAACTGGCAAATATGGCATATTCTGCTCCAAAGATTGTAGATTAAGTTATGAACATAGAATAGAAAAAATCTGTATAATTTGTGAAAAAACATTTTTTGTAAAAGCATATAATTTAAAAAGAGCACCATGTCTATGCTGTAGCAGAAAATGTTCTGGTGTATTATACTCAAAAAATAAAAATACTGAAACTGTAAGGTGTCAAATATGCAGCAAAGAATTTAATAGAGTATTATCCAGAAAAGCAGAAGATAGGGGTAAGTATTGTTCAAAACAATGTTCAAATATTGCAAAACAAAATCAAGTTAATTGTATTTGCGCATTTTGTGGCAAAGAATTTAATAGAAAAGAATCACAAACAAAAAAAACATGCTATTTTGTTCAAATGATTGCAGATATAAATTTTCAGTAAAAGAAAATAATCCAAATTGGAGAGGCGGAATAACTCCAGAAAGACAAGAGTTTTATAGCCTATCTATATGGAAAAATATCTGTAATGATGTTTATAAAAGAGATGATGCAACCTGTCAATTATGCGGGAAAAAGAAATTAAGCATAAGTATATTTCACGTTCATCATATAATATCATTTAAGGCAAAAGAGCATAGATTGGAAAAAAGTAATTTAGTATTATTGTGTAAAAAATGTCATAACTTTATTCACAGTAATAAAAATACAAAAAAGATATTTATAAAAGAAGAAGGATAACCTAAATGGAAATTGGAACAAAACTCGTTATTGAGGGAGTTCCGTACCGGATTGTTCACTTTACTGCCGGAACTGGTGGTAGATATTTTCTTGCCATCGAGCATGATTCGGAGCAAGGAAGTGACATTAGGAACTCGGTCAACGACCTAATTGCGAAACTCAACAATCTTGATGACAAGAAAGAGATTCCAAAGTTGGTCGTTGACTGGTTCTTTAATGAAAAAGTCAAGTCTGGCGTAAGCGTATCCTCAATAATGTCAATCAAAAGAAATCCTACTCCGGCAGAAACTCAGATAAGGCGACTGTTAAAACGGGGTGAACTTATAGACACCATCGTTGAGGTTCTTGCCTTCGCAATCAGAGACAAGTTCTGGTCTGGAGTATTGAATCTATCTATATCGACATGTGCGACACCTAAATCAGCAGGAGAGCCATGTCTTTTCGAGAAAATCAAAAACAAGATGATTTCTGAGCGTCACTCTAACATACCGGAAGTGCATCAGCAAACCGAAGAAGAGTTAGAAGGAATCATCACAGTGGAGTAAAAGCAACATGGGCGACACTACTTACAGTACGGCACAGCGAGCCATTCTTTCCATTATCCTCAATCATGGCTCCGAGGCAATGGAGGTCGCTGATAAATATCTTGAAGAACCGCACTTTACGGAACTTCGCTATAAAATGATGTGGAGAAATATCAAGTGGCTTTACGACAATGACCACGAGATAAACGAAATTACCGTTGAGAATAGCATGCTCGTAAATCGAGATTCGACAGGTCAGGTTGTGTTTGACTTGCTTAATCCTCGAACCGGTGAGCATCGACAAGAGCTGATGGCTATCAAAGAGTTCAGAACCAACGACAACATCTCGTGCCTTAACTCATATATGGACATAATCCTCGACAAGTTCCAGGTTGAAAAATATCTGGACATGGGAACTCGCATTGTTGAGAAGGCTAAAGGTGGAAAGGCTACAGCCGGACAGTTGCAATCAATAGTAAACAGCTTCTACTCGTTTTTTACACAGCGAGACCGTAAACAGCCACGTTCATTGATGGATATAGCTGAGACACTAATACAGAAAAACAAGGCATCCGATGAAGGCGACCAGTCAGTAATACATCCAAACATTCATGCGCTAAATGACTACGTGTGGTTTACGCCAGGCAATCAAACAGTCATAGCTGGAGATACTGGTCACGGCAAAACGTCACTTGCCCTGCAAATTGCATGGAACATCGCAAAACAGAAAAAGAAGGTAATCGACCTCGACACCGGCAAACCATTATTAAATGATGCCGGAAAAGAAGTATGGTCTCACAGGCGAGTGCTTTTCTTTTCTCTCGAAATGTCTGAGGGTGAGATGCTATCCAAACTATGCTGTATCGAAAATAACATTACGATGCAATATTTTATGACAAAAATTTCACCCAAAGAAAAAATTGAGATGCTCGAAGCATTTAAGAAAAGTGTCGCCCTGGTTGCACCAAATTTTTACATTGATTATACTGCTGACACGCTAAAGGACGTTGAAAACAAGTGTCGTCAACTTTACAACCTTAGTGGCGGACTTGACCTCGTGGTGGTTGACTACCTTCAATTACTCGCAGAAGTCAAAGAAGCAAAGGTTCGTGAGGATCAAAAGTACAGAGAAGCATCACGATTTCTTAAAAAGCGAATTGCCGGACGCATGGAAACTCACACCATCGTTCTGTCTCAGCTAAATACTGCACCAAAAGATGCTACCGGAGCAACAATGCATCGACCAACACTGGAACGGCTGTTTGGCTCATCTGCAATGAAACAGGACGCCACACACGTCATATTTGTTTATCGTGAGTGGGCTGTTGAAATCAAGAATACAACATTCAAGAATGAAACAATTTCGTCACTTTATGTAAACAGGATTTTGCTCGCAAAACACAGATTTGGAAATAATCAGGTTGAGTTAGTGCTTGGCTTTATTCCATATCTATCCTACTTTGTGCCATTCAAGGTAATAAGGGACGCAAACCTTCATACATCAAAAGATGCAACAATCGTATTTCCAAAAATAACGGAGTTCATGGAGGAATCAGCATGAAAGAGCCAATAGAAGATACCGAAATCAAGCAAGACAAAAATCAAGAAATGCCGGAGGAAGATTTCGATGATGAGCTTTCTCAAGACAGAATGTTTTTAGAGGTTGGTACGTTCTGATGTGTGTAAAAAAGACTAAAACGGAAAACCTATACAGAGTCATTCACAACTTTCGCAAGAAATCAAAAACCTGCAAAAACTGCGTCAACTCATGTCTAACGCACATCAACGATTCAGAAAGAGAAAACTTTTTCTGCAAAAAACTGCTATGCTATGTTTGCTCTCGCGGAGTATGCAAATTATTTACATTTAGCAACGAGCAAAAACAGTCAATCACAATATACAAAAAAACAGAAAGCTCGGAAAAGGTAGCTAAAAAAAGACGAGCAAAGAAGAGTGTCAAATGATAAACAGGAGTTTATGCAGGTGCAACCTTTGCCATAAGCGTGTCAAAAGAGTATTTGGCTCAGACTTTCCACGAGTCTGCACGAATCCAGAATGTAAGTGCTTTAATGTCCGGCTAAAACTTATTGGATATAAGTTTGCAGATTATGTTGGTGCTAACGCTAAGATTCATTATTACGGAGTTTACGGACTTGAGGAAGAGTCTAAGAACGACATTGGCTATTACTGTGACGAGACATTTCCTGCTCGAAAACTAAAAAGAAGGCAACGCACAAAAGGTAAGGAGAAAAGGTGAAAACAAAATGAAAGAAACAACTAAAAACGAGTTCCAGCTAATGGAGCGCATCGTAGAAATGTCCGTTGCCGACAGTTTTCAGGAAGCCAAATTAGAGTGGTTTTTGAAGGCAATCTATAAAGGTGACGACACTTGCCTGTGCGGACATTCCCCAATCAACAATCTTTGCGTCCTTCATAACAAAAAGAACGGCAATGAGACAATCGTTGGCTCGTCCTGTGTTCAGAAGTTTATTGGAATTGATACACAAAAACTGTTTGCGTCCTATGCGCTCATTGTTAAGGATGAGAAATCATATCTGGACGAAAAGTTTATTGAGTACCTTTTCGAGCATGAGATAATCACAGAATGGGAACGAGGATTCTTGCTCTCTACATGTCGCAAAAAGTTTGAGTGGCTTTCCGAAAAACAGCAAGCCATGAGAGTCAAAATCAACAAGAAGGTAATCGAATACATGACCAGAAAGGAGACCGAAAAATGAGATATTTAGTTCAATCAAACAGGGAACTTTTTGAGAAGATTAACTCTCTCTCGATTCAGTTGTCGCTTATGAAGGGAATAGTTCAAAACAATCAAGCGATAGACAACCATAACCTTTTTGAGTTTCGTAAGCAATCAGAAATAATACAGCGTGAAATCAATTCTGTCACAAATAAGATTATCGATTATGTAACGAAGGTTCAAATTGATGAATCTGTATCCGAAGCAGAAGTTTCCAGGATGATTGCTGAGCTTCCGCATGAGAATGAAAATCCGTTTGAATCAATTCAGGCGGTGGAGATATGTTAAAGGATGAATTGCTTTCCGAAATACATGATAATATGGGAAATGGAAACATTACGGATGCAGTCAACCTGATTGATGAGCATTTCATAATGTACGATTTTTGGGAACTGTATCTTAGGTTCCTCGAAGAGAAATACATGCTAAGGTCAATGGTGCTTAACTATTTCTCGCAACTCGTTATTGCATATCACAGAATAAAAGGAAGATAAAATGAAAGAATCACAATGGAACAAATACGAGCCAATCAGTGGCGAAACACACGAGCATTTACCGGTATATCATAACATTTGCTTGATGGTAATTGACGACAGCGTTTGTGTTTTCAGTTTTGAACAACTGGACGAAATCAACGCGCAGAGACGTAGCGATAACAGGGATGAAGTTTTTCCCTCATTCTGGATGACAATTCCAGCAATTCCTGAAACTGGAGAATAGAAATGAAGTCATTTTATCTTACATTTGGTCAAAAATCTGCATTGCGAACCTATAGGAGAAAATAATCCAAATTGGAATCCAATTCTTAGTAAGTATCTCCGGGATAGAGGCTCAGATGAGTATGTAAGTTGGAGAAAATCTATATTCGAGCGAGACAATTATACTTGTAAAAAATGCGGAGATAGTACAGGCGGGAATCTTAATGCTCACCACATAATACCATTTAGCGTCGATAAATCTTTAAGGTTTGAAGTAAATAATGGCATTACTTTATGTCAAAAATGTCATAGAAAAGAACATCTAAGACTAAGCATTAAATTGTCTAATAAACAATTAGATATATTTCAAATAAGGAAGGAGAATAAATGTCAATAATGGATGAAATTAATAAAGCACCAATATCTGGTGGAATTGCCCTGACTGCCTCAGCCGGAACCGGCAAGACATACTCGTTGACAAAGAAGATTGAGGACTGTGTTGCAAAGGGAATAAATCCAATTAACATGCTTGTTTTCACGTTTACGACCGATGCCGCGAACGAACTCAAGAAGCGAATTGGAAATGCTGGTTCACTAATGACGGTCGGTACAATTCACTCGGTAATGCTACAGATTATCCGTGAGCACGGAAAAAAGAGATATTATGTTCTTGATGCAGGTGGTCAGCTTCGTTTTGCGTTCGATATCCTGAAAGACCTCAAGATGGATTTTGACAGAGCAAACCGTTATCTTGGCGCAATTGGATTCGCAAAAAACAAGTTTACCGACTACTATGATTTGCTGGAAAACAGTCCTGAGTTTTTAGAAGAGTTTTTCGGTGACAAGAACCTGTTTTCGTTTGCACTTGAATATGAGCGCAAGAAGGAACATTGCCACAAGATTGATTTTGACGACATGACACTCAAGGCTTTTGAGATTCTAAACAACAATCCGTCAATACTGGATAATCGTCAGGAGCGCTGGAAATACATCTTTGTTGACGAGGCTCAAGACCTTTGCCCGCCACAAACTGACGTCATTAAATTGCTTGCCAGAAAGTACAAAAATCTGTTTATTGTGGGAGATGAAAAGCAAGCAATTTATGGTTCATTTCGTGCCAGTTCGCCTGAGTTTCTCAAGAACTTTAAGAAAGAATATCCTGACGCAACTATATTCAATCTTCCGACTACCTATCGTTGTTGCGATGCAGTATGTAAAGCCGGAAACAAGATTGCCCAGTATATTGATAAGACAATTATTGACACGGCAAATACCGAGCTTGGTTCGCTTATTACACTGTCACCGTTTGTCAATCAGAGAGACGAGGCTGGAGATATTTGCGATAAAGCAATTGCAGAGTTTAATGCCGGACGCTCGGTTAAAATACTGTATCGAACCAATGCACAATCACTTGTATATCAGCAAATCATGTTGCAGGAAAACATACCGTTCTCAATCAATCAGAATACGTCAATCTTTCAAACGAAGGAAGCCAAACTTGCCCTTGCCTGTTGCTCACTTGCGTTTGAGTATGACAGCCTTATTCAGACGTCCAAGATTTCATGCCTTATGAATCTAAAACCACTTCTCAATAACAAATGGGGACTGTACGCCATTACACGCAAGATGAAGGAAGCAGACATGTGTCCATTCAAGAATGAGAATAAGTTTATGGACGATGCCAAGACGGCTGATACATTGATGGAAATTAAGTATTTGCGCGAAAGATTTACTGAACTTAAAACAATTCAGGATGTCTTTCATTATGTCGCGAAGGTTGTCGAAGAAAGTGATGAAAATGACTTTTCTGATTCTGCCTACGATAACCTGATTGGCATAGAAGAGTTCGCGGCACCATGCAAAAATATGCAAGAACTTAACCAGTTTATTGAGGCAATTTCACGTCCTCGATTGCTTGCAGATGGTGAGCGTGCAATATCTCTTTCAACAATTCACGGCTCCAAAGGTCTTGAGGCAGATGTTGTTTTCCTGACCGGCGTTGTGGATGGATTATTGCCACACAAGAATGGCGAAGATGAAGAGGAACTTAACCTGTTCTACGTTGGAGTGACCAGAGCTAAGAGTGAGCTATATGTATCAGGATTCATGCAATTTGGACGCAATACATATGAAAAGTTCAGTTATACCGGAATAATTGCAGGAGGATAATGATGAAAATACCGGTTGAGAAGCATATCAAGTTTTGCAATACAGAGTTTACGGAGTTTGAACTACTCAAGATAATTGAGTTTGTTGACTCTAAATACACTGAATTGTACTCAAAAAACCGCATCAAAGATGAAAGCATGGAAGAGGACTCACTAATCTGGGAAATGCTTGTACGAGCCTTTCTGACCCTTCATGACGCCAAGAAAACGAAGGCATTCATATATCAGATGCTCGTGGTCAATGGAATGGTAGATGATGGACTGGAGTACAAGTTTGCTTGCGGTAAAAGGGCACGTGGAGAATGCTTGATACTAAACAACAAACTCAAGGCTCTTGGTCGTGAATGGGAACGTGATGACTACTCCAATATCTGTTGCAATCTTGGCATCTGCACAATCCTGCCAGAAAAAGGCTGGTTTAATATGTCGAGGCTCTCACCAGACCTAAAAGAGGTCGAACTGGATGATTCAATAATCCTTAAAAAGGTAAACAAAAAATGAAAACGTTTCATATTGTTGACAAAAAGGATGGTGGAGATTGCATAACCTTTGACAGAATCCCAATTTTTGCCGAGACAGAAGATGATGCCAGGCGTGAGTTTGCTCATTGGGGTATAAATTGGTTATCAAAATTAGACGATGAACAAGGGTTTGCAAAAAGGATTGTGTCAGACCTTTTGCAGTCACTCGAAGAATGTAGCTACTATAAATCATTTAGCTATGACAGTCATACATATTCAATAATGGAGGTAAACGATGACAATGAATGAGATAATAACTGCCGTCAAACGTTTCTTTGAGTTTGATAGCAGGGTCAGAATTGAAATCACAAATAACAACATAGCGGATTCAATGAGGACTACAATTAACAGAAACATTACACAAATGGAAGTAAAGTTTTTTGCTCACGGAAAAACAAGCAACGGCTGTCACATGGATTATGAGGGAGCAAAAGCTATGACGTTAGAATCGCTTTCGCAGGAAATAACAAACCTGATATTCTTTCTTTCAAACCTCGAACCAAACAAAAAGTAAAAAAGGAGCAACAAATGAAGGTTAGCACACTCACGGACATTGCTAATATCATCAAACACAACAAGCGCAATTATGGAAGCAAGACATTCGTCCAAGAAAACCTACGCTTTGCATTTCGCGATGATGAGCTTGAAGAAAGATACTTGCTCATGTTGTTGTTGTGACTGTGAGGATTACAATGAAAATGCCGAATAAGATACATCTGCAAATTTCGCAACACCAAATGACGCTTGATGAGTTTAATCAGTTGCCGGACGATGAAGTATTTGCTCGCGGTCTTGCTAACTGTGATGAAGATGGCATATTCGTGACAAGAATTGACGAGCCACGAATCCTTAAATGGGTAGCCAAGAAAGGCTCAGCAAATGACTTTGCCGTATATTGCTTGTGGAGTGAC
>Ga0209099_1004063_pt1 | contig 11376 bp, 10 predicted proteins | sample AD_JPNHW2_MetaG_FD_184430 | JGI IMG/M metagenome (GOLD analysis project Ga0209099, IMG submission 184430) | Active sludge microbial communities of municipal wastewater-treating anaerobic digesters from Japan - AD_JPNHW2_MetaG (SPAdes) (version 2) | ecosystem: Engineered > Bioreactor > Anaerobic...
GCCACGGACAACATCACCGCGTGGCATAACATCTTCGCGGAACAGATGGCCATCTACAACAAGGAGTACTGGGGCCCGCTGCACCTGCAGCAGAGATGCAACCACACCAAATGGTCGGTCCTGCGGTACCCGAACGACGCCATGGCTCAGCTCGCCGGCATGAGCACCGGCGAGTATGAGGACTTCTACTTCAAAGCATGTCTCCTGGACTACGAGAAGATGGCCAAGGCAATGGAGAACATGGTAAGACGCATGGCAAAGACGGACAGGGTCCATATTACAGGACCGGGAACGGACACCAGTTTCTCGATCAAAGGCATCGGGTCATTTGCGATGAGCGGCAACAAGAACATCCCGGACGGCGAGATCTACACCGCTCCGGTTCGTGATTCGGTCAATGGCGTCATCAGCTACAACGTGCCCTCTCCGGAAAGCGGTTTCCTGTTCCACGACGTGAAGCTCGAGTTCCGTGACGGGAAGATCATCCATGCCACTGCTGACAACGAAGACCTGATCAACAAGATCCTGGACACTGACGAGGGCGCACGGTACGTCGGGGAGTTTGCAATCGGTGTCAATCCGGTTATCACCAAACCCATGGCAGACATCCTGTTCGATGAGAAGATTGCCGGGAGCTTCCACCTGACGCCCGGGAACAGCTACGACAACGCCAGCAACGGCAACCACTCTGCCGTTCACTGGGACCTCATCAGCATCCAGCGGCCGGAGTACGGCGGAGGTGAGATCTTCTTCGACGGCGAATTGATTCGGAAAGACGGGAGGTTTGTCGTCGACGATTTGACATGCCTCAACCCGGAGAACCTGTCCTGAACATGCAGCACAGCCAGGGCTGAGATCTGGTTCGAGAGGCCTCTCCACAGAACGAGAGGCCTCTCCAGGATCGGCCTTTCTGGCAATGGGAGGCTTTTCCAGATTTGGACCATGCAGGCTGCACCGTGGAGGGGCCTGTTGTGGAGCATGCCATAGATGCTCGTGAAAGGAGCGATACACGTGATACAGCCGCATAGAATCAAGGAAGTAGCAGGGCACATGTCTGCAGCATCCCTGGATGCTCTCATCATCGGACCGAACACCGATCTTGCATATCTTGCCGGCTTGACGCCCTTGTCCGATGAACGCTTCAAGGCTCTCGTCATCCTGAACGACGGGCGTTTCTTTCACATCTGCCCCGAGCTCTACTACGAAGAAACCCGCGAAGCCCTAGGGCCAGCCACGGACATCTTTGTCTGGAGCGATACGGACGGCTTCCTCGGAGCAGCCGAGGCCGCCAACCAAAAGTATGAGATGGACCATATGACAATCGGCGTCAACGATGCTATCCGGGCCGTGGATCTCCTGAGCCTGCGCACTGTGACCAGGGGACGATTTGAGATCGGCAGCAGTGTTCTCGAGGAGGTGCGTGTCTGCAAGGACGCAGAGGAAAGGGGTTTCCTGCGCGAGGCTGCACGGCTTGCGGACGAAGTGGCGGTTGAAGTCCTGCCGTTCATTCATGCCGGAGTGACTGAAGGAGAAGTCAAGAAGAAAATCGGCGAGCTCTTCACCATGAAGGGAGCACCAGAACTTGCCTTCGAGACGATCGTCGCATCCGGTCCCAACAGCTCGCGACCCCACTATACAGGTGGCGATCGAGTCATCACCGGCCAGGACGTCGTCGTCCTGGACTTTGGCTGCCGATACCATGGGTACTGCTCGGATACCTCACGTATGGTGTTTGTCGGCGAACCCACCGATGAACAACGCAAGATCTATGACATCGTGCTGAAGGCCAACCTGGCTGGTGAGCGGACGGCACGAGTTGGCGTGACGGCAGGCGATGTGGACGCGGCGGCACGAGACGTCATCGAATCGGCGGGTTATGGGGCGAACTTCTTGAACCGTACGGGCCACGGAATCGGCATGGCGGACCATGAAGCTCCCTACATCAAACACGGGAACCCACTGGTCCTTCAAGACGGCATGGCCTTCAGTGTCGAACCGGGAATCTACCTGGCCGGACGCTTTGGCATGCGTGTCGAAGATATCGTTCTCATCGATGGTGGTACGGCTGAGACCTTGAATCGGTCACCTAAGGACATCACCATCCTGTAGGTGGCCACGCGCTCGGTGGACGGAGCGGGTTCTAGCGGGGCGCGGGGTACCGAATGGCCTGCTTCTTCTCGTAGGGAAGGGAGAGCAGGTACAGAGACCTGAGAATCTCGGGAACCCAGCCGCCCTGCTCGAAGCGCCGCGTGGACGAGAGGACGCTTGTGCTGCGCAGGTAGAAGTAGCGACTGTGGCGCTGGCACTCGCGCATCATGCTGAGGTCTTCAGCAAAGGTCAGCGTTTCATCGTAGCGAATGTCGTGCAGCAGGTCGCGCCGGATGATCTGGATGGACTTTGTTGCCCGTGCCATGCCCGTTGCGACATTGACGACGGTGTACCACCAGCGGGCGCGCGGCGAGTCAGGGTCCGGCAGCAGGGAGACCATGCCGGTGCCCAGGTTATGGCGCATCGTTGTCTGAAGGGAATGGTTCAGTTCACTGAGGAAACGGGGCTCAAACCTCGTGTCGGCGTCGAGGAAGATAACCCAGTCGCTCTTCTCGGCAACGCGCTCAATCCCCATGTTGCGTGCGTGTGAAACGCCTGCCTGTGGCGTGTTGAGAACGGTCCAGTCGGGCAGAGCCATCTGGCCGACGACCTGCGCCGTGTTGTCCGTGCATGCGTTCTCAACAATGATGACCTCGAAGCGATCGTGGGGATAGTCGAGCTGGCGCAGCGACGCAAGCGTCCCGCCGATGTACTTTTCCTCGTTGTGTGCGGGAATGACAATGGAGAAGAACAGGGGCTGCGTCTCAGGCATGTCCTGCCTGGTATGTCGTGTCATGCGTTTCAGAAGGCTCGCCATTGCGCAGTCAGAATAGCACGCACGGCTGTGTCTTGGTGAAAAAAATATCGTTAACGTGAACCCCGGGCGTGTGACCTGCGTCTAATACAAGAAACAGTGCCCGGCTGGTATACTTGGTATGAGGAGGTGTTGCGTATGCATAGAACTCTGATGCGGCTCCCGGTGTGGAGCGTGGCACTGATGGTGTGTCTTGCTGTCAGCATGATTGGGTGTGTTGCACCGCGGGACAGCGTTGTCCGTGCGGCGGGGAGTGGAAGTCTCAGCTGGCTTCCGCTGCATGGAGGTGGTGCCGCGGCGCTTGCCATCGAACCGGCAAACTCCGGGGTCCTGTATGCGGCGAGCGGGAGGCTGTACCGGACGACCGATGGCGCGCTCTCGTGGCAGAGGCTCGCGGGCGCGCCCGAAGGAGTAGGCATAGACGGTATCGTAGTAGCTCCTGGCTCACCCGGCGCAGTCTATGTGGTGGCTGGCACAGGAGGCATCCTGTGCTCCACGGACCGCGGTGTCACGTGGAACGCGAGGAACACCGGCATCCCAGGTCTCGGGGTGGGCTCAAGTAGCGGAGTGATGACACTTGCACTGGATCCGAAGAAGCCCTCCATCCTGTATGCCGGCAGAGAAAACGGCATCTTTCGCACCGTGGACAGCGGAGCCCACTGGAGTCTCCTGAAGGCGACTGCTGACATGAGCTATCTGTTCGGAATTTACGTGGACCCTGTGACGCCCGAGACCATCTACGCGAACACGAACGCCAAGGGCCTTTGCCGCTCGACCGACAGTGGCGCTCACTGGACGAGACTTGCGAATGGTCCCGTCGAGGGCACGCTCGCAGGGCTTGCCATCGACCCGCTCAAACACGCGACGCTCTATGCTGCAACCAGCGGCGGCAGGGGTGTCATGAAGTCGCTGAACTCCGGGACCTCATGGGCCTCAGTCAACAGTGGCCTCACGACAAAGGATATCCGGGCTGTCGCGGTGGACCAGCATCGAGAGGGAACGGTTTACGCCCTCGGCAGCAATGGGGACTTTTTCCGCTCGACCAATGCCGGGGCGTCCTGGAAACGCACGATGAGCTTTCAGTTGCAGATAGTTCAGACCCTGGTGGCGGACCCGAACAAGAGTGGCGTGGTGTATGTCTGTAGCTGGGCCGGCGTTTTCCGCTCGGTCGACGCCGGGGCGTCCTGGGTCAGCAGGGGCATGGGCATGACGGAGACGGGAGTGGGGGTAGTCGTCATGGACAGCGTGCAGCCGTCGACGCTGTATGCCACCAGGTGGGGGGGTGTGATCCGCTCGACCGACGGCGGTGTCAACTGGGTCAGTATCTCCAAAGGTCTTACGGGCTCGGCCGTGGCAATGCTCGCGGAGGACCCCTTTGTGCATACGACCCTTTACGCCGGGACAGACGACGGGTTCTTCCGTTCCACGGACAGCGGAACGTCGTGGAAGAACTGCTCGGCAGGTCTTCAGACGCTCTCGATACTCTGCTGCGCGCCTGACCCCCGGCATGAAGGCGTCCTGTACATTGGCACGGACCCAGGTCGTGTGCTCAGTGGCACCGTGTACCGCTCCGCAGATCGCGGCACGACCTGGACGATGATGGACGATGGGCTGGGGACTATGAGAAAGAGCATCAACAGTCTCGTCTTGGACCCGGGAAACGGTGGCATCCTGTACGCCGGTGGCAGCGCAGGTGCTTGGCGCGAGGCAGAGGATGAGCACTCCTGGACCCAGATTGGTGCCGGCCTGTCCGGAACTTCCACCCTTGCGATGGCTGTTGACCAGGGGACGGGCGCGCTGTTCATCAGCAAAGGTTCGGCGAACATGACGCCCGGCGGTATTTACACCTCAACGGATGGCGGGGAACACTGGATGGTGTGCCCCATCGCGGTGGTCCTAGAAAATCCCTGGGATTACGATGTCGATTTTCTTGCGGTCATACCAGGCAGTCCTGCAACTGTTGTTGCGACAACAGCCCGTCATGGCGTGTACTGTTCCACAGATGGTGGTTCGAGCTGGACAAGCCTTGCTAGTGAGCTCGACGGTCTAGAGGTCAACGCGCTGTGCCCTGACCCCTTTACTCCTGGTGCCGGTGTCATCGGAGCGGGTGCGCAGGGCCTCTACCGCTATGACCTTTCGGGGAAAGCAGTTGGCACCATGCAGCTTGTCATCGGTACCGGTGCCCTGTTCGCAAACCGGGCTACCATTCCTCTCGAGGCCGCCCCCGTGATTCTCCATGACCGGACCATGCTGCCCATCCGCGCCCTTGTGGAGCAGGCAGGAGGGACAGCGGACTGGGATGCGAGCACGCAGACGGTCACGATCAGTTGGAAAGGGAAAACCATTGTCCTCTCTATCGGCTCGGGAACAGCCCTGGTGAATGGCCTGGCCACCGCCGTTGATACTGATCCCTCCGTCGTGCCCGCCATCCAGAACGGTCGTACCCTGCTTCCGGTGCGGTTCATAGCAGAATCTCTTGGCTGGACTGTCTTCTGGAACAACGCGGCCCGCATGGTCACGCTCCAGTACCCGCTGACGTAAGGTCCGACGATGCGCAAGCTGTTTCTCTTTGAATGGAATGAGGATGCCGCCGAAGCGCGGGCCGAACTGCTGCGCGCGGACGGCTGGGAGGTCGAACGCGAGTCGGCGGACCCGTCCCGCGGCGTCGAGCGGGTGGCGGCACAAGGACCGGACGTCGTCGTCCTCGATCTGTTCTACAAGGCCTCCCGCTCCCAGGAAGCAGCTGCGGCGCTCGCTTCACGCAGTGCAACACGCGACATTCCGGTAGTAGTCGTTGACGGCGCTCCTGCGATAACCGAGCGGATGATGGCACGGAATCAGGCGGCCGTTGCCACGACGTCCTTTGACCTGCCATCGGTTCTGTCGGAGCTGGTGCCAGGAGAGAACTGAACAACCCCCCGGCTGACGTCAGCTGGGGGGTTGGTGTGCCAGACGAGCGCGTGACCTAGCCGAGCTTCTTCGACCAGAGACCGTGGACGTTGCAGTATGCGCGGACCTCGAGGATGTCCTCGATGGGATGACCGAAGTGGACTTCGGGCTTGTCGCCTGGCTTGAGCGGAATCCGGACGACCTTCCCGTCCTTGCGGAAAACCTCGACCCATTCGATGTAATGAGCCTCCTCCATAGGATGCGGAACCGACCCGATCTTGATGAGAACGCCTTGTCCACTGGGCTCGACCACAGGCAGGTGCTTCTCGGTGCCGGCCTCGGTTGTCTTCGGGACCATCTTCGTCATGGGCTGGCCGCAGCAGACCAGGGTGCCCCGCCCCTCGTGAACCATTTCAACGATATTGCCGCAGACGTCGCACTTGTAGATCTCGTACTTCTCTGTCATGCCTTGCCTCCTTGTGTATCACTGTCTGTGCCGGATGGCCATGTGGCTATCTGTCGGTATTGTAGCACAGCCGCACACAATATCGCGTTTCTGTGTGAAGTAGATGTCAAGCCTGGGGGTTGCCGCCGCAGCCGGCCAGGCCGAAGGCTGCATGGATGGCACGGACTGCGGTCTGCGTGTGCTTCTCGGGAATGGCAACCGAGATGTTCACCTCGCTGGAGCCCTGCGCAATCATGAGCAGGTTGACCCCCTGCGCCGCGAGGGCGGAGCACAGCGTCGAGGCGATACCAGGGGTGCCACGCATGCCGTCGCCGACGATGGTGACGATGGAGACGTGGGGAACCGCCGCGATATCACCCAGAATGCTGCCGCCCGCAAACTCCCGCGCAAGCAGCCGGCGCGCCTTGTCGGCGTCGGCCTGTGGCATGACCAGCGACACGTTGGCCAGAGAGGAGCTCTGTGAGATCATGAGGACCTGCAGGTCAGCTGCCGCGAGTACCTTGAACACGCGACCGACGAGTTCCGAGGTGCCGGTTGCTGGTCCTCCGCTGACGGTGAGCGCCGTCAGCCTGCGGATGGAGGTGACTGCCTTGACGGGGCCACTCCCGGGGGCGCTTTCACACACGATGGTGCCTGGAGAGGAGGGAAGAAAGGCGCTGCGGATGCGGAGCGGAATCGCCGCCTGCTGGACAGGGGAGACGGTCATGGGGTGCAGGACCTTGGCGCCAAACCATGCCAGTTCCATGACCTCGCGGTACGACAGGGCGGGCACCCGCACCGCGTCGGGAACCAGTTTGGGGTCCGCCGTCATGACCCCATCCACCTCTTTCCAGATCCAGACCTCGTCGGCGGGCAGGCAGGCGCCCAGAATCGTCGCGGTATAGTCCGAGCCGCCGCGTCCGAGGGTCGTGATGACGCCTTCCTCGTTTGCTGCGATGAAGCCGGTGACCACCGGTGTCAGTCCGCGTTCGAGCAGGGGGCCGACCTCGCGCGGAATGGTCTTCTTCGCCATGTCCATGCGAGGAGCGGCACTGCCAAAGGCATCGTCGGTCACAATGCCTGCCTCCCCTCCGGTCAGGGGCCGTGACTTCAGTCCAGCGGCCCGCAGGGCGGCGGCCATGATGGGCGCGGAACAGCGCTCGCCGAAGGAAACGATGAGGTCGCGCGAGCGTGCGGTCAGCTCTCGCAGCATGGCGACCCCTGCCAGGGTCTGCCGCAGCGCGACGGCAAGGGCGTGCTCTTCATCCAGCACCGGCTGGATTGCCATGGCCGGCGCAGCGGCAAAGACCGTCCGCACTGCTTCCTCGTGGCGGTGCTCCAGGGCGTCCACCCCCTGTGCCACTTCGCCCTCCCTGCCCTGACTGGCCTGGTCGGCCAGCGTGAGCAGCTGGTCCGTGACCCCGGCCATGGCGGAGACGACGACCACCGTGCGCATGCCCCGGTGTGTCGTCTGTGCGACCAGCTGGGCGGCATGCAGGATGGCCGGAGCGTCCTGCACAAGGACGCCGCCGAACTTCATCACGATGGTTTTCACAGGAGTCCCCGCGCGGCAAGCAGTTCTGCGGTCAAGATGGCATTGCCTGCAGCGCCGCGAATCGTGTTGTGCGACAGGACCGTATAGCGGATGCCTGCCGGAAAGGCAGGGTCCGGGCGGATGCGCCCCACGACGGCCGCCATGCCCCGTGCCCGTTCAGGTGTGCCGGCCAGGCGGTCGAGGCGCGGCTGAGGACGGTCAGCTTCCGGGCGGACAAGGACGGGCTGGTCCGGCGCCGTCGGCAGGTGCAGACGCTGGGGGTCGCCGTGGAACGTCGCCATGGCTGCCTCGACATCGTGGACGGAGGCAGGCTGCTCCAGTTCTACCAGTACGGACTCTGTGTGCCCCTCGAGAACGGCCACGCGGTTGCATGATGCGCTGACGGGCACGGGTGCCGGCTCGAATGTGGTGCCGTTCCAGGTGCCCAGCATCTTCTGTGTCTCGCGCGCCATCTTCTCCTCCTCGCCGCGGATGAAGGGAATGAGGTTGTCCACGATGGCCATTGACGGCACCCCGGCGTACCCAGCCCCTGACAGCGCCTGCATGGTGACGACCATGACCCGGCGGATGCCGAAGGCTGCCTGCAGCGGCTTGAGAGACAGAACAAGGCCGGCGGTGCTGCAGTTGGGACCCGTCACGATAAAGCCTGCGCTGCCCCGGGAAGATCTGGCCGGCACGGCAGCCAGGTGCTCTGCGTTGACCTCCGGCACGATGAGCGGAATATCCGCATCCATGCGGTGCGCTGCGGTGTCCGCAACCACGACCATGCCAGCCGCGGCAAGCGATGATTCCACCGGCCCCGCGACATCGCTGGGCAGGGCGCAGAACGCGAGCGTCGCGCCGGTCGACTGGACAGCGTCGGCAGTGCAGGGAAGGACGGTCATGGACCGTGCTGCGGGTGGAATATCCCCCGGGATGTACCAGCGTGCGACATCCCCGTACGGTTTGCCCGCGGACCGTTCGCTGGCGGCGACCCCGACCAGCTCAAACCACGGGTGCGTTGCAAGCCGGGCGACGTAGATCTGGCCAACCATGCCGGTGGCGCCACAGACGACGACTTTCGTTCGTTCCATTGCTGACCCCTTTACCTACGGATAGACAAGTCTAGCACTGTAACACTTCTGGGGACTGGTCCAATCTGTAACATTCGCGGGCGCGTAATGGCTCAGGCGATGCTTCTGCTCCCCGGCTTGACCCACGGAATGCCCTGCCGGCACAGGGGACAGTCGTCTGCGGGCCAGCTTTCGATGCTTAGGCGGATGGCGCTCCACACAGGGTGGGGAATCAGCTCGGCACTGCGGTTGACGATGCAGGCAATGCCCACAACTTCGCCGCCATGCTCGGTGATGACCATGGCTGTTTCCTCCGAGGAACCGCCTGTGGTGACGACGTCCTCGGTGATGACACAGCGTGCTCCGGCGGGAATGGTGAAACCCCTGCGCAGCGCCATGACGCCATTCTCGCGCTCCACGTAAATGCCGGGTTTGCCCAGCTGGCGCGCCAGCTCGTAGGAGACGATGATGCCGCCCAGCGCGGGCCCGACCAGCAGGTCGAAGGGAAGAGCCCGGAACTGGTCGGCCGCGACGGCAAGGACGCGCGCCGCCCGCTCGGGATACTGCAGCAGCCGCGCACACTGGACATAGCGGTCGCTGTGCCGGCCGGACGTCAGCAGGAAGTGTCCCTCAAGCAGGGCACCGCTTTCTTTGAGTTCATTGAGGACAAGTTCATCGGTTGTCATGGCTTCTCCTTGTGCTGTCATAGTGGTGCCAGTGCTGCAGCGCCGAAGCGCTCGAGTCCGTCAATGATATCCAGCATGGCCGTGGGCCTGACGAGCGTCGCGGTCCCGACCCCGACGGCCTTGGCGCCGGCGAGCAGGAACTCGGCGGCATCCTCCCACGTGCTGATGCCTCCGATGCCGACGACGGGAATGTGCACCGCATGTGTCACCTCCCACACCATGCGCAGCGCAATGGGCTTGATGCAGGGCCCCGCAAGCCCCGCGGTGACGTTGTCAAAGACCGGTCTGCGCGCGCGGATGTCGATGGCCATGCCCCGGAAGCTGTTGACCAGCGACAGTGCGTCGGCTCCGGCTTCCTCGCAGGTTCTGGCGACTACAGCGATGTCCTCGGCATCCGGCGAGAGCTTGACCATGAGCGGCTTATGGCAGACAGGGCGCACGGCGGCCACCACGGCGCGGGCGCTGTCACAGGTGGCACTGAAGGTCGCCCCGCCGCGCTCGACATTGGGGCAGCTGATGTTGAGCTCGATGATGTCGATGCCCTCGGCATCGGACAGCAGGCGCACGCCCTCCACGAACTCCGCCTGGTCCGCGCCCCCCACGTTGGCGATGATGACGGTACCCAGAGTGCGCATACGCGGCAGCTCCTGCTCAAGGAACGCGGGGATGCCAGGGTTCTGCAGTCCGACGGAGTTCAGGATGCCGCCCGTGGTCTCCCACACGCGCACGCCACTGTTGCCCTGTCGTGGCCGCAGGGTCAGCCCCTTGGTACAGACGGCCCCGAGCCGGCCGACGTCAAAGAACTGGCCGTACTCCGCGGCGAAGCCGAACGTGCCCGACGCCGCAATGACTGGATTCTTGAGGTGGACACCACACAGGACGGTCTCAGGCATGCCACACCACCTCAGTTGCGTCGAAGACCGGCCCATCTGTACAGACACGCCGGTTCCCCTGCACGGTGGCACAGGCGCAGACAAGACATGCGCCCACCCCGCAGGCCATGCGCGCCTCAAGTGACACCTGACAGGGCACCTGAGCAGCGGCGCACATGCCGGCCACACGTGCCATCATCGGCGCCGGACCGCACGCTGCCACGCTGTCGAACTGCCCGGGGTCGAACAGGTCAGTGCACAGGCCGCGGGTGCCGGCGCATCCGTCCTCCGTGGCCAGCTGCACGGGTACGCCCAGCTGTTCGAAGTCTCCAAGGGCAAACGGCGTACTGCGGAATCCGGCGATGAGGGTGACATGCTGCGGAAGCAGCTGCTCCGCGAGCGCGCGCATGGGCGCGATGCCGATGCCACCAGTCACGATGGCCACCCTTCCCCGCAGGTCCGCCAGGCGAAACCCATGGCCGAGGGGACCGAGGAGGGTGAGGCAGTCGCCGGGCTTGCACCGGGAAAGCAGCCCCGTGCCGCGGCCGCGCACCTGGTAGAGGAAGCTCACGCTGTCCTTTGCTGCGGCGTACATGCTGAGCGGGCGCGAGAGCAGCGGGTCGCGGTCCCAGGCGCGCACCAGGTAGAATTGCCCAGGTGCGCCATTACCCCTTGCGGCAACGGTGAGCAGATATATGTCCTGCGCGACGCGCTCCTGTGCGAGCACAGGAGCATCCTCAGCATAGGCTGGAGCGGTCGTCATGTATCCTCCCTGCTCAGGGCTTCCCGGATGTCGTCCCGCATCCGCTGCGCCTCCGCTGCCGCGCATTCCTCGAAGTGCGCCGCGCGCCACTCCTCGTCGTGCCCGGCATCGCTTCTCCATGCGAGCAGAATACTGCGGCTTGCGTTGACGACGGCCCCGTTTCCGTTCTCGAAGTATGGGACGGTGTCACGCGCTGTTCCCCCCTGCGCCCC
>Ga0209099_1004070_pt1 | contig 11369 bp, 6 predicted proteins | sample AD_JPNHW2_MetaG_FD_184430 | JGI IMG/M metagenome (GOLD analysis project Ga0209099, IMG submission 184430) | Active sludge microbial communities of municipal wastewater-treating anaerobic digesters from Japan - AD_JPNHW2_MetaG (SPAdes) (version 2) | ecosystem: Engineered > Bioreactor > Anaerobic >...
TAAAAAGGTTGAAAACCTGATGACAAGCCTGACTGAATTCTTCAAGGGTAATGCGGCGAGCGTGGATTCAATATCAAACCTTGACGCTGAGAAGGTAATGAAACTTATCAGGTAGTCCGGGTTTTTACCTGGATTCTGTTTGCAGGAATTAATTTGTATGGCAGGCGGGGGAATAATTATGAATACCAGGCAGAAAAGTATGTTATTCATCCGGCCTCTCTGCTTTATTATACTGATGTATATTCCTGTACTTGCCGGAGAACCGGATTTTATTAGTGCAACTGCATTAAAAGAAACATTTATCATTAATGAAGTATCAGGGCCTCCTGATACTTCAAGTGATGCACTTGTCAGTTATATCGATTACCGCACAATAAACAGCCGCGCTAAATCAATGAGACAAACAACTGTTGATGATGCGGCTCCTTACATCGATAATATTGCTTTTTTTCTGGTGCAACCCCGCATCGAGTGCCCTGTAAACGGACTTGAAAAAGGTAAAAATTACACTATATTCATAGATTTTGTCAGGTACAGGGGTAAAAGGATACCTTTTGACGGCACGCTTAAAATTTTTATAAAGGATGCATACGGCAACGAGCAGCTGATCGGGACTGTTGATTCTTCTATTTTTTATTCAGATAAAATATTCAGTGCGGAAATTCCCTTTAATTTGTCATATTCAGGCAGTTTTGCTATAATAATTCATGAATACTCAATGAAAACCGGAAACTGGGGCATCTGGGATATTATTGTTACCTCTAAAAGATTCGACGAAATAGGAGAGATCAAGTCAGAAACAACGCCTCAGCTCAAGGATTCCGGGACAAAAATTTTTGATTAAGCAGTAAAATATTTTGACAAATAAACCCCCGTTTTTTCTGGTATGTGAGTATGCGCAACGGCCGGATTACCTGCTGTGAGCGCAGATTATTTGTCTACAAAAACAGCAGGAAAGGTTACATTATGGGCGACGACTACAAGGAAAGAGATTACGACGACGAAGTCTATGAAGATGATTATTACGAGGAGAATTACACTGAAGAGGAACTCTCTGATGCAGAGGATGTTTTTGATGATGACGACGATGAATTCAGCGATGATGATACTGAAAGGAAGATACAAATAAGTTATGCCTGTGAAGACTGCGATTACAGGTGGGATGATATTATAATTAAAAAACGCAGGGATATTCACGAGGAGGAATTTGACAGGGAAGTAATCTGCCCCATGTGCGGATCCATTAACGTAACCCTGATATGAGAGGCCACAAAATTACTATCAAGGGGGCAAGGGAGCATAACCTCAAGAACATCTCCCTTGAAATCCCCAGAGACCAGCTTGTCGTAATAACGGGACTTTCCGGATCAGGGAAGTCTTCACTTGCTTTTGATACCATTTATGCTGAAGGCCAGAGGAGATATGTTGAATCACTCTCGGCATATGCCAGGCAGTTCCTTGGACTCATGGAAAAGCCCGATGTCGATTATATAGACGGCCTATCACCTGCAATCTCCATTGAACAAAAGACAACACACCGCAACCCCAGATCTACAGTTGGTACAGTCACAGAGATATATGATTACTTCAGGCTTTTGTATGCGCGCATTGGCGTGCCCTATTGTCATCAGTGCGGGAAGAAAATATCCTCACAGTCAATAGACCAGATCGTTGAATCAGTGATGACCATGAAGAAGGGCACAAAGCTGCAGGTTATGTCGCCGCTTGTGCGCGGGAAAAAAGGAGAGCATGCCGACAGCATTGAACTGGCGCGAAAGAAGGGTTTTGTGCGGCTGCGTGTTGATGGTGAATTTTTTAATGTTGATGATAAGATAGTACTGGAAAAGAACAAAAAACATACAATTGAAATTGTCGTTGATAGAATTGTTCTGAAGGACGGGATTCGGCCCAGACTTGCGGATTCAATAGAAACCGCGATGGACATTGCAACAGGACTTGTGCTGATACATACAGATGACAACGAGCAGATCTATTCCACGGAGCTTTCATGCCCGGACTGCGGGATTTCCATCCCGGAACTTTCCCCGAGAATGTTTTCTTTTAACACTCCTTACGGAGCATGTCCTGAATGTGACGGACTGGGATTTGTAATGCAGTTTGATCCTGAACGGATAGTCAGCGATCCGAACCTGTCGCTAAATGAGGGAGTTCTTGAAGTTTGGGGCAAGAGCACCAGCTACTGGTACCTTGAAACCGTTCAGGCGCTTGCCAAAAGTCTCAATTTCAAGCCTGATACACCATGGAAAGACCTGCCTGAACGGGTTCGCGATGTTATACTTAATGGTACAAGCGGTACAAAGGTAAACTATAACATAAAGAGAGAAGATTCCGAGTTCAGGTTTTCCAGGTCTTTTGAGGGCGTGCTTCCCAACCTTGAACGCAGGTACAGGGAGACCAATTCAGAGGAGATGCGCATCTGGTTGGAGAAGTACATGAGGAACGATTCCTGTACATCATGCAGCGGGAAAAGGCTTCGTCCGGAAAGCCTTGCTGTCCGCGTTGCAGATAAAGGGATAGATGAAGTATCATCAATGTCTATAAATGAATCGTACGGTTTTTTTACTGATATAAAGCTTAATACCACCGAGCAGAAGATAGCTGATCAGGTACTCAAGGAGATCAGGGCACGCCTGAAGTTTTTGAACGAGGTAGGGATAGAGTATTTAACTCTTAACCGCGCAGCGGGTACTCTGTCCGGCGGCGAGTCGCAGAGGATAAGGCTGGCAACGCAGATGGGGTCAAGCCTGACCGGCGTGCTCTATGTTCTGGATGAACCGAGCATAGGGCTGCACCAGCGGGACAATAACAGGCTGCTCGCGGCACTTAAAAACCTGCGCGATATCGGCAATACGGTAATCGTTGTTGAACATGACGAGGATACAATCATGCAGGCTGACTATGTTGTTGACATGGGTCCGGGTGCGGGTGTCCATGGCGGGTATGTGGTAGCCGCAGGCACACCGCAGGATATCAAGGATTCTCCGAAATCCATGACCGGGCAGTACCTTTCGGGTGTAATGAGTATACCGGTTCCGTTGACCAGGCGTAAAGCTGAAAGGTTTCTGACAATTTGTGGTGCGCGTGAGAATAACCTGAAAAACCTGACAGTTGACTTTCCGCTTGGAGTATTCACCGCTGTTACAGGTGTTTCGGGATCAGGAAAATCATCCCTTGTGATAGAAATACTCTACCGCGCGCTCTCGGCACTTGTGATGAAGTCCAAGGAATACCCCGGAGAATTTGATCAAATTCTTGGAGTTGAACATATAGACAAGGTGATCGATATTGACCAGTCTCCGATTGGCCGAACACCCAGGTCCAATCCCGCGACATATACAGGTCTTTTTACACCAATCAGGGAACTCTACGCGAAGCTGCCTGAGTCAAAGATGAAAGGATATAAATCCGGACGTTTTTCGTTTAATATTTCAGGTGGAAGATGCGAAACGTGTGAGGGTGACGGAGTAAAGAAAATCGAGATGCATTTTCTCCCGGATATTTATATTACATGCGATGTCTGTAAAGGTAAGAGATACAACCATGAGACGCTTGAAGTGCGGTTCAAGGGGAAGAATATCTTTGAAGTCCTGGACATGACTGTTGATGAGGCATTGCCTTTTTTTGAGACCATTACTGCTGTATATAATAAACTTGAGACACTTGCCCGTGTGGGTCTGGGGTATATCAAGCTGGGGCAGCCTGCAACAACCTTCTCTGGCGGTGAGGCGCAGCGGATCAAGCTCGCTACTGAACTTTCAAAGCGGGGTACAGGCAAAACTGTTTATATACTGGATGAACCTACAACAGGCCTTCATTTTGATGATATTAAAAAATTGATCGAAGTGTTGAATTCGCTCGTAGAAAAAGGGAACAGCGTAATAGTGATTGAGCATAATCTTGATGTTATCAAGACTGCTGACTACGTAATTGACCTGGGCCCTGAAGGGGGAGATGCAGGCGGTACCCTCCTGGCTGCGGGCACTCCGGAAGATATCTGCAGGGTCAAGGCCTCATATACCGGACAGTTTTTGTCAAGGATGCTGCCCGGGAATAAAAAAGCCCGCTGATTCAGCAGGCTTTTTTATTCATGGAGCCTTAAAGTTTATGCACCCTGTTCAAGGTCCTTCATCCTGATTTCAGTAGCCCTTTTTACTGCAATGTTGAACTCGGGACATACATTTTCAGCACCTATCCTGTCAACAAAACCGGCTTTAGTCATAACTTTCCGCGGCTGTTCATTTACTCCTGAGAGTACCATTCTTGTTCCAACCTCGGTGCATTTATCATAAAGCCTTGTTAATGCATGAAGACCGGTAGCGTCCATGGCTGGTACATACCTCATTCTTATGATCAGTACTGGAACAGGACGCCGGTACTGAAGCGCGTTTTCCAGGAACGTATCGGCGATTCCGAAAAAGAACGGGCCGTTGATTTCATAGATTCCAATTCCTTTTGGAAGATGTATATTTTCCCGTTCAAGATAGAATTTCAGTTCCGTGTCGTCATCGGCAATTTTATCATGGGTAAACTTGAATCCGTCAGTAGTGACGTCAGCCATCCTTTTCATAAAGAGAAGGGCTGCGAAGACCATACCTATCTCAATGGCAACAACAAGGTCAATGAATACTGTAAGGAAAAATGTTGCAAGCAGTACTGTCACATCGCTTTTAGGTGCCCTGAGAAGAGCCTTGAAACTGTGCCATTCACTCATGTTATAGGCTACGAATACAAGCACTGCAGCGAGTGTGCACATTGGTATAAATTTTGCAAGGGGCATGAATGCAACAAGCATTACAAGAAGAACGATCGCATGCGTCATCCCGGATATCGGAGTTCTCCCGCCGTTGTTTACGTTTGCTGCTGTACGGGCTATTGCACCTGTGGCCGGCAGGCCTCCGAAGAATCCGGAAGCGATGTTGGCAACACCCTGTGCAATAAGTTCAGCGTTAGGCTTGTGTGAACCGCTTATCATACCATCTGCAACTACCGCAGAGAGTAGAGATTCAATTGCCGCAAGGAGCGCTATCGTAAGTGCAGGCATAAAAAGGTGTTCAATTTTTTCAAGGGATACGACCGGCAGTGAAGGAACGGGCAATGAAGAGGAAATCGCGCCGAATTTTATCCCGATGGTCTCAACAGGTATATTGAAAAAGTAAACTGCCAAAGACGCGCCTATTATGGCAACAAGTGATCCGGGGATCTTTGTAGTAATTTTCGGCCAGAACACAATTAAAATAAGGGAGATAAGGGCTATCCCCGCAGCCCAGTAATTTATTGAGTGGATATTTGTGAAAAATATCTTCCACATTGCGTAAAAACCCGCAGGCATTTTGTCTATGGAGAGTCCAAGGAAATCCTTGACCTGTGTAGTGAAAATCACCATGGCAATACCGCTTGTGAAACCTGTGGTTATGGGGTATGGAATGAGCCTTATGAATGTTCCAAACCTGAGAAGGCCGAATAAAATAAGAAAGCCGCCTGCCATAATCGTGGCAATGAGCATCCCGTCGTAACCATACTTCAGGATGATATTAAAAACAATAATAACGAATGCGCCGGTCGGGCCACCTATCTGTACGCGGCTTCCTCCAAGAAATGAAATCAGGAAACCTGCAATTATCGCAGTGTGGAGACCTTTTTCAGGTGTAGCACCTGAAGCAATGGCGAGTGCTATTGAAAGTGGAAGGGCTATTATTGCCACAACGACTCCGGAAATAATGTCCCTGGTAATCTGTTCCCGCGTATAAGTTTTATAAAGCGAGAAAAATTTGGGTTTGAACAATTTATAACCTCCAAAAATAAATAAAATCGGCTACAGTAATAAACCTCTTGCGTGGATGTCAATGAAATTCCTGAAAAATACTTTTTAAGTTGTTATTAAGGGCATATTAAAAATATTTTTAAATACTTCCGGGTAGTTTAACCGGGTACATGTCGATTACGGTAGCATGACAGTGGAAAATTTTTTCCTGTACGAAACAGCATGGAGCGATTGAAACTTTGCTGCCGGGATTGAAAAGCTGCTCCGTATCCTGCAACATGTTTATGACTACCCGCATAAAAACAATAATTATATATTAACCCTGATTTCAACAATTCGAATTTACTTATACCCGGAGATTCAAAAAAATACACAAGGCCGGTAAGGAAGCAGGACGGGACCATGTAAAGAATAAGTTACTGGATATACAGGCCGGGAATTGACCGTATAAGAGATGCGGAGGTATGCCTGCCGCAATATGAATGTGAAAAATCTCCAAAGTGCCTGAAATGATTAAATACCGCTGACCATACCATATTCAGAAATACCTGCACGGTGGAAAGAATAAAAAAAATAAAAAGCGCATGGTATTTTATTAATTTTACTACGGCATCATTTGCATGCAAAAAATAAATTTATAAGGAGTTTGGTATGAAGAAAAAAGGTATTGCATTTGCACTCTCCCTTGCTTTGGGTATCGCATCTATCCAGGGTTGCATTGGGACATTCGGTCTTACGGGTAAATTGTATAATTTTAACAAAGGTATAGGCAACAAGTGGATAAATGAGCTTGTTTTCTTTGTATTGATTGTAGTTCCAGTTTATGAAATTGCTTTAGTTGTAGATGCCTTGATCTTTAATTCGCTCGAATTCTGGACTGGATCAAATCCTGTTTCAATGCACCCGGGTGAAAAAGAGGTGCAGTATGTAAAGAATGAAGGGAAGATTTATAAAATTGAGGCTACACAGAACCGTTTTCACATTGTACAGGTTGACGGTCCTGAAAAAGGTGAAACAGCAGACCTGGTGTTCAATCCCGAAACAAATACATGGCTTGCTGGAAAGGGTAATGAACTGAAAAAGGTCGTACAGTATGTAGGCCAATCGGAACAGGTAAGGATTTTTAAACCGTCGGGTGAGTTTGTGACGGTAAGATCAGATGCAACAGCGGACGAGATATATTCAGAACTTGGTATCGTTAAATAGCAGAAACCTGTACCACAGGTCAACATAGTACGTCTGTGTTTCCGAAGAAGGAAAAGATGAAAAAAAGATTATGTTTATTATTAATTCTTTTATCAACAGCAGTAACCAATGCGGCGGATAAAGGATATATATACTTGCCCAATGGTGCTGACTTCTTCGTTTACGGCCGCGGGACCAGTACTTTTATAGTTAACCGTGCAAGGCTTGGTGATAAGGAATTCACCCTTACCCTTAACAGGCTTTCATCAGGGAAGAGGATAAACTCTGCCTCTGATGATCCCGCGGGACTTGCTGTTGCAGAAAAGATGGACTCCATGATTGAACAGATCATGCGCGATTCAATGAATGACGCAGACATGAGGAACCTTCACAATTTTGTTGAATCCTCAATTGCTTCTGACCATGAGATAGTAAAGCGTATCAGGGAACTCGCTCTGCAGGCGACTAACGGTATCCTTGGACCTGATGACCGTGAATTTATCCAGACTGAAGTTAACCAGCTTCTTGCACAGATAAATATGAACGCCCGTTTCAGCCAGTTTAATAAAGTTCCGGTAATTCCTGAACTTACGACGGAGACGCTTGGTCTTGATAAAATTAATATTATCCGTGACCCTGAAGGAGCAATAGGACTTACCGACAGCGCGCTCAAGGTGCTCACTGTAAAAAGAGTAATGCAGGGAGTTAAGGCGAACATACTCACTATAAGGATTGAAGGGAAGAGTTATTATTACCTTAACCTTCAGGCAGCAGAGAGCCGGATCACCGACTATGATATGGCAGAGGGGATTTCGGAACTTGTAAAGCAGAGTGTCCTTATCAAAACAAGGTATGGGCTGCTGGTAAAGGGGGATTGATTTTATTATTCTTTATGCATATCCGGAAAATCTTCCAGGATATAAGTGCCATTCATAAACAGACTGGTTCAGGTTATTTCTGCAATTTGCAGGAAGCAAAAGATTTCACATAATTGCGTCTGAAATCGAAAAGACTTACTTATGTATTGTCTGCGGATATAATACCAGTATCTGTGAATCGCACACTGAGCTTTCACAATGCTGTTTGAATAAAAAAGCCTGTCTTTAAACAGGCTTTTTTGCAAACTTACAGTGCGAAGGAGGGCACCTTGATAATAATATTTTTACTCCAGGTCGAGCCTCATGAGAAGTTCTCCCGCCCTGACCGCCTGGCCTTCTTTTACCAGTATCTCCTTTACCTTGCCGTTGCCCTGGGGTTTAATATTGGTTTCCATCTTCATCGCTTCAATAACAATAAGGCTCTTTTCTGCGGTGAATGATTCGCCCTCTTTGACCAGTACCTTGGATACGGTTCCGGGAATGCTGGCGCCGACTTCATTCGGGTTGGCAGGGTCGGCCATCGGAGTTGCAGACACGGCCTTTTCTAAACTGTATGTTTTGTCAAGAATGGTCATCGCGCGCCTGTTCCCGTCAACTTCAAACACAACCTGCCTGTTGCCTTCTGCGTCAACCTTGCCCATGCTTACAAGCTGTATAATGAAAATCTTTCCCTCTTCAACCTCGACCTCTGCCGGTACACCGCGTTTAAGGCCGTTAAAGAAAAGCGGACTTTCCATTCTGCTCAGGTCGCCGTAATGCTTCAGGAAAACAATATAATCATCTATCACCTTAGGGTAGAGCGAATAACTGAGAATGTCCTGCATAGTCGGTGTAATTCCGTGCTTCTGCGTAATGTGTTTTCCCGTTGCTTCGAAGTCAACAGGCGGCAGCAGCTCACCAGGCCTGCATGTGATCGGGGCTTTCCCTTTCAGGACGATCTTCTGTATGTCCTCCGGGAATCCTCCCACGGGCTGCCCCATCATACCTTCAAAGTATGATACAACTGAATCGGGAAACGCGTAATCTTTCCCTTTTTCAACTATATTTTCAGGGGTCAGGTCATTCTTCACCATGAAAATTGCAAGGTCACCCACCATCTTCGAAGAGGGGGTAACCTTGACAATGTCGCCTACCATGGCATTCACATTCATGTACATCTCCTTGACCTCTTTGAACTTGTGGCCAAGACCGAAACTTTCTACCTGGGGCTTGAGGTTTGAATACTGGCCGCCGGGGATTTCATACTTGTACACATCCGCGGTACCGGACTTGAGCCCTGATTCAAACTGCTCGTATATAGGCCTTATATCATCCCAGTAATCAGAGAGTTCCTGTATGCCGTCAATGTTAAGGCCAGTGTCACGTTTAGTATGCTGGAGCGCGGCGACAACCGAATTTAATGCAGGCTGGCTTGTGAGTCCGGACATGTTGTTAAAACAGCTGTCTACAATGTCGACTCCTGCTTCGGCTGCCAAAAGAAGTGTGGCGACCCCGTTACCGCTTGTGTCGTGGGTGTGAAGGTGAATAGGGATTGATATAGACTCTTTCAGGGCTTTGATAAGCATCTGCGCCGCGTACGGCTTCAGGAGGCCTGACATGTCTTTTATTCCCAGTATATGGGCGCCCATCTTCTCGATCTCTTTTGCGGTTTCAACGTAATAGTTAAGGTCATATTTTGTTTTTCTTTCATCAAGAATGTCCCCGGTGTAGCAGACGCATCCCTCGACGATCTTTCCGGTGAGAAGAACTTCGTCCATCGCCACCTCCATGCCCCTGAGCCAGTTGAGGGAGTCAAATATCCTGAACACGTCAATTCCGCTCTGCGCAGATTGTTTTATGAATTCGCGTATCAGGTTGTCAGGGTAGTTCGTGTAGCCTACGGCGTTGGCACCGCGCAGGAGCATCTGGAACATGACGTTTGGAACATGTTTGCGTAGTTCTTCAAGCCTCTTCCATGGATTCTCCTTGAGGAACCTGTAGGCAACATCGAATGTCGCGCCGCCCCACATCTCAAGCGAAAAGAGTTCGCCTGCAAGTGAAGCGGTTGCTTCTGCTATTTTCAGCATGTCATACGTGCGAAGACGTGTTGCCATGAGCGACTGGTGTGCGTCCCTGAATGTTGTGTCTGTGATAAGAAGTTTCTGCTGCGACTTGACCCAATCTGCAACCGCTTTGGGACCCTTTGAGTCAAGGAGCTGTTTAGTCCCCGACATCCCGAACGGTTCGTTGTGTTTTGGTATACGCGGGATGTCAGATTCCCTGCGTACTGCGCTTGCTTCGTTTACCGCTTTTTCCCCGAAGAACCGGAGTAGTTTTGCCTCTTTGTCCTCCTTCGGTGTTATGTCAAAGAGTTCGGGTGTCTTTTCAATAAAATCTGTTGCACATTCACCTTTAAGGAAAGCAGGGTGTGAAAGCACGTTCAGTAAAAATGCATCATTGGTTTTAACCCCGGCTATCACAAGTTCACGCAGCGAGCGCTTTGACTTGTTTATTGTATCCTCAAAGGTGCGCGAGTGTGCTGTTATTTTTACAAGAAGGCTGTCGTAGTATGGGCTGATCACTGAACCGGTATACCCGTTCCCGCCGTCAAGACGTATACCGTAACCGGAACCCGTCCTGTACACGTCGATCTTTCCAGTATCAGGCGCAAAACCGTTTGACGGGTCCTCGGTGGTTACCCTGCACTGTATTGCAAAGCCCCTGGTCTGTACCTCGTCCTGACTCCTGATCCCTATCTGTGGTGAATCGAGACTGTATCCCTGCGCAACAAGTATCTGCGACTGAACTATATCAATCCCGGTTACCACTTCTGTTACTGTGTGTTCTACCTGTATGCGCGGGTTCATCTCTATAAAGAAATGGTTGCCGTTTTTATCCACAAGGAATTCAACTGTTCCCGCGTTCCTGTAATTTACAGCCTTCGCGATTTTAATTGCGTCATTGCATATCTGGTCACGTTTCTTTTGCGGTATCGAGAAAGCCGGTGTAAATTCGATTACCTTCTGGTGGCGCCGCTGTATGGAACAGTCTCTCTCGAAGAGATGGAGAGTGTTGCCATAGTTGTCTGCAAGTATCTGTACCTCAATATGTTTGGGTGACTCAAGGTATTTTTCAATGAATATGTCTTCGCTGCCGAATGCCTTGCGTGATTCGTTCCTGGCATTATGGAATTCCGGTATAAGCTGGTCGCTGTTGCGTACTATCCTCATGCCGCGACCGCCGCCGCCTGCGGATGCCTTGAGCATTATGGGATACCCGCACTCCGCTGCATAGTGTACAGCCTCTTCATCGTTGGCGATGGGTTTTTCTACTCCCGAGATGATCGGTACACCTACGCTTCGCGCAACTATCTTCGATTTTATTTTATCTCCAAGGCTGTCCATCATTTGAGCTGTCGGCCCGATAAATTCAATCCCTGCATCCTGGCACTTCTGTGAAAAGTCAGGATTCTCAGCGAGAAACCCATAACCCGGATGTATTGCATCAACACCCTTTTTGAGAGCCAGCCCGATAATTTCATCAAT